>Ga0256405_10001902_pt1 | contig 52665 bp, 52 predicted proteins | sample RumenRJG_02DNA_FD_189096 | JGI IMG/M metagenome (GOLD analysis project Ga0256405, IMG submission 189096) | Bovine rumen microbial communities from Lethbridge, Alberta, Canada - RJG_02 | ecosystem: Host-associated > Mammals > Digestive system > Stomach > Rumen | place: Canada: Alberta... | reverse complement strand
AGGCCGAGGGCGATGGTGATGGCACTGCCGAGCACGGGCAGAAAAGCGAAAAAGCCCATCAGCGCACCGCGACCCGCCATAAACCGCTCGGCACGGCGCAGACTCTGTTCGCTCACGTGGAGGTATTTCTCAATCCAGTCGAGCCGTCCCATCCGCCCGACGCAATAGTTAAAAGCACCGCCCAAGACGTTTCCGACTGTGGCATAGACGACGAGCGGCCACGGGTCGAGTCCGGCGGCGAGAAGCGCCAACATTACGGCCTCGCTGCTGAAAGGAAAAAAGCTGCCGGCGAAAAATGCCGCGACAAACATACCCCAATAGCCGTAACCAGCCAGAAAATCAATGAGAAAATCCATCAAATTTTGAACTAAAAATGAAATGAAACGCCGTGATCGCAAGCGTCAAAATGAAGATGACGATGAAGGCGATATTGGTGACCTTCGTGCGAGTCAGTGCGATAAAATGCCCGATGAAAATGGAGGCGTGGATGATGAGGATGCGCAGGAGGAAATCGTTGTGCTGCGGTTGCAAAACAAGGAAGACAATGGTGAACAGCGTGACGATGAGAAAGAGTTCGTAGATGATTTGCGTGCGCAGTTTGTCTTTGCTTCGCTGCCGCAGGAAATGGATGATGCCCGTGAACGTGAGAACGACGATGAACGCGAAGGTGACGAGCGGGTGCAGGTGTTGCGAAATGTCAATCGTCGCAGGTAGGGCGAATCGCGTGAGTTCAGTGAAATGGTTGAGGGGTGTCGTGTAGTCGGCTTGGTACAGGAAATAGCCGGCCACCAACCAGTAGGGCGTAATTAGTCCGAGCAGCGAGGCGCAGAACGTGCGGAGGCTGAATGCCTGCAATCGGACGGCCATCAGCAGCCAGAAAAGAGGCACGAAAAAGAGTATTTGCACGAAAAACAGGCTGGCGATGCCGATGGTGAGGAATGCCGTGAAAATGGGGCTGACAGCCGTTTTGTCTTGGTAGGCTTGCAGGAAGAAGATGTAGAACGCGATGAAGGCCGCGCTCACAACGCCGCCCTCGATGGAGGGGAAGAGATAGGTAGCCATCAGGGTGAGCACGAGAAACGAGCACGACACCATTCGGCTGTAGATGCGGATGAGGGCGTTGGCATTGTTGAGTTCGACCATCAGCAGCGTGGAAAGGGCGAGTAGGGCGGTTTGTGCCCACATCTGACGCTCGACGGCACCGAGCAACACGACGATGGCTGCGCCGTAGATGGCGGTCAGTGGCAACGCCCAACGGCTCTCGGCGATTTGGTTCTGAAGTCTTCTTATCATCTATAAATCTTTTCCAATATCTCGTCTAAAATATTTGTCAGTAAAGTCGATTTTTTGCGCCACTTCAAACGATTTCGCGAGTGCTTCGGCCTTGTCTTTTCCGTAGGAAGAAACGGCAATGACGCGACCGCCGTTGGTGACCACTTCGCCGTCTTTCAGGGCTGTTCCTGCGTGGAAAAAGATGGTGTTGGAAGCCCCCCTCGTTCCCCCCAAATGGGGGGATGATAGCGATGGAAAACTGATGGGATAGCCTTTTTTGTAGGTTTCGGGATAGCCACCGCTGACGAGCATCACGCACACGGCGGCGCGTTCGTCGAATTCGATGTGTTTTTGGTCGAGATTCCCTGCTGCAACACCCAAAAACAGGTCGATGATGTCGCTTTTCAGGCGCAGCATCACGGTTTCAGTTTCGGGGTCGCCCATTCGACAATTATATTCGATGACCATCGGTTCGCCCTCGACATTGATGAGGCCGAAGAAAATAAAACCTTTGTAGTCGATTCCCTCGGTGCGAAGTCCCTCGACGGTTGGTCGGATGATGCGATTTTCGACCTTTTCCATCCATTCCTTCGTGGCAAACGGCACGGGCGAAACGCTGCCCATTCCGCCAGTGTTCAGTCCTGTGTCGCCCTCGCCGATGCGCTTGTAGTCTTTCGCTTCGGGCAGAATTTGGTAGTGTTCGCCGTCGGTGAGCACGAAGACGGAACATTCGATGCCGCTGAGAAATTCCTCGATGACGACGCGAGCCGATGCGTTGCCGAACATTCCACCGAGCATTTCGTGAAGTTCTTTTTTCGCCTCTTCGAGCGTCGGAATGATGAGCACGCCCTTGCCAGCGCAAAGTCCGTCGGCTTTCAGCACGTAGGGTGCTTTCAGCGTTTCGAGAAAGGCGATTCCTTCGTCCAAATGTGCCGCGTCGAAGGTCTGGTAGCGAGCCGTCGGGATGTTGTGTCGCTGCATAAACGCCTTGGCGAAGTCTTTCGACCCTTCGAGCACAGCCCCTGCTTTCGACGGTCCGATGACGGGAATGTGGCAGGTGCGCTGGTCGGTTCGGAAATCGTCGTAAATGCCGTTCACAAGCGGGTCTTCGGGACCGACAACCACCATATCAACACCATTGTCGGCGGCGAAATTCTTCAAACTTTCAAAATCGTTCACCCCGATTTCGACATTCTCGCCGACGCTCCGCGTTCCAGCATTTCCCGGCGCAATGAAGAGTTTTTCGCACTTCGGACTCTGCGCGATTTTCCACGCCAGCGCGTGTTCGCGTCCTCCACTGCCGAGCAGCAGGATTCTCAAACTCTTTTTCAGTTCTACCGTCGGATAGAACGCGGTCTTTTCCCGTTCATTTTCAGGAAAAAACGGCATCAAAACGTGACGAACTCCCATAATTTACTATTTGACTATTTGACTATTTGACTATTTTACGATTTGACAATTTTCACTCCACACTTCACACTCCACACTCCTCACTTCAAGAAGTCCTCAAAATACTGCGTAATGCGCTCGTGCAGGTGCACCGACTGATGGCCGCGCATATTGTGGCCTTCGAGCGGATAGACGTAGAAATCGGGCTGCGTGCCCACCTTGTTACACTCGTAGATGAACGACAGGCAATGCTGCGGCACCACCGTGTCGTCGTTGTAGCCCGTGATGATTTGCAGTTTTCCCTTGAGGTTCTTGGCCTGCTCAATCAGCGACGCCTCCTTGTAGCCCTCGGGATTCTGCTGCGGCGTGTCCATATAGCGCTCGCCGTACATCACCTCGTACCATTTCCAGTCGATGACAGGACCGCCAGCCACGCCCACTTTGAAGATTTCGGGGTGGCGCGTCATCATCGTAATGGTCATAAATCCGCCATACGACCAGCCGTGAACGCCGATGCGGTCGGCATCGACGTAGGGCAGCGACTGCAAGAACTTCACTCCCTGCATCTGGTCTTCGGTTTCGACCTGACCCAACCGACGGAACGTGGCCTGCTCGAAGTCGCGACCGCGATTTTCCGAGCCGCGATTGTCGAGAATGAAGAGCAGATAGCCCTTTTGCGCCATATAGGTTTCCCAACTGCGCGAACCGTAGTGCCAGCGGGCATCGACGTTGTGGGCGTGCGGACCACCATAGACATAAATGACGGTCGGATATTTCTTCGTCGGGTCGAAATCGACGGGTTTCACCATTCGATAATAAAGGTCGGTCTGGCCGTCAGCCGTTTTCAGTTTTCCACACGAATATTCGGGCACGTTGTAGTCTTTCCACGGATTTTCGGCGGTGAAAAGCGTCTTGGACGACGGTTTTTGGGTGTTGGTGACAGCGATGACACGCGGCACATCGGGCTCGGAATAGCTGTCGCGTAGCCATTGTCCGCTTGCGGAAAGTTCGCCAGAATGGTAGCCACGACCGTTGTCGAGCAGCGTGCGCCGTCCCGACTTCACATCGACGGCGAAAAGGTTGCGCTGAATCGGACTGATTTCGTTCGATGCGATGATGACCGACTTCGCCTTTTCGTTGAAGCCCATCAACTCCATCACGACCCATTTTCCGCTCGTCAGTTGCGTCGAACGGCCTTTTTTCAGATCGTAGAGATAGAGGTGGCGATAGCCGTCGCGCTGGCTTTGGAACAGGAATTTCGACGAATCCCAAGGCAAAAACGTGATGGGATGCATCGGTTCGACATATTTCGTCGAGGTTTCGCGGTCGAGTTCCTGCAAACGACGGCCTTTTTCGGCGTCGTAACTAACCAATCGGCAGTCGTTTTGGTCGCGGTTGAGTTCAAAAACGTAAATCGTCTTGCTGTCGGGCGACCACGCCACGTTGGTGAAATACACGGCTTTCCCGTCCATTTCGCCCGACGCGGGCAACTGCTTGGTATCGTTGCTTTTAGGTGTTTCGAGATAAATCGTTTTGCCGGTCTTCAAATCGTAGATTCCAATCGTCACGTCGTGGCTTTGTTCGCCTGCCATCGGGTATTTGTCGGGCTCGTAGGCCGCCGACCGCGCCTTGATGTTCACCTGCGGATAGTCGGCCACTTTCGACTGGTCCATCCGATAGAAGGCCAGTCGCTGCCCGTCGGGGCTCCAGAACATACCTTTGCTGATGCCAAACTCGCTGCGATGCACGCTCTGGCCATAGACGATTTCGCGTGAACCGTCGGTCGAGAGCTGCTTTGTATTTCCATGATAATCAGCAACATACAAATTGTGCTCCTTTACTGCGGAAATCATCTTTGAAGCCTTGCAAAAAGCAACCGCAGAGACCCCGCCAACTGATTTTACACTTTCCAGAATCTTCCGATTTTTCCAGTCGAGCAGCATACTCTCGTTGCTCGTAGAAATCCACATGAGCGGCTTTCCAGCCTCTGGAAACTCCACGTTATACAGATGGCGCACCACACTCTTGCTCCCCTCGTCGCGAATGATTCCGTTCACCTGCGCCGTGTCGAGCAGCAGCGTCTCCTTGCCCGTTTTCTTATCGACCAGATAGCACTCTTCCACGTCGAGACGCACCAGTTCGTCGCCCCACCACGCGTGGTACTGCGTCTTCGGAATCATATTCCGATAGTTCGTGCCGCCGAAATTCAGGTCTTCGAGCGTAAACGATTTTTTCTCTTGAGCAATGCTGCTCAGGCTGCACAGTCCGAAAAGAACCGCCACAGCCAACATTCTTGCCTTCATTTGTCAAAATATTTTACATCACACCATCTTCGCGCAGTTTTTTCTGCCATTTCCACGCCGTGGCAAGCACCTCATCGACGGGCGTGTCGGCCTTCCAGCCCAGCACGCGATTCGCTTTATCGACATTGCCCCAAACTTTCTCAATATCGCCTTCGCGACGCGGTGCATACGTCCAGTTCACCTTCACGCCAGTCGCCTTTTCAAACGTCTCGACCACTTCGAGCGTCGAAAGTCCGCGACCCGTTCCGATGTTGAAATATTCCAGCGCGTCGCCGTCTTGGTCGAGCACGCGCGTCATCGCCTTCACGTGCGCCTTCGCCAAATCGACCACGTAGATGTAGTCGCGGATGCAAGTGCCGTCGGGCGTGTTGTAGTCGTTGCCGAAGATTCGCAATTGCTCGCGCACGCCGATGGCCGTCTGTGTCACGAAAGGAATCAGGTTGTTGGGCACGCCGACGGGCAGTTCGCCGATTTCCGCGCTCGGATGGGCTCCGATGGGGTTGAAATAGCGCAAAACCACCGATTTAATCGGGGCTCCCGAGTGGATGTAGTCGGCGATAATCTCCTCGTTGATTTGCTTCGTGTTGCCGTAGGGCGACAGCGCCTTCTGAATCGGGGCCTCCTCGGTGACGGGCAGGTTTTCCTTCGTCGGCTGACCATAGACCGTGCACGACGACGAGAAAATAATGCCTTTCACGTCGTATTTCGGCATCAGTTCGAGCAGGTTGATGAGCGAAACGAGGTTGTTGCGGTAGTAGAGCAGCGGTTTTTCGACGCTCTCGCCCACAGCTTTCGACGCGGCGAAATGGATGATGCCCTTGATGTTCGGATACTTCTGGAAAACGGCCTCCGTCGCGTCAAAGTCGCGCAAATCGACCTTTTCAAATGCCGGACGAATGCCCGTGATTTTCTCGATGCCGTCGAGCACTTCAATCTTCGAGTTCGACAGATTGTCAACGATAACTACTTCGTAGCCTGCCTCTTGCAGTTCTACGGTCGTGTGCGAACCGATGAAGCCGGTTCCGCCAGTCACAAGGATGGTCTGTTTCATATTTTCTGAATTTTTATGATGATTGTTAGCATTTTATCCTGCAAAATTACAAAAAAAAATGATTCGATGGGAACGGATTCCGCAAAAAAATCAAAAAAATCAAAAATTCAGACAGACGATTTTTCCATTCTTGAAAAAATGCTTATCTTTGCGGATGATAATCCGAGCCGTTTGGAGCGGTTTTTGGATGAAAATTTTACGAAAATCACGATTTTTTGAACGATGAAACGATTTTTTTCGATTTGCTGCCTGTTGGCGATGGCTTTTCTGACCGCCAATGCCGACGGTTTAGACCAGTTGAAGGAGGCACTGGAAAACAATGCGCAAGTGCAGGAAAAGGTGTATGTCCACACGGATAATACGTGCTATTTCGTGGGCGACACGCTGTGGTACAAGGCTTACGTGCTCCGCGCCGACGACCTCCGACCGACCGATATGAGCCGTGTGCTCTACGTCGAACTGCTTTCGCCCGACGGACTCGTGGTCGAGCGGCAGCGAATCATCGTGGCGACTCAGGGTCACACCTGTGGCCAGTTCGTGCTGAAAGACTCGCTCTATTCGGGTTACTACGAACTGCGTGCCTACACGCGCTGGATGCTGAATTTCAACGTGTCGCACCGCCATTATAGCCGCGAAGACCGCCACCTTTTTTACAACAACCAGATGGCTGCCGACTTTTTTCGCGAGTGGGACGGACTGTTTTCGCGTGTGCTGCCGATTTACAGCAAACCCGAACAGCAGGGCGATTTCGCGGGAAAATATATGTACGCACGACCGAAACAGGACGTGCGCCGCGAACCGAAGGAGGAACTCATTTGCCGATTCTATCCCGAAGGCGGCCAATTGGTGGAAAAACAGCCGTCGCGCGTGGCTTTCGAACTGACTGACCAATACGGAAAAGCCGTCGATTTAGAGGGGAAACTTAGCGACGGAACCACCTTGAAAACCGACTATATGGGTCGTGGAGTTTTCCAACTCGAAAGTGGAAAAGCAGATTTGAAAGCCCGTTTTTCGTGGCGTGGAAAGGAATATTCGTTCAATCTGCCGAAGGTCGAGAAACAGGGCGTTTCGTTGGCGTTGAAAAACGAATCGAATGGCAAAAACATCGCTGTTTCGCTTTTCGCCAGCCCCGAATTTCAAGGGAAAACGGTCGGTGTGGCTGTGCTGTGTCGCGGTCGTCTCGTCCATTTTGAAAAACAATCGCTTGCAACATCCACCACCCATCACCTAACACCGAACACCCTCCCCACCGGCATCAACGAACTGCTGATTTTTGATGAAAACCGAAATGTGCTGGCTTCGCGCCTGTTTTTCGTGAACAACGGCGACGTGGCGGTTCCGATGCAGGTTTCGACGGGCGGAAAAACCGATTTCGAGCCTTACGAGGCCATTCCGCTCGAAGTGCAGGCTTCTTTGGCGAACCCGACATCGTTTTCGGTCGCCGTGCGCGACGCCCACACCGACGACCCTTCCTATGACGACGGAAATATGCTCACCGAACTGCTGCTCGCGTCCGATTTGAAGGGCTTTGTGGCCTATCCGGGATACTATTTTGAGCGCGACGATGCAGAACACCGTTCGCGCCTCGACCTGCTGATGATGGTGCAGGGTTGGCGACGCTACCGACCCGTGAAAACGCTGCGCTACAAGCCCGAACAAACGCTCACGGTCGAGGGCGCGGTCTATCCGATGCTCGACGTGCAGGGAATGCAGCGCGACCAAGTCGATGGACTGAACAGCCGCACGTCTGTTATCGCCCAACAACAGCAGACCAACAATGCCAATTCGGGTCTGGGTACGGGCGGAACTTTCACTGAGGCCAACGACGACAACGCACAGGCCGACGATGCCGAAGCAAAGGCCACTTCGGTGGTCGATGAACCCGATTTCGCGAGTTTTTCGACAACTACGGTGTCGGGCGCGAACCACGGCGGACTGAAACACGAAGTGCTTGTCGAAGCCGAACTGACGGGCGGCGGACAGACTGCCGGAGCCGTGCAACTGACGAAAAACGGTGGTGCGTTTGTCTTTGAACTACCGCCTTATTACGGCCACGCCATCCTATTTATGAAGGCTTACGAACAGAAAGATTCCGTGAAAAAATCGATGGAGCGAGGCTTCGACAAACAGCGCCTCAACGAAGACCAATATGCCGATTTCTACGTGAAGCGCGACCTGTTTTATCCCGTTTTCGCCCGCGAATACAGTTGGTATGAAAAACATCAGCCCGACTACGTTGCGACGAATGTCAGCGTCGAGGAAGAGGTCGATTTGAACGGGTCGCGACTCGATGGCGACCACACGCTTTCGCAGGTCAATGTCAGTGCGCGACGGCGCGGTCGCAGGGCAGTAGATTACACGAAACCTGCCCACGTCGTCGATGCCTACGACCTCTACAACGATGCCACCGACCGCGGTCTTTCGTGGGGACTTGTCAATATGGGCAGTTTCCCCCGAACCGCCTGTTTCACGCTCTACGGCAATATGGGTCGCTTTGTGAAATACAATGTTCGCGCACGTATCGCCGACGGCCATCAACTCGATCGAGCTTATACTTTTTATCAGGATTATCAGAGCACGAACGAAACGGTGAAAAATCGCTCGGAAGCCGCCATTTTCAAGGATTTACACCTCAATCGACTGCAAAATTTCCGATTCTACACCGATTTCGAGCCACGAAACCCCGACACGCTCTACACCGAAAGCGTCAATCGCGAGGACATCACCGTCGTCTATGAAACCATTCCCAACGATGGCAAGCAATACACCTACCGCGACCGCCGCTATCTGTTGCCGGGTTTCGCCGAGCCCGAGGCGTTCTATTCGCCCGACTACGGCCATACCGTTCCGCCCGAGCCCACCGACTATCGCCGCACGCTCTATTGGAACCCCAATGCGCGACCCGACGACGACGGAAAATTCCGTAAAACCATCTACAACAATAGCCGTGAAACCCGCATTCGAGTGAGTGTTGCAGGCATCACAAACGATGGAAAAATCGTCGTAAAAGACCAATAAAATCAGACTCTTCCGGGGTAAGATTCGAGTGCTTTGCGCAAAACGAGAAGGGCGCGTTCCAAATCGGCTTTTTTCAACACGTAGGCGATGCGAACTTGGTTGGTTCCGAGCCCTGGCGTCGCATAGAATCCGGAAGCGGGCGCCATCATCACGGTTTCACCCTCGAAGTCGAATTCTTCCAAACACCAACGGCAGAATTTTTCGGCATTGTCCACCGGCAGTTTCGCCACCGTGTAGAATGCTCCCATTGGCATGGGCGAATAAACACCCGGAATGTTGTTCAACCCCTCGATGAGGCAATTTCTGCGTTCCACATACTCGTCGAACACGTTGCGGAAATAGCTTTCGGGCGTATCACACGAGGCTTCTGCCACAATTTGGCCAATCAGCGGGGGCGAGAGTCGAGCCTGACAAAGTTTCAAGATGGCAGTTCTCACTTCCTCGTTTTTCGTTACCACGGCACCGATGCGGATTCCACACTCGGAATATCGTTTCGACACCGAATCGACGAGAATGACATTCTGTTCAATCTCTTTCAAATGGCAGGCCGAAACGTATGGAAAGTCGGTGTAGATGTATTCGCGATAAACTTCGTCGGAGAAAAGATACAAATCGTGTTTTTTCACGATGGCTTGTAGCTGCTCCATTTCTTCACGAGAATAGACATAGCCTGTCGGATTGTTGGGATTGCAAATCAAAATGGCTCGGGTGCGCTCGTTGATGAGTTCTTCGAATTTCTCCATTTTTGGAAGCGCAAAACCGTCTTCGATGGTCGATGTGATGGTGCGAATGACGGCACCCGTCGAAATGGCAAACGAGATATAATTGGCATAGGCCGGTTCGGAAATGATGATTTCGTCGCCTGGATTCAGACAAGCGAGAAACGCGAACATAACGGCCTCGGAACCGCCCGAAGTGACGATGATGTCGTCGGCTGTCACGTCGATGTTGTGCTTGGCATAATATTTCGCCAATTTCTCGCGGTAACTGAGAAAACCCTGTGAGGGCGAGTATTCCAGCACGTTGCGGTCGATGTTTTTCAGCGCATCGAGGCCGACTTGCGGCGAAGGCAGGTCGGGTTGGCCGATGTTGAGATGATAGACGGTTTTTCCTTGTCTTTTCGCTTCAAAAGCCAAAGGAGCCAACTTTCTGATGGGCGATTCGGGCATTTGTTGCCCTCGGTTAGAGATTTTAGGCATAGTAATACTTTTTGATAAACAATTCCACTGCAAAGATAAAAAATTCTGATAAAAAATGAAAGGAAATCTGTCTTTTTTTTCATTTTTCCATTCTTTATTGATGTTTTGCCTAAATTTTCGTGCCAGATTGTCAGTCTTGTCAGTTTGGCACGGTTTTCGTATCTTCGAAAGAAGAAATTTCTTATTTATCAATCAAAAAATACCAAAAAACTATGAACATCAAACCATTGGCAGACCGCGTGCTGGTGCTACCCACAGCGGCTGAAGAGAAGGTCGGCGGCATCATCATCCCCGACACGGCAAAAGAAAAACCCCTTCGCGGCAAAATCGTTGCTGCAGGCAAGGGTACGAAAGACGAAGAAATGATTCTCAAAGAGGGCGACGAAGTGCTTTACGGCAAATATGCTGGCACGGAACTGGAACTCGACGGCGAGAAGTATCTGATTATGCGGCAGTCGGATGTGCTGGCGGTTATCAACTAACAATTGACGATTAAAAATTTACAACTATGGCAAAAGAAATTGTATATACAACAGAAGCCCGCGACCTCTTGAAAAAGGGTGTCGATCAGTTGGCTAACGCAGTGAAGGTGACGCTCGGCCCGAAAGGTCGCAACGTAGTGATTGAAAAGAAGTTCGGTGCACCGCAGATTACGAAAGACGGTGTGACCGTGGCGAAGGAAGTGGAACTCGAAGACCATTTCGAGAACACGGGCGCACAACTCGTGAAGAGTGTGGCCTCGAAGACGGGCGACGACGCTGGCGATGGCACGACAACGGCAACGATTTTGGCTCAGGCCATCGTCACAGAAGGTCTGAAAAACGTCACCGCAGGCGCGAATCCGATGGATTTGAAGCGCGGTATCGACAAGGCCGTGAACGCAGTTGTGGAGCACATCGCTTCGTCGGCTGAGAAAGTGGACGACAACTACGATAAAATCGAGCAGGTGGCAACGGTTTCGGCCAACAACGACCCTGAAATCGGCAAACTGCTGGCCGACGCAATGCGCAAAGTGTCGAAAGATGGCGTCATCACCATCGAGGAGTCGAAGAGCCGCGACACGCACATCGGCGTGGTCGAGGGTATGCAGTTCGACCGTGGCTATCTCTCGGCTTACTTCATCACCGACAGCGAGAAAATGGAGTGCGTGATGGAGCATCCCTACATCCTGCTCTACGACAAGAAAATCTCGAACATCAAGGACTTCCTGCCCATTTTGCAGCCAGCCGCCGAGAGTGGCCGTCCGATGCTCGTGATTGCCGAGGATGTCGATTCCGAGGCTCTGACGACGCTCGTGGTGAACCGCCTGCGTGGTGGTTTGAAGATTTGCGCCGTGAAAGCCCCTGGCTTTGGCGATCGTCGCAAGGCTATGCTCGAAGACATCGCCGTGCTGACTGGCGGAACCGTCATCAGCGAGGAGAAGGGTCTGACGCTGGAGCAGGCTACGCTCGAAATGCTCGGAACGTGCGAGAAAGTGACCGTCGATAAGGACAACACGACCATCGTGAATGGTGCCGGTCAGAAGCAGTCGATTACCGACCGCGTGAACCAGATTAAGAACGAAATCGCCAACACGAAGAGCACCTACGACAAAGAGAAATTGCAGGAGCGTCTGGCGAAACTCGCTGGTGGTGTGGCTGTGCTCTATGTCGGTGCGAACAGCGAAGTTGAGATGAAGGAGAAGAAAGACCGCGTTGATGATGCTCTCTGTGCAACTCGCGCCGCCATCGAAGAAGGTGTTGTGGCAGGCGGTGGAACCACCTACATCCGCGCTCAGGAGGCTCTGAAGGGCTTGAAGGGCGAGAATGCCGACGAACAGACGGGTATCAAGATTGTGGAGCGTGCCATCGAGGAACCGCTGCGCCAGATTGTCATCAATGCTGGTGGCGAAGGTGCCGTTGTCGTGCAGAAAGTGCGCGAGGGCAAGGGCGACTTCGGCTACAATGCCCGTAAGGACGAGTACGAAGACCTGCGCGAGTCGGGTGTCATCGACCCCGCAAAGGTGGCTCGTGTCGCTCTCGAAAATGCTGCATCCATCGCTGGAATGTTCCTCACGACGGAATGCGTCATTGTCGATAAACCCGAGAAAGAACCTGCAATGCCGATGGGCGGAGCACCGGGAATGGGCGGAATGATGTAATCCTTCCTCTCGGATACGAAAAAAGGGCAGTTTCGACTGCCCTTTTTTTATGATAATATGAATTTAAATCAAATACTGAGAACTGATACTTTCGTTATCAACCACGCGGCGAATCGTTTCGGCGAACATATCGGCCACGGAAAGTTGCTTCACCTTGTGGCAACGGTTCGTGTAGGGAATCGAATCGGTGAAAACGATTTCTTCGAGAGCCGATTCCTGCACGCGGTCGCTTGCCGGACCACTCATCACGCAGTGCGACGCACACGCCCGAACGCTCTTCGCGCCGGCTTCCATCATCAGGTCGGCAGCCTTCGTAATCGTTCCGGCCGTATCAACCATATCGTCGATAATCACCACGTTTTTCCCTTCGACATCGCCGATGATTTGCATCGTTTCAATCACGTTGGCGCGTGCGCGCGTCTTGTTGCACAACACAAGCGGACAGCCGAGGTATTTCGCGTAGGCGTTGGCACGCTTCGAACCGCCCACGTCGGGCGACGCAATGCAGAGATTGTCGAGTCGGAGGATCTGCAAATAGGGCAACAGCACCATCGACGCGAAAAGGTGATCGACGGGAACATCGAAAAAGCCCTGAATCTGGTCGGCGTGCAGGTCCATCGTGATGAGGCGGTCGATGCCGGCGGCACTCAGCAGGTCGGCCACGAGTTTCGCGCCGATGCTCACGCGAGGCTTGTCCTTGCGGTCTTGCCGCGCCCATCCGAAATACGGAATCACGGCGTTGATCGTCCGAGCCGACGCACGTTTGGCGGCATCGATCATCAGCAGCAGTTCCATCAGGTTGTCTGACGAGGGGAACGTGCTCTGGACGAGGAAAACGTCGCGTCCGCGAATCGATTCTTCATACGAAACGGCAAATTCGCCGTCGGAAAATCGGGTGATGACTAAGTTACCGAGAGGGCAACCGAGACTGGCGCAGATTTTTTCTGCGAGATAGCGTGTTTTCGTGCCTGAAAACACCAAAAAAGAGTTGTTTGCGCTCATGTGAATTGAAATCTTTCTCTGGATTCTGTTGCAAAGGTAGCATTTTTCCTCATTCAAATACATTTTTTTTCAGTTTTTAACATACAAAAAACCAAAAAATCTGGTAAAATCGTTATTTTTGCACCATGAAAGTGAATCCGATGACTTACGAGGGTGTTCCTACACCTATTTATATTATAGAGGAGAGGCGGCTGCGCGAAAATCTGGAGTTGATTCGTGGCGTGGCGCGCGAGGCCGATGTGGAAATCATTTTGGCGTTCAAGGCATTTGCCCTGTGGAAGACGTTCCCGATTTTCCGCGAGTATATTTCTTCGACAACTGCCAGTTCGTTGGCCGAGGCACGGCTCGCCGCCGAGGAGTTCGGCAGTCTGGCGCACACGTATTCGCCCTGCTACACCGACGAGGAAATCGACGAAATCATTCGTTGTTCGAGCCATTTGACCTTCAATTCGCTGACGCAGTACGAGCGGTTCCACGAAAGAGTAGGGCAGGCCGACCACCGCGTGTCGATGGGCATCAGAATCAATCCCGAATACAGCGAAATCGCCACCGATTTGTACAATCCCTGTGCGCCCGGTACGCGATTCGGCATCACCGCCGACAAACTGCCCGAACAACTTCCCGACGACATCGACGGTTTCCACTGCCATTGCCATTGCGAGAGCAGTGCCGAGGAATTTGAGCGCACGTTGTCGCACATCGAGGAGAAATTTTTGCGCTGGTTCCCGCAGTTGAAGTGGATCAACTTCGGCGGTGGCCATCTGATGACGAGGAAGGACTACAACGTGGCATTGCTCGTCAGACTGTTGAAGGATTTCAAGCGTCGCCATCCGAATCTTCGCGTCATTTTGGAACCGGGCAGCGCGTTTGCGTGGCAGACGGGGCCGCTCGTCGCGAAAATCGAGGACATCGTCGAAGACAAAGGCATCCGCACCGCCATTCTTAACGTCAGTTTCACCTGCCACATGCCCGATTGCCTCGAAATGCCGTATATGCCCGAGGTCCGCGGCAGTCAGCATCAATCCAACACCCAACACCTATCACCCATCACCCACCACCCATCACCCATCACCCATCACCTATCACCTATCACCCACCACCTTTATCGTTTAGGCGGCAACAGCTGTCTCAGCGGCGACTTCATGGGTGATTGGACCTTCGACCACGAACTCGAAATAGGCGAAACCATCATTTTCGAGGACATGATTCACTACACCACCGTCAAAACCACGATGTTCAACGGCATTTCGCACCCGTCCATCGGCATCCTTCGGCTCGACAACACCCTCGAAATCCTCCGAAAATTCGGCTACGAAGACTATCGCGACCGTATGGATTGAAAATTTTTTAGAAAAAAACGCGAAAAAATTTTGCAGTATCGAAAAAATGCCGTACCTTTGCAGTCGCATTTAGAGAAATGTACTTCCGAATTGGCGGAATTCATGTGCAAACCGAGTTGCAGAAAAACTTGTTTTTATGCCGAGGTGCCGCCATGAATCTCGACTTTTCGAAGAAAAGGCGGAAATAGCTCAGTTGGTAGAGCACAACCTTGCCAAGGTTGGGGTCGCGGGTCCGAGTCCCGTTTTCCGCTCAAAACATTCTGAATTATCCGTAAGGAGAAAATTTCCTATCGTTGTGCTTTGCAACCCTGCCCAGGTGGCGGAATTGGTAGACGCGCACGTTTCAGGTGCGTGTGCCGCAAGGCGTGCAGGTTCGATTCCTGTTCTGGGCACTCATAATTCGGAATGTTTTTACATGTTGGAGAGGTGGCGGAATTGGTAGACGCGCTACTTTGAGGGGGTAGTGTCAATCGCGACGTGGGAGTTCGAGTCTCCTCCTCTTCACATGGTAAACGTAAAGAATTGGCGGAATTCATGTGCAAGTCGAGCGCAGAAAACTTGTTTTATGCCGAGGCGCAGCCATGAATCTCGACTCTTCGAAGAAGAGGCGGAAATAGCTCAGTTGGTAGAGCACAACCTTGCCAAGGTTGGGGTCGCGGGTCCGAGTCCCGTTTTCCGCTCTTTTGAGTTTTAAGTGATTATTTTTTTATCCAGATGAATTTATATCTAAGATATTTTGACAACGAGGCATTCGTTTCCAATGCCGATGATGCCATTGACTTCCTTGCCTCCATTCCGGAAATCGGAATGAACGCTGATTTGGAAGCCGATATACGCAATTATTGCGCCAGCGACCTAATGTATCCGAAACGCTACAAGGTGCGTCCGCGCATCTATTTCATCATCATTAAAACCGCTGCCGAGTCGATGACCGACTTCAAGCAGAAAAAAGCGTTGAAACCGCAGATGGAAGCCGCCGGACAGCCCGGCGAGGAGAAAGAGCCACAAGCCACCGCGATGACGCGCATGACGGAAGAGCGCAATGGTTGGTACGAGGGTGAACTGAAGTTCAAGCGCGTCGTGCTCGTGCCCGGAACGGGAAAATACGAATACCGCGACACGACTTTCGTCGCCCAGTGCAAGGCCGAGTCGGGCATCGACTGCTACAACCGCATCGTCGAGCACCTGCGCCAGCGTGTCGATCACCGCTCGCAGTTCCCCTCGGCAAAGGGCAAGAACTTCCGTTACAAGTATTTGGGAATGTGGAAATAACTTTTTTTTAGGAGGAAAAGATATGAATAAAGTAATGCTGATTGGCAATGTCGGCAAAGAGCCGGAAGTAAGGTACTACGAGGCCGACCAAGCCGTTGCACAGCTCCGTCTGGCAACAACCGAGCGCGGCTACACGCTGCAAAACGGAACGCAGGTGCCCGAGCGCACCGAGTGGCACAATCTCGTGTTTTACAGAAGGCTTGCCAAACTGGTGGAACAATACGTCCACAAAGGCGACAAACTCTATGTAGAGGGCAAGATTCGCAACCGTTCCTACGACGACCAGCAGGGACAGAAGAGATTTGTCTCGGAAATCATCGTCGATAACATGGAACTGCTCTCGCCGAAACCGCAGAACGCCGGCGAACCTCAGTCCGAACCCGAAAAAACAATCCAGCAACCAGCGCAGGAAGACGGGCAGGACAAGGATTTACCGTTTTAATCTGACGAACTTTGGACTCCATTGACATACAGCAGATTAGCGATCTTGTCACGTTTCAGCCAATGACATTCGGCATTGCCTTGGCAGCCGTGTTGTCTTTGGTGCTGCTGTTCGTTTCGGGCTTCACCAGCGGCTCGGAAATAGCCTTTTTTAGCCTTTCGCCGAGCGATTTGGCGGAAATCAACGAGGAAAAGACGAAAACCGACGTCCACATCAAGCAGTTGCGCGATGACAGCGAGCGCACGCTGGCCACAATTCTGATAACGAACAACTTCGTGAACGTGACGATTATCATGCTGCTGAACTATGTGTTCGCCTCGCTCGTCAAATTTCGCGAAACATGGGTCGAATTTCTCTGTATCACGGTGATTTTGACCTTTGTTTTGCTGCTTTTCGGCGAAATTATGCCGAAGGTTTATAGCCGTCAGAATCCTTTGAAATATTGTCGGAAAAGTGTCGATTTCATCTTGCTGATGCGCCGCCTGTTCTGGCCGTTGGAAAACGTGCTGATTCGCAGTGGAATGTTGGCCGAAAAGGTGATTCAGCCCGAGAACATCGTGCTGAGCGTCGATGACTTGGAGCAGGCGCTCGAACTGACCGACAAGGACGAAATCCGCGACGAACAGCAGATTCTGAAAGGCATCATCCGCTTCGGCGACGAAACGGCAAAGGCTGTGATGACGAGCCGTCAGGACATTGTCGATATTGACATCAAATCGAACTTCGCCGACGTGCTCAACTGCATCGTCGAAAACAATTACAGCCGTATTCCCGTCTATCAGGACAACACCGACAACATTCGCGGAATACTTTATATCAAGGACCTTCTGCCGCATTTGTCGAAGCCCTCGAACTTCCGTTGGCAGAGCCTGATTCGTCCGCCATATTTTGTGCCTGAAACGAAGAAAATCGACGACCTTCTGCGCGAATTTCAGGAAAACAAGGTTCACATCGCCATCGTGGTCGATGAATTTGGCGGTACGAGCGGTTTGATTACGCTCGAAGACATCTTGGAGGAAATCGTCGGCGAAATCAACGACGAATTCGACGAAGACGAGCGTTTCTACTCGAAACTGAACTACAACACCTATCTTTTTGAAGGAAAAACGCTGTTGAGCGATTTCTGCAAGATTACGGGCGTCGATACCGACGAATTTGCCGAAGTCGAGGGCGATGCCGACACGCTCGCAGGCCTGTTGCTCGAACTGAAAGGCGACTTCCCGAGCCTGCACGAGCAAATTGAGTATGCCAACTACACGTTTGAGGTGATGGCGGTCGAAGAACGCCGCATCAGCCGAATCAAAGTGGTGGTTCACGACCCGAAAAAAGATTGAAATCCGCTTTTAAATCCTAAGAATTTCTTGCAAGCACGAACGAATTTGCCTGATGGGTGGCCAAAATCAGCACCTCGGCGATTTGCACGTGGGCAGGGGCGTTGGCGGCATAAACAGCCACATCGGCTACATCGTCGGCTGTGAGCGGTTTGACACCCTCATAAACCTTGGCAGCCCGTTCGGTGTCGCCGTGGAAGCGCGTGTTGCTGAAATTCGTTTCGACAAGTCCAGGCTTGAGATTTGTCACACGGACAGCCGTGTTCGCCACGTCGATGCGCAGACCGTCGCTGAGGGCTTTCACCGCTGCTTTTGTGGCACAATAGACGTTGCCGCCGGCATAGGCCGCGTCGCCTGCCAGCGAGCCGACGTTGATGATATGGCCACGGTTGCGCTCGACCATGCCAGGCACGACGAATCGCGTCATCGTCAGCAAACCCTTGATGTTGGTGTCGATCATCGTCTCCCAATCGTCGAAACTACCCTGATATTCGGCTTCCAGACCGAGTGCCAGCCCCGCATTGTTCACCAAAACATCGATTTCACGCCAATCGTCGGGCAGTCCGCTCATGAATTTCTTGGCTTTTTCGCGGTCTCTCACGTCGAAAGCCAGCGTGAGCACTTCACATCCCTTTTCCGTCAGATTTTTTCTGATTTCGGCGAGTCGATGTTCGTTTCTTCCCGTCAGAATCAATTTGTCGCCGTTGGCAGCGAATTTCTCTGCGCAAGCGAGTCCGATGCCACTTGTCGCACCTGTAATCAATACAATTTTCTTCATATTTTTTCGATTCTTGTTTATACTTTCTGCAAAATTAGTGATTTTTTTCGAAATATGCCCTCGCTTCATCGAATTTTTCGTACCTTTGCAGGCAAATTTTAACGAAAAACCATGGCTTTTGGAAAGAAAAAACGGTGGCGTTGCCGTTCGGGAGAGCAACCGACGGAGTTCGACCGCAAAATCATGTACCTTGAAAACAAGGGAAAACTCGTGCCGACGCGCGAACTAATCAAGACACCCGAGCAAATCGAGGGCATTCGTCGTGCAGGTGTTGTAAATACTGGCGTTCTCGACGAAGTGGCGAAGCATATCCGTGCCGGAATGAGCACGCTTGAAATCGACGAAATCTGTATGGATTATTGCAAGCGGCACAATGCCACACCCGCCTGTCTGGGCTACGAGGGCTTCCCGAAGAGCGTCTGTACGAGCATCAACGAGGTGGTTTGTCACGGCATTCCGAAGGAGACTGATATTCTCGAGGAAGGCGACATCATCAACGTCGATTTCACGACGATTGTCGATGGCTATTATGCCGATGCTGCGCGAATGTTTATCATCGGAAAAACGACCCCCGAAAAGGAACAACTGGTGCGCGTGGCGCGTGAATGTTTGGAATTGGGCATCGAGGCGGCACGGCCTTGGGGCTATGTCGGCGACATCGGAAATGCCATTGAGAACCACTGCAAACGCTATCGCTACGGCGTGGTGCGCGACTTGTGCGGCCATGGCGTGGGAAATGCGTTCCACGAGGAGCCCGACGTGGCGCATTACGGCAAGAAAGGCACGGGAATGTTGCTCGTTCCGGGGATGGTCTTCACGATAGAACCGATGATTAACATGGGTACGTGGAAGGTTTTTATCGACGGTGACGACCCCTACGGTTGGGAGGTGATTTCGGAGGACGAACTGCCCTCGGCACAGTGGGAACACACGCTGTTGATGACCGAAGACGGACCGGAGATTATTTCGTATTGAAAAGTTAAAGGGTTAAAAAATGGCACTCCACACTCCACACTCCACACTCCACACTCCCCATTTCATCTTAGGAATAGAGTCGAGTTGCGACGACACGTCGGCGGCAGTTTTGCGAAACGACGAACTACTGTCGAACGTCACGGCATCGCAGGCGGTGCACGAGGCTTATGGTGGGGTAGTGCCGGAATTGGCTTCACGCGCCCATCAGCAGAACATCGTGCCGGTTGTCAGCGAGGCCATTCGGCAGGCAGGAATCACGAAGGAACAACTTTCGGCCATCGCCTTCACACGCGGTCCCGGACTGATGGGCTCGTTGCTCGTCGGTGTGAGTTTCGCGAAAGGTTTTGCGCGGTCGTTGGGCATTCCGCTCATCGATGTGAACCATTTGCAGGGGCACGTTTTGGCGCATTTTATAGCCTCCCCCGACCCCTCCGAAAGGAGGGGAGACGGAAATGGTGGCTCCGAATCGTTGCTCCCTCCCCCTTCGGGGAGGGCTGGGGTGGGGCCTCCGCCTTTTCCGTTCCTCTGTCTGCTCGTGAGCGGTGGCAATTCGCAGATTGTCAAGGTGAACGCCTACAACGATATGGAAATTCTCGGTCAGACCATCGACGACGCTGCCGGCGAGGCCATCGACAAATGCTCGAAGGTGATGGGACTCGGTTATCCGGGCGGTCCGATTATCGACCGACTCGCCCGACAAGGCAATCCGAACGCTTTCAAGTTTGCTGAGCCGCACATCGCTGGCTTTGACTACAGTTTTTCGGGGCTGAAAACTTCATTTCTCTACAATTTGCGCGACTGGATCAAGGATGAACCCGACTTCATCGAGAATCACAAGGAAGATTTGGCGGCCTCGCTCGAATTCACCATCGTCGATATTCTGATGAAAAAACTGCTGAAAGCCGCGAAGCACACGGGTATCAAACACATCGCCGTGGCGGGTGGCGTCTCGGCGAATACGGGTCTGCGCAATGCCTTCCACGACTACGCCCGTCGCTACGGTTGGACGGTGTACATTCCGCCGTTCAGTTACACGACCGACAATGCCGCGATGATAGCCATTACGGGCTATTTCAAGTATCAAGACGGCGATTTTTGTCCGATTGATGCGCCGGCATTCTCAAAAACCAAATTGTAAATAGTAAATTGTCAAATTGTAAATTAAAATAATGAGCTTAGAAAACAAAATCATCAGCAAAGAGATACAGCAGTACATCTACGACAACGGAAAAACGCTCGCAACGGCAGAAAGTTGCACGGGCGGACGCATTGCCGAAGCCATCATTGCCGTGCCGGGCGCGTCGAACTATTTCAAGGGTGGAATCATCTGCTACACCAATGAAATCAAGGAAAAACTGCTGCACGTGAGCCACGAAACGCTCGAAGCAAAGACCGCCGTCAGCGAGGAAGTCGCCATTCAGATGGTTCAAGGCGCGTGCGAGGCGTTGAACGTCGATTACGCCATTGCTGCCACTGGCATTGCCGGTCCTGGTGGTGGTACACCCGAGATTCCTGTCGGTACAATTTGGCTTGCCTACGGCGGCGGCAACGACATCCGCACCTGCAAACTCACCGAGGACGAAGGTCGCGACATCAACCTCGCCATCGCCACGCGCAAAGCCCTGAAACTCTTCCTCGAGTACCTTATCGACCACGATTTGACCGAAATCGAGGTAGAAAAATAATTTTTTGAAATTTTTCTCAGGCTCTGCCACCATTTGGCGTACCTTTTTTGTACCTTTGCGGAAAATAATCCAAAAATTGACAAAAAAATGATTGGAAACGACAGAGGGCAAAGCCTGATAACCAAGTATGTCTGGGTTATAGATACCATCTATAAAACCAGAAAAATCACGTTCAAGGAACTCAACCGCCGTTGGCTCAACGACGACATCAGCCGTGGTTTAGCGATTCCCAAACGCACGTTTGACAATTGGCGTCATGTCATTTGGGATATGTTTGGAATCGACATTGTCAATGAGAACCGTGGCGAGTATCGTTATTACATCGACAACGAGGAAGACATCAGCAAAAACGGCCTTCGCTCGTGGCTCTACAACACAATTTCCGTCAGCCATACGCTTGCCAACAGCCAGAGCATCAAAGACCGAATCGTGTTGGAATATGTGCCGTCGGGTCAGGAGTTTTTGCAGCCTATCATCGATGCGATGAAGGAAAATCGCGTCATCAACATCACCTATCACAGTTATTGGAAAGACGAGGAGAACAATTTCGACGTGCAGCCGTATTGTGTAAAATTGTTTCGGCAACGGTGGTATTTGGTGGCTCGGAGCACCTACGCCTATTACTACGAAAAAGGCCCGCGCATCTATGCCCTCGACCGCATCATCGACATTCAGACGACCGACGAAACCTTCGAAATGCCGAAAGACTGGCGTGCGAAGGAGTTTTTCGACGATTGTTTTGGCATCATTGCCGACCAAAGAATTGAGCCTCAGACGGTGAAGTTGAAGGTGGCGGTGGGGCAGGCGAACTATATCCGCGACTTGGAGTTGCACGAATCGCAGGAAGAAGTCGAGCGGAACGACGAATATAGCATTTTCGAATATTTCTTGCGTCCGTCCTACGATTTTTTGCAGGAAATCTTGTGGAACGGCGAGGAAATGGAAGTGCTTGAACCGCAGTGGTTTCGCGAGGAAATAGCAGGAAAAATTCAAAGAATGTGGAACAAATATCGTGTAAGCGAGGACAAAAACGAACTTGTTTGATTTTTGTCGAGTGTAGCATATAAAATCAAAAAATAAAAGATGAGAAACTTTGCAGCAATCGATTTTGAAACGGCCAACTACGAGCGCAGTAGTGTTTGCAGCGTGGGAGTTGTCATTGTTCGCGATGGTGAAATTGTCGATTCGTTCTATTCGTTGATTCAGCCCGAGCCGAACTATTATAATTACTGGTGCAGTCAGGTACACGGTCTCTGCTGTGCCGACACCGACGATGCCCCGATTTTTCCCGATGTTTGGTCGCAAATCGAGCCGTTGATAGAGGAATTGCCCCTCGTGGCACACAACCGTCCTTTCGACGAAAGTTGTTTAAAAGCCGTTTTTCGCGTCTATCAGATGGACTATCCCGACTACGAATTCCACGATACGCTCTGCGTTTCACGCCGTGTGCTGCCCGATTTGGAGAACCACCAACTCCACACCGTTGCTGCCGCCTGTGGCTATCATTTAGAAAACCACCACCACGCCCTTGCCGACGCAGAAGCCTGCGCGTGGATAGCGAGGGAGATACTGTAAATAAATAAAACGATACTACTATGTTTGAATTTGATTTAGAAACAACTCTGGAAGAGATGGAAGACCTTTCTCTCCAAGAAAAAATTAAGCAGTTAGATAGTCTTTATGACGAGATACAAGACGCTGCACAGGAAGTATTTGACCGTATGTGTGAGTTGAGGGAAGAGCATGAAGCATCTACTTTAAAAACAGTGACTGAGGAGATGAAATCATTCATAACCGAAATGCACAAGGAAGAATATGTGACAATTCTAAAAGACGTATTTATTGTCAAAAGCAATCAGTTTCAAGTAGAGATAGGGGTATTTAACATAGAAGACGATTGGAATCTTTTAATAAGAACCTCTCACCATATTGCCAATAACGAAAAGCGATATGATAAACTTTCTTCGCTTGCCCAACTGTTGGAACTTCCTTATAAGCGTGGCGATGATCAAATTATGATAGAAGTTAATGAAGAACGTCTTTTGCCCGCTTTGAAAAGCATCGTAACTAAATTGTGCACATGCTAATGCCGAAGCATGCGCCTGGATAGCAAGAGAGATATTGTAAGAAATAATGAATATAGACGGACAGAACATATTTCTAAGAGCAATTCGGAACGAACATGTTTCATCCTCAGATGACTCATATCCGTTTAATCTCCCTATTGTACGCAATTTAAAAACATTGGAGTTTTCAAAGAGTGTTACATATATTGTGGGAGAGAATGGGTCAGGAAAGTCAACTCTTCTCGAAGCCATTGCTAATCTTTTAGGTCTGAATGCTGAGGGTGGAAGTAAGAATTTCAACTTCAGAACACAAGAGACACATTCTACCCTCTATGAGGAATTACGCGCCGTGAGAGCTGACATTAGTTATAGGAATGCTTTCTTCTTCCGTGCAGAAAGTTTCTATAACGTAGCCTCAGAGGTGGATAGGATTGCACAAGGAGACATTCGGATGTTGGACAGTTATGGTGGTATCAGTCTCCATAAGCAATCGCATGGCGAAAGTTTCATGTCATTATTCACAAACAGGCTGAGGAACAAAGGACTGTATATCTTTGACGAGCCAGAGGCTGCTTTGTCTTATATGAATCAGCTACGCTTTCTTGTCTGGATGAAAGATTCTGTCAATGCAGGTTCGCAAATCATTATCTCTACCCATTCACCTGTTGTCCTCGCATATCCTGACGCTGATATTTATGTAGCAGAAGATGGCATCCTTAAACACACTTCATATAATGATTGCTATATTTATCGCGACATGCTGGCATTCATAACGAATAAAGACCTCGTAATCAAAGAACTCTTTTCAGAATAAGCAATCATTAAAAATAGTTTTATTTTGCAGAAAGATATATGCAAAATTATCATAAAACCAAAAATAACAATGACGAATTGAAAAATATTTTTTATCTTTGCAAAAATAATCAAAACTAATAGCCTATGAGTAAAGTTTTTAGAATTACGCCCAAACGAACGAAACGCGCTAATGGGCAGGTGTTGACGCCAGACATTCGGTGAATGATTTTGAATTTGAGAAGTTGGAATATAATAAAATTGGAATATGTCAGAAAATTTTAAAATACTGGATCAAAATCTTTTTGATTATGTTAACGAAGAAGTCCTTAAAAGACACCCTGACTTCAAATTGACACATAGTTCTTTAGGTCAAGGAAAATTGGCAAGAGAAGAGAGGTTCTTTAAAGTATGGCCCCAATCTGAAAAGAACTATATTCAGTACTATCAAGGCCGAATTTCTCTTCATGTTGATGAAGCATTCAACTTAGAAAAAGAGGCTAAAGACAATGTAGTTTTAAATGACAATGGAAAATGGTGTTATAAGGACATCATCACCCACGATGCAGGGAACAGGGAGCAATCTGACGCAGCAGTGTTAGATGCAGTTTTAAATATGATTAAATTCTACTTTTCTCTGACACAACCTGAACTTAAGACGACAACCTTAAAAAATCTATTTGAAAAACCATTATCTCTCCCTCCTTACCAAAGGGCTTACGAATGGCAGTCCAACCACGTAAATGCATTGCTGAATGATACATATGAGGCTTTTTTAAATAAAAAGTCTTATATGCTAGGAACCATTATATTACATCAAACCGAAGATGAAGAGAACAAGAAACTATTATATGACATCGTGGATGGTCAACAGCGTTTGGTCACTCTTTCGATTCTGTTTAAAGACAAGCTAAAAGAGAACAAGGACAGTCTTTTATATTCTGTATTTGACAATTTAAAATCGCAATACTATATTCAAAACACAAACAAAATCATTGATGATTACCTTAAGAACAAGGATAGGGACAACTATCTTGATTATCTTCAAAGCGAAAATGTAACGATTTCTGTTCTATGTATTCCCAATGGCCAATTGTCTCTTGCGTTTACCTTCTTCGATAGTTTGAATAGTAAAGGAATGCTATTGTCTGATTATGATTTGTTGAAAGCGCATCATTTAATGTTCATTCCTGAAAACCAAGAGAATTTGGCAAGGAAACACAACGATGAATGGCAAAGTAAAGACGGCGAGCATAATGAGTTGTTCGAGAAAATTTTACGCCAAATACGAGTTTGGAGTAGAGGCCACGGAGAAGAAGGCGGGGGTGAACGACTTGTTTACAATGAATTTGTATCAGCTATTGACGAGAAGGATTTGGACAAGGACGAACATGTTTTGAACAGATACATGCAACCCAATGTGTTTCGCTCTTGGAATAGGGAGAACGATCAAATTGTTCTGAACATGAGATATCCCAGTCAAAATGTGGAGGACTTGATCCCGATGGAAATACCACAGACCATAGAAGGAGGTGATGCGTTTTTCCTGTATGCGAAGCGATACCACAAGATGTATGAACTCTTATTTGGAGAACAAACAGGAGAAAAGAAATCATCAGCCATTCATTATGCCGACGAATTATCAAAAGCAATAAGAAATGACTATCTCCGCAATGCATACAAAGCCATAATTCTTCTGTATTTCGACAAATTTGGTGATCAGAAACTGATAGAATTAGCGACTTGCGTGGAACTGCTCCTTTCTACATTACGTTTTCCAAAAGCAGGAGGACAAACTTTTGTTCGCCAAAGCAGAGTTAGACAATATGTGAATGAACAAAAAATAATCCCGATTATCTTAAATTCTTCATATCATAGCCATGTGCTTTCACAACTGAAAAACAAAATCGGAAACACACCATTTGAAGCTGATCGCTGGACAAAGAACTCGCAGGAAAACTACAAGGCTGATATGGCGAATTTTTACAACCGACATATTCATATCCTTCATAATGACTCTATAAAGCAGCAGGTAAATCATTTGTATCAAAGAAATCAAAAACAAGAAGAAAATGGAAATCAATAGCACCCCTTATTCACCGAAGACATTAGTTAAGAATAACATTCGTTTCAGAATCCCCTTGTATCAACGTCCATATACATGGACAGAGAAGCAAGTTAAACAACTTTTGGACGACCTGTGGAGTTCTTCTGAGCAATCAAATGATTCTCGATATTTTATTGGCATTATGAATATTAGTCAAACAGACTATGACGATTCCACTTTTGATTTGATTGACGGCCAGCAACGTCTCACAACTTTGTCGGTAATGGCATTAGTTATGAAAGATTTTGTCATAGAAGATAATGATTATGATAGCGGATGGGCAAATTTTTGTGGACGAATAGATTTCTATGGTCGTGAAGAGGACAAGGCATTTTTGGAAAACGGATTGTCAAAAGACAATACAAATAAAAATTTAATTAATGCGAAAAGCATTATAGAATCTTTTTTTAACGGCAAAGAGGCAGGAGATAAAAAAGCTTTTGCACTTTATGTTTATAACAAAGCCTCTTTTTTCCTCTCTGTAATACCTCACAACTATACAATCATTGAAAAAAACAAGCAGTTTATTCGGATGAACAACCGTGGCAAGCAGTTGGAGTTGGTAGATATTCTAAAAGTCAAACTGTCATCTTTTAAAGACGTTGATTCTAAAGAATTTCTGAGGAAATGGAATACTATCTCCCAGATGAATTGTGATGAAAAGTCAGACGAAAGCAACCAGCAGGGCAAAGGCTCTACGATACTTGAAATTATCGCAAGCAACGAATCTGTCAACCTACCAAAAGAAAATGAAATATACTACAAGAGCATTGTTTCCTTTGACCAGTTTTTGTTGATTGCATTGGAGCGGATGAAAAAAGACATTGCTATTTCTCAAGACAAGGAGAAGATATTAAAGACTTTCGGTTTTGATGGCAATGAAGATAATAAGATTGTGTGGGATGATAATTCTGTAAATAATTTTATGTGCGTCCTTGAAGATCAATTCGAGTTGTTTCGCGAGTATTTTATTCGAAGAGACAAGGAGGAAAAATACAAGTGGCAGGATGTCAAAAACGAACAAGATAAAAACAATCATGACAACGAAAGAAACAACAAAGAATGGAATATGCTCCGCCAGTTCCAATCCTACCTATATGTCAGCCGTGAACCTCATCAATGGATGAAAGATGCATTTGTTTGGTTGGGCGATCATAGAAATGATTTTGTCCCTTCTGAATTTTTGGAGGAATTGAAACATATTGACAACGAATATGCTACAAAACTCTTAACCGAAGGTAGAACACACCATGAAAAGTTTCCGAACATCAATCGATACTGGTTCTGGAGATTGGACTACTATCTTTGGGAAAAATCTTTGCACAAAGGATCTAAGAACGGAGCAAATGAAGATGTTAATAATAGTGGAATTGTAGGAATCTTCGACTTGAAAGAAGAAGAAAAGAACGTGGTAGAAAAATATGTGTTCAGTAGCAACAGATCTGTGGAACATTTGCATCCCCAAAACGAAAGTGTAGAGGGGAGTTGGGATGATGATGACGCAGTGAACTCATTCGGCAATCTTGCAATGATTTCCCAAACCCTGAATTCATATCAAAGCAACAAATCTATACAAGAAAAATTCGGTAAAATTGAGAAATCCATTGCCGATAATAAATCTGTAGAAAGTTTGAAACTGTATTGGATGTACTTGGCATATAAAAAGGGAAACCAGTGGACCAAAGAGATGGCTTCAAAACACTGTGAAGAAATGTGCAGAATATTGGACGATTCACTCCCGACTCCGCTCCCTATTCCTACATAGAATAGTTTTCACTACTAAAACAGAATCAAATTGACAATATAGATAAAAAAAGATGATGACTAAACAAGAACTATCACTTAAGCTAAATGGTTTTATACAATTAGCATTTATTTCCCCTCAGAATATGTGGACAGGCTTTTTAACTGGCCACAGAGTGAACATCCTTACAAATGAACAGATCTTAGGATTTTCATTGAAGACAGAGAATATAGTGACCCAAATGGTACAACAACTTAAGAATGTCTCAGATGGAGGTATCCCTGATTATTATGAATGTGGAACATTGTTCCAATATGTATTTGACAAAACTACAGAAGCTATGTTAAAACTGATTATGGATGGAGAAATAAATACTCAATTTGATCTGAAAGAAGCATTTAAATATCATGAACCAGATCTTCCATATTACATACAGTTGAAACTTACTAATGTCGTTGGAAAATTAGCAACAATTAGTAAAAAGATACTAATTTTTCTTGATGAAGAAAAAGTAAGAACAAAAGAATTAGATAATTGGATGACCGTATACTTGATGGTTTCTGCAATCATTGCCATTCAATTTGCACTAGAGATTGACCCTGATGATGACTCTGAAATGCAAGCATATTTAAACTCCTGATCAGATAGTCACCTATATTTCCATCACTTCCCACTACAAAGAAGTGCTTTCACGGGTGCAATCCGTGAAGCACTTGCTTTGGATTGGTGCCGCTGACATCAAAAACTTCTGTCCTTCCCTCATCGCATAATAATTTTTTCAGAAAAACGCATTTTTCTCAAACCTCTGCCACCAGTTGGCGGAGGTCTTTGCTTTCTTTGCACCACAATTCGTACAATTTGGGAAAAATGAATTTTTGCGAGTATGATGAAAAGAAAAACAGACAACACAGATAATTGGAGTCACCAACATAACTACCCTGTTGAAGAGGTATGGAACACTTACCATACTTTGTCACAGATTATAGCGCCACGCTTACAGTCGTTTAAGGCGCTTGAGAAACATGGCTATTGTCCCGACTTCAAAGGTATGCGCGAGTGGAATAATGCCATCCAGAAGATGATTGATGCCTTTGAGTTGTTGAAGTATGCAGCTTCATATACAGAAGATGAGAGACGAAGAATCGAGCAGGGACTTGATCTGTTCCGTAAATATTATTGTTATTTAAGGGATTAATAATAAAATAGAACAAATATGAGAACTCAAAATTTTGTACATCTGAATGTACACTCCCATTATTCAATAAATGATGGGTGCGCCAGTATTAGGGAATTGGTTGATGCTGCCATCAAAGACAAGATGCCTGGCATAGCTATTACCGACAATGGTAATATGTTTGGTGTGATGGAGTTTTTCGACTATGTTTCTCGTATCAACAATGAAAGACGGCAGAAGGGGAAGAAACCTTTTAAGCCTATCATTGGTTGTGAACTGTATGTCGTACCAGGCGCAAAGGAGGATAAGAAGCTTGGCAAGCACTGCAAAGGCTATCGCTTAACAGTCTTGGCAAAGAACTATCAAGGCTATAAAAACCTTATCAAGATTGTCAGTAATTCATGGACTGATGGCTTCTATATGAGACCACGAACAGACCATCATGATCTGGAGAAATACCATGAAGGTATAATCGTTCTCTCTGGTGGTGTAGGTAGTGAGGTTTATTCCCATGTAGTAAGCGATGACATAGCAGGGCTTGATGCGACTATCAAATGGTACAAGCAAACTTTTGGGATGGATTATTATCTGGAATTACAGCGTTGTGCTGATTTTGACTTAAAGAGCGATACGCCGAATGATCTGATGTTTGAACAGCAAAGGGTTAACGCCGTTCTTACGCAAAAAGCAAAGGAATCGGGTGTAAAGGTTGTAGCCACGAATGATGTGCATTATGTGGATCCAACCGATGCGGAGGCCTATAAAGTACAACTTTGTGCTGCTGCTGGTAAGACTATAGACGAACTCTCCTCTCAGATGCCTGTTACAACTTGCTGGCTGAGAGGAAGAAAAGAGATGTGCGAATTGTATGTGGATGTTCCCGAAGCCATTGCCAGTACAGTGGAAATCTTTGACAATGTTGAGTTCTATGACATACGCCATGCTCCCATTGTTCCTACGATTAACATTCCTGATGGTTTCGGGAATGATAGAAGCGAAAAGGAGGACAACTATCTGGAATACCTTTCTTTTTCCAAAGCAAAACAGATATATGGAGAATCGCTTCCTGAAGATGTATCTGATAGGCTGAAGTTTGAACTACAAATCATCAAGCAGAGAAGAGCTTCCGGCTATTTCCTCTTTTTACAGGATGTAATCAATACAGCTCAATCAGAACTTGGCGTATGGGTCGGCCCTGGGCGCGGCTCTGCAGCAGGTAGTCTTGTATGTTATTGTTTGAGTATTACTAAGATAGACCCGCTGAAACACGATTTACTCTTTGAGCGTTTCTTAAGTCCAGAAGGTACGATGTTCCCGGACATAGATATAGACTTCGACGATGAAGGAAGGGAACGTGTCCTTGAATGGCTTCAACAAAAATATGGCAAGGACTGCTGTGCTCATGTTGTTTCTTTCTATAAATTCTTTTCGGCAACTGCGTTTAGTACGGCGGCTAGAGCATATCAAATGCCTTTATCAGATAGGATGATCATATATCATTTACTTACAGAAGACCCACGACGTTCTATAAAGCATCAACTGCCTAAGGCAAGAAAGGCATATCCTAATATATTCGCCATTTCAGAAGTTTTAGAACAAAAAGTCCAAGGATTTGATGTCTATGGTTGTGGGTTTGTTGTTGCTGACGAGCCAGTGTCTAATTGGGCACCTGTTTCAACTTGTTCAATAGAAGATTCAAAGGGTAATGAACAATTAGTGAACTGCACTCAATATGATGGATCGCATGTGGAGTCGTCCGGCCTTATAAAATTTGATTTCCTTGGTCTTAAAACACTTTCCCAGATGAGGGATATATGTGCGAGTGTAAAAGTTCACTATGATAAGGATTTTGATATTGAAAAGATTCCGATGGATGATGAGAAGACGATGGAACTGTTTCAAGGCCAAACTGATGATGTGTTTCAGTTCAGCTCAAAAGGAATGCAAAAATACTTGCAACAACTTCATCCTACATGCTTTGAGGATTTGGTCATCTGGGCGATACAAGCAGTTCAAGGGCCAATGGATTTTATTGCAACTCTTGTCAAGCATAAGAATTCAAAGAAAGCAATTAAGTATATAATTCCTTGCATGGAAAAGTATCTTCACAATACTTATGGCATTATTGTTTATCAGGAACAGATAATGATGCTTTCCCAATTGATCGCCAACTTCGATAGAGGTGAGAGCGACTTGCTGAGAAAAGCCCTCGGTAAAAGGAAGATGGATGTGCTTTCTGTCTTAAAACCCCGTTTCATAGAAGGTGGTATAAAGAATGGATACAAGAAAAATGCCCTTGAAAAGGTATGGAATGAAATGGAGGCTAAAGGTATGTACGCTTTCCAAAAATCCCATGCTGTTTGCTACACTTGGCTGGCCTATCAAATGGCTTATTTGAAAGCCAATTATCAAGAAGAGTTCAAACAAGTTATCGAAAAGTATAATTCAGACTAAATCCATTATTATTTGCAGTTCAGCATGCGGATTTTTCACAAAAATTCTATTGATAATGTTTTTTTCTCAGACCTCTGCCACCAGTTGGCGGAGGTCTTTGTTTTCTTTGCACCATAAAACATTAATAACAACTATTGGTGTACAAAAATTAAAATCAAAATAAAATGAAAGAGAAAATTCTTCACGTGGTCAGTTCTGCTTGTTACAGAGGGACTCTGAAACAAGCCTTTTACGGGATGGGGATAGAGGATGAGGTTATTTATCTTCCAGTAGATTTTTCCTGCAATTATATTCCAAAGGATTTCTCTGACGCAGAACTGATGTTGGCAGTAATGTCAATCGGAACTGATTTATTAACACTCCATGATAAAGAAAAAATATTGAGCGAATTGAAAACCTTTGTTACAACAGATTATTCTTCTTATGATAAAGTCTATGTATGGCATGGGGGGTCTGCTAACGACTTGCTATTATTATATCTCTTGTCTATACTTACAGATGACAACCTATATCATATAGATATTACATCATGTGCCGAATTTATGAAAAAACAGAACTCATGGCCATATGTGGATATGGGGTGTGTCTGTCCTGATGATATTAAAACCTTCAGTATGCTTTCTCTTGCAAAGAAGGTAATGGGTGCAGAGAAAACGGAATATATAAATCAATGGAATCATTGGAAAGCCTCAACTAAGCCATATCGTTTCAGCAGTGCAGAAACTGGGATTATAGAAGAATACTCTGCAGACTTCATGGATGATACCATCATAAAGTATGCGAAAGAGGGGCGTGTACTCGGAGCTTTGATGGCAAAGGTTTTTCAGGAATATTATAATCTTTTCATAAGTACCAGTATTATTCTCAAAAGAATTCGTGAATTATATTGGGAACATAAATTAGATTTTACTGTTTCTATTAGAAAGAAATAATAACAATAGTATCATACAAACGATATGAAAGCTTATTGATTCGTACATTTGAATGTCCATTCCCATTATTCAATAAATGATGGGTGCGCTAGCATCAGGGAATTGGTGGATGCTGCCATCAAAGACAGAATGCCAGGTATTGCTATTACTGATAATGAAGAGTTCAAACAAGTCATCGAGAAGTATAATTCAGACTAATTCCATTATTATTTGCTGTTCAGCATGTAGATATTTCGTAAAAATTCTATTGATAATGAAATTTTCTTTGACCTCTGCCACCAAATGGCGGAGGTTTGAGTTTATTTTGCATCGTGAATTGATTATTAACCCTTTAAAAACATTGTATTATGGCAACAAAAACATTAACCAACGAGTTCATGCAGAAAATTATGAATGAAGAAGCATGGAAAGAACTTTCAAACGACTTCAACTGGTCGGAGACCCTGTTGGAAAAGTATCAGGACAAGGTGGACTGGTATGAAATTTCACGGAATCGGAACATCCTTTGGACCATTCCAATGATTCAGAAGTTCAAAAATCGCATCAACTGGGACACTTTCTCTGAATACGTTGATAAAATTGAAGGAGAAATGGTTACGGAGAACATCATCGAAACATTCAAAGACAAGTGGAACTGGAATGAATTGTCACAGAATTCCAACGTGAGCTTGTCATTTGAGTTGTTGGATAAATATGCCGACCTTTGGGACTGGGAAGAGATTATCGACCGCTACGGAGAACAACTTTTTGAAGGTCAAGGCATCGAGTTCTATGAACGTTACAAAGAACAGATTCCAATCTCCAAGATACAGAATTCACGTCTTTGGTACGAGATTGTCAGCCAGCAAATGCGCCAACTCATTGCCGAGATTACTGCATGATTTTCTTCAAAATTCGCATTTTCTCAAACCTCTGCCACAAAATGGCAGAGGTTTCGCTTTTCTTTGCATCGTGAATCATTAAAAAAGTGGAAAACTATGGCGACAAAACAGAAAATGGATTTGCTCACGGCAATGGAGCAGATTGTGGAAAAGGCAAAGGGTTCGGGCCTGAGTAGTGAATTTTATCGCAAGGCTGACAGGTATATCAGGTTTGTGTCAGAAAAACTGGAACTGACGAAGGAGCAGAGTGTGATGATGGCGCTGTTTATTGATAACAGCGACGATTCGAGTATTTCCATTAGCGATTTCGGCAAGTTTCTCGATTGCCGCACGACGAGAATCATCAGGTATATGAACGACATTGATGTTCTTGAAAAACGGGAGTTGGTCAGATGTTGTCGTGAGCGGAATCGCATCACTTATCGGGTTCCGATGGAGGTCATCGAGGCGTTCAAGAACAACGTAAAATATACGCCTAAGGACATTTCGGGAATTTCATGCCACGAACTGTTTGCCGAAATTGAAAACATTTTTTCAATGCGCAACGACGACGAACTGACTTACGAGGCGACTGTGGAGAAAATCCAGCATCTTTTCGATTGTAACAAGCATTTGATATACGTTCAGAAGGTTAGAAGCTATCGTTTATTTGAGGAAGACGAAATGATGTTGATTCTCTTCTCCCTTTTGTTCGTGAACAACAACGACGACGGAATTAGGTATCATGACCTTGAATTTCTTTATCATTGTACGTTTGAAAAAAGCCGTCTGAAAAGGAGTTTGAAAGATGGTAGTCATGTCCTTTTGGAAGCAAAACTGATTGAGTATAACAACAGCGGCGGTTTTGAGGATCGGGAGTCTTTTCGTATGACGGCGGAGGCCAAACGGGAATTGTTTTCCGAACTCAATCTTTCTTCCTTGAATCATGGAAAGAAGCGCGGGGAGTTGGTGAAATTCGAGGAAATAACGCCCAAGCGGTTGTTTTATGGCGAAAAAGTCAGTGAGCAGATAGAAGAATTGGGCAAACTCCTCGATGATGCCCAATATCATCAGATTCGTGCACGAATGAAGGACAAGGGCTTCCGCTGCGGGTTCACCTGCCTTTTCTATGGTGCTCCAGGAACGGGCAAGACCGAGACAGTGCTTCAACTTGCCAAGCAGACGGGTCGGGACATTCTGCAAGTCAATATTTCGCAAATCAAGAGCATGTGGGTAGGCGAGAGCGAGAAAAACATCAAGCAGGTGTTCGACACTTACCGTGCCAAGGTGAAGGAGAGCGAAGTGACGCCTATTCTTTTGTTCAACGAGGCCGACGCTGTCATTGGTAAGCGTCAGGAAGGAGCGGAACGGGCTGTTGACAAGATGGAAAATTCCATTCAGAACATCATTCTCCAGGAAATGGAAACGCTCGACGGTATTCTCATTGCCACAACCAATCTGGCACAAAACATGGACAAGGCGTTTGAGCGTCGGTTCCTTTACAAAATCAAGTTCGAGAAGCCAACTTTAGAGGCTCGGATGAGCATTTGGCACACGATGATTCCCGATTTGAAGACAGATGACGCTCGGATTTTGGCCTCCAAATACGATTTCAGCGGTGGACAGATTGAAAACATCGCCCGACACTACACCATTGGAAGCATCCTTCATGGTGAATCAGAGAACATCGTGGAAAAACTATCGACTTATTGCGACGGAGAGAAACTTGAAACAAAAGAAACCCGAAAAATTGGATTTTAGATGATGAAAAGATTCCTTTCAACCAGTTTTTGAGGGTGAAAAACAAAAAAAAACTTAATTTTGCACGATTCTTTTAAGAATAATTTTGTCGGTTCGGAAAAATATAGTAATTTTGCACGCTGTTTGGAATAAGCACGTTAGAAACATAACAAAAACAGAAAGATAACAATGTCGAAAGTTTGTCAAATCACAGGAAAGAAGGCACAGGTTGGTAACAACGTGTCTCACTCGAAGCACCGCACGAAAAGGCGCTTCGACGTCAATCTTTTCAGCAAGAAATTCTACTATGTGGAAGAGGAATGCTGGATTAGTCTTAAGATCAGTGCTGCTGGTCTTCGTCTCATCAATAAAGTCGGACTCGACGCCGCTCTGAAGCAGGCTGTTGCCAAGGGTCATGTCGATTGGAAAGACATTAAAGTTATAGGAGATTAAGAAATATGGCTAAGAAAGTTAAAGGCAACAGAGTGCAGGTGATTCTCGAATGCACCGAAATGAAAGAAAGCGGACTGCCCGGCACGAGCCGTTATGTCACCACGAAAAACCGCAAGAACACGCCCGAGCGCATGGAGATTAAGAAATATAATCCCATCCTGAAGCGTATGACGGTTCACAAGGAAATCAAGTAAGAATTATTTAAGCATTAAAATTCAAGAACTATGGCAAAGAAAACCGTGGCAACCCTCCAGGAAGGTAACAAGGACGGTCGCGCATATACAAAGGTTATCAAGATGGTGAAGAGCCCGAAGACGGGTGCTTACATCTTCGACGAGCAGATGGTTCCCAACGAAGCCGTGAAGGACTTCTTCAAGAACTAAATTGACGATTTCTTAATCATCATAAAGTAGTCATTTGGTCAGGCTGCAACAAGCGAAAAATTGTTGTAGTCTGACACTTTTGTATCCTTTCGATTCGTTTCAAAGGGTTGTGAAACGTTATCAATCGTTTTCTATTTTAAAAAAAACATAATCGATTTTGTTGTCTGCGAAGAATTGCTTAATTTTGTGCATCAATTCATTAAAAATGACAAAATCGTGAAACACAGAATTATTATATCAATGATGGCGCTGATGCCTGTATTCAGCATGGCGCAGAAAATTTCCCTTGGTTCGTGCTCGGTGACGGAAGACGACCTTCGGGGCGAATACAAGGGTGAAATGCTCAACGGAAAACCGCACGGAAAGGGTGCGACGGTCTATCAGAACGGCAATCGATACGAAGGCTATTACGTGCGCGGCAAACGCGAGGGCGAAGGCATCTACATCTTTGCCGATGGCGAGAAATACGACGGACAGTGGATTCGCGGTCATCAGCATGGGCGTGGAACGTATTATTTTTTGAACGACAACAAATACGTCGGCCTGTGGGACCGCGACTATCAGCAGGGTCACGGCGTGATGTATTATTACAATGGCGACGTTTACGACGGAAACTGGTTCCACGACAAGCGTCAGGGCAAGGGAAAATACACGTTTTCCGACGGTTCGTACTACGAAGGCGACTGGCGCAACGACGAGAAGAACGGCAAAGGCTATTTCTACTGGGGCGACGGCAGTTCCTACGATGGTATGTGGGAGAGCAATATGCGCTCGGGCAAGGGCTTTTATCGGTATGCTCACGGCGACACCTATCAGGGCGACTGGAAGGAAGACAGCCAGCACGGTCGCGGAATCTACAAATTCCAGAATGGTGATGTCTATGAGGGTGGCTATGTCGATGGAAACCGCACGGGCGATGGCGTTTTCCGCTTTGCCAACGGCGACAAATACACGGGTCATTTTCTCAATGGCGACAAAAACGGTCAGGGAACGCTCGTCTGGAGCAATGGCGACTCGTATGTAGGCCAGTGGAAAAACGATTTGCAGCACGGTCAGGGTAAACTACGGAAGAAAAACGGCGACCTCTACGAAGGCTCGTTCAAAAATGGAAAACTCGACGGTGATGTGCGCATCTCGTTTGCCGATGGCAGCAAGTTTCGCGGCATCTATCAGAACGGAATGCGCAATGGCAACGCCGTGGAAATCAATAAAGACCGCACACGATTCGAAGGTTCGTATGCCAACGACCGCCGCGACGGAACTTTTGTCGAAAAGGATGCCAACGGCAAGGTCACGGCGAAAGGTCGCTATGTGAATGGTCGCAGGATTACGGATTGAACATGGAACATTGAACATGGAACATTGAAAATTGAACATTGTCAAATTGTAAATAGATATTATGGTTATCGACAAATTAGAAAATCTTGAAAAGTACTACGCTTTGAATCCGCTTTTCAAAGAAGTGGCAACTTTCCTCGCCGAAAACGACATGAACGCGCTGCCGACAGGGATCCACAAAATCAAGGGCGACGACCTTTTCGTGAATATCCAGGAAGCGAAGGGAAAAACTCGCGACGAAGCCGTCATCGAATACCATCGGAAACTGATTGACATTCAGATTCCTTTCAGTGGCACCGAGACCTACGGCTACATTCCCGTTTCCGAACTGCCCGAAGCTGAATTCCACGAGGATGGCGACTATGCACTTGTGCCAGAGGCCGCTCCGCAGAGTTATGTCACCTGCAAGCCTGGCATGTTTGCCATTTTCTTTCCACAAGACGGCCATGCGCCGCTCATCACCGAAGAACCCATGTTGCGGAAAGCGATTTTTAAGGTTAAGAATTAAGTAACTCAATAATTTAAATGAACTATGATAAAAAAAATTTTTTTCTCTTTATTGACTTTTCTGTCATATTGTTCTTGTGTCTCTGCACAAGAAATTAAAACTATGCAAGGGAAATATTGTTTGACATTTACAGATTTCGTTAATGACCAATGGAATTCTATAGATTCTCTGTCACTGAAAACTCGCTCAAAAGGTCAAATGATACTGGCTGGTGGCGGTGATTATCAGTTTGAAGTTCCTTCAGACAAACAATTGGAGAAATTATTAAAAAAACAAGTTTTGGTTGTATGTATTGATGACACATATTATGTTAATCTTCGTAAACTAAAACATAAGGGAGCTAAATTTGGAGTTGGTTTTACCATTGCTTATAAGACTACTGACAACAAGTTGGTTTTTAATGAGAAATATATTGCATTTGGAGTACCAGCGAGTCCTGTCGGCCTAATAGGTGGTGCAATAGCAGAGGTGCGTGATGAAAAATTGGAGGACAAAGTATGTTACCTAATAAAATCCGATGAAGGAAAAGTAGTTTGTATAGATAAAGATATTTTGCCAGATTTACTTGTTAATCATAATGATTTGTTAAAAATCTATTCACAAGTAGAGGGAACTAATAATAAGAGAAACGCTGCAATCGTATTTCCTTTACTTGTAAAAGCTGGTATAATTTCAAAACCTTGATTGAAATAAAATGAAAACATTAGAAAAAAAGCATAAAAGGTTAGGAATCGTCCAAAACGACCCTTATTTAGAGCCGTTCGAGCAAGCCATCGTAGGTCGCCACGACCACGCACAGTGGAAAATCGACCAACTGACGCGCAACGGCAAGACCACGCTCAGCGAATTTGCGTCGGGACATCTGTATTTCGGCCTTCACAAAACGGCGAAAGGGTGGGTCTTTCGCGAGTGGGCACCGAATGCGACGGAGATTTTCCTTGTCGGCGACTTCAACGATTGGCAGGAACGACCCGAATACAAGGCGAAACGCATTGCCGGAACGGGAAACTGGGAACTGAAACTGCCCGAAAACGCCCTAAAACACGGTCAGCACTACAAGATGAAAGTGCGGTGGAATGGGGGAGAAGGCGAGCGCATTCCAGCGTGGGTGCGTCGCGTCGTGCAAGACGATTACACAAAGATTTTCTCGGCACAGGTCTGGAATCCCGAAAAGCCCTATCGTTGGAAAAAACGCACGTTCCGACCCACGAAATCGCCCCTGCTCATCTATGAATGTCACATCGGAATGGGTCAGGATGCCGAAAAGGTTGGTACCTACGTCGAATTTCGCGAAAAAGTGTTGCCGCGCGTCATCGCCGACGGATACAACTGCATCCAAATCATGGCGATTCAAGAGCATCCCTACTATGGCTCTTTCGGTTACCACGTCAGTTCGTTTTTTGCCGCTTCGAGCCGTTTCGGAACGCCCGAGGAACTCAAGGAACTCATCGACGAGGCCCATCGCAATGGCATCGCCGTCATCATGGACATCGTCCACTCGCACGCCGTGAAAAATGAACTTGAAGGACTCGGCAACCTCGCCGGCGACCCGAATCAATTTTTCTATGCCGGCGACCGCCACGAGCATCCCGCGTGGGACTCGCTCTGCTTCGACTACGGCAAGGACGAGGTGCTGCATTTCCTGCTGTCGAACTGCCGCTACTGGCTCGAGGAATTCCACTTCGACGGCTTCCGCTTCGACGGTGTCACCTCGATGCTCTATTATTCTCACGGGCTCGGCGAGGCGTTCACGAACTACGGCGACTACTTCAATGGCCATCAAGACGACAACGCGATTTGCTACCTGACGCTTGCCAACTGCCTCATCCACGAGGTGAATCCCAACGCCATCACCATCGCCGAAGAGGTCAGCGGAATGCCCGGACTCGCCGCGAAATTCGAGGACGGCGGCTATGGCTTCGACTATCGGATGGCGATGAACATTCCCGACTATTGGATCAAGACCATCAAGGAACTTCGCGACGAGGATTGGAAGCCGAGTTCGATTTTCTGGGAGGTGAAAAATCGCCGTTCCGACGAGAAAACCATCAGCTACTGCGAGTCGCACGACCAAGCGCTCGTGGGCGATAAAACCATCATTTTCCGCCTCATCGACGCCGATATGTATTGGCATTTTGCCAAGAAAGACCTCAACGGAGTGGCCGAGCGCGGCATCGCTCTGCACAAGATGATTCGCCTCGTGACGGCCTCGACCATCAACGGCGGCTACCTGAATTTTATGGGCAACGAGTTCGGCCATCCCGAATGGATTGATTTCCCACGCGATGGCAACGGCTGGAGCCACAAATACGCCCGTCGGCAGTGGAATCTCGTTGATAATCAGGAACTTTGCTACCATTGGCTCGGCGATTTCGACCGCGAAATGTTGCGCGTCATCAAGAGTCAGCCGCGATTCAACAGCACGAAAGTCGTGGAAATCTGGCACGACGACGGCGACCAAATCCTCGCTTTTATGCGGGGAAACCTCGTTTTCGTGTTCAACTTCTCGCCCACGCGCAGTTTCGCCGACTACGGATTCCTCGTTCCGAAAGGTTCGTACAGCGTCGTGCTCAACACCGATGCCCGCGAGTTCGGCGGCAACGGCCTCGCCGACGATTCCGTCGTTCATTTCACCAACTTCGACCCGCTCTATGCCGCCGACGGAAAAGAATGGCTCAAACTCTATGTTCCGGCACGCTCGGCGGTGGTACTTGTCAAAAATCAATCATAAACACTAACAATACAATGAAAAAATCCAGTCTCTTTCTCATCATTTTGGCAATGGCGATGCTGCTGCCGAGTTCGATTTGCGCTTCAGACGACCAAACCTCTTTTGTGCTCAAAAGTCCCGACGGACAGTTGGAAATGCAGTTTACCGTGGCCGACGGCGTGCCCACGTATTCGCTCAGTCGCAACGGTCAGGCGGTCATTCTGCCCTCGAAACTCGGTTTTGAACTGCGAGGCGGCACGAAACTCGATCGAGATTTTCGCTTGACTGCCTTTAAAACCGACGATTTCGACGAAACTTGGCAGCCCGTTTGGGGCGAGGAGGCCAGCATCCGCAACCATTACAAAGAATTGCTGGTGAAACTGAAGCAACCACAGACCGAGAAAGAGAAGAAGGCCGTCGCCATGGATATTCGCTTCCGCCTTTACGACGACGGACTGGGGTTTCGCTATGAATTTCCGCTCGAAAACGCACTGGTTTACTTCCAAATCAAGGAGGAACTGACACAATTCGCGATGACGGGCGACCATACCGCTTGGTGGATTCCCGGCGACTATTCCACACAGGAATTCAATCCCACGCAGTCGCGCCTCTCGGAAATTCGCCATCTTTCTGACGACGTTCACAAGCGTGGCGGATGGCCGTGGAAAGGATTTTCGCAGACTGGCGTGCAGACCGCTCTGCAAATGAAAACCGACGACGGTATTTACATCAACATCCACGAGGCCGCTGTGCTCGACTATCCCACGACGAATCTCGACCTCGACGACAAGAATTTCGTATTCACGACCCACCTCACACCCGATGCCGAGGGCGTGAAAGGTCGTTTGCAAGCCCCTTGCAAAACACCGTGGCGCAGCATCATGGTCTGCAAAAGTGCCACCGACGTGCTCGCCTCGCGCCTCGTGCTCAACCTCAACGAGCCGTGCGCCATCGACGACACCTCGTGGATTCACCCCGTGAAGTACATGGGCGTGTGGTGGGAGATGATTTCGGGCGTGAGCCAATGGTCTTACACCAACGACTATCCGTCCGTGCAACTCGGAGTGACCGACTACGCCAAATCGAAACCGCACGGCAATCACGGTGCCAACAACGCGAACGTGCGCCGATACATCGACTTCGCCTCTGAAAACGGCTTCGACGGACTGCTCATCGAGGGTTGGAACGAAGGTTGGGAAGACTGGTATGGCAAGCAGAAGGACTTCGTTTTCGACTTCCTTACGCCTTATCCCGATTTTGACCTGCCTGCACTCAACAAATATGCCCACGAGAAGGGCATTCGCCTCATCATGCACCACGAAACTTCCTCATCTACAGTCAATTACGAGCGATGGATGGAAAAAGCCTATAATCTGATGAATGAATATGGCTACAACGCAGTGAAAAGCGGCTATGTCGGAAAAATCATCCCCTACGGCGAATATCACTACAGCCAACCGCTCATCAACCACTACCACTACGCCATCACCGAGGCCGCACGCCACAAAATCATGGTCAATGCCCACGAGGCCGTGCGACCGACGGGACTGTGCCGCACGTGGCCGAACATGATTGGTAACGAGAGCGCGATGGGAACCGAGTTCCGCGATGCCATCAAGCCCGGTCACACGACGATTTTCCCATTCACCCGTCTGCAAGGTGGTCCGATGGACTACACGCCCGGTATTTTCGAGATGGATCTCAGAAAAACCTCGGGGTGGAATAATCAGATGAACCACACGATTTGCAACCAATTGGGTCTTTACGTGACGTTCTATTCGCCGCTCCAGATGGCTGCCGACCTGCCGCAGAGCTACGAAAAGTTCATGGATGCCTTCCAATTCATCAAAGACGTGGCGGTCGATTGGGACAAGACCATTTACATCGATGCCGAGCCTGGCGACTACATCATCACCGCGCGCCATCCGAAACTTTCCACGCTCAACAAGGCCGCCGAAGGCGTTTCAGCGCTGAAAGACGGTAAGAAAAACGCCATCAATAGTGTCACGCGATTCGTTTATGCGCTCCCCGACGATGCCACTGCCGCCGACCTCGTCGGTGCCACGCCACGCGATGTCTGGTACGTTGGAGGCATCACCGACGAACAGTCGCGCAAGGTCAATCTCAAACTCGATTTCCTCAAGCCCGGCACGAAATACGAGGCCATCATCTACGCCGATGCGCCCGACGCCGACTATCAGACCAATCCGCAGGCCTACACCATCACGCGCAAAACGGTCAATCACAAGACAGTGCTCAAGTTGAAAATGGCACGCGCCGGCGGCTTCGCCATTTCGTTGCGCGAGAAAAAATAAAAATGAGAGTGAAAAATGGCATCGAGAAACCTTTCTAACAATAACAGCAAACTCATAAACGTGGTTTGTGCAGTGCTTTTCGTACTGTTTACGTTTTGCTACCTCTATTTCTACCAAGCCGACGTGATAGCCGCGGCCCAGCACGTGTTTTCGGGCGGTCAGACTCGCTACGACCGCCTGATTGGTGCCGTGCTCATCACCATCGGACTCTTCTGCCTTCACCTCGTTTTCTTGGCCATCACCCGCCTCACCTACCGCGCCCACGCCCTCACTTTCTACCCGTCATTGTTGGCGTTGCTCGTCCTGACATCCGTCAGAATCAGCGGCAGCAATCAAGGGTCGTTTGGACCGTGGCTGTGGCTTGCGCCCTTGCTGTTGGCAGTGGTTTGTTTTGTGGCCTATCTCGTCAGAAAATACGAGGTTTTCGAGAAGGTTCGCAAGCCCGTCGGCATCTTTTCAAAGGTGTTTTGGAGCAACGTTTTGCTGTTGTGTTTCGGATTTTTCTTCGTTGGATTTTTCGCCAACAACGACGATGTTTTCCATTATCGGATGCGTGCCGAATCGCTGTTGTTGAAGCACGACTACGAGGGTGCTTTGCGAGTAGGGCAGAAGTCACTCGCCACCGATTCGAGCCTGACGCTGCTCCGTATCCACGCTCTTGCCAAAAGTCACCAGATGGGCGAACGACTTTTTGAATATCCGCTTGTCGGTGGTTCGCAGGTGCTCATTCCGAATGGAAAAACAGCATTGACGGTGATGTATCCGAATGATAAATTCGTTCCAGTGCCGCAGGGCGATTTCGTGTTGTGCAGCTATCTTTTGGATCGGAAAATCGACGCCTTTGCCCTGAAGGTCAAGCGCTATTACGACCTCGATTCGTCGCTGCCGAAGCACTACCGCGAAGCCCTCGTGCTCTACAACCACCTGCGCTCGAACCCCGTCGTCACCTACAAACACGAGGTGGCCGAAACCGACTTTGCCGATTTCCAGAAACTGATGCGCGAATGTGGTCGCAACAAGGCCCGACTGCGCGACGTCTATGGCAACACCTATTGGTATTATTACTACGAAAAATAGCTGAAAAACGAAAGAAGTCCGACGAATCGGACTTCTGAAGTTGCGGAGGCAGGACTCGAACATGCGACCTCCAGGTTATGAGCCTGGCGAGCTACCAACTGCTCCACTCCGCGATGTTATTTTCGTCAAAATGACGGCATTTTCGTGAAATGCGACTGCAAAGGTACACATTTTTTTTGTAACAGCAAAAAAATATCGCGAAAAAAAATAAAAAAGTAGATTTTTAAGATTTTTGTGGACAATTATTTGCGAGAATCATCGAAAAATACTAATTTTGCACAGTATGTTGTCAGTGTGTAAAAAATAGCAAAAATACTCGAAGAAACGCCTATGTCGATATCGAAGACAAGACAGAAATTAGTGGAAGTGGCGCGACAATTGTTCGCCAAAAACGGCATCGCCAACACGACGATGAACGACATTGCCGTGGCCTCGGGAAAAGGTCGCCGCACGCTCTACACCTATTTTAAAAGCAAGGAAGATGTCTATACCGCCGTCATCGAGTCGGAATTGGAGCGACTGAGCGACAAACTCGACGAAGTGGCCGCGAAAAAAATACGTCCGCAAGACAAAATCATCGAACTCATCTACACGCACTTGAGTTCGATTAAGGAAACCGTCGTGCGAAATGGTAACCTCCGCGCTGAGTTTTTCCGCAACATTTGGACGGTGGAAAAAGTGCGCAAGAACTTCGACGACGAGGAGATTAAACTCTTCCGAAAGGTCTATACCGAGGGCAAGGAGGACGGAGAGTTCGATATCGAGAATATCGACCTCGTCGCCGACATCACCCACTATTGCATCAAGGGTCTTGAAGTGCCGTACATCTACGGTCGCATCGCCCACGGAATGACCGAAGAGGCCACGAAACCGCAGGTGGCGAAGGTGGTCTATGGTGCACTCGGAAAGATTAACAAGTCATTTTAATGAAATCGTATAATTCATTGATAGTCAAATAATTAAAAAATAAGATTTATGAAATTATTAGAAGGAAAAACAGCACTCGTCACAGGTGCTGCACGCGGCATCGGAAAGGCCATCGCGCTGAAATTTGCCGCCGAAGGAGCCAATGTCGCTTTCACCGACTTGGAAGTCAATCAGGAAACGGAAAATGAAATCGCTGCGTTGGGCGTGAAGGCGAAGAGTTATGCCTCGAATGCCGCCGATTTTGCGCAGACGGAAGAGGTTGTCAAGCAGGTCAAGGAGGAATTTGGCTCGATTGACATTCTTGTCAACAACGCTGGAATCACGAAAGACGGTCTGATGCTTCGCATGACTGAACAGCAGTGGGATGCGGTGATTGCCGTGAACCTGAAGTCGGCCTTCAACTTCATCCACGCCTGTCTGCCCATTATGATGCGGCAGCGCGAAGGCTCGATTATCAACATGGCGAGCGTCGTGGGTGTGCATGGCAACGCTGGTCAGGCCAACTATGCTGCTTCGAAGGCTGGAATGATTGCCTTGGCGAAGTCGGTGGCGCAGGAAATGGGTATGAAGGGCATTCGTGCCAATGCCATTGCGCCGGGCTTCATCGAAACTGCTATGACGGCGCAACTTCCCGACGAAATTCGTGAACAGTGGAAGCAGAAAATTCCACTTCGTCGCGGTGGAACGGTCGAGGACATTGCCAATACGGCGGTTTATCTCGCCAGCGACCTCTCGTCGTATGTCAGCGGTCAGGTGATTCAGGTCGATGGTGGAATGAATATGTAATATATTGAAAGACAGAAAGTTATGATTCAATTAGAAAAGCATATTGAAATCCTTTTGTTGGAGAACGATTGCGTCATTGTGCCTGATTTCGGCGGTTTTATGGCGCATCACTTGAGTTCCCGCTACGAGGAGTCGGAAGGCATTTTCCTGCCACCTCTGCGCACGCTCGGCTTCAATCCCCAACTTCGGCTGAACGACTCGCTGTTGGCGCAGTCGTATGTCGAAACCTACGACATCAGTTATCCCGAGGCTTTGCGCCGAATTGCCGCCGAAGTCGAGGAACTGAAGCAGATTTTGGCCGAAAAAGGCCAGTTTGAGTTCAACGATTTGGGCACCATCAGCCTTACTGCCGACGGTCGCTACGAATTTACGCCCAACGAGGCAGGCATTCTGACGCCTTCGCTCTATGGGTTGAACTCTTTTGAAATGGGCAAACTCGGACAATCGACGGCCCAGGAAAACGAGGTCGAATCTCTTGCGAAAACCATTCCGATGCATCGGAAAGACGGCATTTTCATCAAATATTCCACGATTCGCAATGTCGCTGCGGCTTGCATCGCCGCTTTGGTCATCGCACTGTTCCCGAAGCAGTCGGGCGATTCGCAGTTCTCGGTGGCCAATTCCCAATTCAACACGGAATTGCTGAAACGAATTATGCCGAAAGACATCACGACGGGTACGCCAGAGCAAATAGCAACTGCTGCCGAGGCGCAGACGACTGAAAAACAAGCCGAAAAAGAAACGGTGAGAGTTGGTCCGTCCTACACCATTGTGCTGGCCTGTCAGGTCGGTAAGAAGAATGCCACTGATTTCGTGGAACGCCTGCATCAAAAGGGATTCAACGAGGCTCGTGTGGTGGAAAACGGTAAGGATATTCGTGTCGTTTATGGCAGTTATCCCAACGAAAACGAAGCTTACAACGCGCTGTGTCCGTTGCGCCAGAAAAGCAGTGATTTTGCCGAGGGTTGGGTGATGAAAACAGCTGAATAAATCGCCAAAAAGCGAAATTTTTACAAAAAAAATGAAACGATGAAGCGAGTGCGATGCCCCAAGTGCGACCAGTTCACGATTTTCGATGAATCTCGTTACCAAGACGGGCAGTCGCTCGTGTTTCAATGCAACCATTGTGGCCGTCAGTTTGGCGTGCGCATGGGCGTTTCGAAACTTCGGAAGTTGCAGCGCGACGAGACCGAGCCCGATGTCGATGAGAACGAATTTGGCTGTGGAGCCATCGTCGTCATCGAAAATGTCTTCCATTTCAAGCAAGTGATTCCATTGCGGATGGGCGACAATATCATTGGCAGGTATCAAAAAGATTCTCGCGTCAATTGTCCGATTGAAACGGTCGATCCGAGCGTCGATATTACCCACTGCGTCATCAATGTCAGCCGCGATAAACAGGGCAATTTGCGCTATGTTCTTCGCGATGGTCCAAGCAACACCGGTACCTTTGTCGATAACCAGATTCTGGGCGACCGCGAGCGTCGTGTCATCACCGATGGAACGCTTTTCACCATCGGAGCCACGAGTATTCTGCTGCGTTTGAACAAGGATGAATAAAACCGACCTATTTACATAAACCTAACAATCCTATGGTACAAAAGCAAATCATCACCCATTTCACCGACGACGACCTCTATAAATTGTCGATGTGTTGCGCCGTCATTGATAATTTCCCGCGCGCGCAAGTAAAATATGAGTTTGTCGATCGCAACAAGACCGTCTATCCGAAGGGATTTGCCGACGAGGTGCGAAACCAAATTGAACTGCTTGAAAATGTCGTCATCACCGACGAGGAAATCGCCTTTATGCGCCGTCGCTGCTACTTTATGCCCGAGTGGTTCTACCGCTATCTGAAAGGCTTCCGCTACAGTCGCGAGTGGGTGAAGGTTTCGCAAGACGAAGAGGGTCATCTGCATATCTCTTTCGAGGGTAACTGGTGCGACACGATTTTGCTGGAAGTCAAGGTGTTAGCCATCATTTCGGAGCTGTTTTACATCATCACAAACCAGACCGACAAACTCGATTACGAGGAATGTTACAAAAAATCATACGCGAAAGCCGAGAAATTGCTTGCGGCAGGCTGTGTCTATAGTGATTTCGGCACGCGCCGCAGGGCTTCTTTGGAGGCTGAAGACACGGTGGTCAGGGCGATGCGCGACTGTCAGAACAGCCGCGAGTGGCCTGGGCGTTTCGTCGGTACGAGTAATGTCTATTTGGCGATGAAATACGACCTGACGCCCGTCGGCACAATGGCGCACGAGTTCGTTTGTGCCATCGGTGGTATGTATGGCCCGCAAATGGCCAATCACATGGCGATGGAGGCGTGGCGCCACACGTTCCGCGGTGCACTCGGAACTTTCCTTTACGACAGTTTCGGGTGGGATATTTTCGCGTTGAATTTCTCGGAAGATTTCGCCAATCAGTTCAAAGGACTTCGCGTTGATAGCGGCGATAACCGCGAACAACTTCAAAAAATCGCCGAAAAATACGTGCAACTCGGCATCGACCCACGCACGAAACAGGTGATTTTCTCGAATGCGCTCGACACCGACCGCGCCATCGACATTCAAAACTATGCGAAAGAACTCTGTCAGCCGTCGTTCGGCATTGGCACCCATTTCACCAACGATTTCGAGGGCATCAAGCCGATGAACATCGTCATCAAACTCGTGGCAGTGAAGATTACTGAGTCGTGGACTTTCTACAACGACACGTGCAAACTCAGCGAGGACAAAGGCAAGCACACAGGCCTTCCCGAAGTCATCGAACGCTTCAAACGAGCCGTGAATTTCAAGGATTAAAAATTTTTCTGTCATTTTTTTCGCATCTTTGCAACTTTTTGAGCAGCCTTTACGTCTAACAGACAAATCAAGCACTTAAAAAGAATGAATATGAAACAGAAATTGATGATTTTTGCGCTGATGATCGCTCTGGGAACCACAGCCGTTGCCCAGCCGAAACATCGCCATCACGCAGTGGCCGACACCGCTGCCGTAGTGAACAACGACGCTGCAACCGCAGCTGACAAAGCGAATGCCGACGAGGCCATCGAAGCATTTTCCGACACAACGAGCGTCGCCGTAGGAAATTCAACTGTTCCCCGCGTTTACGTGGATGACGATTTCGACTTCGTTTCCGACGATTTCGAGGACATGCCCGACTGGTTGGTCAACTTTCTGGGCGGCTCCGTAGGCGTTGTCGGTGGAATTTTTCTCATTCTAATGCTCATTATTGCCGTTTTCCTTGCCCTCGCACCATTTATCGCTATCGTTTTGATTATGCGCTACCTTATCCGTAGTCACAACGACCGCGTGGCATTGGCGTCGAAGGCGATGGAAACAGGGCAGCCGCTTCCCGAGGAACTGATGCCCGTCGATAAGCAGAGCGACGACTACCTGCGTCGTCGGGGCATCCGCAACATCTGGATCGGTATCGGAATGATGGTGATGTTCGGCATTTGGGACGCAGACATGCTCACGGGCGTTGGCGCACTCGTGCTCTGCTACGGCATCGGACAGATTTTCATCGCCCGCTCGTCGCAGAAGAAGAAGGACAACAACGAGAACCTCAATCCGTAAAATCGGACAACGATGGATGCCGGCGAACTCACTCTCTTAACACAGGTGACGGTGTTTCACAACAAGCGGGCCTTCGGGCGGCTTGTTGAGAAATACCAGTCGCCTATTCGCCGGTTTTTCCTGAACCAGACGGGTGGCAACGAGCCGCTGAGCGACGATTTGGCACAGGAAACTTTCCTGAAGGCGTGGCTCAACATCGGGCAGTTTCGTGGCGCAGCAAATTTCTCGACTTGGCTCTATCGCATCGCCTACAACGTGTTCTACGACTACACGCGAAGCCATAAAATCACGGAGGAAATCGACCAAGCCGTGGCTCTTCGACAAGCCAATTCGGGCGACACCGCGCTACAACTCGACTTGCAGCAGGCACTGGCGATTCTCTCGCCCGCCGAGCGTAGTTGCATCACGCTGCAACTGATGGAAGGACAGCCGATTGACAAAATCAGCGAAATCACGGAAATGGCCGAGGGAACGGTGAAAAGCCACCTTTCGCGAGGGAAACAGAAACTCGCGATGTTTTTGAGGAAAAATGGATATAGTTAATTGACAATTTGACTATTTACAATTTTATATAAGGAGAAAAAGATATGGAGAAGAAAAATATCATCAACAATCAGCCATTGAGCGACGACGAACTCGTGGCGATGTTTTTCGAAGAGAATCGACAGGAAATCGAAGACAACGGTTTTTCGCATCATGTGATGAAACAACTGCCGTCGCAGTCGATATGGCTTCGCCGTGCTTGGACGCTTGTGTGCTGGGTTGTGGGCATAGCGTTTTTCTTCTTCGCTGACGGCATCGGACTGCTGAAGCGCGTGCTTTTCAACGCGACGGGCAATTTCATAGGATTCCTCTCGTCGATAGATTTTCAAGGTCTTTCGCCTTTGATGATTCTCGTTGCGATTGGTCTGCTGATGCTGATTGTCGCGTGGAACATTGCCGAGAATTTCGAGCAGCGCGACAGGCTTTTCTATTCTAAAAAATAGTCGAAACCGTCGTCGTCGAGCGACTCTTTTTCTTGTTTTTTCGGCTTCGGAAGTTCTTTCAACTGACCTTTTTCGTCGAACATTCCGTAGGTCGTGCGCAAAACGGTGAACTCCGTGCGGCGGTTCAACTGATTGCACTCTTCCTGCTCTTTTTCGCTGAGATTCTGGATAAATTCCTCGGTCAAGACGTCGCCTTCTTTCAAGAATTTATGCTTCGAAGCCACTTTTTTGTTGATTCGCTTCGGTTTTTCCTTGCCGTAGCCCACGGGCGTGAGTCGGTCGGCGGCAATGCCGTGTTCGATGAGATAGTTCACGACACTTTCCGCACGTTTTTGCGACAGTCGCTTGTTGTAGGCGGCTGAGCCCTTGAAATCGCAATGCGCCGAAAGTTCGATGGTGACGTTGGGGTTCTCTTCGAGCAGTTTGACGAGTTCGTCGAGTGCCGTGGTCGATTCGGGACGCAGTGTCGCCTTGTCGAAATCGTAGAAAATGTTGTCAATCAAGACGGGCGCGGTAATCGATGCCAACGGGAATTGAAGCGTGTATTCTTCGGACTCTTCGGCCTGCTCGACACGCAGTTCTTCCTTGTGGTTGAGGTAGCCCTTGCAGGTGGCGAGCATCACGTAGCTCACGCCCGGTGTGACGACATAATTAAAAGAGCCGTCGCTGCGCACAGAGAGTTTTTCGTTGGTGCCGTCGTCGCCCACGAGATGCACTTCCGAGGCGGTCAGTTCATAGCCGTCCATTTCATAGACCCAACCTTTGATGGCCTGCACGATTTCGGGATTTTCGAAACTGTAGATGTGGTCCCAGCCGCGTCCGTCGCCACGATTTGAACAGAAATAACCTCGGTTGTACGGCCCCTCAAAGGTCATTCCGAAGTCGTCGGCCTGCGAGTTGAGCGGATAGCCGGGATGTTCGAGAATGTAGGTGTTAGATGAGTTCTCGTTCCTCGTTCCTCGCTCCTCGTTCCTCGCGGGTTTCGCGATGAAAATATCGAGTCCGCCCATTCCGGCATGACCGTTGCTCGAAAAATAGAAGTCGCCGTTGGGTCGGAAGGCAGGAAACATCTCGTCGCCTGGCGTGTTGATGGGGTCGCCGAGGTTCTCGACACCGCCCATTCCGCTCGTTGTCAGACGCACGCGCCAAATGTCGAGACCGCCCTTTCCGCCCGGCATATCGGAACAAAAATAGAGCCATTGTCCGTCGGGCGAAATCGCTGGGTGGGCATAGCTCGAGAGCGTGTCGTTCGAAATTTTGACCTCAGTCGGCTTGCTCCACGACGCGTCAGAACGGCTCGACTTCACAATCTGAGCCAGTCGCGGACTACTCGGGTCGGTCTGGCAGATGGTGAGGTACATTTCGCGTCCGTCGGTCGAAAACGAGCACGCACCCTCATCGTAGTCGGTGTTCAGACCGCCTTGCACTACCTCGGGACGGCTCCATTTGCCCTTGTCGTCCTTCTCCGAGAAGAAAATGTCACCCGCCTTCGTGCCTGTGATGCCACTTAGTTCGTCGCCGTTGGCCTCGTTGCGCGTCGAAGTGAAATAAAGTCGGTCGAAATCGTCGCCGAAAAGCATCGGCGAATAGTCGGCGCGTCGCGAATTGAAAATTTCCATCTTTTTCACCGTGTAGCGCGACCCTTGTTCCTTCCATTTCGGCGCATTTTGAGCCGATTCAAGACCGTTTTGTGTCAGCAAAGCCTTGTCCGTCAGTTTTCTTTCTTTGTTTTTCTCGTCCGACGAGCGGAACCACTCTCCACGAGCCGTCAGAGAATCTTTCACGGCTTGAAATTCCGTCGCCGCCGCCTTGTATTCACCGTTTTTCAACAGCAGTCGGGCGTATGCCAGATGGTCGTCGAGTTCAGTCTGTTTGTAGCGGATTCCGTTGCGATAGCCAGCCAAAGCCGCCTGTGTCTGGTTGATTTTCGCGTAGCATTTCGCCATTTTCAGCGCCCTTTGACCGCGTTTGTCGCGTTCTTTCGGCGGCGTGGTTTGATAGGCTTTCTTAAACTCCGTTGCAGCATCGAAATATTCGCCCAAAGCCAAGTATTTCTCGGCTTTTCTCAAATGTTTGTCGCTACCACATGCCGAAAATGCCGTGACCGCAACAGCCACGACGACAATACTGCGAAATATCGTCGAAAATCGTTTCATCATCTACAATAACGTAATAATTTCCGATTTATTGCATACCCCAAGAATCATTGACTCAACTTTGGTTTAAGATTTTTTATGTTTAGACATAGATTTGGTTAAAAAAAACTTTTTTCTAACATTTTTCTCATTTTTTTTCTCGAAAAATTTTGGTGTTATTGAAAATAGTCGTACCTTTGCACTCGCTTCGCTGAAAATTTTCCGTTTCACCTTATATAATATATAGTGTTCCGTGAGGATTTTGCTTAGTGAAAAGAATAGAGTTCTTTGACAGACTTACATAGAGACAGAAGGTAGTACAGGAAGCCGAGGCCTTTTTTTGATTTTTTTCGGAAATAGGTCTTTGAGTGGTAGAATGATACGAACCGTCATATAGATT
>Ga0256405_10001901_pt1 | contig 52736 bp, 46 predicted proteins | sample RumenRJG_02DNA_FD_189096 | JGI IMG/M metagenome (GOLD analysis project Ga0256405, IMG submission 189096) | Bovine rumen microbial communities from Lethbridge, Alberta, Canada - RJG_02 | ecosystem: Host-associated > Mammals > Digestive system > Stomach > Rumen | place: Canada: Alberta... | reverse complement strand
TTAGATTGATCCATGTTGATCTTTCTCCTGTTATGTTTTGTGTGGTAACTTAATTTTAACAGTAAAGATACCAACATGGATTTTTATTTTCAATTTTTACTGTGCAACTTCATTTTACAATGAACCAAATTCTTCGACTTCTAATGAGAAGATATATTGGACATTTGAAGATATTATAGAGTTTGCACAGGATTACGATGCGCTTGTTACGATTCATGCTGGACGAAAAACGAACGGCATAGACCAAGAAATTACAAGTGCGCTCCCTGTGCATGACGCAATAAAGGAAGATATAGCATCAAAGATTGACTTCTTTGAAATTGCTCAAATTCGTGACCGTGATGAATATGAAAATATAGTATTTAAAGAAATTAATAGAAAGCCTTTAATAATATGTTCTGACAATCATGACCCAAGGAGTTATTCACCGAAAGAAAGTCTTTGGATAAAAGCGGATTTAACTTTTGAGGGTCTCAAGCAGTGTCTTTACCAACCATTGGAAAGAGTTTTTATTGGTGTAATACCCCCGATTTTGGATCGCCTAAACAAAAATAGACAAATAAATATTGATACAATTACAATAAAGCGAATTGATAGTCCGAAAAATATTTCTGAACATTGGTTTGATGCGGAGCTCCCTCTTAATCCGGGTATGACTGCTATCATTGGAAACAAGGGTACAGGAAAGAGTGCACTTTCTGATATTATTGGGCACTTATGTAAGTGCAATACTATGGATAGTGCATCCTTTTTGAATATAAAGAGATTTAGAAAGCCGCCAAAGAATTTTGCGGATGATTATGTTGCAACAATATTGTGGGCCGATGGTGAAAGTAGTCAATGTTCATTATCTTCAGAAGAATACGTAACGACCATCGAAGACGCGCAGTACCTTCCTCAGAAGTTTATAGAGGAAACTTGTAACGATATTGATAAAGAGTTTCAAGACGAAATCGACAAAGTTATTTTCTCATATGTAGATCGGACTGAACGTGGAGAATCACAGAATCTACATGAGCTTGTGCAACAAAAATCCCGTCCTATCGAGTTAATTGTTCAAGCGGATCTTTTGAAAATTCATGAGATTAATACAAAAATCATTAAACTAGAGCAAAAAAAGACCAAAGCCTATAAAAAGAAGATTTCTGATAGCCTAAAAAAAGCGCAGGAAACACTTTCTCGGCATGATAAATTGAAACCACCTGAAGTAAAAAAACCTGAACCGCAAGAAACCAATACTGAATACATAGATAAGCTTCAAAAACTAAATTTGGACATTAAACAAAAACAGAAAAGCAAAGAAGAATTGACGGTAAAGATTTCAACATTAACTGTTCTAATTGACGAAGTAACTGCTGTTATTGCTGAAATTGAGATTCTACAGACAAATTTTGTGTCAATAAAAGAAAGAATTAACGAGTTTGTAGAAAAGTACCATTTGGTTAAGGAATATGATGAGTTGAAACTGATAACACCAAGAGATTATCTACTGGGTGTTAAAAATCAAGCTGTTGAGGAGAAACAAAAACTTCAGGATGTAATAGCAAATCCGGAAAATGGAATTGCAGTTGCCATCCAGAACCTCGAAGAAGAGAAAAAGAGATTGATTGCTACTGCAAACATCGAAGAAAAGTTGTATCAAAATTATTTAAAAGACATTGATGAATGGAATAAACGCAGAACCGAAATAATAGGAAACAAGGACACAGAAAACACTCTCGATTATTTCAAAATGGAAAAAGAGTATATAGAAAAGACATTAGAAGCAGACTACACAGCGAGTGTTTCGCAAAGAGATGAACTTACCCGAAAATTGTATCATGATAAAGCAGCGTTGTTGGCCGTCTATCAATCTATTTATGCTCCGATTAAGGGAGAAATTACAGAGCTTCTTGATAATATTGAAGATAATGTAACATTTAAAGAAGAGTTGTTCATGAGCGACTCTGAGATAACGGAACATGCCATATCATTTATAGATCAAAGAATGAAAGGAAAATTTGGTAGGCCGAAAGATGGGTATCAAGAAATTGAAAAGTTAATTCACAGTACAAATTTTAACGATTTAGAAAGTGTTCTAACTTTTGTCCACTCCATATCTGAAGCCGTGACAGAGAATTTTGAGCAAGCAGAAAAGAAAGTCCCGAAACGACAGGAATTTTATGATTTCATTTATGGTCTTAACTATATAGGGGTAAACTTTAAGTTAAAAATGGGAGATAGAAGTCTCGATGAGCTATCGCCTGGTGAGAGAGGAATTGTATTAATGATTTTCTATCTTGCTCTTAGTAAAGAAAATAAGCCTATAATTATTGATCAGCCAGAAGATAACTTGGATAATCAGTCTGTCTATAGTAAATTGGTGCCTTGTATTTGCAAGGCAAAACAAAAACGACAAGTGATTATTGTTACTCATAACCCTAATATTGCTGTTGCTTGTGACGCAGAACAGATTGTTTTTTGTGAAATGGACAAGAGTAATTATCAGATTCGATATAAAGCCGGATCAATTGAAAATCCGGATATCAAAAAACATGTTGTAGATGTACTTGAAGGAACAAAACCTGCATTTGACTTAAGAAAAAAGAAGTACGATTAATTGGGGGCTATGATATGGGCGAAGATAAAGGAACACGAGAAATTATTAAAGATAAACTTCGCGGGAGTTTTGACGGTAAGATTGTCCGTAAAGATCTGACCAAGAAAATCAAAGAAGGGGCGAATGTGCCAACCTATGTGCTTGAGTTCCTGCTTGGGCAATACTGCAGTTCAGATGATGACGAAATCATACAGAAGGGCGTAGAAAATGTAAAACGCATTCTGGCGGATAATTACGTACGCCCGGATGAATCGGAAAAAGTTTTATCCAAACTGCGCCAGCGCGGAGCTATGACTATCATTGATCAGGTTACGGTAGAACTGAACCTGAAATTTGATTTCTATGAAGCCAGCTTTTCCAATTTAGGCTTAAAGGGCATCCCCATTGCAGAAGAGTATCCTGAAAAGTTCGACCGCTTGTTGTGCGGAGGTATTTGGTGCATCGTTCAGTTGGAATATAACAATGAAACAGAAACGGATGACGCGTCGTCTAAGAAGCCTCGTAAACGGGAGGAACCGTTGATTGGCATCCGTAAACTGACCCCGATCCAGATGCCCCATATTGAATTGAACGAACTGAAGAACGGCCGCAAATCTTTTACTAAAGATGAATGGATCGATGTATTGCTCCGTTCCATTGGTATGGAACCCGATGAACTGACATATCGTGAGAAGTGGTTGCTTCTGCTTCGCATGCTGCCGCTGGTAGAGAATAACTTTAATTTGTGTGAGCTGGGTCCTCGCAGTACCGGTAAATCACATTTGTATAAAGAGATTTCACCCAACAGTATTCTGGTATCTGGTGGACAGACGACAGTAGCCAATTTGTTTTATAACATGAGCCGTCGTACTATGGGACTAGTTGGTCTTTGGGATTGCGTTGCCTTTGATGAAGTCGCTGGCATCCGATTCAAGGATAAAGATGGCATTCAGATTATGAAGGACTACATGGCATCAGGATCCTTTGCCCGTGGAAAAGAAGAAAAGGCTGCCAGTGCTTCCATGGTGTTTGTGGGAAACATAAACCAAAGTGTTGACGTACTTTTAAAAACCTCAAGCCTGTTTGACCCTTTCCCACCGGAAATGGGAACGGATACGGCGTTCCTTGATCGTATGCATTGTTATATCCCGGGATGGGAGATTCCAAAATTCCGTCCGGAACATTTTACGGATGATTATGGGTTTATTACAGATTACTTTGCAGAGTTTTTGCGTGAACTGCGCAAGGAACAATATGGCGATGCATTGGATCAGTATTTCCATCTTGGAAGAAATCTGAACCAGCGTGACACAATTGCCGTCCGTAAAATGGTTGGCGGGTTAGTAAAACTGGTTTATCCGAATGGAGTTTATACAAAAGAAGACTTGGAAGAGATTCTTAAGATTGCGTTGGAGATGCGTCGCCGTGTGAAAGAACAGTTAAAAAAATTAGGCGGTATGGAATTTTACGACGTAAACTTCTCTTATACGGATAACGAAACCTTTGAAGAAAAATTTGTTTCTGTACCGGAACAGGGCGGCGGTAAACTGATTCCTGAGGGATTGTGTAATCCGGGACAGGTTTATACGGTAAGTCGTGGAAAAACAGGGATGATTGGCGTCTTCAGGTTAGAAAGCCAGATGCTTCCCGGTAACGGAAAGTTTGAGCGCACCGGTCTTGGATCAGACAGAGATGCAAGGGAGGCCACGAATACAGCCTTTAACTTTTTAAAAGCAAACGGACGCAGGATCAGCAGTGCTATAAGTACGACAACCAAAGATTACATTGTTAATTATCAGGATTTGCAAGGTATTGGCATGACCGGAAAGTTGGCTTTGCCAACGGTTATTGCTCTTTCTTCCATTGCGTTGACCAAACCAACGCTTGGAAGTTTGGCTGTTCTTGGTGAAATCAGTATTAGCGGAACGATAATAAAAGTTGACGAATTGGCAAACGCGTTGCAGGTTTGTCTGGACAGTGGTGCAAAGAAAGTTCTGCTTCCGATCACTTCTGCTGCAGATATTGGCGCTGTACCGGCAGAACTGGTTGGATGTTTTAACCTGATTTTCTATAATAGTGCGGAAGACGCAGTGTTTAAGGCGTTGGGTGTGGAATAATAAATATTGTATTAAAAATGAAAAATTATTTAAGAAATATTCATGAAGTATTTTAATGCAGAGTGTTGGGACACGAGGTGTTGTAATGTCTAAAGAAACTAATATCTGTTTGTTCGAAACTGCGTATAAGTTTTTGGATGACATAGTTAAAAGAGACGAAAGTCTGCATGGTATTGATTTAGAAGCGTATTTTCAAGTGAAAAACGCTAAAACACTCGCAGACGTGTATGAAAGATTTATAGGCTCTGCTCAAAACTATCAAATGATGCCAAATGTAATTAAGTTTTATGAACGAAAAGAGGAGATAAAGAAAATATTACATGATTATGACTTGAAAACAATCAGTGGCATGGCTGAAGATAGTTTATATCAACTTTTTCGAGAAAAATTTAATGTACAAACAAAAGATAGCAAAAGAAGCGCTTGGAGGAAATGGACTGGTGCAGTTATTGATTCTGCTAAATTTATCAACGAGTTTCAGACTCTGAATGAGTTCACGGAATTTGTAAATAATAAATACGATAATAATGATTCAAGAAAAGTGCTGGCATTGGGAATAGCAAAAAGAATTAAAGGGATGGGTTTTACCCTTGTTTGTGATGCTCTTAAAGAATTGGGTTTTTCTAAATTCTCCAAACCTGATGTACACATAAGGGAAGTTTTTTCTTCAATTGGTTTGTGTAATAACGATGAATTCACAGTTTGTGAAGTAATCGAACAGATAGCAGAAGATTGTAAAATAGTGTATCCGGACATTACCCCATATAAAGTAGATAAGGTTTTTTGGTTAATTTGTTCCGGAAAATTTTATAGAGAAAAAATAAATATTAAAAGCCATAAAGAAGAACTTATTAAAAAGCTAAAATCGAGCCTTAAGTCTAAACATGAAAAGGCAGGCAAGCTGGAAACAACTCTGACTTCTGAAGAAACATTTACAGAGATCTTATTTCGTTTTATGCAGGAAAGGAATATAACAATACAAGAGTTGGCTTTCAAAGCTGGCTGTGTCAGACATATTTATGGAAGAAGAAGACGTGTTGAATATAAGCCGACAAAAAATACTGCTGTCCGGTTGGCATTGGCATTGGAGTTATCATTAGAAGATACTGAAAAACTGCTTAGAAGCGCAGGTTATGAATTGTCGCGTGGCAGCGTGAAAGATTTAGTTATTTCTTACCATATTGCGCATCATGAGTATTCTGTGCATGATGTTAATAAAATATTGGAAGAGTTTGGTTTACAGACGTTGTGATTTATTTTTTGGGGGTATAAACATGGCTCAAAGTTTTCCGGAAAATCTGATTGAAGATCTTGGCTATTATGTTTACATGTATTCTGATCCCAAAACCAAGAAGCCGTTTTATGTAGGAAAAGGAACAGGGAATCGCGCTTTCAGCCATTTGAATTTTGACGTCGATGATACGGAAGATTCTAGTGAAAAACTGAAAAAGATAGATGAAATTAGAAGGCGTGGGCAAGAACCGATTATTGAGATTATTTCTTATGGTTTAGACGAAGAAACTGCATATATCGTGGAGGCTGCCGTTATTGATTTGATTGGTGTGGATAACCTGACGAATATAGTAGTCGGACATGGTAGTAATGAATACGGCCGAATCGCTGTGGATGATCTTATTGCGCAGTATGCTGACGAGCTTGAACCAGGGGATATTAAAGAAAAGGTTTTGTGCATTGTTCCAAATCAACTGTATCACCCTAATATGACAGAAGCCGAACTATATGACGCAACACGCGGCTATTGGCCTGTAAAGTTGGAACGGGCTGAGCAGGCTAAATATGTTTTTTCTATTTATAAGGGAAGAATTTTAGAAGTTTATGAGGTTAAAGGTTGGTATCCGTCTGGTTCAACATTCATGGCAACCCGTGAAAATGAAAAAAAGGTTAGTGAAGAAAGGTATGAATTTGTTGGTCGTCTAGCAAATCCGAGAATACGTAATAAATATAAAGGCAAGTCATTAAGAGGTTTATATCCGCCGCAGACCTGGCAAAAATCGTTCAAATATATTAATATTCCTGAATAAGACACTTATGTTACAAAAGTAAATTATAAAAACGGTTAAAAAAGATAGAATAATTTTAAATTGGTGGAGTTAATATAAAAATGAGCAACTTGTCTCAAGCAGAAATTCAAAAGTTACAGTCAGAAATTCAAGAAATTGAAAAATTGTTGCAATCCATCCAAAAAGAAGCAGCAAACGCACAAAAAAGGCTTAATTCAGTTAACAATATTGTGCGACAAGCAACGTTGGTTAAACCAGCTCCTACTAATCCCGTAATGCCTAAACCACAACCTAAAATTGGTAGTTCACCTATAGATATAAAGAAATACAAGCCATATGTATTACCGGACGGTTCAATTACTTACAAAACAAAAGATAGGCAATGTCATGTTCCGCCTACTGTTGTGAAAAAGGCATTGTCAGCAACAACATTAAAATCGTTTTTTGAAGAATTTGGTTTACAGGTTAAGGATAATAGAGCGAAAGGCGGAGCCCTTTGGGTGAAAGGTTCTTCTGATTTTTTATGGCCATATGTTGGAATTGCTTATAAGAAGTTCGGGTGCGGAGGTACTTATACAAGTAATGGACGTGCAACCGGTTTTCAGATTGGCTGGTTTACTAAGTGTATGAGATAAGATAGTTATTGTTCCCATAAAAACTAAGAATGATTGGCGGGATTATAATGAAGTATTGTATTAACTGTAATAAGTACGTATATTCTCATTTTTATAAATTTTGTCCTTATTGTGGTGCCAGGTTTGATAGTGTAGAAGAAAAAGATAAAGACTATGAGCTCGCAAAAAAATATTTTTATGGGATTGGTGTTAAAAAGAATTATGTAACTGCATTTGATTATTATTCAAAAGCAGCGAGAAAAGGTCTTACTAAAGCACAAAACGATGTAGGGGAATGTTATTATTTTGGATTTGGGGTTCAGGTAGATTATAAATTAGCATTTATTTGGTATGCAAAGGCTGCAGAAGACGGATACGCTCCTGCACAATATAATCTCGGCTATTTGTATTATTATGGTGAAGGTGTTGAACAAGATTTTGAAAAAGCTTTTACGTGGTTTATGAAAGCGGCCGAACAAGAATATATTGATGCACAGTATATGGTTGGCAATATGTTTTCTGAAGGAGAGGGAACTGAGAAAGATATAAACGAAGCATTCAAAAGGATCATGCATGCAGCCGAACAAGGTCATGCGGAAGCCCAGTATAAAGTTGGAGAAGCCTATTATTATGGATACGGAGTCGAAGAAGACCATGAAGAAGCATTCAAGTGGTACATGAAATCTGCTGACCAAGGATATGATGAAGCCCAGTATAAAGTTGGTGAAGCATATTATAACGGTGAAGGTACAGACGAAGATTTAGATGAAGCATTTAATTGGTACATGAAGGCTGCAGAACAGGGGCAAGAAGGCGCACAGTATTCATTAGGATATATGTACGCACATGGGGAAGGCGTTAAAAGAGATTTAGGCAAAGCGTTTGATTGGTACATGGAAGCAGCTGAGCAGGGGCATGTGGAAGCGCAGTACGAAGTTGGGGAAATGTATTCTAATGGACTAGGCGACGAAGAAGCATTTGACTGGTTTATGAAGGCTGCCGAGCAGGATCATCCCGAAGCGCAATATAAAGTTGGAGAAGCGTATTATTGCGGAAAAGGTGTTGACGAAGATTTAGAAGAGGCCTTTGTTTGGTACTTAAAATCTGCAGAACAAGAATATGCAGATGCTCAGTATGCAGTAGGCGAAGCATATTATTATGGGGAAGGTGTCGAGGAAGACCGTGGTGAAGCATTTGAGTGGTACATGAAAGCAGCAAAGCAAGACCATGCAGATGCTCAGTATGCAGTTGGTTTAATGTATTCTAATGGGCAGGGCGTCAGGAAAAATGTAAAAAAAGCAATTATCTGGCTTTATAAATCTGGAAATAAAGAAGCAAAAGATTTAATGAAAGAGATTTTTGCAAATTGCGTTCTTTATGTTTACAAGGATAATATCGATTGCAGAAAATATAATCATCATTTCATTCCCGCTACGGCAACTTTATTAGGGAAACATGAGAAACGGGTTGTATTAAATGTTTTCTATTGCTTGGACTGTGGCAAATTATTTATTAACTATGTTGATTATAAAGATTATAGAGGCATATACGGTTTTTTGATAGGGAATATCCAATTTGATGAGAAGAGTAAATCGGGTAATAAGGATATCGGTTCTTTAGCTATTGAGTCACCACTGATGTCATGTGGCTATAATGTTAATGAGCGAAAAGCTCTTAAAGAAAGTGAACGGCATTTGATTATTTCTAAACTGCTTGACAAAGGGTTTATGACTAAAACCGAGGTCGTAAAATATTTGAGGTATTTTATTCGGTTTAATGGAAAAAATTATGGCAACGAGTTAGCCGTTGAAAAATGGCAAAATGATTTAAGATTTACGCTACAGTATAAAATTAACAGGCAACCGACAGTTTATTTTACAAAAGTTAAAAAATGGACAAGTAAGAGAAAAAGAAAGTAATAGTTTTGAAAAATAAAATAGATTAATATGAGCTATTTGGATAATAGGAAATAGATAAATGCAATGTTTATTCTCAATGTGTTAAGGTATTAAGAATGGAATTTGTTGTTAATGAGAACATAAAAATTTGGCAAAAGTATGATCCAATTGAATTGTATTGCTACCCAGCGACAGATGATATTCTGGTTGCTCTTTTTGAGAATCAAACGCGCATTTTTATTAAAGATCGGTGGTTTGATGTTATTTCGTTAAGCAGAATGGTTCGTTCTAAAAGCAAATCTGATGGCTGTTATCATTTTATTTATATTCAAATAAATACAAATACAGGCGAGTATTACATAGGTAAGGTAAACAGAAAGAAATGGACAGAACTAAAGAGATACAAAGGCTCCGGGTTATTATTCCAAAAAAAATATAAACAACATACGGAAGAATTTGTCCAATATTTTATTGCTTCTTGTGAAACGGCTGAAGAGACGGAAAAGCTGGAAGCTCAAATCGTCAATGAAGAACTTCTTCAGGATCCGTTGTGCCTTAACCTGGTTCGAGGTGGAGGAGGAACCAATAAACATAACAGTCAGGAACGTAATGCACATATACGTGAATATTTATTAGCGCATCCTGAACAGTATCAGGCCATGCTTTCAAAAAGTAAAGAGTTATATCAGTCTGGTCCGACTCAGGCGTTAAAAAACCGCAATGATAGAATTAAAACCACGATGACGCTGGACAGTTACCGGGAATTGTCAAGAGAACGTATAAAACGTTGGAAAACTGAACATCCCGAAGAATATGCTGCTTCGCGTAAAAATAATGGCCTTGCCCAGCAAAACGAATCAACGAAGCAGAAGAGAAATGCTTCTTTAATGAAATGGAGAGAGGCGCATCCAAAAGAATTTGCTGAATACAGGCGCAAACAAATAGAGGCAGCCCATAGTGATGAAGCAAAAGCCAAGCGTAGTAAATCGCTAAAAGAATGGAATCGAACACATCCGGAAGAAGTAAAACAAAGGGGAATTAAAGCAGGTAAGGCATCTCAAAAAGCTGTGAATATGCTTGATTTAAAAACTGGAAAAGTTTTGAAATCTTTTAACAGCCAGCAAGAGGCTACAGAGTGGTTGGTTCAGCAGGGCTTAGCTAAGAATACAAATTGCAAAGGTTCCATAAGTGCAGTTTGTTTAAAGAAGCAAGTTCCCGGTCATGGTACTAGAAAACAAACACACGGATTTGGTTGGGAGTTTAAAGAGGTAAATTAACCATGCAACTTTCAAAATCAGAGCAACTGAATATTGCAAGCTTATCCCGCCTCTTCGATAACAAGTCGGAATGCTACAAGCTGTTCTGGTTTCAGGCGATTTTGAATCATGTCTGCAAGGGGCAGCAGGAGATTCGTTTTGAGGAACTCATCGACGATATAATCGCCAACGCCTGGTACATGGTGAAAGTTGTGGAGAGAAAATGACGCGGAGTTTTTATAATGTGCATGCAAAAGAATATGCGGAACTGACCGTGAGGGCGGAGGATGCGCTGCCGTCGGGCCGGGAGCAGAAGTGGCTGAATGTGGTGATGGGGAAAAGATGATTCATTCGTCTCTTTATAAATGACGGAAAACCGGAAGGGTGGCACATGATGATCACAGAGGAAATTAAGCTCAGGATCCATGAAGAATCTGACTTGTTTAGTCCATTGGATCCCGATCAGCAGATTCTGTCAGAGGACGTTATCTCATACCTGCACACCAAGTATCGAATGATGTACCTAAAGTACCAGACGAAAAGTGGAAACTATGTCCTTCATATCTTCAGCGATACGCCTGTGAATAGACTCTGATTTTCTTCATAAACGTAAATAAATAATTATGACTTTCTACGCATTTTGTATCATCAACATCATAACTTTTTTCGTCTACGGCCTGGACAAGCTGAAAGCCGTCAATCACTGGTGGCGCATCCCGGAGTGGGTGCTGCTGGGCCTGGCTGCGGCAGGGGGTTCTGTCGGCGCGTACCTTGGCATGATAGTGTTCCGCCACAAAACCTTGAAACCGTTGTTCCGTTTCGGAGTGCCGGTTATTTTGCTGGTACATGTGCTGGTTGCTGTTTATGTTTGGGAATAAGGTAATTCTTTGCAAGCGCTTGTACAATTACAGTTAAGGTTTTCGTTGCAGAAGGACGTGCGGTTATGCAGGTATTAAAAATGGAGGAATCGAAATTACAAAAATGTCCCCGGGGGTATTTTGTGGGATTGACAACAATGGATTATGTTTTTTATGTCAATTCCCATCCGCAGAAGAATTCTAAAGTAAAAACAAATCATTTCACGAGGCTCGTGGGCGGGCCGGCGGCGAATGCGGCGATCACCTACTCACTGCTGGGCGGAAACGCTACGTTGGTCACCTGTCTTGGTAACACGGCGGAGTCGGACGTGATAAAAGAAACGCTGGAAAAATTTGGCGTGACCGTTGTCAATTGTACAGAGGACGATGCCATGCCTGCCGTGGCGGCCATCGCTGTGGATTGGAACGGCGACAGGCAGATTTTCAGCGGCCAGAACCAATATAAAGTAGTTAATGTGCCAATACTTGATGAGCCTGCGTTCTGCCTGTTTGATCTGAACCAGCAGGAACTTTCGTTAGCGGTTCTCCGCAACTGTGATTGTGAAATTGTAGTGGATGCGGGTTCCTGGAAGGGAGAGACTCTTGCGTTTCTTCAAAAAGCAAGTGTTGTCATTTCTTCCGAAGAGTTCAGGGATCCTGCGGACCATGACATTTTTTCCGTTCAGGAATGTGCGAGCGCACAAAAGGCCATGACAAGGGGAGAGAAGCCGATTCGTCTGGACGACGGCGAGGTTCCTGTAGCGTCTGTACCCTGTGTGGACAGCCTGGCGGCCGGGGATATTTTCCACGGAGCGTTTTGTTTTGCCTATTATCACAAGCAGTGTGAGTTTCAGGCGGCGCTTACCTATGCGTCCAAAATTGCGACAGAAAGTGTAAAATATGCAGGGCCGTGGGAATGGGCGAAGCAGATTTGAAATTTATTGTTGTACATACAAAGGAACAGCAAGTTAGCGGATATAATAAAAAAGGAGGATGTCGCTATGCAGTTTGTAATTACAGCCTATGATGGACCGAATATGTTGGAGAAGCGGATGGAGGTACGGCCCCGTCACCTGCAGAATCTGTCCCGGTTGAAAGGAAAAATTCTCTGCGCCGGTGGAATCCTGGACGAGGCCGGGAAGATGAAAGGTTCTGTGATGGTGATCGATTTCGCCACCCGGGAACTGCTGGAAGAGTATCTGAAATCGGAACCGTATATTCAGGCGAACGTGTGGGCGGATGTGAAGGCAGAACCCATGAACGTGGTGATTCTGAACGGGGAAAAAGTAGGGAAGTAGGTTGACCTGATATAATTTGGAGGTTGTGCTGAGTCATGAAAGTTACGACGCTGATGGAGAACACCGCCTGCGCGGAGCGGTATGCCGCGGAACATGGGTTGAGCCTTTTTATTGAAACAAAAAAGATAAACATATTGTTTGACTCCGGTTCTTCCGAAGCGTTATCTGTTCAGCGGTTGCTCCCATAAGGGCATTATCAATATCACAAACTGGTTCCGTCCGGATGTGCTGTTCGGCGGGTTTCATTTCATGGGCGTAAGTCTGGATGAAGCCGGGCAGGCGTTCTTGTCGGAAGCGGCGGACACGCTTTGCGGATTTGACACGGTGTATTACACGGGCCACTGCACCGGGGTGGCGCAGTATAAGTTCTTGAAGCAGAAGATGGGGGACAGGCTGCATTATATTTCGTCCGGCAGCGTGGTGGAAGTGTAAAGTTTAGGAGGAAGGCGGGATAAAATGGAATCAGTTAAGGAAAATATCATTTCGCTTACGCCGGATAACTTTCAAGCAGAGGTGCTGGAATGCGACAGACCTGTGCTGGTAACGTTTTTTGCCTTGTGGGATCAGCCCTGCCGTATGCAGCAAGCAGAGCTGGATTCGATAGCGGATAAGCATCCGGAAATAAAAGTTTGTAAACTGGATGTTGAAGAATATCCGGACTTTGCCCAGCAGTTTGGTATTATGATGGTTCCCACGACCATCGCGTTTAAGAATGGGAAGAAGATTAAACGGGCTTCCGGTCTCAGGCTGGAGCATGTTCTGCTGAGCATGGTTCAGTAATAACGAACTATCAATATAAAAGGATGGAGATTTTGTTGCATAAGAACTTGTTGAAAAAAAACGGCCGGTCTGGCGGCTGCGTTGATGGTTTCTTTCAGCGGTACAGTTTGCTTGGAAATATTTGATCAGTAATGTTTGATTGGCAACAGCCGTGGAACTTTCTGCGGCTGTTTTGTTGTGCTGCGAAAAAGTTTGGGCAATTACGGAATATTGTTGTATCGCGGAAAAGTTTTGCAAATTACTGCATACTATATTAGGGAAAGAGGTTGAAACTCCCTGTTGCATGTGGTAAAATATTATGTAATTTTGTGTGGTTCACATGCGAAATGCGCAACCCACGTTACGAATTGCCGGGAGGTGCAGGATGAACGATATGATGGTCATGGCCAATGCCATTCTGCCGTTTATATTGATGGCGGGCATTTTTTATTTTATGCTGTGGCGTCCGCAGAAGCAGGAGCAGAAGAGACGGAAAGAGATGTTGGATTCGCTGAAGCGCGGTGATAAGATCATCACCATTGGCGGCATGTATGGCACGCTGACCAAGGTGGGTCCCGTGAAGGTGAAGGTTCGTCTCGCGGAAGGCGTGGAGATCGAGTTTGCCAGAACCGCCATCAGCGGGTTTCAGGATGCCGGTGCAGATGCGCAGCCGCAGCCCGAAACGCTGGATGCCTGATGGAAACGCATTCGCTTACGGAAGAAAAGCGCCGGGTGCGGCGTGAGTTGAAAGAGACGGCTGCCGGGCTTTCGGAACGCTATGTGGCGGAGGCAAGCCGGGCGGTTTGTGAACGGGTGCTGCAAAGCCGTGAGTTCCAAGAGGCGGCGGTGGTGTTCGGTTATCTTTCATTTCGCAAGGAGATTTCCGTGGACGCGGTGTTGGACGCGGCGCTGCGTTTGGGAAAAATAGTGGCGGTGCCGTGGATTATTTCGCGGACGGAGATGAAAGCCGCGCGGCTGGTTTCATTGGAAAATCTGCCCTTGGACCGGTACGGAATCCGGACGGCGCCGGAACCGGTGGAACTGATTTCGCCGGAAGCGTTGGAATTGATGTTGGTGCCGGGGGCCGGGTTCTCGGAAACGGGCGGCCGCATGGGGCGGGGCGCCGGGTTTTACGATCGGTTTTTGGAAGAGACGAAGGGCTTTCGCCTGGGCGTGACCTGCGACAAACTGTTGCGGAAAATTATTCCCGCGGAAACGCACGACCAAACGATGGACGCGTTGGTCACGGAAACAAAATGGATCCGCTGTGCCGGTGTGTGATGCATTGTGACGGCGGGCGATTGTTTTTGAAAATGTTTATGGCTGCAGATGTTACTTTATGCAAATTGCAGTGGAGATAAACTGTTACGACGGTAACAGATGAAAGGGGTAAAGTATTTTGAGATGGAATGAGTTAGGGAAGTTCCTGATCGTGGCGCTGGCCATTGTAGGCGGGTTTGTTATGTACATCCGGCCGCTGGCCAGTTCGGTTAAACAGGGACTGGATTTGCAGGGCGGTACTCACGTGGTGCTGCAGGCTGTGGATACGCCGCAGTTGAAAGTGAATGACGACGCGCTGGACAGGGCGACGCATATCATTGAACGTCGTGTAAATGCGCTGGGTCTGACGGAACCGGTGGTTCAGCGTCAGGGCCGCGATCGCATCATCGTGGAACTGCCGGGCGTAAAGGATCCGGAAAAGGCCATCAACATGCTGGGCAAGACCGCGATGCTGGAGTTCAAGGATCCCAATAACAAAACGGTACTCACCGGTACGGATTTGAAGGACGCCAAGGCGGTGGTTGGCAACGGAAACCAGCCGCTGGTATCCATGGAGTTTTCCGATGAAGGCGGCCAGAAGTTTGCGGACGTAACGGCCCGCAACGTGGGCAAGCGGATCGCCATCACCCTGGACGGGGAAGTGCTGACCGCGCCGGTGGTGCAGGAAGCCATTACCGGGGGCCGCGCCCAGATCACCGGTAACCGTTCCATGGAAGAGGCGCAGCACCTGGCGATTTTACTGCGCAGCGGTTCGCTGCCGGTGAAATTGGAAATCATCGAGAACCGGACCGTGGGCCCGACTCTGGGGCAGGACTCCAAGGAAGCCAGCCAGAAGGCATTCCTGATTGGTGTGGCCGGCGTGTTTGTGTTTATGATTTTGTTCTATCGTCTCAGCGGCGTTGTGGCGGACATCGCGTTGCTGCTGTATACCATGCTGTTGTTGCTGGTGATGCGGTACCTGAACGCGACGCTGACCCTGCCGGGCATGGCGGGCATCATCCTGTCCATCGGTATGGCGGTTGACGCCAACGTGCTGATTTTTGAACGGTTTAAGGAAGAAATCCGCACCGGCAAAACGTTGCGCAAGGCCATGGACAACGGGTTCGGCCGGGCGCTGGTGACCATTCTTGACTCGAACATCACCACCCTGATGGCCTGCGCGGTTCTGTTCTATTTAGGCACCGGCCCCATCAAAGGGTTTGCGGTCACGCTGTCCATCGGCGTTATTTTAAGTATGTTCTCGGCAGTTACGGTTACCAAATTTTTGCTGAAGTTCCTCATTGACGCTAACTTCACCAAGAGCCCCATGGCTTTTGGCATCTCCGCTCCGAAAGCAGAGGAGGTGGCAAAATGAAAAACTTTTCTATTGTACGGAACTGGAAAATTTTCTTTGCGATTACGATCATCGGTCTGATGATCGGGTACGGCTCCATGATTTTCCGCGGGTTCAATCTGGGAATTGATTTTACCGGCGGCAGCATCATGGACCTGAAGTTTGAAAAAGCGGTGCAGGTGGCTCAGGTTCGTGAAGTGCTGGGCAAACATAATTTGGGCGGCGCCATCATCCAGCTGGAAAGCAACGATTCCGCGGCTACTTCGTCCCAGGGTGTGCTGATCCGTACCCCGGTCATTGCGGATAATGACCGCACGACCGTGATGCAGGACATGGAAAAATCTCTGGGCAAGTTTGAGATCCGCCGTGTGGAAAACGTCGGCGCGACCATCGGTGGTGAACTGATCCAGCAGGCGGCCATCGCGATCTTCCTGTCCTGGGTGCTGATGGTGTTGTATATTACCATCCGGTTCCAGCTGAATTTTGCGCTGGCGGCCATCATCGCTTTGATCATCGACGTGTCGGTTACGCTGAGCTGGTTCTCCCTGCTGCAGCTGGAAATTGACTCCACTTTCGTAGCCGCGCTGCTGACGGTAGTCGGGTATTCGGTCAACGGCACCATCGTAATTTTTGACCGCATCCGTGAAAACCTGAAGGTGCATCGCCGCACCGAAACGGTAACGGATATGATCGACAACAGTATCAAGTCTACACTGACCCGTACCATTTACACGACGATCACTACCTTGTTTGCCATCGTGGCGATCTTCCTGTTCGGCGGCGAGACGATTCATAATTTCTCCTTTGCCATGCTGGTGGGCTGCTGCAGCGGCGCCTACACTTCCATTCTGCTGGCGGGCACCATCTGGCTGTTCCTGCAGCATAAAAAAGCAGGGGAATAACAGAATCGTTTTTGTAAAAACGTTTTGCAAATCATTTTGCATAAAATGTAAGGAAAAAATAATTTTCGTTTAAGAGTTTTGCAGTGATGTGTTTGATTTACATAAGGAAAAGGGATGACGACATCCCTTTTTCTTTTTGAATTTCCTTTTGGGAATTATTTGGGCAGGCACTTTTCACGCCTGCCTTTTTTGTTTATAATATATAATGAAGAAGTATGAGATGCGGAGGGTTTTATTTTGAAAACTTGCCGCGGAAAATATTTGTGCAATCGGCTTTCGTAGGAAATTCGGAACGCTGCAGTGCTTTTTTTGAAAATGTATCCGGAACGAAGTTGCCGGAGAATAAAGGAGGGTTTGCGATGCGCAAAATTTTATTGTTATGTATGTGCATGGTGGTTTGTTTTTCATTCAGCGCATGCGGGAAAGAAGCGGAACATAAGCCGCAGCCGAAACCGGCTAAGGCGGTGTTTGAAACCAGCATGGGTACGTTTACCTGCCGGCTGGAAACAAAACTGGCGCCGGTGACCACGGCCAATTTCATTAAGTTGGCAAATAAAGGATTTTATGACAATCTGATTTTTCACCGTGTGATCGATGACTTTATGATTCAGGGCGGTTGCCCCAACGGAAACGGAACCGGAGGTCCGGGTTATACGATTAAAGATGAATTTAATTCGAAGCTGCGTCACAACGGACCGGGGATCCTGTCCATGGCCAATGCGGGTCCCAATACCGGCGGCAGTCAGTTCTTCATTACGTTGAAAGCAACGCCCTGGCTGGATAATCATCATGCGGTGTTCGGACGCGTCAGCGACGGCATGGACGTGGTGCAGAAGATCGGGCATACCAAAACAGACGCCATTGATAAGCCGGTGGTTCCGGTTGTGATAAAGAAGGTCACTATCCTGGAAGGGGACGCGGCGAAGTAAATGAAACCGCAAGTAAACCGGTGAAGAAATAAACCGAAGCAGGAAAAACTGCGAGGAAAGAACCAAAGATAGGAAACCGGTGAGGAAAAAGCCGAAGCGGTGAACCGCAGGGAAGTCTGCGGGGAGAACGAAGAAGAAAAACTGCGGAAACGCGGTGAAAGGGGTTAAGCAATATTGTCTTTTTTATCGGACGAACATGTAATTGAAATCAACGACCAGCAGGAGATGGTCGGAATCCTGGGGAGGAATGATGAGTTTCTGCGGCTGATCGACGCCAGCTTTGACGCGACGGTCATGGCCCGGGGCAACAAGATTATTTTCAGTGGCAGTGAAGAGGAAAATCAGAAACTGGAACAGCTGTTTAAGGAATTGCTGTTCCTATACCGGCAGGGGCTTCCGATTACCAGCCATGATGTGCGTTACAGCATTTATATGGTACAGGGGGGCGCGGTGGCCAAGCTGCACAATATGTATGCGGAAACGCTAATCGTCACCTGGCGGGGCCATCAGATCAAGGCCAAAACGCTGGGGCAGTGGAATTATGTCCGCGCCATCAAAAATAATTTCATCACCTTCGGCATCGGTCCCGCCGGCACGGGGAAGACGTATCTGGCTGTGGCCATGGCGGTTACAGCGCTGAAGAAACGGGAAGTGGAGCGGATCATCCTGACCCGTCCGGCCGTGGAGGCCGGGGAAAAGCTGGGCTTTTTGCCGGGGGATTTGCAGGAAAAGGTGGATCCGTACCTGCGTCCGCTGTATGATGCGCTGTTTGATATGCTGGGCAGCGATACAGCGCAGAAATATCTGGAACGGGGTACCATTGAAGTGGCGCCGCTGGCGTACATGCGGGGGCGTACCCTGAACGGTTCGTTCATCATTCTGGATGAAGCGCAGAACACCACGCCGGAGCAGATGAAAATGATTCTGACCCGCTTCGGGTTTGGGTCCCACATGGTGGTAACCGGCGACGTTACACAGGTTGATCTTCCCATTGGAAGGAAAAGCGGGTTGGTTCATGCGGCCAAAGTGTTGAAGGACGTACCCGGAATCAGCATTAATTATTTTGATGAAAAAGATGTGGTGCGCCATGAAATTGTGGGCGCCATCATCAAGGCCTACGAACAGTTTGAACTGAAGCCGGACGAAAAGAAAGCAGAAGAGTAAGAAGATCGAAGAAGCGGAGTAAATTGCCCGGAAAACCTGGGAAAAAGGAAATATCCGATTTCCGTTTTGATAATGGGAGGCTACGAGACAGCATGAAGATTATTTTCAGCGATGACCAGGATGAGGTAAAGGTCCCGAAGGAAGCCGTTGCGTTGCTGAAAAAGGGGCTGCAGGCGGTGGCAAAACTGCACAAGCTGTCTGCGGAAACCGAAGTCAGCGTGTCACTGGTGAGTGATGAAGTCATTCACGTATTGAACAAGGATTATCGGGGCATTGACCGGCCGACAGATGTGTTGTCCTTTGCGCTGGATGAAGCGGAGGAACCGCAGGAGTTTGGCGGGCCGAATGCGCATCTGCTGGGGGATATTATTATTTCGGCGGAAACGGCAGTGCGGCAGGGCGAGGAGTACGGCCACGGCCTGAACCGGGAACTGGTGTATTTGGGTGTGCACAGCCTGTTGCATCTGCTGGGTTACGACCACATGAACAAGGCGGACAAAGCGGTGATGCGGCAGGAGGAAGAAAAGGCGCTGCAACTGATTCACCTGAGTCAGGCGGATCTGGACCGGAGCGCGGGAAATGCGGATCCGGATCATTTTGCGGTGGCCGTGGTGGATGCGGAAACGGGAGAAAAATCGAAAAAGCCTGCGAAAATGAAAACCGAAAAGCAAACGAAAAACGGAAAAGGGAAAGCGGAAAAGCAAACGAAAAAACCTGCAGAAAACGAAAAGCGGAAAGAAATTTCGGCTGAAGAACCGAAAGCGGAAAAAGAAAAGAAGAAAGTGCAGAGTAAAAATAGCAAGGAAGGGGAGAACGTGATGGGCCGCAAGAAAGAAAAAGAGACAGACAAAGCGATTCAAAAATTATTTAAGAAAGCACTGAAGACCCGGGAAAACGCGTACGTTCCTTTCTCCAAGTTTAAGGTGGGCGCGGCGTTGTTGACAAAGTCCGGCGACATTTTTACCGGCTGTAACGTGGAGAATTCTTCTTTCGGCTTGACGGTGTGCGCGGAGCGGGTGGCCATGTTCAACGCGGCGGCAGCCGGCGTGCGTCCGGGAGAAATTACCATGCTGCTGGTGGCGGCGGATACGGAAGACGTAACTTCGCCCTGCGGCGCCTGTCGTCAGGTGATGGCGGAGTTTGAGATTCCCGTAATCGTCATGGCGAACGTGCGTGGCGATATGCGGACGGTGACGCTGGATGAACTGCTGCCGTTCAGTTTTAAAGCTGCAGACTTTGCGTAACCGTTTGAGCTACTGCCATTCAGCTTTAAGCTGCAGACTTTGCGTAACGGAACTACTTAAAATTTTGTAAGAGGATTGAGGAATTTGTATGGCTGAGAACAAACATCGTACAGGCTTTGCTGCCCTGGTAGGGCGGCCGAACGTGGGCAAATCGACTTTGATGAATGGGATGATCGGGGAAAAGATTTCGATTATGAGCGACCGGCCCCAGACGACGCGGAATAAGATCATGGGAATTTTTTCCGCCGACCACGCCCAAATCATGTTTTTGGATACGCCCGGCGTACACAAGCCGCTGCATAAACTGGGTGAGTATATGAACCAGGCAGCCATCGGTGCGTTGAACCAGGTGGATGTGATTTTGTTCGTGGTGGATGCCTGCGAGAAAAAAGGAGCCGGCGAACGGTTTATCATTGAACATCTGAAGCGGGTGAAAACGCCGGTGCTGTTGGTGATTAACAAAATCGACAAGTTGGAAGACAAGAGCAAGCTGCTGGAGATTATGAGCAGTTACCGGGATGATTTGAATTTTGATGCCGTGGTTCCGGTCAGCGCGTTGGAGAAAGAAGGCTTTGCGGAATTGCAGGAAGAAATCGTCTGCCGGCTGCCGGAAGGCCCCAGCCTGTTCCCGGAAGACGAACTGACCGATCAGCCCATGCGGGTGATTGCGGCGGAAATGATCCGGGAAAAAGTGCTGCGGAATACTCATGATGAAGTGCCCCATGCCATTGCGGTGGAAGTGGACGAATTCAAGGAACGTTCGAACGGTAATATTTTTATCCGGGCTACAATTTTTGTGGAACGGGAATCCCAGAAAGGGATCGTCATCGGGGCCAAGGGCGGCCTGCTGAAAAAAATCGGGCAGGAAGCCCGGCAGGATATTGAGAACCTGACCGGCTGCGGCGTTTTTCTGGATTTGTGGGTAAAGGTACAGGCGGATTGGCGGAATAAATCCAAAATGCTGAAAGAATTGGGGTATAAGGAACCGTAACATGTTGATCCTGTTTCTGATTTTGTTCAATGCGCTGTTGGTGGCGGCGGAAACGTCGCTGGCGCGAATCCGGCGCGCACAGCTGCAGGAAATGCAGGAGGACGGCGTGTCCGGCGCGGAGACGCTGCTGCATATTTATGATCGGAAAAATCAGTATATCAGTGCCCTGCAGATTGGCATCACCTGTATTTCGCTGTTGCTGGGCTGGTACGGCGGGCCGCTGCTGGCAGAGTGGATGCTGGGGCTGCCCGGTGTGCATTCCTGGATGACTGCAACGGCTCAGGCGGTTTCCTGGCTGCCGGATACCGCGTTATCCCTCAGCCTGCTTTGCGCGTTTCTGATTTTGGTGTTGCTGCACGTGGTAATCGGGGAGCTGGTGCCACGCATCATTGTGTGGGACAAGGTGGAAGAAATCATCGTGCATCTGGTGACCCCGTTGCGTGTGGTGTATCTGCTGACCTGTCCGCTGGTGGGCATCGCCTTTTGGATCGCCAAAGGGATTGCAAAACTTTTTGGCGTGACCTATACCCCGGACGAAGACATTTCCCGCAGTGAAGAAGAGTTGCGGCAAATCGTCAGCGCCAGTGAAAAGGAAGGGGAACTGGACAGCGCGGAACGGGTGCTGATCGACAACGTGTTTGAATTTAACGACACGATGGCCCGGGAAGTGATGGTGCCCCGTCAGGATATGATGTGCGTGTTTGTGGACGACACGCTGGAAGAGATACGGGAACTGATTCGGACCACGCACCATACCCGTTTCCCCGTTTGTGAAGAGGACAAGGACCATATTCTGGGAATTTTCCATGTGCGGGATCTTCTGAATGCGGATTTGTCGGAGGACTTTGATATCCGTTCCCTGTTGCGGAAAACGATTCGGGTGCCGGAGGGGATGAATGCGCTGCGGGTGTTGCAGACGATGCAGAAGCAGCGGGTTCACCTGGCGGTGGTTGTGGATGAATATGGAGGAACCGTCGGCCTTGTCACCCTGGAAGATTTGCTGGAAGAAATCGTGGGCGATATGAGCGATGAATATGAGCCAGCGGAACTTCCGGATATTCTGCCCCTGGCCAACGGGAGTTACGATATTGACGGAGAAATGCCGCTGGACGACGTGGGCGAAGTGCTGAAGCTGTCGTTTGATGAGGAAGATGAAGAAGACACGTTGGGCGGTTACATATTCAGCCGGCTGGGACGGAAGCCGGAAGAGGGCGACGAGGTCGAATGGAAAAACTGGACGTTTACTGTATTGAAAATGGATCAGTTCCGGATTGAACGGGTCAAGGCGGAAAAAACGGAAACGGAATAGGCGCTGCCGGGCAGAACAAGTGAAGGCGGAAGCGGAACAGACGCTGACGCACAGAACAGGCAAAGACAGAAACGGAATCAGAAGCGTTTGGTCGGTCACAGGGTATGGAAAGTTATAAGGATGAGATTGTACTCTTACAAGTAAATAACTGGCAGACGGCGGACAAGAAAGCAGTTTGTTTTTCCCGGGACCATGGGAAAATTGTGTTTATGGCCTATGGGGCCAGGTATCCGAAAAGTGTGTCGGGCCGTTTGCTGCAACCCTTTGCCTGTCTGGAAGCGGAATTGTATCCAGGCACTCGCGTGGATAAGCTAAAAAGCTGTCAGCTTGCCGCACCCATGCCGCAGATGGAGCTGGAACAAATGGCCTACGGGTTTCTTATGGCCGAGATGACGGAACGCCTGACGGAACAGGGCGAACCTTCGGAATCGTTGTATCTGTTACTGCGGCGTGCGCTGCAGTTGCTGGTAAAGCGAAATCCGCGCGTGGCAGCCATGGCTTATCTGATCCAGTTACTGGATCATTGTGGCATCGGTCCCGTGTATGAAGTGTGTGTGCAGTGCAGCCGCCCGGCGGAAGGGGACGGCTGGTTCAGCGAGATGCAGGGCGGCTTTGTTTGTGCATCGTGCGGTACCGGAAAATCCCAGGGCCTGCAATCTTTTCAGGAAGACACTCGCAGGTTGTGGCAGCAGCTTCGTATGCTGGACCTGGCGGAGCCGGGGCATTTTTCTGTAAAAGGCGGGGCGCTGATGGAACTGGAACAGATTTTGCACCGGTACCTGGTATATCAGACGGAGCAGCCGATCCGAAGCCTGGAGTTCCTGCGGCAGATTGCGGGAGGGAAATAGCAAACGGGAACGTTTTTGCGGGTTCTTTCCAGCCGCTTCCTTTTATACAACATAACTAAAGCTTCATTTCCCGAAAGAAATTAATAAATCATTTGACAAAGCGTCCCGGACTACATATAATAATGCGTAGCGATGACAAGACCAAGTATTCCGCTACCACAGCGAGCCGGGACAGTGCAAGCCGGCAACAGGCGGAAGAAGGCATCTTTGAGCGAAACTAAATAACCATTGAGGCGGGTCACGTTTTTTGTGATCAAGCAGGGTGGAACCGCGGAGATACTCCGTCCCTGTAACAAGTATTTGTTGCAAGGACGGATTTTTTATTTGCAGCAGGCGGCGCGCCCGGCAAAAAAATCGCGGCAGGATAAACAAACCCGCTTTGTAACATAAATCAAGGAGGAAAAAATGGATTTTCAGCAAATGGTTTTAACACTGCAAAAGTTCTGGTCTGAGCAGGACTGTATTCTGGCTCAGCCCTATGACATGGAAAAAGGCGCAGGCACCATGAACCCGTTGACATTTTTGCGGGTCCTGGGACCGGAACCCTGGCGCGTGGCGTATGTGGAACCCTCCCGCCGCCCGGCGGACGGACGCTACGGCGACAACCCCAATCGCCTGTTCCAGCATCATCAGTATCAGGTCATTATCAAACCGTCTCCGGCCAACATTCAGGATCTGTATCTGCAGAGTCTGGCCGCATTAGGATTTAAGGCGGAAGAACACGACATCCGTTTCGTAGAAGACAACTGGGAATCTCCCACATTAGGCGCCTGGGGATTGGGCTGGGAAGTCTGGCTGGACGGTATGGAAATCACCCAGTTTACCTATTTCCAGCAGGTCGGCAGTCTGGATATCAAACCGGTTGCCGTGGAAATTACGTACGGCCTGGAACGGATTGCCATGTACATCCAGGGCGTGGAAAATGTGTATGACGTGAAGTGGGTCGGCGACGTGACCTACGGCGACGTGTTCCACGACAACGAAGTAGAACAGAGCTGGTATTCCTTCCAGCTGGCGGATACCGACATGCTCTTCGACATGTTCGAAAAATTTGAAAAAGAAGCGGAACGTATTGTGGAGACAGGCAACATCCGTCCGGCGTATGACTACGTTTTGAAATGTTCCCACACATTTAACCTGCTGGACAGCCGGGGCGCCATCAGCGTCAGCGAACGGGCCGCGTACATCGGCCGTGTACGCCGGCTGGCCCGTCTGTGTGCCAAAGCGTATGTGGAACAAAGGGAAAAGATGGGCTTCCCGCTGCTGAAGGGAGGAAACAAATAATGAAGAAGTTATTGTTTGAAATCGGAACGGAAGAACTGCCGGCCAATTATATGCCGAACATTTTAAAAGATTTAAAAACCCTGGCGCTGAAAAAGTTACAGGACGCCCGGGTGCCCTTTGCCGATGTAACCGTACTGGGAACGCCCCGCCGTCTGGCTGTGCTGGTCAGCGGAGTGGAAGAGACCCAGGCGGACAGCACGGAAGAATTTAAGGGCCCGGCCGTGAACATTGCCTTTAAAGACGGCGAGCCGACCAAAGCGGCCCAGGGGTTTGCCCGGGGCAAAGGCGTAGATGTGAAGGATCTGGTTGTAAAGGATAATTATATTTATGCTGTGAAGCACATACAGGGGAGGGCAACGGCGGAACTGTTACCGCATGTGTTGCAGGAGATCCTGACCAACATTCCGTTCCCCAACCATATGCGTTGGGCGGATTTCGATTTCCGTTTCCTGCGTCCCATTCACTGGCTGGTAGCGCTGTTTGGTAGGGAAATCGTTCCTGTTTCCATTACGGATATCCAGTCTGACCGGTACACCATGGGCCATCGTTTCCTGAGCAACAAGAAAATTGAAATTCCGGTGGCGGATGACTATGAAAAAATTTTGGAAGAGAATTTTGTCATCGCAGATCAGGATAAACGCCGGGAGATGATCCGGCAGCAGATTACCGAACTGGCCCGGGAAGAAGGCGGAGAGATTGAAATTGCGGCGGATCTGCTGGAAGAAGTCAATTATCTGGTAGAGTATCCCACGCCGTTGTGCGGAAAATTTGAAGAAAAATATCTGGCGCTGCCGGAAGCGGCTATCATCACGCCTATGCGCGATCATCAGCGCTATTTCCCGGTGCGGGGTAAAGACGGCAAACTGCTGAACAAATTTATTGCCGTACGGAACGGCGGCAAAGCGTTTCTGGAGAATGTGACCCACGGTAATGAACGGGTGCTGCGGGCCCGTCTCAGTGACGCGGAATTCTTCTTTAACGAAGACCGGAAACAGAAACTGGAAGCCTATGAAGAAAAGATTAAGACCGTTGTCTTCCAGGAAGGCCTGGGCAATATGTACGATAAGAGCCAGCGTCTGGAGAAGCTGGTGGAGATGATTCATTTCGGGCAGCAGAGCCGTCTGCCGCTGGCGGATCTGAAACGCGCGGCCAAGCTCAGCAAGTGCGATCTGGTTACCGGCATGGTGACGGAATTTACCGAACTGCAGGGCGTCATGGGCAGGGAGTATGCCCGTCTGGACGGAGAAAAAGCGGATGTCTGCGAAGGTATCTTTGAGCAGTACCTGCCCCGGTTTGCGGGCGATATCCTGCCGAAGACGGAAATCGGGCGGATCCTGAGTATTGCGGATAAGGTGGACAACATTGTGGCTACCTTCAGCCGCGGCAAAGCGCCGACCGGTTCCCAGGATCCGTTCGCGCTGCGCCGTCAGGCTCTGGGCATTATCAATATCCTGCTGGACAGCCAAAAGCATATGGACATGGCCAAGGTTGTGGGGGCTTCCATTCTGCTGCTGAAAGTTCCGATGGAAGATGTGAAAGAGCTGGCAACGCAGATCATCGAGTTTATCCGGCTGCGGTTCCGCAATCTGCTGCTGGAACAGAAGATCCGGTATGATGTGATCGATGCCGTGCTGGCGGATGAACGCAACAACGATCTGTACGATTTGTATCTGCGCGCGCAGGCGCTGAATGAATATGTCGCAGGGGACAAAGCTGCGGATATGATTCAGGCTGCAACTCGTGTGAACAATCTCAGCAGCAAGGCGGAAACTGTTTTGCCTGTGAATGAAAGCTTGTTTAAGGTAGAAGAGGAGAAGACGCTGTATGCTGTGGTCAGGAAGCTGGATACCGATATGATCCCGCTGACGGTCCGCTGTGATTATGCAAAGGCCCTGAACATTTTGAGCGAGCTGAACGCGCCGGTGAACAAATTCTTTAACGATGTGATGGTCATGGATAAAGACGAAGATGTAAAGAATAACCGTCTGTCCCTCTTGTGTCTGGTAAAAGACCTGGTCAACTGTGTAGGGGATCTGTCCAAACTGGTGATGTAAGTCTGTGACTGCATTTGGGACAACGGATGCCGTCAGTTACACAATTCATCTGGCAATATGCATACGAAGAAATTCTGTACGTAAAAAAAGTAATAATTAGTGAAAGACAGCGCCGGTTGTTATTCCCAGGTTCCCCGTCGTAATTTTGCGGGGAAGGGAGGATGCCGGCGCTTATATTTTATATTACTGAGAATTCTTCCAGGGAAAGGAGAATGCTGACGCTTTTGTTTTTATTACCGGGATGATTCATTATAACAGAGGACGCTTTCAGGAAGATTGGGGAAGTTCTCACAAGCAAAATTTCACAGAATCTTCCTTGAATAACTACAGAAAGCGTGGTATAGTATATACTATAGGGAAATAATTTCTTTTTGTGTGTACCATAAATTTTTAAAAAAGGAGCAGGGACTATGGAGAAAGAAAAAGAGTATTTGTTGTGGTTTGAGCAGATGGAACGCAAGGATGTGGCAATTGTCGGCGGAAAATCTTCTTCGCTGGGAGAAATGACGGCGAAGACGGACGTTCCCGTGCCTTACGGATATGCGACCACTGCTTATGCGTATCGTTACTTTATTGAGGCGACCGGCCTGAAAGAAAAAATGGCTGCGCTGATCGGACAGATTACGGACGTGGAGAATACGGCACAGCTGCGGGATATCAGCGCCAAGCTGCGCAAGGCCATCATGGACGAAGAGATGCCCAAAGATCTGCAGGCGGCTATCACCAAAGCGTATAAAGAACTGGGGAAGAAAGTCGGCGAAAAAGATCCTTACGTAGCCGTACGGTCCAGCGCGACTGCGGAAGATTTGCCCGACGCCAGTTTTGCAGGCCAGCAGGATACCTACCTGAATGTGCAGGGCGCCAAGATGATTATCCAGAAGGTAAAAGAATGCTACGCGTCCTGCTTTACCGACCGCGCGGTGTATTATCGTGAAAAACAGGGCTTCGACCATTTGGACGTTGCGCTGTCTGCGGTTATCCAGATGATGGTGTACTCGAAAGCGGCCGGTGTTATGTTCACGGTAAACGTAGCGGACGGCGATGATAAGAACGTTTTGATCGAAGGTGCTTATGGCCTGGGTGAATATGTGGTTCAGGGCACTGTGACCCCGGATGATTATCTGGTTTCCAAAGATAAACTGGAAATTCTGGAAAAAACGGTAAATCCTCAGGAAGTCAAACTGATCCGCAAACCCGGCGGAGACGTGGAAGAGGTTCCCGTACCGAAAGCGGAAGGGGAAGGCCAGAAGCTGACGGACGAACAGATCAAAGAACTGGCCGGCTACGCAATAAAGATTGAAAAACATTATGGTTGCTATATGGATATGGAATGGGGCATTGACGAACGGGACGGCAAGATTTGGATCCTGCAGGCCCGTCCGGAAACCGTATGGAGCCGCCGTAAAGCAAAAGAAACTGCCAAAGCGGAAGAGAAGGGAGCGGTTACTACGGACAGGAAAGTTATCGTAAAGGGTGCGCCGGCAAGTCCCGGACAGGTTTCCGGCAAAGCGCACGTCATTTTGGATCCTTCCATGATTGACGAATTCAAACAGGGTGAAATTCTGGTTACGGAAATGACGGCGCCGGACTGGGTTCCCGCTATGAAGAAAGCGAAAGCTATCGTAACGGACAGCGGCGGTATGACCTGCCACGCTTCCATTGTCAGCCGCGAACTGGGGATTCCCTGTATTGTTGGCTGCAAGAGCCGGGGCGCTGCTGCTACGGCTTCTATTGCGAACGGTGCGGATATTACCGTTGACGCGACCCACGGCGTTGTATATGAAGGTATCCTGGAAGAGGCAAAACCGGCTGCCGCGGCGCCTGCTGCTGCCGGCGCAACCGTAACGGCGGAATTCTTCCCGCCCACCGGCACCAAGATTTATATGAACCTGGGCGATCCGGAACTGGCGGAAAAGTATGCATCCCTGCCTTGCGACGGCATCGGCCTGATGCGTGAAGAATTTATCTGGACGACTTACATCCATGAACATCCGCTGTATCTGATCAAGACCGGTCATCCGGAAAAAGTGGTGAATCAGCTGGCCGAAGGGATTCGCCAGGTGTGCCAGGCTATGGCTCCCCGCCCGGTGACCCTGCGTTTCAGCGATTTCAAATCCAGCGAGTACCGCGACCTGAAAGGCGGCGACGAGTTTGAACCTTATGAACCGTCTGCGTTGTTAGGCTGGCGCGGCGCGTCCCGTTACTATGATCCGAAATATATCGAAGCATTTAAACTGGAATGCCAGGCTGTGCGGAAAGTTCGCGAAGAGTTTGGCCTGAAGAACCTGAACGTGATGATTCCGTTCTGCCGCAATATTGACGAAGCCCGCAAGGTTACCGGCATTATGGCAGAGCAGGGGCTGGCCCGGGGCAAAGACTTTAAGGTCTGGCTGATGGCTGAGATTCCGTCCAACATTATTCTGGCGGATCAGTTCAATGAATTTGTGGACGGGTATTCCATCGGTTCCAACGACCTGACCATGCTGATTCTGGGCTGCGACCGTGATAACGATACCGTCTCCCACATTTATGACGAACGCAATCTGGCAGTCCGCCGTGCGGTCCGTCATCTGATTGAAGTGGCTCACAAAGCCGGCAAGACGGTTTCCATCTGCGGCCAGGCTCCGTCCGTATATCCGGAATTCTGCGAATTCCTGATCAAGAGCGGTATTGACAGCATGTCCGTCAACCCGGATACCGTCAAGTTCACCAAGAAACTGGCGGCTCACATCGAGCAGCGTATCCTGTTGGATTCCTTAACCGGCAGAGGCCGTCAGGAAGCGGAAGATCTGGACTGGTGAAAAAAGAATCTTCTGTGCGGGAAACTAATAATCTGAAACATAACCTGGCACTCTGTGCGGACGAGAACGAATTATACCGAAACGTAATTTTGCACGCTGTACAGATAGTTTACAATGAACCAGGTTACAAAAAATTAAACCCGATTACAAAAGTTTAAATATTTTTGTAACGCATTACGTGGCAACTTATATGGGTTGCCACGTTTTTTTGTGAAATATTTGGTAAAATTGTCCTCTTATTGAAAATGAATCTATACACTATTGCTAATTCAGTGATATAATTACTATGTATGCGTATGCCAGTTTGCCGCTAAAAAAACGGCAACGGTTTCGCACGGAGCCAGATATTCTTTTCACGGCAATGTTCAGGAATGAAATATTTCTTGTCAAAGGAGTTTCCGTGAAAATGAACATGTTAAGTTATTTTTTAGTTTTGTTATTTATTTTCGGCCTGTTAACAGTGGCTTACATTGATTTCAGGCGGAAGATTATTCTGGACGAAGTTCTGATTTTGTTACTGTCCGCCGGACTATTATATACCGGAATCTTCGGCAATACTTGGAGCGAGTCTCTGTTGGGCGCCGTGACCGGCAGCGGTCTTCTTGGACTGATTTATATTATGAGCCGGGGCGGCATGGGGTTGGGCGATGTTAAATTTGCCGGCGTTCTGGGAATCTGGACCGGTTTTCCGGGCATAGTGGTCAATCTGTACCTGGCTTTCTTTCTGGGCGGGGCGGTAGCGTTATTTCTTTGTGTCATGCATAAAGCGGACCGGAAAACCAAACTTCCCTTCGGTCCCTGTCTTTGTGCCGGAGCTGTCCTGAGTTTCTTCTTTTCTTCCCGTATCCTTGACTGGTACTGGTCTTTGTTTTTGTGAACGGAGGCTGTATCAGGATGAAAATCATAAAACATTTTAATGATATTCTTTTTGGAGAACTGGTCACACTGATGATCACGGGAGATTCTGTTACGATTTGTCAGGGAAAAAACTCTGTGAAGTATGAGTTTCCAAAAACGTTTCAGGATTACAATTATCTGAACCACACAGAAGAAATGGCTGGCTGGTTGCTGGCAATTTTGCAGGAAGAAAAGATTCGTATCAGGCGATGCAGGATCGTGCTGGATTTTGGGCAGGTTTATCTGCAGACTGTCAAGCTTCCTGTTATGACAGCACAGGAACAACAGAACTGGGTTCGTTGGGAAGGAAGTCAGTATGTTCCTTTTGAGCCGGGTACTTACCGCGCGGTCCTGACGACTGAGCCGTATTCGAAGGATTATGGAATCATTCAGAATTATCAGGTATCCGTTGCTGCAGATTTTTCTGCAAAGTGGCAGGAAACAGAGGATGCCGCGTTACAGACATTTTTGCTGGTAGCAATATCGTTGGAAAAAATTGAAACGTTGCAGCAGTTGGCAGGTTTTTTACGGACGAAGCTTGAAGGCATTACTGCAATGGAACTGGGAAAGGCTATGCTGCCGGTAAATTTGCTTCCGGTCGCTTCCGAAAAAGAAGTGATAGTGAAGCGGGGATATCAGACTGCGACGGTAGTGTGCCTTCTCCTGTCAGTGGCTTTGTCAGTGCGGGGCGGTATCATTTGGCAGCGGACGAGAAGTGCCTGGTTGGAAGCGGAGAGGCAGCTTGCTCCGTATCAGTCTGTTAAATCCGCGTATGCGAACAGCAAAAAGGCGGAGTATCAAATCCGGCAGTATCGAGAGAAACTACAACGCATCAGTCAAACAGAACCGATATGGACTCCTGTGCTTCGTGCAATAGGAAGTATGATTCCGGAGGGATGCTGGCTGGAAGAGTTGCAACAGAAACACACGCCGGCCGGCTGTCTGGAACTGAAAGGCTGCGCGATAAAGCTGGCCCTGGTTTCGGAGTTTCTGGAAAATCTGGAGCAGTCCGGGTTATTTTCCAAGGTTCGGCTTGTGGATAGCGGAACCAAACGAATGGTTTTAAATAGCAGGGGAGATAACAGCAAACAGGTCGTTTCCTTTGTTTTACTGGCGGAACTTGCTTCGGAACGGAAGGAGGCAAGGCCATGAAACAAGTGCTGTTGTCTCTGATAAAAACTGAAAAAGTGTTTTCTCTTACGAAGAGTATGACTGAAAACAGCAAAAATGCCTGTTGGCTGTTGCTTTCCGTGATTCTCTTGACAGGTACGGTAACGGGAATTGCCGGTCCGTTAGAGAATTGTGTGCGCCAGATGGCTGAGCAGACAAGTTTCAGGCAAAAGGAGCTTGTCCTGTACCGTGAGTTTGCTAAAAAGCAAACCGGTGCGCAAAGGGCGGCGGAACAGCAGGATGTTCTGCAAGCGCTGCAGGAACAGGTGCCGGAACACATAAATCCGGAGGAAGAAGTGCAGCGGATTTACCGTCTGGCCAGTCTGCATGGCATAACGGTTCAACGATGTAAACAGATAGGGAATGGTTCTTCTGCTTCTGACAAAACCAAAACAGGGAACAACATGGGCGTATTTCAGTGGGAAGTAGAGTTTTATGGAACCTGGCAGGGTTTGATTCGTTTTTTTAGTGACATAGAGACCCAGGGACCCTGTACGCGAATAAAGTTGTTGCGGATCCGCAAGTCCGGTGAAAAAGAAACGGACAGCGTCATTCCCGGAACCGGGAGAGAGGCGGCGCTGTCTGTCAGCGGCAGAGTTTGTGTACATTATTGCAAAAAATAAATACAGCGTGAAACACAGCTGGCAGGGTGAAGAAAGCAGGCGTCATCATGAATTTTCAGGACAAGAGACTACGAATTCTCATCATTGCGGTAGTCATCATTTTGGGAGTCGTGGCATTCCGTGTTATATCGAATATTATGGCCCGGAATGAGCAGGCAAAAAATAGCAGTCAGGGACGCACGGCCGTCATTATGGCTGCGTATCCGAAACGGCAGACCATCGTGCCGAAGTTCCGTTTTTCCGGTTCCCTGGATCCAATCTGGCAGGCTGATGTGGCCGCAAAGGTTGACGGCCGTGTTGAGAAGGTGCTGGTAGAGGAAGGTCAGGCTGTGAATGCCGGCCAGGCCCTGGTGGTGCTGGAGCAGGTGGATACGGCGGCAAAACTGATGAATGCCAGAGGAGCTTACCTGGACGCCAAGACCAATTATGAAAAGGCCGAGTTGTTCTTAAAACGGTATCAGGACCTGTATGCCAAAGGCGCAGTGTCCAAAGAAGCCCTGGATAATATGAGTTTTGCCCTGGAAAATGCCAGAGGCAAACTGGATGCGGCAAAAGGCGTTCTGACTGCTGCGGAATCGGATCTGGGCGGCACTACGGTGACCACGCCCCGGGCCGGCGTAATCCAGAAACGGTATTTCCAGGAAGGGTATTATGCCAAAGTGGGCACAGCCCTTTTCAATATTGCGGATATTTCCACGCTTTCCGCCAAAATTGATATTCCGGAAGGCTATGTGAACAGCGTGGCGGTAGGCGGTAAAGTGGAATTCACCATTCCCTCAATGAGCGGAGAAAACAAGAATGTGGATGGCTACATCGTCCGGATCAGTCCGGTGGCGGTGAAACCGTCCCGTACCTTTGAAGCGGAAGTGGTGGTGGATAACCGGGACAACCGGCTCCGGGGCGGCATGTATGCAGAGGCTCTCATCACGGCCATACCCAAGGAGAACGTGCTGACCATTCCCATGACGGCCATCTCTATGCGTGACGACCAGCGTACCTGTTACGTCATCGAGGACGGTAAGGCGGTGCGAAAGATACTGACGACCGGATACATCGGGGAGAACCTGGTGGAAGTGCTGAACGGTATCTCTGAGAAAGATTATGTGATCACCGGCGGCCTGAACAAAATCCGGGAAGGCGTCAGTGTTAAGGTTTCAGAGAAGGGTACGGATAAAGAATGATTGAAACATTTATAAGACGGCCTGTCTTTACCACCATGTTCATACTGGTGCTGATCGTCTTCGGTATCCGTTCCTATCCGGGACTGGGCGTAGACCTGTATCCGGACGTGGACCTGCCCATGGTAGGCGTTACGGTAACCTATGAAGGCACGGCGCCGGAAGAGATGGAGACCCTGGTTACCAAACCCATTGAGAACCGCGTCAGCCAGGTTTCGGGCATAAAGACGATCACTTCTACCATTCGGGAAGGATATTCCCAGACGGTGCTGGAGTTTGAAATCGGTACGGACCCCCGCCAGATGGCCAGTGAGGTTCGTGAAAAAGTAGCGGGCGTGCGCCGCCGTCTGCCGGATGACATTGATGAACCGGTGGTGCAGCGGTTTGATATGGCGTCTCAGGCGATTGCGACCTATGCCTTTTCATCCGATAAGCGGAGTCCCGGTGAAGTCCGCCGCATTCTGAACGACGTGGTCATCGATGGACTGCAGATGCTGGAAGGCGTGGCCGATGTATCGGTGTACGGCGCCGCGGACCGTGCAATCAAGGTTCACGTGAAATCAGAAAAGCTGAAGCAGTACGGTATTTCTTTCCAGACGGTACTGACTAAGGTTAACAATGCTAACATCAACACGCCCGGCGGCAAGGTCCGGGATAACAACAATACGATTACCGTACGTACCATCGGCAAGCTGAATACGGTGGACGACTTTAAACAGATCATTGTGGCCAACAAAGACGGGAAGGCCATCCGTCTCACGGAAATTGCCGACGTGGAAGACGACTGGGAAGACGCGGAGTCCTATTCCCGCACCAACGGGGTTCCTTCCGTGATGCTGGCTATCCGCAAGCAGAGCCGTACCAATACGGTGCAGGTCATTGACGTGGTCAACAAAGAATTGGAAAAGATCATGGAGCATGACCTGCCCCCGGATATTAAGATGTACATCGTCCGGGATCAAAGCCGGTACATCCGCGAGAACGTGGCCGACGTGTGGAACACGATCCTCTTTGGCGGGTTCCTGGCTCTTCTCATCACCTATATGTTCCTGGGCGACCTGCGGGCAACCATCATTGGCGGCCTGGCGATTCCTACATCCATTATTGCAACGTTTTTCCTCATGGACATTATGGGCTTTACCCTGAATAACATGTCTCTCATGGGTCTGTCCCTGGCCGTCGGGTTCCTGATCGACGACGCCATCGTGCTGGTAGAAAATATTTTCCGGCACATGGAGATGGGGAAGAAACCGTTCCTGGCCTCGGCAGATGCTACCAAGGAACTGGTGCTGGCAATCCTGGCTACTTCCATGTCGCTGATGGCGGTATTCGTACCCATCGGCAGCATGGGTGAAACAATCGGCCAGTTCTTTAAGCAGTTCGGGCTCACCGTAGCGTTCGCGCTTGCCTTTTCCACGATTTCCGCGTATACGCTGACCCCCATGGTTTCGGCCCATTGGCTGAAAGCGCCGGGAACAGAGAAGGATAGAGACTATCGCCCCCGGTTTGTGGATGCGGCTTTGAAGAGTTTCAATTCGGGCTTTGACTATGTCCGGGGACTGTATGACCAGCTGATGGTATTTGCTGTCCGTCACCCGAAAAAAATTATTCTGGGTTCGCTGGTGACGCTGGTCTTCAATCTGTTCCTGCTGCCGTTTGTTGGCACGGAACTGCAGCCAATCTATGACTCCGGCGAATTCCGGGTCAACGTAAAAGCCGCGCCCGGTATCGGGTTGAACCAGATGGCGGAATGGACATGGCCGTTAGAGCAGGTCCTTATGGAAATGAAAGATGAAGTCCGGGTTGAGAACATGCACCTGGGCGGCGTTCGCACGGCAGTGAACGAAGGCGCTATCGAAGTGAAGCTGAAACCGGCGGAAGAACGGAAGCGGGGCATGCTGGATATCATGGCTGACCTGCGTGGAAAGTTCAGAAACGTGGGCGACATGCAGGTAGCGGTCGTGACCAATCAGGGCAGCCGTGGAGACCCCCGGCCTGTACAGATCGGTCTTCGGGGCAGTGATTTGGTAAGGCTGACAAAGTATGCCAACGATCTGGCGGAAAAAATCCGGCAAGTACCCGGCTCTGCCGACGTGGAAGTTATCGGTATCGATCCGGAACCGGAAATCATGATACGGCTGGACCAGTCCAAGGCCAGTCAGCTGGGCCTGGATAACACGACCGTAGGTAAGGTTGTACAGTATGCGTTCCAGGGTAAGAGCACCGGCAACTCCTATACGATTGGCAACAATGACTACGATATCATCATCCAGATGGACAAACAGGACCGCCGCACCATTCAGGATGTGGCGAACCTGATGGTTTCTACGGAATCGGGCGGTTACGTTCGGTTAGGGGATGTGGCGAAAGTCAGGTTAGGCTCCGGTCCCACCCGTATCGACCGGGAAGGCAGGCAGCGCCAGATCGCGGTTTACTCCAATGCGGTGGGTATTTCCACCGGCGATCTGCTGAAAGTGATTGAAGAAAAGCTGATTCCGGAACTGAATATGGATATCGGGTACCGTTACCGGCTTGTTGGTAACTCTGATATGATGAGCCGTATCTTCGGAGAGATCGTCAAGGCCGTTATTCTGGCTATTGTTCTGATTTACATGGTGCTGGCAGCGGAATTTGAAAGCTTCTCCCAGCCTTTTGTAATCATGATGAGTCTGCCGTTTGCCATCATCGGCGCTGTGCTGGGTCTTCTGGTGGCCAATCAGACCGGTAACATGATGTCCCTCATCGGGGCAACCATGCTGCTAGGGTTGGTAACCAAAAACGCAATTTTGTTAGTTGACTATGCAAACCAGGCGAGAGAGAAAGGCATGCCAATCAAGGAAGCAATTCTGGAGGCATGTTCCCTGCGTCTTCGTCCGATTCTTATGACTACGCTTTCTACCATGCTGGGCATGACCCCGGTTGCGCTGGGCATCGGCGCCGGGGCGGAATTGCGGCAGAGTATGGGCGTGGTACTGATCGGCGGTTTGACGACTTCCACCTTGCTGACGTTGGTAGTAGTCCCACTGATTTACATGCTGACGGAAGAATACAAAGAAAAACGGGCGGCAGCGAAGACTGCGAATTAACGGCCCTTGTCGGAATGGTGTTCATAGTATACGGCAAATGCCCGGGTGTGTCCCGCGATGCGTAGTTATGTGTAAATTCTTGTTGAGCAAAGTGTTTGACCTTCCATAATGAACAGTTCCTCGCAAATTTAAACCTTCCGGCGCGGATCTTACGGCAGTTAGTTGTGATATTTAGGGTGAATACTTATGAGCTATGAAAATGATATAAAGGAGGCGCTTGCCGCTTATAAAGCAGGTGCGCTTTCTGACGAAGAAGTGATTGCACGTTTTCATCAATTGAATATGACCGATCTTGGGTTTGCCAAGCTGGATCATGACCGGAGTTTGCGCCGGGGCTTCCCGGAGGTTGTGTATTGTGAGGGAAAAACGATTTCGCAGGCTGCCGCGATTTTAACCGTGCTGGCCTCCCGCCACAAGAATGTTCTGGGAACCAGAGCCTCGGAGGAATTATATGAGACGGTAAAGCCAAATTTGCCGGACGCAGTCTACTATGAAAGGGCCCGGCTGATTGTTTTGGAAAAAGAACCTCTGCCTAAAGATCCTGACCGTAAGATTGCGGTGATTACTGCCGGGACCAGTGACGTGCCCGTAGCGGAAGAAGCGGCCGTGACAGCGGAAATTATGGGGAACGAAGTCATACGCATTTACGATGTGGGCGTTGCGGGGATCCACCGGTTGCTGGGAAAGGTAGAAGAAATCCGTAGCGCGAATGTAATCATTGTCATTGCTGGTATGGAAGGCGCGCTGGCCAGCGTAGTTGGCGGGCTGGTGGATAAACCGGTTATCGCAGTTCCTACCAGCGTGGGCTATGGCGCCAACTTCAAAGGCCTGTCGGCCTTGTTGGGCATGCTGAACAGTTGCAGTGCTGGGGTAGCAGTGGTGAATATCGACAACGGGTTCGGCGCCGGGCGTATGGCCAGTATTATTAATCACTTGCGATAGTTTATGAAAGAAAACAGCGGAAAGATCTGCTGTGATGGTCTGAAGACTTGTTTTATTTGCATAACAAAAACAGCGGCCGGAGGCCAAAATATCTGCAGCAGCAGGCAAGAGCCCGCTGTACAGCAAGTTGGAGAGATAAGAGATATATGAAAGCATTATATGTAGAACCCTTTGCCGGTATCAGCGGAAATATGTTACTGGGCGCGTTGTTGGACGCAGGTGTACCATTTGCGTTCTTACAGGAAGAATTTGCCAAGCTTCATCTGGGAAACTATGAACTGGTTCATAAAAGCGTGAACAAATGCGGGATTCAGGCGCGGTATTTTAATGTAGTCCTGCCCGAAGAACAGGAACACGAACATGCACATGATGGTGACCAAGTGCATGAACATCACCACGGACATGACCACGATTGTGATCATGAGCACGAACATCACCATGATCATGAACATGACCACGCCTGGATGCACGCTCACGGTATTGCTCACAGCCATGACCATGAACATCATCACGAGCACCATACACACCATCATCACCATGAACACCGGAACCTGCATGACATAGAAGTGATTCTGGATCATTCCGATCTTCCGAAAGAGGTCATTGCCAAAGCCAAAGAAGTGTTTCTGGCTATTGCCAAAGCAGAGGCCAAGGTTCATGGCAGTACGGTAGAGGAGATCCATTTCCATGAAGTGGGCGCCATCGATACCATCATTGATGTGGTGGGAAATATTTTGGCCCTGCAATATCTGGGGATTGAAAAGGTGTTTACGACTCCGGTAAATACAGGATTCGGTTTTGTGGAATGCGCGCATGGGCAGATGCCGGTGCCGGCCCCTGCCACCGCAGAGCTTCTGCAGGGGATACCGAATTATCGGGGAACGGTAGAGAAAGAGATGACGACGCCTACCGGCGCAGCCCTGTTGAAAGTGCTGGCGACTCCGGTGAAAGAGGTGCCAAACGGCTTCTCCGGGGAGACCATCGGGTATGGCGCGGGAACGAGAGACGTGGAAATCCCCAATGTGCTGCGTGTTACTATGGGAACTTGGAATGAAATGGTGGGAACTGGTAATTCCGGCAGTGCTGTTGAAAGATTATTGATGCTGGAGTGTAACCTCGATGACCTGAACCCGGAAATCATGCCCTATGTCCTGGAAAAATTATTGGCCGCAGGTGCGTTGGACGCCTGGCTGCAGCCTGTCGTTATGAAAAAAGGACGTCCGGCCCAGACCCTTAAGGTGCTGTGCAGACCGGAACAGCGACAGGTGATGGAGCAGATTATGTTTACTGAAACTACGACTCTTGGCGTGCGGGCTTACTATGTGGAGCGCACTGCACTGGAGCGTCGTTGGAAAACGGTGCAGACACCCTGGGGCGAGGTCAGGGTCAAAGAAGGACTGCTGGACGGTAAAGTGGTCAATGCTGTCCCGGAATTTGAAGACTGTAAAAAGATTGCGGAAGCAAACGGTGTCCCGTTGAAAGCGGTAGAAACTGCTGCCTTGCAGGAATAACGTTTTTATGGCTATTGAATGAACCGTATTTTTTTGATGCCTGTAAATACCAGAATTGACATCTTCCGATAAGTTACATTTGTTCTATTTGTTCTTTTCATCATAAAACTATAAACCGTACATCCTTACCTTGCTTTATCTTTAACTAATCATTAACTTTATCTTTTTTATCTTTATATCATTATCATATATAACCAAAACAGAAACAGAGGAAACCATCTTGGAATTTGAAAAGTATATCAACAGTTTGGAAGAAAGCCTGTGCACCTTAGGAAACGTACAAACGAAAACCATTAATTACGGAGTCCAGCTTCTTTTAACCGCTTCAGGGAAAAAAGTTACCCTTAACGTATACAATGGCAAAAAAGGGATCAGCCTGGTCTGGGGCGGCGAGAATTCAGATCTGCGAGATCAGGCCCTCGAACTGGTTCATCAGATCCCGTTGCATAATAACAAAGGTTCAAATACTGCAGGCATCCGCGAAAGCCAGGGAAGTGCTGATGCGTCTGCGCTTTCGGAAACCGTTCATTGCAGTTCGGCCAGGCCCCATTTTCTTTTGGCGGAAGAACCGGATTTTCCGGGCGTATGGCTGGGAAGTGACGAAAGCGGGAAAGGCGATTATTTCGGTCCACTGGTAGTAGCTGCCGTCTGCCTGGACAAAAAAGGCGGGGAGGCATTATTGGCTGCCGGGGTAAAAGACTGTAAGTCCCTGTCAGACGAAAAAGTGTTGGCCCTGGAAAATGTGATTCGGGACACAGCGCTTGCTGTCAGCGTCCTTGTTATGAAACCTCATGTTTACAATATGAGGTATGACCAGGTGCAGAGTGAGGGAGGTTCGTTGAATACCCTGCTGGCCCTGGGTCATGTGGCTGCGCTGAAACAGGCCTGGCTGCAATATCCCCAATGCAAATGGTCGTTGGTGGATCAGTTTGCCAAAAACAATGACATTCCCGACGGCGTCCATGCCTTTGCTCCGGATATGCAGGTGTGGCAGCGTCCCCGGGCAGAGGAGGACATTGCGGTTGCTTCTGCCAGTGTGCTGGCGCGGGCTGCTTTTTTGCAGACATTACGGCAGATGGCTCCGGAAGCGGGCATCGGCAGAATCCCCAAAGGGGGCGGAGAAGCAGCTACCAATGCTGCCCGGCGCCTGGTGCAGAAGCAGGGGATGGATGCACTGGAGCGTTTTGTAAAACTGCATTTTGCCAATACGAAAAAGTTATGGGAAATTGAGTAAATACCGGGGGATTCATTGTTTATCACGAAAGAACCACAGGAGACTTGGTGACATAGAACATGCATCGTAATAAACTGTTTAAACGGATTGCGCTGTTAGCGACATTCGTTCTGTCCGTATCAGCGGCAGTCATTTATTTTACATTTGATATCCGGGCGCTGGATTATCTGACCATGTTTTCTTCATGGTCTGTTTTGTGCGCGTTGGGATCTCTGGCTATCGGGTTGTTCTTTGACGGTACGCGTCTTTTGACGCTGGCCCGGATCACCGGGGAAGATTTGCCGTTATCCGATGTGACCAAGGTGGTGCTAAGCAATTATTTTCTGGCACTTTTGACTCCCGGCGCTTCCGGCGGGGCCATTGCCCAGGTGATGTTTATGCGCCGGGCCGGCGTGCCGGTGGCCCGTTCTACCCTGATCATCCTGGTGCGGACCATCATGTCTATCTTTTTTCTGATTATTATGCTGCCGATTTTTATGGAACAGGATGACGCTATTACCAGTTGGATTCCAATGCCGGTCATCATGACGGTTTCGGTGATTTTTATAGCAATTCCGGTTACTGCGATTATTTTGATGCATACGGATTACCCGGAACGGATCATCTATTATTTTTCCCAGCATTTTAAGCATGAACGCAGGCGCCAGGCTTTCCGCTGGTACCATGATTTTCGTCAGGCGGTCTATATTATGGGGAAGCAGCCGGTCATGGTGCTGCGGGCTTTTATTGAATCCGGTGTCAGCCTGACCTTTATTTACCTTACGGTGCCCTGTTATTTTATGGGCCTGCAGTTTCCCTTTGACCTTGTCCAGGTGCTGGGGCGTATGTACCTGCTGAACCTGGTGTTGTATTTTTCACCTACACCGGGGGGAAGCGGCATAGCAGAAGCCGGTTTTCTGGTGCTTTTTGCCCAGTTGGTTCCCAGCGGTACGGTGGGAATTCTGGCTGTCTTGTGGCGGTTCACCACAGAGTACCTGCCGTTTTTATTAGGCGCATGCGTTACCCTCCGGGCCTTTGGCTCTAACGTGCTTACTATTGCGGAAAAGAATACAAGCACGGAATATAAGGCTGATGAGAAAGGTTCCGGAGAATGAAACACTGGAACGGAAGGGCTCTTTTATGGGCCGGTTTGGTGCTGGGCAACAGTGTATTGTTTTTGTATGGGACAGTAATCGCACCGGCTGAGTTGTTGGATTCGTATGCAGTTCCCAAAATGCTGGTGTGTATGTTTCCCTGGACTGGACTGTTACTCAAATCCTGCAAGGACGGGATTTCTGAAAGCAGTACAGAAGAATTGCGCCGGAATCTGTATTTGCTGTTATGGGGTGTGACGGCCCTGACAGTTTCCACCCTGTGTTATGCACAACGGACTCTTGCCCTGGTGCTGGGTTTTATTGCCTTTGCCATGCTGACAGGCTGGAATATTGACCGTATGGTACGGGAAGGAAAGAGTTATTTTGCCGGCTGGGCCCGGGTCAGTGTGCTGACCTTTGTGGTGGCGGCTGCAGGATGTATTTGGGTTTCAAAACAGGTTCCGGAAGTGTTTTTTGCGGGTCTGATACTGTCAATGGTGATCCTTGTGATGGGTGCCGGGGTCGGAATTGCACTGTTGTATTTCAAGGACGGTTGGCTGGCGGCATGGATTCATGTTGCTGCCGGGGTACTGGTCTTCTTCATCCTTTATGTTTTTCTGTTACCGGTAGCAGGAGGAGAAAAGGTAGCGGAAGCGTTTAGTATTCCGTCTGTACACTTGTTGGCTCGCGAATTCTTTTAAGCATATTTACGGGTGCTGTGAAAGGCATTTACCGGATTTCCTGGGAGGTGGGGGTGTCATGATATATACCGTAACCTTTAATCCGTCTTTGGACTACACGGTGCACATGCCGGTGTTTCGTGCGGGTGCTATCAACCGTGTCGTTCAGGAGGCTGTTTATCCCGGAGGAAAGGGGATTAATGTTGGTATTATTCTCCGACGTCTGGGGCTGCCGGTGAGACTGCTGGGTTTTGTGGCCGGCTTTACCGGAGCGGAAATCGAACGGCTTTCCGGTCTGGCCGGTTGCCAGTGTGACTTTATCCATCTGGAAGAAGGGCTGTCCCGGATCAATGTAAAAATCGGCGCCGGCAAAACGGTGCTGGCCGGAGAGGAAAAAGTGGCCGGTACAGAAGCAATGCTGGCAGAAACCGGAGCGGAAACGGCAGTCAACGGGTTAGGTCCTGAAATATCCGATGAAAATCTGCAGCTGCTGTTTCGGCAGTTTGATGCGTTAGGACGTGAAGACATACTGGTGCTGTCCGGGAGTATTGCCAAAGGTCTTCCAGCGGATACCTACCGGAAAATTTTGGAACGGATGAACGGGAAACATGTCCGTGTGGTGGTGGATGCAGAAGGGGAACTTCTGACCAGCGCCATACCCTGCCAACCTTTTTTGATAAAACCGAATAAAGAAGAGCTGGAAGAGTTATTTAAACAGGAACTGCGCTCTGACGAAGATGTGGCTGCCTGCGCTGAAAAACTGCGGCAGCAGGGAGCCGAAAATGTACTGGTGTCTTTGGGGGGCGACGGGGCTCTCCTGGCAGGGGAGGATGGCAAGATATATCGCTGTCTTTCTCCCAAAGGTACTCTGGTGAATTCTGTAGGGGCCGGAGACAGCATGGTGGCCGGATTTCTGGCAGGTTATGAACGCAGCGATGGAAACTTGTCGGAGGCTTTACGATATGGAATTGCCAGTGGAAGCGCCACGGCATTTAAGGACTGGCTGGCAGAGCGGGAGGAAATCGAAGCGCTGCTGGCCGGAATATGAGATGTGCCGACTGTAACAGGGCGGCGGAAAGGAAGCGCTATGCGTATTACAGACCTCTTAAAACCGCAGAGCATTGATTTGAATGCTGTAGTTGCTGACAAGCCGGCGGCAGTGGAGAGATTGGTGGACCTGATGGAGGCTGGCGGAAATTTGGCTGATAAGGCTCTGTACAAAGAAAGAGTGCTGGCCAGGGAGACGGAAGGCAGCACCGGTATAGGGGAAGGGATTGCTATCCCTCATGCAAAGACGGAAGCGGTGAAAACTCCCGGGTTGGCCAGCATGATTGTGCGGGCCGGGGTGGACTACGAAAGCCTGGATGAAGAACCGGCATTCCTGTTTTTCCTGATTGCGGCCCCCGCTGGAGGAGAAAATGTTCATCTGGAAGTATTGAGCCGGTTGAGCCGGATGTTGATGGACGATGAGTTCCACGAAGCGTTAATGAACGCCAAGACGCCGGAAGAATATCTCCATATCATTGATGAGGCGGAGAAAATCCAGATAGAGCAGGAAGAAGCGGAAGCAGAAGAGGAACGAAAACAGGCGGAGGCGGAACAGGCTGCAACGACTGCGGAAAAAGCAACTGGAGCCGGCGAGGGTGCCGGAACTGCAGGTGCAGGGGCAGCGAGTGTTGCAGCAGCTGCTGTCGGGGCAGCGGCAGACTCCGGCAAACCGTTTGTGGCTGCTGTGACGGCCTGTCCTACCGGTATTGCCCATACCTATATGGCGGCAGAAGCCCTGGAGCGGAAAGCCGCTGCTATGGGGATAGATATTAAAGTTGAGACCAACGGATCCGGCGGCGTGAAAAACACTCTGACGGCGGCTGATATTGAAAGAGCTGCAGGAATTATCGTGGCCTGTGACAAGAATGTTCCGGTGCAACGGTTTGCCGGGAAAAAAGTTTTGTTTGTAAAAGTGTCCGCAGGAATCAAAGAACCGGAAAATCTGATCAATACTATTCTGAAGGGGGAAGCTCCTGTCTTTAGCGGAGAGGGTGCGCCCTCTGATGAACCGGCTGCCGCGGCGGCAGAAGGGGAAAGCGTAGGCCGTCAAATCTACAAACATTTGATGAACGGTGTATCCCACATGCTGCCATTCGTGATTGGCGGCGGCATCCTCATTGCCCTGGCGTTCCTGTTTGATATGGGAAATGCGGGCACGGCTAACTTCGGTTCCGGTACCCCGCTGGCAGCTTTCCTGAAAAACATTGGCGGCCTTTCCTTCAGTATGATGATGCCGATTCTGGCAGGTTACATCGCCATGAGTATCGGCGAGCGTCCGGCACTGATGCCCGGTGTGGTAGGCGGCTTCCTGGCGGTGAACGGGGGCTCCGGGTTCTTCGGCGCTCTGTTTGCTGGCTTTATTGCCGGGTATTTGGTGAATTGGCTTAAAAAAGTGTTGTCCGGCCTGCCTCAGGCTCTGGAAGGAACCAAGCCGGTACTGCTGTATCCGGTGCTGGGACTGCTACTGATGGGAATTATTATGACATACGTCATCAACCCACCTACGGCTATGTTCAACAAATGGCTGGCGGATGTACTGGCCGGTATGTCTTCTTCCAGCAAAGTGATTCTGGGATTTATCCTGGGCGGCATGATGTCTATTGACTTCGGCGGACCTATCAATAAAGCAGCTTATGTGTTCGGCACGGCATCTCTTGCCGGGGCTTCCGGTCAGGCTGTTTCTTCCGGCATCATGGCTTCCGTTATGATCGGCGGTATGGTTCCCCCCATTGCCATCGCTCTATGCACACTGCTGTTCAAAAAGAAATTTACGAAGCAGGAACGTTCTTCCTGTGTGACGAACTTTATTATGGGATTTAGTTTTATCACGGAAGGGGCGATTCCTTTTGCGGCATCCGATCCCCTGCATGTGATTCCGGCCTGTGCTATCGGTTCTGCAGTGGCCGGCGCTCTGTCCATGCTGTTTAATTGCACCGTGCCGGCGCCTCACGGCGGTCTGTTCGTGTTCGGTGTAGTGACCAACTGGCCCATGTATTTTGTGGCGCTGCTCGTCGGGGCTCTGGTGGCCTGCTTCATATTAGGATTTACCCGCAAGGATGCCGTTGAATGAGTTTGTTATCAAAATAATAATAGATGCTTACAAATTTAGAGTTATTATATTTTGTGTAAAGGGAGGAAAAACGTATGAAAACATTTACCTATGCCATTACCGATGCAGCCGGCATTCATGCCCGTCCCGCAGGCTTGCTGGTCAAAGAAGCCAAAAAATTTGAGAGCAAGATTTCGGTTGCCAAAGGCGCCCGGAAGGCTGATTTGAAAAAACTGTTTGCTGTCATGGGCCTGGGTGTAAAACAGGGAGAAGTGATCACCGTAGATGTGGAAGGCGCGGATGAAGAAGCTGCTGCAGCTGCTGTAGAAGCTTTCCTGAAAGCTAATTTATAGAAATACGGACGGATCAGCGTTTCCATAATCTGTACTGTTTAATGTACTGTTAAAACGGACCGGGGAAGGAGGCACAGTCCTGCAGGGCATCAATGAGCCGCAGTTCTCCGGTCTTCTTGTCATTGCTATACAGGAGAAATGTATGCTTACGATTACAGGAAAACCCGTATATGGGGCCATCAGCATCGGACCGCTGGCTTTGTTCCACCGCAATACGATTTCTACGGCTGCCCGCACGATAACAGACCCGGAAGCGGAAGTGCTTCGCTTTCAGTCAGCTCGGGAAGAGGCTGCGGCCCAGTTGGGGCAATTATATGAAAAAGCGCTGGAGACAGTCGGGGAAGAAGACGCCGCCATCTTTGAGATCCACCAGATGATGCTGGAAGATGATGAGTATATTGAAGGAGTGGAAAGTCATATCCGGGAAGAGATGCTGAATGCGGAAGCGGCTGTGGACAGGACAGCCCAGGAACTTGCCGCCATGTTCCGGGGTATGGATGACGAATACATGCAGGGACGGGCAGCGGACGTGCTGGATATATCCCGCCGGGTGGAGCAGATTTTAAGCGGCGGCCCGGCGATTGACTTTTCCCAGTATGATCAGGTGATTCTGGCAGCGGATGACCTGGCTCCCAGCGAAACTATGCAGCTTGATACGAAAAAAATATTAGGCTTTGTGCTGTCCGGCGGCAGTGCCAGTTCCCACACGGCCATTCTGGCCCGGAACCTGGGCATTGCCACTGTGGTCAACACCGGCACCCAGATTCATACGGACCTGGAGGGGAAAATGGCAGTCGTTGACGGTTTTACCGGCACCGTGTATCTGGATCCGGATGAGGCTACGCTGGCAGCTATGCAGGAAAAACAGAAACAGGCGCAGGCTGAACGGGAACGGCTGGAGAACGTCCGGGGTAAGGAAAGCGTGACGCAGGACGGGCAGAAGGTTCTGATTTATGCCAACGCAGGAAATCCTGCCGACCTGCCTCGCGTCGTTGCCAGCGACGCGGAAGGCATCGGCCTGTTCCGCAGTGAGTTCCTGTATCTGGAAAATGATGATTATCCTACGGAAGAGCAACAGTTTGAAGCTTATAAAAAGGCACTGACGGCCATGGAGGGAAAACGCGTTGTCATCCGTACCATGGACATCGGCGCGGATAAGAAAGCTGATTATTTTGATCTGGATCCGGAAGAAAATCCGGCTATGGGACTTCGGGCTATCCGCATCTGCCTTACAAGGCCTGAATTGTTTAAAACCCAGTTGCGGGCTCTGTGCAGGGCTTCCGTGTATGGCAGGCTGGCCATCATGTTTCCTATGATTATTTCGGTGGAAGAGGTAAGGAAGGCTAAAGCTCTGCTGGCTGAGGTGATGGCCCAGTTGAAAAAAGAAGGGATTCCCTGTGCGGAGCAAATCGAGACAGGCATCATGATTGAAACTCCTGCGGCGGCACTGGTCAGCGACGCGCTGGCGGAAGAAGTGGACTTTTTCAGTCTGGGTACTAACGATCTGACACAGTACACTCTGGCCATCGACAGGCAGCAGACCAAACTGGACGCTTTCTTTGATCCTCATCATCTTGCTGTTTTGCGCCTCATTGAGCTGACGGCGAAAAATGCTCACAAAGCCGGTATCTGGGTGGGCATCTGCGGAGAGCTGGGGGCTGACCTTTCCCTGACAGAAGCGTTCCTGCGCATGGGGATCGACGAGCTTTCGGTTTCCGCAACCAGCGTACTTCCCCTGCGGGATAAGGTGCGCAGTCTTAATTTAAGGAAACGCTGATTAATTCGTCTGCACGCTGACCGGTGCTTTTTGTGACTGACTGCGTCAATGTCCCTCAACGCAGCTACGGCTGCGCCTTCGGACCATTTTCTTGCCAGTCGCAAAAAGCCCTCGGTCAGCGCACAAACTCATTTAATCAGCGTCTCCTTAAAATGATAAAAGAAGTGTTTATTACTGTATTGAATTTATTACCGAATAGAGGATCTTGCCGACATGAAAGAATTCAATCTCCCTTTGTTTATGAAAGTGAAACCGGATGCCTTAAAAGAGCTGAAAGATAATCTGGATTTGAATTTCCCGGATATTCTCGGAAAGCGGGTTTTAATTTTAACTACGGACGGATTGCTCCAAAAGCTGGAAAAAAAGGTTACCCTCATGCTGTCGCAACTGAAAGAATATGAAGTGGTTACCGTGGAGTCCAGTTCGTATGATTATGCGGTTTCCATTGCGAAAAAAATCAGCATGGAAGGAATCCGGATGATTATTGGCTTTGGCGGCGGAACTGCCCTGGATACAGCGAAATATGCTGCTTTTGTGGCGAATGTGCCGTACATAGCGATTCCGACGGCGCTTAGTAATGATGGCGTGTGTTCTCCTGTCTCCGTTCTTTTTTCCAAAGGCAACCGGACCCATTCCTTTACCTCGAAAACACCGGACGGGCTTCTGATCGACACAGATATTATCCTGAAGTCGCCCCGGTTGTTGCTGGAAGCCGGCGTGGGTGATATTATCAGCAACTATACCGCTTTATATGACTGGGAACTGGACTGCAAATATAACCACGGACAGCCCAATGACTTTGCGTATATGTTGTCGGAAAGGGCATTGAATGCCTTGCTCTATTCTGATATAAAATCTTTTACCAGTCAGGAGGGCGTCAAAATGCTGGCCCAGTCGCTTGTGTTGGGAGGCCTTGCCATGCAGATTGCAGGCAGTTCGCGTCCCTGCAGCGGCTCAGATCATTTATTCTGCCATGCCCTTGATGAGTTGTTTGACCACGGACTGCCCCATGGTATCGTTGTAGGCATCGGTACGATTGGCGCAGCTTGGCTGCAGAAACGCGAGTACCGGATGCTTTTGGATTTTTTAAAGGCGTATGGAATTGATATTAATCCGAAACGCAGAGGGATTACAGAAGTGATGTTCGTAAAGGCATGGCTTTTTGCCCGGGAAGTCCGCAAAGAAAGGTACACCGTTTTAAATAATATGGAAATGATGCCAAGGCGGATGAGAGAGGATATGTTCAAAGAGCTTTACGCTATGATGTGCAGAATCTGATTGAAATCCTGAGGTATTTTAGGAGAATTTTGGAAGAGAGTTTCAAAAGCTAAGGAAACACTGATTAACTCGTCTGCACGCTGACCGGTGCTTTTTGTGACTGACTGCGTCAATGTCCCTCAACGCAGCTACGGCTGCGCCCTCGGGCCATTTCCTTGTCAGTCGAAAAAAGCCCTCGGTCATCGCACAAACTCATTTAATCAGCGTCTCCCTAAAAAAACAACACCGCAAGTGATTCCGGAATCCGTTGCATGATCGGGACTAACCGGAAACACTGCGGTGCTTTTTTCTGTTTTCTGTTAAAGCAGTTCCTTCAGTTCTTTCAGCTTTCTGGCAAATTTTTCCAACGTAACCTGTACCGGCTGTGGTGAATTCAGATTTACACCGGCCTCTTTTAAAAGATTCAAACTGTAATCGCTGCCGCCTGCATGTAAAAACTTCAGGTATTTTTCTACGGCTGAAGCGCTTTGACAGGGGTTCAACGGGTTCCCAGATCCAGCATTGGACGGAGGAACTGTTTGGTGTTTATCTGCCGATTCGTTTAATATGGCTTCGCTGAATGCTGTGGCGGCGCTGTAACCGGTTGCGTATTTATAAACGTAAAAGGGAGTATGGAAATGGGGGATACGGCTCCATTCGCTGCCCAACTCCTTGTCAATGGTTAAGCCAGGCCCGTAATAAGTCCGGTTGCTTTCCAGCCAGTATTTTCCCAGTTCTTCAGCCTGCAAAGATTCTCCCATGGTGATTTTATCATGAATGAATTTTTCAAACTCTGCGAATTGTACCTGACGGTATACGGTGGTACGTACTGCCTCGAGGAACTGGTTAAGCAAAAAGATTTTCTGTGTTTTATCTGCCCTGGCAAGCGCATATTCCAATAGAAGATTTTCGTTGGTTGTGGAAGCGACCTCGGCGCAAAAGATGCTGTAGTCGCTTTTTGCATAAGGCTGGGCCTGACTGCTAAAGTAACTGTGAAGAGAGTGCCCCAGTTCATGGGCCAGGGTGGAAATGCTGTTGTAACGAGGTTGGAAATTCAACAAAACATAGGGATGAACGCCGTAGACGCCCCAGGAATAAGCGCCGCTTCGTTTTCCTTTGTTTTCATATATATCGATCCAGCCCTCAGTCATACCTTTCTGCAGCGCTTCAATATAGGCCTGCCCTAACGGCTGCAGCGCATTTTTTACTGTTTCACAGGCTTCGGCAAATGTACAGGAAAAACTTTTTTCTCCTTCCTGCGATAAAGGCACATACAGGTCATAGGGGTGGAATTCATCATAACCCAGCGTTTCTTTTTTCAGTGTAATATACTCGTGCAGCGGTTTCAGATGGGCATGTATGGTCTGAATCAGCCCGTTGTACAAACTGACGGGGATGTTTTCTTCCGCCAGACTGGCCTCCATGGAATTCTGATAACCGCGGACCCGGGCATAAAAGTAACGGCTGCGGCAGGTTCCGGTCAGCGTGGCGGCCAGCGTATTCCGGTAATGGTGATAGGTGTTCATCAGGCCAAAAAAAGAGTTTTTGCGTAAAACACGGTCATCGCTGGACATGTTCAGCATATAGCAGCCTTCGCTTACAATCGCATCGTTGCCGTTGCGGTCTTTGATGACAGGAAACTCCATGTCGGCAGATACCAGTGCCCGGAAGGCAAGGGCGCCGGTTCCTGTAGCCAGCTGACTTTGCGCCAGGATTGCTTCCTGTTCGCCGGGCAGAACGTGTTCTCGCATTCGTTCCAGATCTTCCAGGTAAAAACTGTAGTCGGAAAACAAAGGGTCGTTTTTTAACTGTTCCAGTTGCTCTTTCGGGAGCGAAGTAACTTCAGAGTCAATAAAAGAAACTGCGTTGTAAAATGCAGCCAGAATTCCTTCCGCTTTTCCTGAAAGAGCCTGGGCATTTACGTCTCCGTTGTCTGCATCCTGCTGCAGACGGGCGTAGGCGTAAATTTTATCAATTTCCTGCGACATGCGGTCTCGCAACTGTAAGGCCTGTAATAATATGCTGGCGTCTTTCAGGCTTCCTTTACATGTTTCCAGTTCCGCAATCAGCTTTTTTAGTGCAGTGCAGGCTTTTTCCCATTCTTCCTGTGTAGCATAAATGTCCTGTATCTTCCACTGGAAGGCGGCAGGAATGTCTTTTCTCGCAACCTTGCTTCCGTGAGACGGTGTATTCATAGTACCTCCTCGAATTTTTATTGCATTTTATTCAATTCTTTACTATTATAACACTATGAGTTCGGAATTGAAGTGTTTTTTAGAAGAGGAATCGGTATGCAGGCATTTTTTATTGGAACGAACAGCAAATATATTCATACTGCGCTGGGTATCCGTTATGTGGCGGAATACTGCAGGGAGCAGGGATTTTTATCGGTTCACAGACTGGAAGTTACGGTCAATGAACCGGTGCTTTCGGTTTTGACCCGTATTACGGAACAGATTGAACAGGCCGGGGTTACAAACGACGAACCAATTCTGATCGGCTTGGAAGTACATATATGGAACCGACGGTTTGTGCTGGAACTGGGCGAATTGCTGCGAAAGGTCTTGCCGGATTGCTTTTTGATGCTGGGAGGCCCCGAGGTTATGTTTCGCCCCGCAGAAACCTTTGCTGCAGTGCCTTTTGTGGATTTTATTGTCTGTGGTGAAGGAGAAGAGGTTGTAGCCGCTTTTTTACAGAGAGTGGCACGGTTTGAACGAACAGAAACGCAGGGAACAGAATCTCCCGCTGTAGTTAAGCAGGTTGCAAAACAGAATATAAGTCAGTGGAAGGAATTGATACCGGAGGGTATTGCGTATCGGGATGAATCCGGCAGGCTTGCTGTTCCGGATGCGACGCTTACAGTGGCTGACCTGGATAAGCTGCCGTTTCCGTATCCCGACCTGGCAGAGGTTGTGGCGCAGCATAAAATCGTGTATTACGAAGCGTCCCGTGGCTGCCCGTTCCATTGCTCTTACTGTCTGTCCGGCATTTCTCACTCGGTACGCCGGCGGAGCCTGCCCCTGGTGTTGGCGGATATGGACAGGTTTATGCAGGCAGGGGTCGCGTTGGTGAAGTTTGTAGACCGGACCTACAATCTGGATGAAACCTATTATCTTCCAATTATGCAGTACCTGGCTTCAGCAAATACAAAAACCACGTTTCATTTTGAAATAAAAGCGGATATTCTGAGTCCCGCCGCTGTGAGTTTTTTACAGACGGTACCGAAAGGGCGTTTCCAGCTGGAAATCGGCGTACAGAGTACGGATGCGGACGTACTACAGGCTATCGGGAGAAAAGATGACTGGGGCAGATTAAAAGATACAGTTGCAGCATTGCTGAAATCCGGCAATATGCACATCCATATGGATTTAATAGCGGGACTTCCGTTGCAGGATATGAAGAGTTTCGCCCAGTCCTTTAATGATGTATATGGATTACGTCCCCATGCCTTGCAGCTTGGCTTTTTAAAGATTCTGTCCGGTACGGAAATGGAAAGAGTATCTGACCGTCACGGCTTGATTTACATGGCCCAGCCACCTTATGAAATTTTGGCAACAAAGTATTTGAGTTATAAGGAGATACGTTTCTTAAAAATTCTGGAAGAGGTATTTGACCTGACTGCTAACAGCGGCAGGTTTCCTTTTACACTGGCATATCTGTCGGAGCAGGCGGGGAGAGGATCGACGTTTTCCTTTTTCAGGAAGCTGACGGAATGGTACCGGCAGAAAGAGATGGCCGGAATAGGTCATAATGCCTTGGAAACTGCTCAAATGTTGTTTACATATGTCGAAGAACAACAACCGGAGCTGCTGTTCCAAGTACGGGAATTGCTGCGGCTGGATGTTTTGCGATACCTGCCTAATTTCAAACCGGAATGGCTGCAATGGCGTACAACCATAAATTACGAAACGGTTTCTGCATTTTGGAAGGATGAGAAACGGGTACGTAACTATATTCCGGATTATGTTTTCAAAAATTGGCGGGAGTTACACAAAAAGTACGCGTTGGAAGAATTTTTGTTTAATCCGTGGACGGGTGAAAAAGATTCTGTATTTGTTTTGGTAAATTATAAAGAAATGTGCTTGACAAGAATTAAAACGAATGCTAATATATAAAAGCCGTCAGTTGACGGCAAGGAACCTTGAGAACTGAATAACGAACCAAATGAATGTGCGGGTCAGTCCCTTTTGGGGCAGACCTAACGAAGTCAAAAATTTCTGAACAACAAGAAGAGCCGAATCGGCTTTCTGTAATTATTATGGAGAGTTTGATCCTGGCTCAGGACGAACGCTGGCGGCGTGCCTAACACATGCAAGTCGA
>Ga0256405_10001900_pt1 | contig 52784 bp, 46 predicted proteins | sample RumenRJG_02DNA_FD_189096 | JGI IMG/M metagenome (GOLD analysis project Ga0256405, IMG submission 189096) | Bovine rumen microbial communities from Lethbridge, Alberta, Canada - RJG_02 | ecosystem: Host-associated > Mammals > Digestive system > Stomach > Rumen | place: Canada: Alberta... | reverse complement strand
CCGGATTCCGTCAGGAAAGCATCCTCCGTGACAGCGTAGTGGAAACGGTCGGCATCATAGTTGAAGCGAAATTCAACCGTGGCGGCATCCTTGAAGCCGGAGATGAAACTGTAAACGGCTTCCTTCGTCACCGCGGCAGGGGCGGCGGGCGTCTGTGCCGGCACAGGGGAAGAGCCGGGAGCGGCTTTCACGGCCTGAGCGGAAGAGAGCTTTTTCTTCAGAAAATAGGAGGCTGCACCAACCGCGGCACCGGTCACGACGGAGAGCCATAAATGTTTCGTACGCATAAGCATGCTCCTTATCTGTTCGGATGATTACTGCGATAACAGATCGTATTATAATGGAAAGCGGTGATTTTTACAATCCCCGTGCCGAAAGATTCTTTCTATTAAGAATTTACAAAGAAATTCCTGCTTGTCAAGGCCGGGGACTTATGCTAAAATATCCATGTTTGACTAAAAGTATAAAATGCGCAGATCGGCTAAAAACAGCTCGTTTTTCCACCTGTCCTGATACTCTGAAAGGCTCGGCTATGAAAAAAAAGAAAACAAAATCCGGGGGCAGCGCCCTTGTCCGCTTCATTGACCGCGTATTCGGCCTGATCGTGGCAACGGTCATCGTTGGAGGAATTTTCGGCCTGACACTGGAATGGATCCTTGTGAAGGGGCCGTCCCCCGCACTGAGAGATTCCTTCGTGATGACCATGATGTGGACCAGGCGGTTTGACTTCATTCCGCAGATCTTCCTGACCCAGGAGGAGACGGATACGATCTTCAACGAACACTGGTCCATCAACAACACCGAGGCTACCGATACCAGCCTCATCACCGTGAAGGCAGCCCAGCAGACAGCAGCGGGGGATGAAGAGAGCGGACCCAAGGCCGACGATTACGGATACATCGATGAAGACGGCGACGGCATCATTATTGTGGATGTAAAGAAAAAGGGCTTTGTCGGGAAGATGATCATCATTCTTGACCCGAGCCGCGTCTTTGTCGGCAAGCCGGAAGCCTATGGCGGTTACGGCCTGACGCTGGAAGACCTGGCCAAGCGCTATGATGCGCTGGGCGGTGTCAACGGCGGCGGTTTCTATGACCCGGAGGGCGGCGGAACCGGCGGATATCCGGACGGCCTGACGGTGGTGGGAGGAGAGATCTTCCATGAGGGCACGTCGACCCGCACCTTCTGCGGACTGGATAAAAACAATATTCTTCACGTCGGAGATTATGACTCTGAAGAGGCAACCGAAGACGGAATCCGCGACGGCGTGAGCTTCGGCCCGGCGCTGATTATCAACGGCAAGGGCGAATATGGCAATCACATGGAAAGCGGCATCAACCCCCGTACGGCAGTCGGACAGCGCGCCGACGGAGCCATTCTGCTGCTGGCAATTGACGGGCGCCAGGTTCACAGCATCGGAGCCAGCTTCGGCGACGCGCGCGACGTCATGCTGGACTTCGGCGCGGTGAACGCCTGCAACATGGACGGCGGCTCCTCCACAGTCATGTACTATAACGGCGAATATATCAACAGTCCGTCCTCGGCCAGCGGCACCTCCCGTGCCCTTCCGGACGCATGGCTGTTCAAGTAATCCACCATAGAGAACGGAGAGAATGATGGCGACGACAAGAAGAAAAAGAGCCTCCGGCGTCTGGACCGCGATCTATGTGGTGATTCTGATCCTCTGGATCCTGTTCCTCTCGGCCTGCGGCCTGTATGTGCTCAACGAGGTCTGGAATTATGCCAGCGTCTATGACCAGACCCAGATTGATCCGGTGATCGAAGACTATTTTAACCGGCTCCAGACCAACATGTGGAGCGACGGAATGGATGCGCTGGTCCGGACCATGCCGCATCCGACCAAGACGGATGCAGAGGTAAAGGAACTGATCCAGACCAAGCTTCGCCAGAACCCGCTGAGCTATGCGGTAAAACCGGGCTTTGCGCGCAGCGACAGCGTGACCTATAACATCTTCTGCGGCGCAGACACGATCGGCGAAGTGATTCTCACACACGATACCACGGTAAACCTTGTGAAGGACATTGATCTGCCCTCCGCGGTCGTCGGGGTGTTGGCGAAAATGGGTGTTGCGATTCAGCCGGAACTGTATCCCTGGAAGGTGGCCGGTGAGAGCTTCGACTTTGCGGAACTGGGGCTTTATTCCAGCGTCCGCGTGACAGTGCCGGAGACCTATCGCGTTGAGGTGGACGGCGTGACCCTCGGACCGGAGTATATCATCGAGACGGGCATCAAGTATGACAACCTGACGAACCTGTACTACGAATACGAAGGCCTGCCCACCAAGGTGACCTACAAGCTTGAGGACAGCATGGGCGACTCGACCGTCGTGATCTATGACGAGAACGGAGAGGTCTTCCACATCGACGAAAACGCAAGCGATGCGCAGTTCATGAAGCAGCTGGATGAAGCGACCCGTCTGAGCTATACGGACTTTATCAACGGCTTTGCGGACAAGTTCCTGCAGATGCGCTCCAACACCATTGAACCGATGTACGCCTACTCCCAGCTGCAGCCGTATATCAAGCAGGGGACGGAGATGGACAACCGTCTGAGGCAGTCGATGATCGACACCTGGTCCCACAACTCTTATTATCAGTTTAACGGCAGCCAGATTCTCAGAGCCTATGAGTTTGTCAATCAGCTGATCATCATCGAGTTCCACGCGGAGGCCTCGGCACAGCAGCCGGCCGGTCCGAATGTGATCTCCAGCGATTACCGGGCGGTGATTGATCTCTCCGGCGGCAGCCCGCTGGTCATCTGGGTCGAGGATATCTGACGGACAACAGGTTCCGCGATATTTGGAGGAAGCAGAGATGCCTGAAAAAATGGATTGTACAAAACGCTGTGTGGTGGTGCTTCCGTCCCTCAACCCGAACGAGAAATTTGACCGGGTTGTCGATGGGCTTCGGGAAGCGGGCTTTCAGCGGATTCTGATTGTGGATGACGGCAGCGATGAGCAGCATCAGGCGCACTTTCAAAGAGCAGAAGCGTTTCCGGAGTGCTTTGTCATTCACCATGATGTCAACAAAGGCAAGGGACGGGCGCTCAAGGATGGATTTATTGCAGTGCTGAAACAGTTCCCGGACTCGGAAGGCGTCATCACGATTGACGGCGACGGCCAGCATCTGACAAAGGACATCATCGCCTGCGGGAACCGGATGCTGGAGGAAGGAAACAAAATCATCCTCGGCTGCAGAGACTTTGACCTGCCGGGCGTCCCCCCGCGCAGCGTCGCCGGCAACAAGACGACTTCCCGCATGTTCCGGCTGTACGGGATTACCCTTTCCGATACCCAGACGGGGCTGCGGGCGATTCCGACCCGCTTCCTGAGCCGCTTCACGGCAATTGAGGGCGAACGTTTTGAGTATGAGACGAATATGCTGCTGAAGATGAAGCGCAGAGGCGTCGACTTTCTGGAACAGCCCATTGAGACGGTTTATGAAGATGAGAATTCCGGATCTCATTATAACGCGGTAAAGGATTCCTGGCGGATCTTCAAGATCATGATGAAAGACCTGCTGCAGCGGAGCTGAGCATGAAAAAGGGAAGACAGCCGCTCTTGTATGTCCTGAGTTCCATCGCCTCCTGGGTGGTGGATACCGGCGGCTTCTTCGTGCTGTCGCTGCTGTTCGGGGCGGCACTCGGCGCGTATTCGGAACCGGTCTGCAACATCGCGGCCCGCGTGATTTCATCGTTTTTCAATTTCAACCTGAACAACCGACTGGTTTTTCGGAATACCGGGTCCTACGGGAAGGCGCTGTTTCGCTATTACTGCCTGGCCGTACCGCAGCTTGGGGCTTCCACGCTGCTGCTGACGCTTCTGGTGCAGCTGCTGAAGATCGAAACGACCCATGGCGCGACCGGAGTCAAGATCGTGGTGGACGGATGCCTGTTTGTGGCCAGCTATTTCATTCAGAAGTTCTGGGTGTTTTCGCACAAGGACAATCAATCGGACTCAACCGCTGAGGACAACCCGGCGGAAAAATAAGAGGGATCTTCGGATCGAAAGGAAAAAACTGTTATGACTTATGAAATTGACATTGCCGGAATGAAACGCAACCTGCCCCTGTGCAAGGTATCGGATGATCTCTATATCGGCGCATTCGTCATGTTCGGCGATGTGGAGCTGACCGTACACTGCGCCGCGGAGCTGCTGAAGCTGGCGCCCGAGTACGACTATATCATCGCGCCAGAAGCCAAGAGCATTCCGCTGCTGTATGAGATGGCCAGACAGAGCGGCGCGGACAAGTACTTCCTCGCGCGCAAGGGCCCGAAAGCCTATATGAGCGGCGTGTTTGAGGTGAATGTCAAGTCCATCACCACCATGGGGGTCCAGAAGCTTGTGATCGACACGGCGGACGCAGAGCTCATCCGCGGCAAGCGGATGCTGATCATCGATGACGTCATTTCCACCGGTGAGTCGCTGCACGCGATGGAAGAGCTGGTCCACCAGGCCGGCGGCATCATCGCCGGAAAGATGGCGGTGCTCGCCGAAGGCGACGCGGCCAAGCGGGATGACATCATCGTTCTGGCGCCGCTGCCGCTGTTCAACGCGGACGGTACGGTGAAAGAGTAAAAAAAGACAGAATCAGAACTCCCCGCCTCCGGCGGGGAGTTCTTTTGAGCAAGGTGCCTTTTTTGTTCAGATGTAATATTGCGGGCAAGTTCAAAATATTGTATAATCAAACGCTGTAATGCCCCATTATCTTGAAGAGCAGACAGGAAGCAGCGGATGAAAAACGTACTGACCATTTTCATAAACGACCTCTGGTCAATCGCCAGGCAGTTTTTCGCCTTTGTGATTGCCATTGCGGTCTGCGTCATTCCTGCCCTGTATGCCTGGTTCAATATCTTTTCCAACTGGGACCCGTACGGAGGGACCGGGAACATCTCGATCGCTCTGGTCAGCAGGGACAAGGGATATACCCTGGAAACCGGGGAATACCGGAATGAGGGCCGGGAAATCGTCGAAGAAATGGCGGCCAGTACCAGCATCAACTGGGTTACGACGGACTACACCGAGGCGATGGACGGGGTGCGCTCCGGAAAATATTATGGCGCACTGGTGCTGGGAGAGAACATGACGCGCAATATGTACCGCATCACGGAGGCGCTTTATGACCAGACTCCCTCCATCACGTTCTATCAGAACGCGAAGACAAACGCCATCGCAAACAAGATCACCGAAACCGCCGCCTCGACCGCGGAGCACAACATTCAGGTGCGGTATCTCGGGATCCTGATCGAAAATCTGTTCAACCGCATCGACGAATTTATCGGGGATATTGATACGCACGAGAGCGTAGATGACCTGATCCGGCTTCTGACCAAAACCGGCAACAAGCTCGGAGAGTACCGTGAGCTGATGGAGAAGCTTCAGGTCAACAACATCGTTCTGGGCAGAAGAATGCATGAAGCGGGAGACAATCTCTCCAATTTCAGCCTGGATGATCGCACGGACCAGATCCGGGCGGCGAATGAATCCATCGCCTACACAAAGGAACAGGTGCTGGAGCGGGTCTGGGACTTTCAGGAGAGACTTGCCAAGATGCAGGAAGCTCTGTCCAACAACGATCTGTCCGAAGCGGAAGTCAATTCCCTGATCCAGCAGAATAACGAACTGATCGAAGAGCTCAAACGGATGAAGGCCAGTCTCCCCGGAGGAAGCGCCACCGCGGCTGCCGGCACGGTCTATGCCTCGATCGAGCATCTGATCACGGAGCTGCAGAAGATCAACGCCCAGTATGACGCGCTGAAGGCCGCCGGCCTGCCGGAGGAGGACCGGACGATCCTTCGCTGGGACGTCATCTACCGCATCGGGCAGATGCGGGATTTTGTTCACAACAATCTGGAGCAATCCGTCAACAATCTCTTTGACAACATGATTGAGGATCTGAATCTGCTGAAGATCCTGCTGGAGAGCATCGACGGAACGGTGGGGGAAGTGCCCCCGGTCCTGTACGCGGCAGACGGAACGCTGTACGCGCTCAACGGTACCCTTGAACAGGTCGAGAAGCTGCTGAAATCCCTGCAGGAATCCGTAAACGAACTGGTGCAGCGTCTGCAGGAGCTGAAAGACAACGAGACCCTGGAGACCATCATCGAGATGCTTCACGGAGATCCGGATGAGTTTGCGGCATTTTTCTCCAGCCCGGTCATTGTAGAGACACAGACGATTTATCCGATCAACAGTTACGGCACGGCCATGGCGCCGTTCTACTCGACGCTGGCGCTCTGGGTCGGCTGTGTGGTGCTGGCGGCGGTGATCAAGGTGGAGGCGGACCCGAAGCGCCTGAAGCTGAGACACGTGACGGGCACGCAGCTCTACTGGGGGAGATTCCTGACCTACTGGTTCTTCGGCCAGATTCAGTCCGCGATTATTGTCTGGGGAGACCTCCATATTCTGGGCTGCCAGTGCCTGCACCCGGGGCTGCTGTATTTTGCGGGATCGGTCACGAGCTTTGTATTTGTCTGTCTGATCTATTCCCTGGTCCTGGTGATCGGAGACGTGGGCAAGGCGGTGGTGGTCGTCGTGATGATCGTGCAGATCGCCGGGTCCAGCGGCTCTTACCCGATCGAAATTCTGCCGGAAATTTTCACCAAGATCTATGTGTTCTTCCCCTATCCCTATGCCATCAACGCCATGAGAGAGACGATCTGCGGTCTGTACCGGTATGACTACTGGAAGTATCTCGGACAACTGCTGATCTTTGGCGCAGTGGGCCTGTTCATCGGGCTGGTCCTGCGAAGACCCCTGCATGGCGTGAATGAGTTTGTCGAGGAAGAAATGCACGAAAGCGGGGTGCTGTGATGGCGGGCAGAGCAGAGGAGCGTTTCGCCGCCGAGCGCCGTACGGGTGGCAAACATCTTGCCCCGGAGGAGAAAAAACAGCCGGAAGGGGCAACGGAGGAGCGGGGAAAGGTCGCCGCACGCCGGGAGAAACGAGCGTCAGACAGGCACCCAACCGGGAAACCCGCGGCGGCTCCCGCGAAGCGACGGGAAGGCGTCAGAAGAGGAGACCTGCCGCCCGTGCGGCGACCGGCGAGACCCGGAGCACTCCGGAGAGAGATGCCAAAGAACGGCCATGTGGACCCACAGACATTCTATCGGCACTTTGTCCCCTATATCGAAGCGGCACACCATCGGAATGAGCGAAGCCTCAAGGCAGGTGTCTGGCTGCTGGTTCTGCTCCCGGTGATCCTGGTGATCATTCAGGAACTGACCGATGCCTCCAGGATCGCCTTTTTGATCTTCTGGATCATCGGAATGTTCGGCATTGCCACCGCGCTGATTTTTACCGCTTATTCCGACCACGATCTGAAGAAAACCCTGGAAGAACTCGAAGAGCTGGTCCCGCCGGAAGAGGAATTCGAGCTGGGGAATCTCCTGCCGGTTGACGCGGAAGGGGAAGGCTGGCTGATCGATCCGGAAGAGCTTCCGATTCCACTGCCGGATCTCTCGGAGCGTCTGCCGCAGATGGGGGAGAAACTCAGAGGACGCATCTCGGATCGCGAGGCAGAGCGGCAGGCGTCACTGGAACGCCTGCGGGCAGAGCACCTGAGACGGCAGGAAGAGCTGCAGCGGCGCCGCGGGGGGCAATACGGAAAACAGGAAAAACAGCCGGAAGGAAAGCACCTGAAACGGGAGAAATAACAGGCATGCGCAACATCTTCAAAATTATCAATACGGACGCACACCGAATTTTCAGCAGCGTGGTGGTGCTGGTGATTCTGATGGGACTCTGCGTGGTGCCGAGCCTGTACGCCTGGTTTAACGTCTTCTCCAACTGGGACCCTTACGGCCAGTCGGCTACCTCCAGAATCCGGGTGGCCATCGCGGATGTGGACCGGGGCGCGGATCTGTTCGGGATCCAGCTGGAGGTAGGCGAACAGCTGGTAGAAGGCCTGCAGGCGAACAAGCAGATCGGCTGGGTATTCTGCGAAAGCCCGGAGGATGCCCTGAAGCGGGTCTACAGCGGGGACTGCTATGCGGCGCTGGTGGTGCCGGCGGATTTCTCGAAGAACATCGTGAGCTTCATGACGCTGAAGTTCGAGCATCCGACGCTGGTCTACTATGAAAACGGGAAGAAAAACGCCATCGCGCCCAAAATCACCGGGAAAGCCAAGACCGCCGTCCAGGAGACGGTGAACACGACCTTCCTTCAGACGCTGGCGGACGGCGCGGCATCGGTGGTCTCGGTGCTGAACGCCAACGGTCTCGACGCGGAGACGACGCTGCAGGATCTGAGCAAGAAGCTGATCGACCTGAGCATGGAGCTGGATAACGCAAATGCCATGCTCGACTCGGTGGCGGCCCTCGCCGAAGCGGCGAGCAACCTGATCAACGCCTCCGCACGGCTGACTTCCAGCATGGCCGGGACGATTTATCTGGCGGCGGACATCAGCGCGGATGTGGGCGCAAGCGTCACGGATTCCGCGGAATCTGCCAAAAGCGCGGTTCAGCTGATGGGAGAAGCCATCGCCCTGACAAACGGGAGGCTCTCTGATTTCTTCCAGGATGTTTATGCGCACACGGAGAGCCAGGAGAGTCTGAAAGAATATCTGGAAAGTGAGTATAACAACGGCGTCGGTCAGAGCCTGCAGGAGATGCAGGACAGCACAAAGGCGATTGCGGATCAGCTGAGAACAATCCCCGGACTGGACGGATTTGCCGACCAGATGCAGGATCTCAGCGACAGACTGGGCACGCTCAACACCGATATGTATACCGCGGTGGCAAACGCGGATTACAGCAATCTGGACGGGATCCGGGGTGCGGTGAATTCTGTGAGCGGCGCCCTGGGGACCCTGACCCAGACGGCGACGGATGCCTCCACCATGCTGGGAGAATGGATCAACAACGCGCTTACCCGGATCGAAATTGCGGCAGGGAACATCACCACACTGCTGGAGGCCTTCGGCGATGCCATGGTGGGCCTGACCTATAAGCTGAGCAGCCTTTCCAACTCCATGATGAATGTCCGTACGGGCATCCTGGACGCAAAAGAGGAGATCAAACGGGCACAGGCCAAACTGCTGGAACTGGCGGACTTCCTGGACGCACTGGCAACCAGTGAATTCCTGCAGGATGTGATGGAAGTGCTCTCTTCCGGAGGAGATGTGCTGGATGCGCATCTGGCCTCTCCGCTGAAAGTCAGCGACGAGGTGCTGTATCCGGCGGAGCCCTACGGAAGCCAGATGTCGCCGTTCTATACGGTTCTGGCCCTGTGGGTCGGCGCGCTCTTCTGCGCCTGCCTGCTGAAGACCGGGATCCGGGAGGCAGACCGGCCAAAGAAGCTTCGTGTGACGCAGCATTACATCGGACGCTATGTGCTGTTTCTGAGCTGCGCGCTGCTGCAGGCGCTGGTCACGGTGGCGGGTGTACTCCTGTATGTGGGGATTGAATGCGCCCATCCCTGGTATTTTGTCCTGGCGGGGATCGTCTCCAGCGTCTGTTTCGTGACGATCAACTATGTGCTGTCCTTCACACTGGGCAGTGCAGGGCTCGGCGCGTCGGTTATCATCATGGTGGTGCAGGTCGCCGGTTCCGGCGGAACCTATCCGGTCGAAGTCCTGCCGAAGATCTTCCAGATCCTGTACCCGTTCATGCCCTTCAAGTTCGCCATGAACGCGATGCGGGAAGCGGTATCCGGTTTCTATGGGACTTACTTCCGGGATAACATCCGGACGATGCTGCTCATTACTCTGGGATGCCTGGTTCTGGGGCTGATCATCTACTACCCGGGCAAACTACTGAATGATACGATAGAAAAGAGCAAGAAAGCGACAGGCGTCATGATCTGAATAAGGGTTCAGCCCCCGCCTTCGGCGGGGGCAAATTAGGGAGAGAAACACAGAAGAGAGCAGGCAGGCGACGCGCACCGTAATTTGAGTTTTCCGGTTGTGAAAATGCCTCACCTATGATATGATAATAAAAATCACATCTGCCAACAGATTGTTTCAAGGAGATCTACCATGAAAAAAATCATCGTGACCGGCGGCGCCGGATTTATCGGAAGCAATTTCATCTTCCATATGCTGGAAAAGCATCCGGAGGACCGGATCATCTGTGTGGACAAGCTGACCTATGCGGGGAATCTGTCCACCCTGGCCCCGGTCATGGACAGGCCGAATTTCCGCTTCTGCAAAACGGACATCTGCGACCGCGAGGCCATCTATCGGCTCTTTGAAGAAGAGCACCCGGACATCGTGGTAAACTTTGCCGCGGAGAGCCATGTGGACCGGTCCATCGAAAACCCGTCGATTTTTCTGGAGACCAACATCATCGGAACCTCCGTGCTGATGGACGCCTGCCGGAAATACGGCATTGAGCGCTATCACCAGGTCTCGACGGACGAGGTCTACGGCGATCTGCCTCTGGACCGGCCGGACCTGTTCTTCACCGAGGAGACGCCGATCCATACCTCCTCTCCTTACAGCAGCAGCAAGGCTTCGGCGGACCTGCTGGTGCTGGCCTATCACCGCACCTACGGCCTGCCGGTCAGCATCTCCCGCTGCTCCAACAACTACGGGCCCTACCACTTCCCGGAGAAGCTCATTCCGCTCATGATCATCAATGCCCTGCACGATCAGCCGCTTCCGGTTTATGGAGAAGGCCTGAACGTCCGCGACTGGCTCTATGTCGAGGACCACTGCAAGGCCATCGATCTGGTGATTCATGACGGACGGGTCGGCGAGGTCTACAACATCGGCGGACACAACGAGATGCAGAACATCGAGATTGTGCGGCTGATCTGCGACCGGCTGCATAAGCCCGAGAGCCTCATCACCCATGTGACGGACCGGAAGGGTCACGACCTGCGCTACGCCATTGACCCGAGCAAGATCCACAATGAGCTGGGCTGGCTCCCGGAGACAAAGTTTGCCGACGGAATCGAAAAAACCATCGACTGGTATCTCAAGCATGAGGACTGGTGGCAGCCGATCGTCACCGGCGAGTATCAGACCTACTACGAGAGAATGTACGGAAACCGGTAAGCCGGGGCAGGGGAAACCGAAAGCCATCCTGAAAGAAGACAAACCGAGAGCGCATCCGCAAACAGAAGGCGGATGCGCTCTCGGTTTTGCATAACTCCCCGCCGGAGGCGGGGAGATCTTCAGGCACGGTATTTCACGAAAGCTATTGAAAAACCGAATCAGTCGGTAAAGATCTGGGAGATGAACAGGGTGCCGTTGGATTCATAGACACCGATCGCGGTCTGGGAGAAGTCGCCCAGCACGATGTTCGCCTTGTGCGTCGGGGAGGCCAACCAGGTTTCGACGATGATGTCAACCGTAGCGAGCTCCTTGGTGACCTGGATCAGGTTTTCACCGGCGACCGTATAATCCACCGTGACAGCGGTTACGGCGGCGCTTCCGTCGGGACGGGTATGACCGAAGGACGTGGCGCTCTCCTTGGCACGGAGATCGGCGGTGCCCTGAAGCTGGGCGTCATAACCGAGAACACCGAGCCCGTTGGCACTGCGGTAGTCGTTGATCCGCTGATAAATCTGGCCGGCAAGACCGGCGGGAACCGCGGAAACAACGCGCCCGGTCGTCTGGGCTGTGGCAGTCGTCGCAGCAGCGGCCTGCTGGCTCTGAGCGGCCTGCGGCGTCACGACGGTGCCGTCCGGCATGACGATGACGGCGGTGGAGTCAATGCTGCCCGGATTTCTGGCAACCGAGCTGCCCGTCGCGCCGTCAGACAGAACCGTCCCCGCGCCGCCGGCGAGAACCGTGGCGGTCTGAGCCGAAGCGCCCTGGACGACAACAGAAGAATCCTGCTGAACCGCGCCGCCGACGATGATCACCGTCTGATCGGCAAAGGCCGAAACCGGCAGGAGAGAGAGGCAGAGAACCAGGCAGAGCAGCGCAATCAATGAAGTTCGTTTCAATTTCATAAGGGAAACCTCTTTTCTGAAGATCAGAGCGTCGTGCAGGGACGTCTTTCATCCGGGAGCACCACTGCACACGCAATCGGCCGCAATCCCTTGCGACAGCAGTAGTGTACCATAGGAAAATCAAAATGTCAACAAAATAGTTACGAATTAGATACAAATCCTGGGACGTATTTCTCCATCCATGCAAGATAGGGGGGCGGGAGCGTGAGCTCCGGCTGGTCTTTGATCATCCGTCCAAGCCGGGAGGTCTGCCGGTCCACCTCTTCCAGCATCCCGGGAATCTCGGCGATCAGGGAGAGACAGCGGTCGGCGCTGGCCTGATCTCCATTCTGCAGGTATTGTTTCCGGGCAACTTGCAGGATGTCGAAGTAGTCCAGATATTCTGCCAGGTTATATCGGGAGAGACGGATTGCTTCCTGTTTGTGGGCAATCATCCCGGAGAGCTCGCCAAGGGACAAGTCGGACTTTGCCTTCGCGTTTTGCGCAAGGGCAATATGTTGATTCAGCCGCAGAACTCGATCGGCAAGGGGCCCCAGTTCCTGCTCGGAAGCATCCGGGAGGAGGTCCAGCAGGGCCGCGGTATATGCCGGGTAAATCCGCACCGCCGCGGAGGGCTTCCGGAGATAGTACAGAAAGGAAGCGCTCCCGATCCACAAAGAGAGCAGCGCGAGAAGCGTGAGCATTCCCGCGGAGAAGTGTCGCGCGATTCCGCCGAAAGGGAGCGGTTTCTTCGCCTGCGGTTCTGTGTCCAGCACCAGGAAAAGCAGCAGGGCAAGGGACACAAACTGCGTGTCAAAATCCAGCAGGCAGTGGAGCAGCAGGACCGCGAGAAGCATCTTTCTGCAAATTCCGCCCTCCCGGGAGCGAAGACTGCGCCACAGCGCCCATAAAAACAGCCCCGTCGGAACCCAGCCCGCGTCCAGGAGGAGCTGAAGCAGTTCGTTGTGCACATGCTGAACGGAATAGACCCCGGTCTGGAAGGAACCCTGCAGACAGCGAAAGCCGGTATAGCCGAGCCCGAGGGGATGACGGAGAATCACCGGAACGGCGTCCCGGGCATAAAGAAGGCGACCGACAAACTCCGAAGCGGTAAGAGAAGCGGTCAGAAAACGTCCGATGCTGTCCCGGTTTCCGCTCACAAGGGCGTATAGAATGCTGCCAAAAAGCAGAAGGCCGAAGAGAACCAGGACGCTCCGCCGGGAGGATTTTGATTTTTCCGTCAGGAGGTACATCGGGAAGACGGCAAACAGCAGGAAAAAGACCATCCGGCTTCCGGAGAGAACGATCCCGAGCATAAGAAGAAGGACCCAGGGGAGCCGCCCGAAACGGAGCGGGGGACCGAAGAGAACCAGAACCAGGGCGAAGAGAAGATAAAGCGCATAGCTGTTCGGATACTGAAAAAAGCCGGCCTGACGCCCGGCGACGAGAAACCAGCCCTCCAGGGAAGAAATCCGGCTCAGCAGAAAAGAAAGGACCACCATCGCGGAGGCGGCGTAGGGCATCCTCCGTAGCAGAGTCAAACGCCGATTCGGCGCGTATTGTTCCAGGAGCAGGACAAACAGCGGGAGCGGGAGAAACTGAACCGCGCCAACGAGCGCCATGCCGCGGTCCGTCCCCCAGAGCATCCCGCCGAGGTGAAAAATGACAACGGACAGGGCGGCAAGAAACGTAGCGCTGCGGGTAAGGCAGAGCAGCCCCCCGCGGACCAGAAGAAGGAGAAGAACGATCAGCACAAAGCTGACCAGCGCCGAGCCCCAGGGGAAGAAGCAGCCGAAGAGAAAGGGACAGAGCAGCAGAAGCCACTCGAGCGCCGTGTAAATCTGCTCCGGCAACAGAAGAGAAACGGAAACGGCCGCCACACCGTTCAGACGCTGTACCCGGGGTGAAGAGCGAGTTTTCATTTTATTGATGGATCTGTTCGTCATGATGGCTATGTTTTCGTCCGGATTTCAAGGCAGTTTTTAATTGAGAGAGCGCGATGTCGCGTTTGAAGAAAAACCCGTGAATCAGGCGGTATCCCCAGAACAGAGGAAGCAGGGCGGGAGCCTTCTTCAGCACCGGGTAGTGCCGCTGCATCTCTTGGCGCGGCAGAGTCAGCCGGGAGAGAACATAGGCCAGGCGGCCTTTTTTCGCAATCTGTTTCTCCGCCCTGTGAGCGGCCGTCCCGTGGGCCCCGGAGGAGCAGAGCTCATCCAGCAGCGCCTTCTCATCGGCCGTGAGCCCCATACCGTTAAACACATGCAGGGCAAGGTTTCGATTTTGCTCTTCAAAGTCCCGAATTCCGAGTTTCTCCGTCTCCTGCCGGATATAGTCCATGTTCAGAGGCAGCTTCTTCAGGCAGACATAGGTGTCAAGAAGAGAGCGCAGCCCGGTTCCGCCGCCGGAGTAATGCTTGTACGCATGCGCGATCAGGTAGACGTAGAAATCCTCCGGGGTGAAATGATACCCGAAACGGTTCCCCTCATCCTTTACAAGGCGTGCCTTCACATCGCGGTAATAGCTGCCGAAACGGTCAAAAAACAGCTCTTCAAACAGCTCCTTGTGCATCTCAAAGCCGACAGACGGTTCCTTGAAGTAGACGTCGTGATTGCCGATCCCGTAGGACAGGGTCTGAAAGCCTTGGGCTTCCATCACGCGGCGGACATCTTCGGCCCGGTCCGGATCGATCAGGATATCATTGTCGCTCATCTCGCGCATCCCGTATTTCGGATAGAAGTCCCGGAGCACGGCGCCCTTGAGCGGCATGTACCATATCCCTTCCTGCTCGAATCGGTCAAAGATTGCCTTTCGGTTCAGATCAAAGAGGGAATTCTTCTTTAAGGAATTGGTCAGCGCGGCGATGGAATTGCGGTCCTTGTATCCGGCGGATTCCAGCGCCATGGCAAGGAGCGCGCCGAGCATGTGGAAAGAGCCGAAGCGATAGACCTCCGTCAGGTTCATCTGCTCGACCTTGTCTCTCTCGGGGATATTTCCGTCGATGGCGCAGGAGCAGAGATAAATCACCGCATCTTCTGTTCTCATGGTGTCATGCCGACCTCCTGACGTTCTTTGCTGAAGCGGCATCTTGCCGTATCCGCGATCACTCTTCCAGAGCACCGATGGAACGCAGGGTGTCCAGAATTTCCTCCACGTCCGCGGCAATCTCGGCTCTGGAGGCATCGTATTTCTCACACATGGCGTCTACAATCTGGTCTTTCGTTGTCTCCTTCCGGAGGCAGTTTACAATAAACGCCGCGGTTTTATTGCTGCGGATCAGGCCGTTGAAGCCTCCGGCGCCGACCGGCACCAGGAACTGAACGTCGTCGATTTCCTGCGTCAGATAATCCGGTTTCAATTTCATAAGGTTCTCTCCTTAAAAAATGCTGCAAAAGATAAGGAATTCCCCCACACCCCGCGGAGTCAAAGCCCCATCGGGTGTGAGGGCTGATTCATGGTTTATGATCAGTTGATAACGGCCGGCACGGGTGAAGTGTCCGGAACAGTAACGGTAATGGTGGTCTCTCCGGAGACGACAATCACCTGGTTGGTGTTGTTCGGCAAGGCAGCAGTAGCGGTGTAAACCTCATCCTCAATTGCTTCCAGTACCATGACCGGCTTACTATATTTTTCCATGGTGTATTCCTCCTTCTGACATGCTGTGTAAATCCTAGCACCAGTAGCATATCACAGAGGATCCAAAATGTCAACAAAATAGTTACGAAACAGATTCAAATTAATCGCAATTCTGCGTTGGTACGGTTTGGTGTTTATACATCATATTTTGAATTGACAAAAGAAGCTGACCTTTATATAATGAATTGAAAACAAATGCAACCGATTTGAAAGGCATGCCTCAGACATATGCGGACAGGAGCAAACATGAAACAGGCAAGCATCAGGTTCACGGTGGAGATCGCCGGGGTAGCGGCCGGGATCTGCTGCCGTTATCCCGAAACAAAAACCTATATGGAAGATTTCCTGAGCGAAAAGGAGCCTTGTTTTACGGTCCGGCCATCGGAAGAGGACTTTGAAACACTTCAAAAGTGGTCGGAAGAACTGGTTGCCAAGGGATATAAAGAGTACGACTACGCTCCCGCGATGCAGGAGAACATCCTGGTTCACAGCCAGCTGAGCCGGGAACTGCTGAACCATGGCATCCTGCTGGTGCACGGTTCGGCAATTTCCATGGACGGAGAGGTTTATCTTTTTACAGCCCCGTCCGGAACCGGGAAAAGCACCCATACGAGACTCTGGCGAGAGGCCTTCGGCGATCGGACGATGATGATCAACGACGACAAGCCCATGCTGAAAATCAGCCCGGACGGCGTCGAGGCTTATGGAACGCCGTGGAGGGGGAAACATCGCCTCGGCGGTAACGCACACGGGCCGCTCAAGGCAATCATCGACCTGACGAGGGACACGGAAAACCACATCGAAAGAATCAGCGCGGCGGACGCCTTCCCCATCCTCAAAAAGCAGGCCATTGCCTTTCGCGATGTCGGACTGATGACTAAAATCCTTCCGCTGGAAAAGATCCTGGTAGAAACCATCCCCTTTTACCGCCTGGGCTGCAACATGGAGCGGGAAGCGGCCGTGGTTGCCTGGGAGGGCATGAATCAGAAAGAATAATCCCGGAAGGGAAAACAAAAGAAACCGATATCAATATACACGAATCCGGTCAGAAAGGAGGAATACACAATGGAAAAATATAGTAAGCCCATCATGATGCTGGAAGAAGTGGAAGACGAAGTTTGTACAGCCGTGGCTACCACCAATAACGTTACCGTTACGACAACAGCGATGGTCTCCGGAGATGTCATTGAGGCAACTCCAAACCAGCCGGTCCAAACGCTGTTAGATCCAACGGTTGGAAAAGTCCCTTAAAACCGACCATCACACCTGAAAGAGCAGTTGCACTTTCAGGTGTGATACTTTTTATGAACAGAGTTTCTCTGTCAGACGATACCATTGCGTTTCTCCCGCTTGCGGCATCTATTCTGCTTGACATAGTGAAAGCTGAAAAGGTATAATACAACGAATATCGACTGATCTGAAGACAAACCCATGGGAGGCCTGAACGCATTGGATGTCCCTTTTGTAAGCTTTAAACCGATGGAAAGAGAACTGAATCAGGAACTGAGAGACGCTTTTGATCGTGTTCTCCGACGCAGCCGGTATATCGAGGGGGAAGAAGACCGACATTTTGAAAACGCGTTTGCGGAATACTGCGGTACGGAATACTGCGTCGGAGTCGGCAACGGTCTGGACGCTCTGATGCTTTCCCTGAAGGCGCTGGAGATCGGACCGGGAGATGAGGTCATCGTACCGTCCAACACCTATATCGCAACCGCTCTGGCGGTGACCTATGTCGGCGCGAAGCCGGTTTTTGTTGAGCCGGACATCCGCACGTTCAATATCAATCCGACGAAGATCGAAGACATGGTCACGGACAGAACAAAAGCGATCATGCCGGTCCACCTCTATGGCCAGGCCTGCGAGATGGACCCGATTCTGGACATCGCCCGGAAGTACAGGCTATATGTTGTTGAAGACTGTGCGCAGGCGCACGGCGCGACCGATCGGGGGAGAAAAGTCGGAACCTTCGGAGACATCGCGGGATTCAGCTTTTATCCGGGGAAGAACCTCGGAGCGCTCGGCGATGCCGGTGCGGTGATCACCAATGACCGCAATCTTGCGGAAAAAGTCCGGGCACTGGGAAATTACGGATCGGATTATAAATACCACCATATCTACAAGGGAAACAACAGCAGACTGGACGAACTGCAGGCGGCCTTCCTGTCGGTGAAACTCCCGCATCTGGAGCGCATGAACGCAGAGCGGAGAAGAGTCGCGAACCGGTATCTCACAGAAATCCGGAACCCGGAGATCCTCCTGCCGACCGTGCGGAACGATTGTGTCCCGGTCTGGCATGTCTTCGGAATCCGATGCAGAGAGCGGGACGAACTGGAGAAGTATCTGAACGACCGAGGGATCGGCACAAACAAGCATTATCCGATCCCCATGCACCTGCAGGAATGCTATCGGGACCTCGGTTTTAAACGGGGCGATTTCCCGATCGCGGAGGAAATCAGCGCGACGGAGCTGAGTCTGCCGATGTATTACGGCATGTCGGAAGAACAAATTGATTACGTCATCAACGCAGTGAACACATTCAAAACGGAGAGCTGAACTTGAAACTCAGAGAATTACAGCCGAAAGACGCACCGCTTATGCTGGAATGGATGCACGACCCGGATGTGGTAAGATACATGCGTGCAGATTTCGCATCCAAAACCCTTGAAGACTGTCTGCGGTTTATCCGGGCATCGAAGGACTCAAAAGAGGATCTTCACTGCGCGATCGTGAATAACGAAGACGAGTATATGGGAACCGTCAGCCTGAAGCGGATCAGGGATGGGAAGGCAGAATTTGCTATTACGGTAAGAGCTTGCGCAATGGGAAAAGGCTATGCGCAGTTCGGCATGCACAGCATCATCGAAAAAGGCTTTTCGGAACTGGGATTGGATGAGATCGATTGGTGTGTAGCGCCAGAGAATGCCCGGGCCTTGCAATTTTATGATAAAAACGGGTATGAACGACGCGAAAAGCCGGGTATCAATCCGTCAGCTTATTCTCCGGAAGAAACAACACATATGACCTGGTATTGTATTAAGGCAGAGGCGTGCCGCGACAACACAAGCATAAATGATATAGGGAGAGCAAAACTGTGAATCATGCCGATTTTAAGATGGTCATAACATCAAAGCACCGGCTTCTGGATCTTCATCTGAAAGAGTTATATGAGTACCGGGATCTGGTTTTTCTGTTTGTGAAACGGGATTTTACATCACGCTATAAACAGACGATTCTGGGTCCGCTTTGGGCGATCATTCAACCACTGTTAACAACCGTGGTTTTTACGATTATTTTTGGAAGGCTCGCCCATTTGTCGAATGCGGATGCAGAAGGAGACTGGGTGATCCCCGGATTTCTGTTTTATATGTCAGGCAATATATTGTGGGGCTATTTCTCGTCAACACTTTCTTTAACAGCGAATACATTTTTAGATCACCGGTCAATCATGGGGAAGGTTTATTATCCTCGTGTGATAGCACCGATCTCAACAGCACTTTCCGGCATGATCTCTTTTGTCATCCAATTTGTAATGTTTTTTATTTTCTGGCTCTATTTTATCATCCGGGGAGGAACGAGCATCTCTGTAACACCGATGCTGTTGCTGGTCCCGCTGCTGATCCTTCAGTTGATTCTGCTTTCCGTGGGCTTCGGTATCGTGATTTCGTCTGTCACCACAAAATACCGTGACATGATATTTCTGGTTGCCTTCGGCCTGCAGCTTTGGCAGTACGGTTCCCCGATTGCCTATGGCCTGCAGCTGGTTCCGGAAAAGTGGATCGGACTGTATATGCTGAATCCGGTAACACCGATCGTGACGACATTCCGCTATGCCATGTTTGGTTTTGGCTATTTCAGCCTGCGCTATTATCTGATTGGCTGGGGTGTCAGCCTGCTTGTGTTCATGCTTGGACTGATCATGTTCAGCCGGATTGAGCGGACTTTTATGGATACGATCTGAGGATTATCACATGGAAAAACTGATGCTTAAAGTTGAAAACGTCAGCAAACAGTATAAACTGGGGCAGATCGGCGGTACAACATTTCGGGAGGAACTTCAGCGCCAGCATGCGAAGCTGCGCAGAAAAGAGGACCCAAACAGAAAGATCGGGAGTGCCAGCTACCAGAAGAATGAGACCATCCTGGCTTTGGACGGGGTTTCCTTTGACGTGAAGAAGGGAGAACGGGTCGGTATCATCGGACACAACGGTGCAGGGAAATCGACGCTTCTGAAACTGATTACACGCGTCACCGCCCCCACAAGCGGCGAAATCGGATTAAATGGTCGGGTGGCCTCCATGCTGGAAGTCGGAACCGGATTCCACCCGGAACTCACGGGACTGGAGAATATCTATTTAAATGGCGCAATTCTGGGAATGAAGAGGAAAGAAATAGACGCCAAGATCGAAAAGATTATTGCATTCTCCGAGTGCCAGAAGTTTATTGATACACCGGTAAAGCGCTATTCCAGCGGTATGAAAGTCAAATTGGCTTTTTCCGTAGCAGCGCATCTGGATTCCGAGATCATGATCATGGATGAAGTGCTGGCGGTCGGAGATATGGCGTTTCAGAAAAAATGCCTGGAGAAAATGGGGGATGTCTCAAAAGAAGAAGGTCGAACCATTCTCTATGTAAGCCACAATATGAACACCATCCGTCAACTCTGTGACAGATGTGTTGTGCTGTCTCACGGGAGAATAGTATTCGACGGAGATGTCGAGTCTTCCATAGCGATGTATTTAAATGAGGATTATGCTGAGGCCGGGACCTATCATGATTTCAGATTAAGAGCACGGCCGAAAGGAATAAGCGGATCCGCAAAGCTCCTGGATCTGGAGTTTAGAAATACAAAAGAATGCGTATATGAGAGAGGATCGGCAATAAGATTTTGCCAGTCATGGAAAGCAGAGGAAGACATTAATCAGGTATATCTTCGGATGATTATCAGCTCCGAAGATGATGTGCCTGTGGGATTGGCTCAATCCGGAACTTTGGGGGACGCAAAACGGGGTGAGACGATCAGCAACCTTCTTGAATTTGACACAAGTTTGCTGGCAGAAGGCGGGTATTTCTTTAATATTGAACTGTTTCAAAGAGATGATCTGGGCAACAGTGCAATACTGGACCGTGTTGAGCACGCCTGCAGATTTGAAATAATAGAAAGCTTGGCAGGGGACAACAGACTGAAATGGGAGCATCAGAAGTGGGGCTCTCTCCAATTTCCGAATCTGAAGGAGATCAAAGAAGACGGAAAAGACTGACGGCAGATAAAAAGCTGCTGACGAAACGGAACGTGCTGCATCAAGCAGCACGTTCCGTTTCGTTAATGTATCGCGCCTATTCTTCGCTGCAAACCATGCAGCAGTCTGATGGCTTCAATGTACAAATACCGATTCAGCAGATCCGCTTTTTCCCTTTTTCCTAAATGGTCATATTCAATCCAAAAAGCCGAGTACTTCAGCTTTTTTTCTTTTGCTTCCTTTTGATACGACGCCAAATCCTCTGACTTGATCATATGGCGATTCCGATAAAGGTGCTCCCAGGAACCCGCAAAACGCAGACCGGTTTCTTTGACCAGATCCGGCTCCAGCAGAATGGCCAGGTCGTAAAGAAACAAATTCCGAAGGTTTTGAATGATCCCTGTACTTCCGGTCCATAAGCCGTCTCCGGTTTTACGGTAGACGGCCATTGCCTTTGGAATATAATACAGCTTTCCCTGCCGAAGAATTGTAAAGGTAATCAGGTTGTCGTTAAAGTTGTGTTCCACAAGCTCTGTGGGGATTGAGCGAATCGCGGAGCTCCTTGTGAGAAGCGTATCCGTATGGACATAACTCCTGCTCCAATACTCTTTGAGCGTATATTTGCGCTCCTCAGGGGGGAGCAACATATACGGTTTTCTGTTACCGTCGCCGTATATGACATCGATCGCGTGTCCGCAGGCGATGCAGTCCTGATTCTCCTGCTTTTCCAGAGCTGACAACTGCAGCTGCAGCTTGTTCTCATCGTCAAACCAGTCATCGCCATCCAAAAAGATGAAATAATCCGATGAAACATGACGGAGCAGATTCAATCTGTTCCGGGAGGAGCGAAAACCGGAGACATAGGGTGCGCCCTGAACCCTGGGCATCTGAAACAAGCGGATCATATCCGGATGGTTCTGCATCCATTTTCTGATGGCGGGAACGGTCTGGTCCGTTGAACCATCATCCCCAATCAGAATATGCAGTTCGAAATCCCCGGCCTGTTTGATTACGGAAGAAATTGCCGGATCTACATACTGGGCCTGATTATAAAAAGTGATTAATACGTCGACTGAAGTCCGCTTCATTTTAATCCCCTTGGTTATGACGGTTCTGGTTTTGCACACGAGAGAACGCCTTTTTCATTGAGCTCCCGAGTCTGGAGATGCAGTATGCAGCAAACAGATTGTAAGTAGAAACTCTGATGCTTATCGGCAAGTATTCATTGAGAAAACGAGCCTTTTTCAGGGTGCTTTTCACCTTTTTATTCAGCTCACGGGAAGCACGGAAGGAATAAGGTCGAGAGATTCTTTCTTCCTGTACGACTCTGCAATAATCCCAAAAAAAGAGACTGAGAAGCTTCATCATATAACGGATACACAACTGATGTTCCGATTCTGTCAGCTGAGTGCTCCCGTCAAATTCAATCAAAGAATTCAAAGCTCTTGCATATCCCTCTGCAGATGCCTGAAGGGTGCTTGCTGTCACGGATGATCCCGGCCTGAATCGCCGCTTATATAGACGTTCTCCGATGCACTCGACCCGTTCGCAGGATAAATATGTTACAACCCCAAAACACTCATCCTCATGAATAAAACCCTCGTCAAAAGAAAAACGGTTCTCCTTCAGATATGTGAGCAAGTAAAACCGCAGAACCGGGGCAGTATAGTATTCATGATTCTGAAGTGCCGTCTGCAGGCTTTCCGGTCCGTTCCGTATGATGTCGTTCTGAACAGAATGAGAATAGTCATAGGAATAGTGCTGCGGCTTTTCCATTCCGTCCCAAAAAGGTTCGGCAGAAAACAGAAGAAGCTGCAACGTATCTCTTTCTGCAAGTTGACACAGTTTCTCAACAGTGTCAAGAGACCAATAATCATCGGAATCAAGAAATATGATGTACTTCCCATGAGCAAGATCGATCCCGATATTTCTTGCTATGCCCTGGCCTGCATTTTCTTTGTGAATGACAAGGAAGCGCTCGTCTTCCTTTGCATATTTGTCACAAATACTGCCGCTTGAATCTGTGGAACCATCATCAATCAGGATGATCTCCAGATTCTTATAGGTTTGGTGAATAACAGAGTCCAGGCATTCACAGAGATAATGCTCAACATTATAGACCGGTATCACAATACTTACCAAAGGCAATTCTGATATGAGCCGGGGAGTGTTCTCTGCCGATGTGATTGCGGAAATCGTTTCTTTGGGCATGTCTCATTCTCCCTTCTGATAATCTCGTGCAGATCCGATCATCAACCCGCATGTCAAAAAATAAAAGAGGGTCCTCACGTCGATCGCAGAGAACAAACCTGCCTCCAGCATAAAATACGGCATCGTCGCAGCAAGCGGAAGGACCAGTGTACGCAGGGAGAGCGGCGCGCTGAAACAGAGAGAAAAACGAAATCCCCGATATATCACCCGAACCAGGAATGCTATAACGAGAAACAAACCCGGCAGCCCGGTGGTCATCAGCACCTGAATCAGTGAATTATAAAAACTCCAGGGCATTTGCGCTGATCCTTCCGTGGTTATGAAACGGTAGGCTTCGATGATCACACTGTCACACACGTGTCCTCTCCAGAGGATAGAGGGATTTGCCTTGATGGTCTGAAAAGCGCCGTGCCAGATCTGACGGCGACTGAAGGGCACGTCATCCGAATATTCAGACGTCTGCTCCGGAGCATGCTGTTCCGGAGCTTCCGTATTGCCCGATGAAAGAAAAACGGGACGGATTGAACCATATACCTGCGTCCCTTCGGTTTCCGTCGGATTCGCAGTTTGCGGCCTTGCTTCGGCCGGAGCCTGCCGGAGATCCGTAACCTTATAAGAGAACCCGGTCATCGCGGTTGAACTCAGACCGGAGAGTTCATAAGAGGCAATCAGAACAAGGACGGCCGCGGCCAAAACAACTGACACACGAAGAAAACGCGATCTGTTCTGCAGCCACTGCATCAGGAGCATCGCGGCCAGCAGGGCGAATGTCAGAGCCTTGCAAAGCCAGACGCTTCTGGAGCCCAGAAGGGCAATCACGAGCAGATCCAGAAATGCCGAAAGCAGAATCGGCACACGCCAGAGCCACTTTTCACAGTGAAAAAACTGATAAATCATCAAAAAGAGCGAAATCAGGTAACAGAAGGCGATAAAGTTGTAGCCGTCGTTCAATATGGTGATTCGCATGCTGCCTGTCTCCGGGGCAATGCCGATTTGGGCATCCGCAAAGGGAAGCGTATACAAAGAGCGACAAAGGAAAGCGCCCAGCGCGAGCAACCCGAGAATAAAATAAAAGCCTCCGATCACAGCACTGAGCCAGTTTATAAAATGTTCTCTCTCCGTCCGCGTCAGCGCAATTCCCAGAGCAAAAAAGGGCATCATCAGAGAAAAATCCAAAAAAAGATCGAAATCATGATCCAGGGTCGGACTCCCGTTGAGCGCCCGACTGAGCCAGAACCAGATCCAGAAGGCAAACAGAAGCCTGTACTCCGTACCATCCCGAAACTGACGATCATACAGCACCGCGGCCACGAAAACCGGAACCACGCATATATAGAAAGTATCCCGAAACACGTTTAAGGAAACGATGTCTGCCGGCAGAAGCATATAATAAAACAAGAGGAAAAAGACGGTAACCACCCATGCTTTGCGCCGGCCCATATGAAATCTGCCAAGTGCGAATGACACGATATGATCCTCCTCGTCCGTATTCAATCGACGTGTTTAAGCTGCCGTTATTCTCGCGTCAATCCGATCGTCATGCCGCACATCAGAATGAAGAACAGCGTAAGGATATCTGTGGAAGTAAACAGAGAAGCTTCCAACATGATTCGCGGCAGTACCGCCAGAACAGGGAGCGCCAGCATGCGGTCATCGAGCGGAAACCTGCTGCAGAACAGGGAACGGAACGCTTTGCAGAATACCAGGAAAAGAAAGGCCGACGCCAGAATCAGCCCGGGCAGCCCGGTGATCATCAGGATCTGAAGCAGCTCGTTATGAAAATGCCAAGGCAGCCCACCCGGAAAATCAGGCCCCAAAATGTGGTGAGTAATTGTCATAGCATCGCCGTACAGCTGACCTCTCCACAGGACGGAGGGTTTCACGGTGATTGCCTGAAAGGCGGCACGCCAGATCGCAATACGATTGGAGGACAGATTGTTCAGGTCACCGGACTTCGGCCGGGGATCGCTCTGCACCAGACCATCGCGCAGATTGCCCGCTCTCGGTGTTTCCCTTAGGCCGGAAGACAGCGTAACAGGACGTGCGGAGCTGCGGTCTTCTGCCCGGGCAGGCGCCTGCGGGCCTGCATTTTGTGCCGTTGTTTCAGATATGGGATGCATGTCCGTGATGTCATAAGAGAGCGTGGCCATCACATCCGCACACAAACCGGAACTTTCGTAAGACGCAATCAGGACAAGAATCGCGGCAAGAAAAGCAATCGACGTACGGAGAAAACGCGGTCTGTTCTGCAAAGCCCGCAGCAGCAGGACCGCTGTCAGCAGAGCAAATGCCATCGCCATACAAAGCCGCACACTGCGGGAGTAGGTAATGGCGATGACAACCAGATCCAGTGTGGCCGAAAGCAAAATCGGGATACGCCAAAGTTTCTGCTTACAATGAAAGAACTGATAAATCATCAGAAAAAGCGAGATCAGATACCAATAGCCGGAAGTATTGGGGTGCGTGCCAAAAAAATTGATACGGGCGTAACTGGCTTCCTGGATGATACCGATTTCACTCAACGCGGGAAGCTCGTACATGGATCGGTGAAGAAAAGCATGCAGTGCGATCAGCCCGAAAACAAAATAAAAGCTTCCGAACACGGCGCTGAGCCAGTCGAGAAAACGATTTCGTTCTTCTTTCGTCAACGACGAACCAAAAGCCAAAAAGGGGATCGTTAACGAAAAATCGAAAAACCTGCGGAAATCATGATCGAGCAACGGACTTCCGTTGAGCGCGCGGCTGAACCAGAACCAAAGCCAGTAGGCGAGCAGAAGTTTATACTCCGTGCCGTCCTGCGGCCGACGATAATACAGTACGGCGGCCACAAGGACAGGAACTACGAGCAGAAAGAAAGAATAATGCAGGGCAAGAACCGCATCATTCTTCACCGACATCAGCATGTAATGGCACAACAGCAGAAAGCTTGTGACAGTCCACACGCCGCGTCGGTCGAAATGATGTCTGCCGGGGGGGAGCAACAAGAGAAAACACCTCACCATTGATTGTTGATAAAGGACGGGAGCGCCGCAATTGTGACAGACCGGACAAGTCCGCCGTGACAGACCGCGGTTCATTCCGTTCCGCTCAGCTTTCGTCGTTGAGAAAACCGCCGAGGAGCGTCAGGAACAGGATCCGGAGATCCAGCAGCAGACTCCAGTTCTCGATATACCAGATGTCATACTTGACTCTTGCCTCGATGGAGGTATCGCCCCGGAGACCGTGTACCTGTGCCCAGCCGGTCATGCCGGGGCGCACCTGCTGCCGCACCAGATAGAGAGGGACCGATTCCTTGAAGCGCGCCACATAAAAGGGAACTTCCGGCCGGGGCCCGACCAGACTCATATCCCCCACCAGAACATTGAAGAGCTGGGGAAGTTCATCGATGCTGCACTTGCGGATGAAGCGACCGAAGCGTGTGCGCCGCGAATCCGTTTTTGTGCTCCATGCAGTATCGCTTGTGGCGTTCACACGCATGCTGCGAAACTTCAGCATGGTGAACTCTTTTTTATGAAGGCCGACGCGCTGCTGCCGGAAGAAGACAGGTCCCGGACTCTCAAGCTTGATCACAACGGCGGTCACCAGCATCAGCGGACTCAGCAGAACCAGCAGCAAAAACGAACCCACGATGTCGAACGCCCGCTTGACGGCCGCGAGCGCCAGATTATCCAGCGGCGTGGCGCGCAGATCGATCACGACGGAATTTCCGAAGCTTTCGATCGTCGGATGCCGGGGAAAATACTTGCGGTAAAACGGAACCATAAAGATCCGCAGGCCTTCTTTCCCGGCGGCATCCAGAACGGCTTGAATGTATCCGGCATCTTTCGGTTCCAGAGCCACGACCACCTCGTCGCAGTCACAATTCTCCAGGATCTCCCCAATCTGATCCAGAGGACCGAGACAAGCCCCCAGATCGGCGGCCGGATCTTCCCCGATGTAGCCGATCACCGTGCGGCCATACTGCGGGTAGTCATTGATATCCCGCCAGTATTCCGAGGCCAGTTCCCCGCTCCCGATCAGAATGACACGCTGAAGCCCGATCCGGCGTTCATAGCGCCGGTGCACAAGCGCACGGGCGATCATTCTCTTAATACAGAGTACCGTGACGGAAAACAGCCAGAAAAGTCCCAGCGCAACACGGGAATAGTCCGCAATGCGGAAAAAATACAGCAGCATCCCGAGGGCCAGAAGCGACACGGCACTCAGCAGAATAAGCATCGTGAACTCCCGCCCCGCCCGAAGCTGATGCATCGGGATGTAGAGGTGGAAGAGATAAAAGAGGAAAACAGTGCCCAGGCTGTATAGAACGATAATGGCATTGACAAGAGCATCGTCAACAGCCGCGTTCAGAGTACCGTTCAGAAGCGTAAAGCGAACGAAGATGCTGAAACGGTACGCAACATAAATCAGCAGCGCTTCCAACAGCATGTTGAGAAGCACCTTAAAACGCCTGTTTTTTTGCAACACGAGACTCAGACTCCCCACAGCGAGATAACCGGTGTTCAGTATTGTAAGAATACCGCAAACAGGCAGGTTTGGCAAGCAGAAAAATGACGGCAGTGTTGCCGGAAAGCTGAAAATATTATTGATCGTTTCAGGAAAGAATGGTATAATCTATAAGATTGTACCATTTTCGATTTTTTGGCTCTAAACCCCTGGAAAAAGGGAGGAAACAGATGACGCAGCAGATAAAGATTCTGATCGCCTGCCATCGGCCGTATCCCGTACCGAATGATTCCTGCTATCTGCCGACGGAGGTCGGCGCCGCGCTGCATACACAGAGCATTCCGGGGTTTGTACCCGACAACACAGGGGACAATATCTCCCGCAAGAACAAAAACTACTGTGAGCTCACCGCAGTCTATTGGGCCTGGAAGAATCTTGAGGCGGAGGCAGTCGGGCTGGTGCATTACCGCCGCTATTTCGCAAAGCGGGGGATCCCGGGACGGATTGCGGAAGAGACGGATTTCCGGGAAGCGCTAAAGAAAGCCCCGGTGATCCTTCCGGTGAAACGGCACTACTGGATTGAGACCAATTATTCGCAATATGTGCACGCGCATCATGAACAGGATCTCGCCATCACCCGTGAAGTCCTTGCGGAACGCTGGCCGGGTTACCTGCCGGCCTATGAAAGAGAGATGACAAAGCGTTCCGGACACCGCTTCAACATGTTTGTCATGAGGCGGGAGGTGTTCGATGACTGGTGCGGCTGGCTGTTCCCGACGCTCTTTGAGATTGAGAAACGATTGGATATCTCCTCGTATGACGACTACAACAGCCGCGTTTTCGGTTTCCTGGCCGAACGCCTGCTTGACGTGTGGATCGAAACCAATCATGTTCCTTATGTTGAGATGCCGGTGAAGAACATGGAAAGTCAGCACTGGCTCAGGAAGGGAACGGCCTTTATAATGCGAAAATTCGGGCGGAAGATGCGATAGCTTATGGAAAAGAATCAAGTTGCGGCGGTAGTCGTCACCTATAACCGGCTCCCGCTGCTGGAAAAATGCATAGAGAGCCTCTGCGCCCAAACGGCAGCCTGCGATATCCTTGTGGTGAACAATGCTTCCACAGACGGTACCACACCATGGCTGGAGAACCAGGAGAAAACCCACATCCTCACAACACGGAACACGGGCTCAAATCTCGGCGGCGCAGGCGGATTCCATTTCGGGATGCGATGGGCGGTGGAGGACGGGTATCAGTACCTCTGGATCATGGATGACGATTGCCTTCCGGAGCCGGATGCGCTGGAGAAACTGTTGAAGGCGGACCGGCTGCTGGACGGGAACTATGGCTGGCTTTCCAGCCAGTGCCGTTGGACGGACGGATCTCTCTGCCCGATGAATATACAAAGAAAGAGTCCCTATCGTGCCATAGAGGGCTTTGATGATGCACTTGTTCCGGCGCAGATGGCGAGTTTCGTCTCCCTGTTCCTGAAGGCGGAAACCGTGAAGCGTATGGGACTGCCGATCTCGGAATTTGTGATATGGACCGATGATTGGGAGTATACACGGCGGATTTCCTTGAAAATGAAGTGCTATGCCGTGAGAGACAGCGTCGTCATGCATGCGATGAAAAAAAAGACAGTGGTTAATATCGCAACCGATTCGCCGGACAGATTGAAACGCTATTCGTATTTTTACAGAAATGATGTCGTTTTATATCGACGCGAAGGACTCAAAGGATGGCTCTGGCTGCTTGCCAAGGATTGTTGGCACAGCGCGCAGGTGATCGGACACGGCAGACCCAAAAGGCTCCCGGTTATTTGGAAAGGATTTGTTTCCGGAATTATGTTCAAGCCTCAAGAGATGCAGGCTCCTTTCGAGTACCAAATACCTTCTGAAAGGGCAGAGCATCCGGCTGCAAAGTAAGCGGTCTATGATTGACAGAGATTTACAAGATGAGGAGATCCATGAGAGAATCAAAAGGGAAAATTCTGGTCACGTATCATAAGAAATATCCGGTTCTCACCGAAGATTTTATCCTGCCGATCCATGTGGGGAGAGCTTCCGCCGCACTGACAAAAGACGGCCGTATCCAGGATGAGGAAAAGCAATGGCTGGTTGACAATCTGATCGGGGACGACACCGGCGACCATATTTCAAAGCGCAACAGAGAATACAGCGAGTGCACCGGACTGTACTGGTTCTGGAAAAACTATGACTACAGCAAGCTGGACTATGTCGGGGTATTCCAGTACAGAAGGCAGCTGATCTTGAACGATCTGTTTGAGCGGGCGCGGGAGAACAGAGAAAAACAGGTTTACAAGTGCCTTCACATGAAAAAGAGCAGTGAGATCTGTTCTGCGGCAGGGATCACAGAAGAGCGCATCCTTGAACTTCTGCAGCAATATGACTGTATTGTGCCGTACCGGACCTCACTGGAAAAGATGGGGATCCGCTCCGTCTATGAAGACTATATGAAGAAGATCCCCGGGGTACATATTTCGGATGTCTTTATCCTGGAAGACGTGTTTCACACGAAGTATCCGGAGCTGTCGGCAAAGCTGGAGGAATACCTGAATTCCCCAAACAAGCTGATGTATCAGGTTTTTATTACAAAGCCGGACGTGTTCAGCGACTATTGCCAATGGCTTTTTGATCTTCTATTTATGATGGATCCCCTGATCGACACAACGCTGTACACAGTAAACGGCAGGAGAACCATGGGCTATCTGGCGGAGATCCTCTACGGGTTTTATTTCACGACGATGATCTCACAGGAAAAGGTATTGCATACCGGCGTAACATATCTTGAATGATAAGGGTGAAAGCAGATGAAACAAAATTGCTTAACAAGAGAGAGTATAAAATCAAAGGCCGCGATCCTGATACTGGCTTACGCCGATTATGAGAGCCTGGAACTGGCGCTCGCCAGCCATGCGAAATTCACGGTGGATGCCGGCCTTCCGATCTATATTTTGATGAACGGCCGCAGAACCTATGATACCGAGCGGACCTGTGCCGTGGCCAAACGGTATCAGAGCCTTTTCCCAGAGACGATCAAGGTCATCACGGATATACTGCCGCAGAAGCCGTATCTGGCGATCAGGCAGCTGTTTCACAGCAGCCTGTTTTCAAACTACGAGTATGTGATCAAGCTGGATGACGACGTCATGGTGCTGACACCGGACTGGGTGGACAAACTGATCGACACCTATATTCAGTCCTATGAGCAGGAGGGTGAAAGCCTGGCCTATGTCACCTCACTGGTCAACAACAATCCCTACGGATTCAAGAAGCTCATCGACTCCTCCGAGGAACTCTCGGAAGAATACTATACCCGCATGGCAAGACGCCACCTGGTCGGATGCGCTCCCGACGACAATTACAATCCCTATCGCATCATGCCGAAGGAGACGATTTTTGATGGCGGCTTCGGAACCGTGTGGCAGCTGGGATACCTGGGTCGCTGGATCCATGAAAAAACCACCCTGCAGCCGGAGCATTACATTGAACTCGCCCGCAACCTTCCCGTCGAGGAGTTCGATTCCCGCAAGCGGTATTCCATCAACTGCATGCTGTTCAACAAAGCGCTGTGGGATGAGATGAACAACGGCGGCGTGGATGACGAGTTTATGGCGCACGTCTACTGCATGCTGAACAAGAAGAAAATCTACGCAAATCTCTCGGTTCCCATGGTGCATATTGCCTTTGCTTCTCAGCGGGATGAAATCAGAGACATGATCCCGCAGATCCGTGATGCTTATACGGATTTTCTTGCGCTGCCGTTCCCGATCGCGCTCTGCGGCAACAGACAGATCGAAATCGAGAACCGCCTCAGATTCCTGGAGAAAAGCCAAAAGCACGGCATCGCTGCCAGCAAGGCAGTTGAGAAGGTTCGGGGCGGAATTCAATGCTATCAGGAACACGGACTGAAATATACGGTCAACCGGACGCTGGTCCATCTTCATGTGAAAAGGTAGGAAAATGAAGTACGATTATCTCATTGTAGGCGCAGGCCTGTACGGAGCGGTGTTTGCCCGTGAAATGAAAGAAAAGGGAAAGCGCTGCCTCGTGATCGACCGCCGGGAACAGATTGCAGGCAATGTTTACACGGAGAATGTTGAAGGGATCCAGGTCCATCGCTACGGCGCGCATATCTTTCATACCAATGACCGCCGGGTCTGGGACTACGTCCGGCGCTTTGCGGAATTCAACCGCTTCACCAACAGCCCGGTCGCAAATTATCACGGAGAGCTCTACAGCCTGCCGTTCAACATGTACACCTTCAACAGAATGTGGGGCGTTGTCACCCCGGATGAAGCGAAAGCGAAAATCGAGGAGCAGCGCCGGGAAGCCGGGATCACGGAGCCGAAAAACCTGGAGGAACAGGCCATCCGTCTGGTGGGCAGGGACATCTATGAAAAGCTGATCAAGGGCTACACGGAAAAACAGTGGGGCCGCCCCTGCACGGAGCTGCCGAGCTTCATTATCCGCCGTCTCCCGGTCCGTCTGACGTTCGACAACAACTATTTTAACGCCCTGTACCAGGGCATCCCGATTGGCGGATATACCAAGTTGGTTGCCAATATGCTTGACGGAATCGAGGTCCGTCTGGGCGTGGATTATCTGGAGAACAAGGAAGAGCTCGATCAGCTGGCAGACCGGGTGCTGTATACCGGACCGATTGACGCCTATTATGACTATCGCCTGGGGACATTGGAGTACCGCAGCGTCCGTTTTGAAACGGAAGTGCTGGACATGCCGAACTTCCAGGGGAATGCGGCCGTGAACTATACCGATCGTGAAACGCCCTGGACGCGCATCATCGAGCATAAGTGGTTTGAGTTCGGACGGGACGCAGAGGGGAACGAGCTTCCGAAGACCGTGATCAGCCGGGAATACTCTAGCGAGTGGAAACCGGGAGACGAGCCCTATTACCCCGTCAACGACGAGAAGAACACCGCACTCTATGCGGCGTATAAAGAGCTCGGCGAAGCTGAAGAAAAGGTCATCTTCGGCGGACGCCTGGGTGAATACAAATACTATGACATGGATGCCGTGATCGCCGCGGCACTGAAGAAAGCGGAGACATACGGAAGTGAGTTTGAATAGCAGGAGTATTATTTAGCGGGCAATACCTTGCATGCATCACAATTTTAAAATGAGATGGGAAATATCTTGCCAAAAAACGGGAAACATGGATCGATAATACAAAAGGTATCTCTAATAAGGATAAGGAAGTAATCAGATGACAAAAAAAGTATTGTCTGTATCTATTGCAGCTTACAATGTTTCCAAAATGCTCAAGCAAGCACTGGATTCGTTCCTGCCCGATGATGTGGCGCCATATGTTGATGTAATGATAGTTGATGATGGTTCAAAGGATGATACAGCAGAAATTGCAAGAGCGTATGTCGAACGTCTTCCTGATACTTTTCGTGTGATTTCAAAAGAAAATGGTGGCTTAGGGTCCACGCTGAATACCGGAATCGCAGCAGCAACGGGCAAATACTTCAAGCAGCTCAATGGTGTTGACTACTTCTCGACAGAGAATCTCGCGGATTATCTTGCCTTCCTTCAGACAACAGATGCAGATCTAATCCACACTCCCTTCATACAGTTTGAAGATGGAACGGGCGGAATCATCCAGGAGCTTGGCGGATATCGTGAGAGTTATGCTCATTTTCCACTCAATCAGACACTACGGCTGGAAGACATTGAAGATTATATCCCTGTAATGCCCAGCGTGACAGTTAAAACAGAAATTCTGCGTAAGAACAATATCACAATTATGGAACACTGTTTTTACACCGATGAAGAGTTCACGTTAAAGGTTTATAATTGCTGTGATACCGTTTGCTTTTACAAAAAGCCGATCTCCTATAACCGAGTGGTACGAAGCGGCCAAAATGTGAGTGTTGCCGGAGCACGTAAGCATTATAAAGATCATGTCAGAATGCTGAAAAACATGCTGGATTACGCAAGTAAAGAGGTAACAAACCCCAGGAAGAAGAAAAACATAGACAACAAACTCTTTGAGGCGACTGCATTTCAGTATATTATTTTTTTTGCGCTAAAAGGGAGCAGGCAGGAAAAAGAGGAGCTAAGACAATTCGATCATTTCCTGAAAGATGAGTATCCGTCTATTTATAATAGAATCGATGGTCGCCAAATTAAAGTTCTGCGAAAAACCGATTTTAACGGATATAAACTTCTGGCGTGGCAAAAAATGCAGAAAGACAGACGCCTAAAGCGAAACTTCTTTGAAAGGTAAGATTATGAAGCAAGTATCGGTAATTATACCTGTTTATCATACGTCTGGTATGGCGCTCCATAGATGTGTCAGCAGTATTCTAAACCAGACCTACCGTGATTTGGAAATTTTGATTGTGGACGACGGCAATCCGGATTCCTATCAGCACCATTTTGAGGAGATTAAAAACAGCGATTCGAGAGTAAAAGTTCTTCATCAGAAGAATAAGGGAGCCAGTGCGGCAAGAAATACGGGAATAGAAAATGCCTCAGGGGAATATATCTCCTTTGTTGACAGTGACGATTATCTTGACTGCTCTTTTTTTACAAAGATGGTCAGTGCGGCAGAGAACAATGATATTGCAATTTGCGGCGTAGAGGATCAAGACTACCCAACACGAAACCAGTGGTGTGACAGGCGCTTCTTTTTTTCCAAACCATCGTTTCACAACAAAGTACAGTATGTTAATTTCTCTGTAAACAAACTCTACAAGACAGATCTAATCAGGGAATGTAATATCGGATTTCCTCAAGAAGTAAAATTGGGGGAAGATGCTATTTTCCTTGCTGATTATTATAAGCATTGTTCATCCTTTCAGATTATTCCTGACCGGCTGTATCATTATATTTACTCCTCCTATTCAGCTGTGCATACTTATCAGGAACAATATTGGGAGTGGGAGAAAAAAGTCATTCAGGAGCAATGGGATATGTTTCATCAGTATCCTCTTTCTGAGAAAGAGGAGCAGGCAATGCTGGCCTGGCTGTTTTCCAAATACAACAGGGCAGCCTGCTATTATATTGAAAATGAGCCTGACAGCGTCAAAGTCAATCATGTGTTCGAGAATATGGCGGCATTTCCATTGTTTTCTGAATTTAAAGAGTGCGATCTCTCCTCAGACAACAAATGCCTTAATAAAAAAGAAAAAGTATCGGTTTTCCTGCTTTATCGGTTGGGGAAACGCGGAATGAAGCTGCCCGGTTGTATACTGAAATGAAGGAAAAGATGCGGAAATAAAAGAGATTCATAGAAAGAAGAGTATAAAATGGATAATCGAGTCAGAATAGATGACAATCCGTATATTTTTTCGGTAATTATGCCGGTTTACAATGTATCAGAGTTTCTCGAAGAAGCACTGGACAGCATTGTACATCAGACGATCGGTTTTGATAAGATCCAGATGATCTTGGTTGATGACGGTTCTACAGATGGAAGCGGTGCGCTTTGTGACCGCTTCAGGCAGCGTTATCCGGAACAGACAACCGTGATTCACAAAGAAAATGGAGGTCAGGCTTCCGCGCGAAATGCAGCGCTTCCATATGCGAAGGGTAAATATATTTCCATGCCTGATCCGGATGATTTGCTGGATGAGGATGCGCTGGAAAAGGCTTGTCGTTTTCTTGATGAGCATTATGAAACAGATATGTGCTGTATACCGATGGTATTTTTTGGAAAACAGACCGGTCCCCATACCTTGAATTATAAGTTCTGTGAAGGTACAAGAGTAATTGATCTTTCTTTACAAGAAAACATGGCGAACATTCTTTTGAGCGTGGCATCATCTTTTTTTCGCGCAAACACGGCGAAGGCTATGTTATTTGATACAAATTTATATCATATGGAAGATGCCAAGGTGATCCTCAAAGTTCTGATGGATAATCCACGACTGGGTATCCTATCTGATACAGTCTATCATTACCGTAAACATGGGAATTCTACGACAGATAACAATGTAAAAAGAAAACTATGGTATACAAATGATTTGATTCTATTTTCAAAATGGGCACTTGATACTGCAAAGAATCGTTATGAATATGTCCCATGGTTTATACAGTATACAGTTATGTACGATTTACAATGGAAGTTCAACCAGAGGAAGATTCCGGTTGGCGTACTGTCCATAGAAGAAGAGGAGGATTACCGCAAGCTTCTGAATTCAACTGCATCCCGAATAGATGATGATGTCATTCTTGCACAGAAAAACTTAGCTCCAGCATTTAAAGCATATATCCTTTCACATAAATACAAAAAACCTCCAGAACGGGTTTATGATAAAAAGGGGACAAGCTCCGACGGCATGCCAGTCTGTGACTGCGTGCTGACATATGGAGAGTCAATAGTACTTGATTTTTCCGAAGTTCACTCTTGTCTTGAATTTTTATCCTTCCATGAGACAGAACAATCGATGACGATCGAGGGATATCACGTGATCTGTGGCGGATTCTCAGACGGGGAATTATCTCCCGGCCTTATCGTGAACAATCATGTGATCATGTGTGAGAAGGTTAATCGAAGAGAAAAAGATCTGTCATTAGATGGGACCGTTGCCTGGCGTATGGGATTTCGCGCAGAGATTCCACTAAACATTAACAAGCTTTTGATTCAACCAGTCCTAATGACAGATGGAAAGCTGATCAACAGAACCTCCATTTCGTATGGACAGTTTTTTCCTCTGACACGTCAGTACATAAATATGCGGGCGTACAGGGGAAGATGGATGTTGAAGCCTTTGAGCGAAGGATTAATCATCACAAAGCGTCCCGTCTTTATCGTTCGCTTTTTCAGAGAGGCTTTACTGCTCGCGGAAATATGGCATAAGAATCTGCTCGGCGGTAGAAAAGCCGTATTTGGGCGTATGCTGTATCATCTTGTAAAGCCGTTCAAACGGAAAAAGCTGTGGATCGTTTCTGACCGGATTATGAAAGCGGACGATAATGGTGAGGCGTTGTTTCGTTATCTCATGAAGCATAAGCCGGACAACACGCATATTCTGTTTTCCATCAGCAAGAAAAGCCCGGATGCTGAGCGTATGGCCACCATTGGACCCTGTGTGGATGCGATGTCTTTCCGTCACAAGTTTCTTCACCTGCTGTGCGATGTCAATATTTCTTCTCAGGCGGATAATGTTACACTGAATCCCTTCTCCGGGTACAGCGAGGCATTACACGATCTGCTTGTACATCCTCAATTCGTTTTCCTACAACACGGAATTACAAAAGACGATATTTCAAATTGGCTAAATAAGTACAGCAGTGATATTAAAGGTTTTGTTACAGCAGCTCTTCCTGAACAGAGATCGCTGATAGAAGGAAGAGACTATCATTATTCTGCAGAAAAAATATGGCTGACAGGTTTCCCTCGCTTTGATAGGTTATATCATAATGAAGGGAAAAAAGTGGTTCTGATGCCGACTTGGCGGCGTTATTTGATGGATTCGCTAGATGGCAAAACGTCCATTTGGAATCCAAAGGATGACTTTGAAGACAGCGACTATTATCAGTTTTATACAGGTTTGCTAAATTCAAATAAACTGTTGAATGCCTTGGAGGTCAGAGGATATACACTTCAATTCTTCCCGCATCCAAATTTGAGATTGAGCGGAATCCAATTCCGTCATGATTCACGCGTAGAAGTGCTGTCGACAGATATATCTTATCGCGATATCTATGCAACCAGCAATCTTGTGCTCACGGACTATTCTTCAGCCGTCTTTGATTTTGCGTATCTTCGTAAGCCGATTATCTACTGCCAATTCGACAGGGAGGAGTTCTTTTCCGGTGAACATGTGTATACAAAGGGTTATTTCGATTACGAGCGAGATGGCTTTGGTGAAGTGGAATGTGACCTGGAATCGACTATTGAGCGCATTATTGAGTATGTAGAAAACGACTGTAAATTAAAGCCGATGTATCAGGAGCGTATTGATCAATTTTTTGCATTTCATGATCATGATAACTGTAAGCGTGTTGTGGATAGAATCATGAATTTACCGGAAAACGATTTTTGATAGGAAAGAAAAAATATGATAGTCTGGATTCTGATTCTGGTACTCTTAAGCTTGTGGAAAGCCTCCTTTTGCAAAAAAGGAATATCACAATATTATATCTCAAGAGAAGGTACGGATGCTGTTCGAGGAATCTTTATTCTTTTGATTCTTGCTTCACATTTTATCCAATATGTACCTGTGCTAACATTGCCTATAGACACATATTATCTGCGGCTGCGCACATTTCTCGGACAGTTTGTGGTCTCTATGTTCCTGTTTTATTCCGGCTATGGCGTCACGCTTTCTTTCGCAGAGAAAGGAGAGAAATATCGTAAGACATTTTTAAAAAAAGAATTCTGAATACACTACTTGTTTTTGATCTCGCGGTAGTCTTTTATTTTATTGTTCAGTACGAGCTTGGAAACCGGTATTCACTGCGCGGCTATCTCCTGGCGATGACCGCCTGGGAAAGCATTGGCAACAGCAACTGGTATATTTTTGACATTCTTGTTCTGTATTTTCTCTCCTGGATCACGGTAAAGAACTGCCAACATAATAATGCGGTACAGGAGATTCTGTTTCTCATTATTGGTGTGATCGTTTTTACGCAACTATTGTTGTGCGCAAAAAAAGAGAGTTGGTGGTACGATACATTGTTTTGCTATCCTCTGGGTGCGGTTTTCTATTATCTTCGCCCGTTTGCAGAAAAAATATTGAATAAAGATTCCAATTATTATCTGATTCTTCTGCTAACCAGTATTTTGTTTATTGTTATACAAAAAATATGGGAAGTACATCTGGTTTTTTATGAAATCAGTGCTTTATTGTTTACAGTTCTTGTAGTTTTAGTAACCATGAAGCTTGAGATCAGAAGCCACTTTCTGTGCCTTGCTGGAAAACATCTGAACGAATTATATCTGACCCAAAGGCTTCCTATGATTCTACTTGGGCGTGTGACGTACATAAAAGACCATGTGCATTTGTACTTTTTTTTATGTGTTATCTTCGCAATTATCTGTGCATATCTTTTCAGACGGCTGGTTGACCTGCTTCGAGGCAAAATGACTCTGTGTAAAACTTGAGATCTGAAGATCGTTTCATTCGGTAAGAAGGAAAACTCTGTCTTTATTTTGTCAACAACTGGTCAAACACGATTGAAAGAAGATAAGCATCATCAAAAAACAGGCAGGACAGTCTATGATTGAAAAACTAAAATCATACCAGTTCCTTTTTGAAGAACTGGTGAAACGCGACTTTAAAGCAAAATACAAGCGAACTGTACTGGGTATGGCATGGAGCATCCTGTCTCCTCTGCTGACCCTCCTTATTATGCGCCTGGTTTTCACAAATTTTTTTGGCCGCAGTACACCACACTATACGACATACCTCTTCTGCGGCAACCTGATTTTCACCTTTTTCAGTGATTCGACCAATCAGGGCATGACTTCTCTGATGGGGAATGCGCACATCTTCACCAAGGTCAACGTGCCGAAGTATATGTTCCTGCTTTCCAAAAATGTGCAGTGTCTGATTAACTTTGGACTGACGCTCTGCGTGTTCTTCGTTTTCTGCATTTTGGATCATATCACGTTCACTTGGCGCTTCATGTGTCTGTTGTACCCGATCTGTTTTCTGGTGCTGTTCAACACCGGTGCAGGAATGATTCTCTCGGCTCTGTTTGTTTTCTTCCGGGATATTCAGTACCTTTGGGGTGTGTTTACTCAGCTGCTGATGTACGTATCTGCGATCTTTTATACCATTGACACCTTCAGCCCCCAGATTCAGCGCCTCTTCCTTGCGAATCCGGTATATCTTTTTATCCGCTACTTCCGCCTGATCGTGATTGAGGCAGCTGTGCCATCTCTGCAGTATCACCTGCTGATGGCAGCGGAGTCGCTCCTCGCGCTGGGAATCGGTTGCTGGGTCTATAAAAAGTATAACCATCAGTTCCTGTATTATGTGTGAGGTGGCGGAATGAGCATTCTGGAAGCAAAAAATGTGTCCATCCGCTATATCACGGGGGACTTCAAAGACATCGGTCTCAAGGAATATGTTATGCGCCGACTTAAGGGCAACTATCATGTCAAGGAGTTCTGGGCTGACCGTGATGTGAGCTTCACGCTGGAACGCGGCGATATGCTGGGCATCATCGGCTCCAACGGTGCCGGTAAGTCAACGCTTTTGAAGGCGGTTTCCGGCATTATGGTTCCGACAGAGGGGGAGATCTACCGGGAGGGAACGATCGCCGCGCTGCTGGAACTTGCCAGCGGTTTCGACGGTGATTTGACCGTTCGGGAGAACGCCTATCTTCGCGGTGCAATGCTGGGTTATACCCGGAAGTTCATGGACGAGACCTATGAACAGATCATTGACTTCGCTGAATTAAAAGAATTCGAGGACAGGCCCTTTAAACAGCTGTCATCCGGCATGAAATCGCGGCTTGCTTTCTCCATTGCATGTCTTGTAAAACCGGATATCCTGATCCTAGACGAAGTGCTCTCGGTTGGAGACGGAGCTTTTCGTAAAAAGAGCGAGGCCAAAATGCGAGAGATTATCAATGGTGGCGCAACGACAATTCTAGTCTCGCACTCGCTAGCACAGGTACGTAGCATGTGTACCAAGGTTCTTTGGCTGCATAAAGGAAGACAAGTTGACTGCAGCACCAACATAGAGGAGATATGTGACCGTTATCAGGAATTTCTGGATGGGAAGCTGAAACTGTGAAGCCGTTAATAATCAGAGAGGGCCAGCGGTGGAAATGATTTTTCATTTTTCGCGTCTGGGAAGTGATAGCAATTGTTACTATGAATGATAAAAGTCATGCATCAAGAAGAGCATCTATTATTCTCGCCTGCATTATAGCTATGCAGGTAATCATTTGCATCCGCTATGGCATTTTGAAAAAAGGCTTTTTCGTCGATGAGCTGTGGGGCGCGGGGTTGGCAAACAGCTATTTCCGCCCGAGGCTGTTCACGCCGGGGATCTTCAACACGAATCGATATTTGCCAGGCAGTTTTTTTTATAATTATTTGACAGTCTCTCAGGATGAAGGATGCAGTCTCGCTTCGGTATGGTATAACCAGTCTCAGGATTCACACCCGCCCCTCTATTTTCTGCTCTATCATATCTTATCCTGCATCAAACCTGGAACATTTTCAAAATGGACAGGCCTCTTAATTAACCTCGTCTTTCTTGTTGGCACGAATATCTATGTTTTCCTGACGGGAACGAGGATGTCCAACCGTTGGGCAGGATTGGCTGCTTCTGCACTTTGGGGTTTCAGCGCAGAAGCAGTCAGCTATACACTGTGTGCAAGAATGTACATGATGGCGGCGTTTTTTATTGTTCTGTTTTTTTACAGGACATTATCATATTATGAGCTTCATGGTGAAAACAACTGGAAAACCAGGATTTATTTGATGCTTGCAACAACAGGTGGTTGCTTGACCCATTATTATTTTTATATCGGAGCTTTCGTATTGGCGGCAATTACCTGTACTTATTTGTACTTGAAAAAAGGCTTTCGTAGGGCTTGCAGCTATGGATTTGTTGTTCTTGGTGGAGTGTTTCTCTCGTGGGTAATTTATCCTCTGATTTTTGTATCACTGGCGCATGGAGATGGCAGAGGAAGGGAAGCCATCAAAAATTTATTAGACTTAAACAGCCTATGGGCTAGAATTGGAGCGCTAGTTAAACAGATAGAAGCGAAGCTTCTATACAGACCAGTGTTGATCCTTGTTCTGGTCGTATTGAGCCTGATCGTCATAATCGTTATTTTAAGTATTCTATGGAAAGAGCAATTAAATCCTTGTTTAAAAAGCCGGATTTCCATGCTCCTTGTAACTGAAACGGCATTTGTTCTTTATATGCTGACGGTTGCAAAGCTTCAGCCTTTCAATACAAATCGATATTATTTTCCGATCACGCCCCTTCTATGGATCATTGCCCTTGGAAATCTTATTGCTTTCAAACAGGTTTTGTTCACTCACATTAAGAGAACTGATGCAGCAGAAAAAGCTGTTCTTGCGGTAATGATGCTCTTCTTGATAATTGCGAGTTCCGGAGTGGTATTTAGTCATATCCATCATAAAGTCATGTTTCTCTTCCCACGTCAGGAGCAGATTTTGGATCAAATCAAGCAGGGTGAACGGCATTCAGCACTTTTTATCGCAGCCGGTAAGGAATATACTATAACAGCACATTGTCTGGAGCTTGCCCAGTGCAGTGAGGCCATGTGCCTTGATATAGGCTCCGAAGCCAATCTTTCCGAATATGATATTCACGATGAAGGCAACTCACTCCTTGTCCTTGCTGATGAGACTTTGGATCAGCAGAAGCTGGTGGACCAGATTTTAAAACAAACCGCCTACAGCACCTATAGCCTGATTGGAAGAGGTTCTGGTGTCTGGTGGGAAGATGTGGAAGAAAACTATATTTACTTTTTTTCAAAATAAGCGGATAATCTATTATATAATGACCCTTGAATAATGAATGACCCTTGAATAATGAATAGAATACGTTTCAAAACCGAGAGGTATTATGAGTATTATTTCTTTTCGTTTTGCGGTTTTTCTAACGATAACCGCGATAGTATACTTCGTTTTTCCCATCAAGAAATTTCAGTGGACGGTATTACTTGCAGCAAGCTATGTTTTCTATGCCTTCTCGAATGTGAAATATTTCTTGTTTATCCTGCTGACTACGTTGACGAGTTATTACGCTGCTCGTCTGATGGATAACATCAAAGAACAGCAGAAAAAAACATTAGATGAGAACAAACAGATTTGGGACAGAGAAAAGAAGAAAAGCTTTAAATCGGAAAATGAAAAACATATTCGCAGGATCATGTTTTGTACGCTGATATTCAATTTTGGGATCCTGTTCCTGCTGAAATATATGCCGACACTTCTTGAAAAGTCTGAAAATCTCTTTGGCTTTTCTGCCCCGACATTGAGACTGCTTTTGCCTCTTGGAATCTCCTTTTACACATTTCAAGCCATGGGTTATGTGATTGATGTGAGCCGCGGTGAAGTCAAAGCTGAGAAAAACATTGCAAAACTTGCACTCTTTGTCTCTTTCTTTCCGCAGCTTATTCAAGGTCCGATCAGCAAGTATGATCAGCTTGCCGGACAACTGTATGAGGAACATCGGCCAGATTTTGCCCGTATCAAGTACGGCCTTGAACTTGTCCTGTGGGGATTGTTCAAGAAACTTGTGATCGCAGATCGGGCGGCGATTGCGATTCAGACGGTCACATCGGCGCCTTCTTCTTTTACAGGAACAACCTTGGGCTTTACAGTCTTGCTTTATGCGCTTCAGCTTTATGCCGATTTTTCTGCAGGGATTGACATTGCCCGCGCTTCAGCGCAAATTCTTGGGATTGACATGATCCAGAACTTCCGACAGCCGTATTTTGCCACTTCACTGACGGACTACTGGAACCGCTGGCATATCAGCCTGGGCGCGTGGATGAAGAACTATGTTTTCTATCCGATCGCTCTATCCAAAACCGCAAACAGGATAACTCGTTCTATCAAAGGAAGCCGTTTCGGCCAGTCGAAAGCGGGAATGCACATTGCGGTTGTGTTGCCGGGAACTGTTGCCTCACTGATTGTTTTCCTGATTGTCGGAATCTGGCATGGGGCAGGATGGCGGTATATCCTGTATGGCCTTTGGAATGGCGGCGTAATTATGATGTCCATCCTTCTGAAACCTTGCTTTGAATGGGTAAACCAAGTACTCAAAGTGAATCCTGCGACGCCGGAGCACCGTCTTTTCCAGATTATTCGCACTTTTGTTCTGGTGTGTATTGGGAACATTACAGATCTCGCGCGAGGGGGAAGAGATTGCTTTATATGGTTTTGGCGAATTCTCACTGATCAGCGGCCGTTTGCCGGCCGAACAGAAATTTTTGAGAAGCTTGGATTGGGAGCACACGATTATAATCTTCTCTTGCTCTGTACCCTGCTGCTTTACATTGTCGGGGTCATCAGAGAACAAAACCCTGATACACCTCTGCGCGAGCTTTTGGATAAGAGACTATTCATTACACGCTGGCTCTTGATTTTTCTGTGCATAGTCTCAATTTTGGCGTTTGGTATCTATGGCCCGGGCTATAGTGCGGGAGAGTTCGCTTATATGCAGTTTTAAGGAGGAAGAGAGAAATTGCGTAGAATTGGAAAGATTCTTTCTTTGACAATTGCGGTGTTTCTGTTCATTTCCATATCCGAGATTTACTTGTTTCGCAGCAATAAAACAGACGATCTGCGCATAGAAGGTTTTCGTTTGGAGGAACGTAACAGCTTGGATGTTATTTTCCTGGGTTCCAGTGAAGTATTCACTGCGTTTGCCCCGCCATATGCCTGGCAGCTTCAGAGAATTACAAGCTACCCTTACGCTGTGAGTGCTGGACCGGTCACATATTGGCTCACAATGCTGAAAGATGTCCTGTCTCGGCAGGATCCTCAATTGATTGTGGTGGAGACAAACGGCGCTGTTTACGACACTAAAGAGCTGCACGGTAACGCACCCCTGCACTACATCCTTGATTATATGCCAATGAACGCGAATAAAGTCCGTGCATTGAATGATCTTGTGACTGAAGAAACTGACGGAAAAGCGGCATTCCTCTTCCCTATCGTCAAATATCATTCCTTCTGGAATGACCCTGAGACTCTTAGATCGAACTTCAACAATATCCGAGACCAGCATGAACGTGGACACACAATGCTGCGTGGAATATGGGTAAGTAATTCTATCGAAGCGCCGAATGCTCCGCCTCGTGATTTGAAGGCAGACAATACAAAACTGCCTTTGGATGAAGAAGCCGAACATGCGCTGAGAGAGTTTCTGGATTTCTGCCGGGAAAAAGATCTGCCGGTTCTGTTTACCTGTTTTCCTCATCAGGTTACGAGAGATGATGACCGAATCTATCGAAACTTTCAGAAGACAAATACCATCGAAGAAATAGTCAAAGAGTATGGATTTCCATATCTGAATATGGAGCGCCTTGGCCGGGAAATCGGTCTCGACCCGACGCATGATTATTACAATGAAGGGCACCTGAATATTTACGGACAGCAAAAGTTCACAGAATTCTTCTCGCAATATCTGGTGGAAGAGTGCGGCATTACGCCCGGGAATCATACGCAGGCACAGAAGGAACGCTGGAATGAATCAGCGGAGTATTACTCGCGACTTATACATTATATGGAAAACTCTGAATCCGAGAATACAAGCCGTGGCGAGACCCACTGGCTGATTAACACACTTGAACAGATGAAATCATTTTGAGAAGAAGGAAAGACTATAATATTTTCAGATTATAAATACCGGAAGAAAGAACAGGATGACAGCTTATGTATTGCTCTGTATTAGACCGTATTATACATGTTTCCCCGGAGCGCGTGCTTTATAAAGACGAATTCAGAACCGTCACATGGGGAGAGTTTCTCGCCGCATCGGATGCGGCAGGGACTTATCTGGCCGGAATGGTCGGACCCGCAAGCCCCGTGGCCGTCATGACCGGGCGCCATGTCTGGACACCGGCCTGCTTCCTGGGCGTGGTCAAGGCAGGCTGCTTCTACGCACCGATGGACGGAGATCTGCCCAAAGCGAGATTGGAACAGATGCTCCATGTGGTTCAGGCGCCAGTGTTGCTGGTGGACAGGGCCCATTTGGAGACGGCACAGGGACTGGAATTTCATGGGGAGATCGTCGTGATGGAGGAGATCCTGCAGACAGCTGCGGATCCGGAACTGCTCGCATCCCGGAGAGCCGCGCTGACGGTCACATCCCCGCTGTATGTGATCTTCACCTCAGGCTCTTCCGGTACGCCGAAGGGCGTTATTACCTCCCATGAGTCGCTGATCTGCTACATTGACGCGGTGATCAAAGTGCTGAACATCGATGAATCGGATATCCTGGGGAATCAGTCTCCGCTGGATTATATTGCCGCGATCCGGGATGTTTATATTCCGCTTTTTACAGGTGCCTCGACCTATATCATCCCGAAGAATGAATTCGCAATCCCCGGGCAGCTGTTTGAAACCCTGAACCGGGAACGGGTTACGACGCTGTGCTGGAGTGTCGCGGGGGTTGAGCTCCCTGCAAAACTGGGTGCGTTTGAGCTCGGCAAGCCACAGTATCTGAAGAAACTCTGCTTCTCCGGCTCCGTTATTCACAGCAGGTATCTGAGAATCTGGCAGGAAAATCTTCCGGATGTGATGTATGTCAATCAGTACGGGCCTACGGAAGCCACCGCATCGTGCACGTACTATGTCATCGATCATCCCGTTTCCGATGACACGGTTCTGCCGATCGGCGTCCCCTACGAAAACTACCGGATTCTTCTGCTGAAGGAAGATGAAACGGCAGCCGCTCCCGGTGAGATCGGAGAAATCTGCGTCAGCGGGCCGATCCTGGCGCTGGGATATTACGGCAATCAGGCTTATACCGAGAAAGCCTTTGTCCAGAACCCTCTCAATCCATATTACCGGGAACTGATCTATAAGACCGGTGATCTGGGGCGATACGACGAAAACGGGCTGCTTGAGTTCCACGGAAGAAAAGACCGTCAGATCAAGCACCTGGGGCACAGAATCGAACTGAGCGAAATTGAGGAAACAGCGGGCAGAATAAACGGCGTTCAGGACTGCTGCGCGCTGTACGATAAGGAGCGCGAGCTTCTGTATCTGTTCTATACGGGAGAGGTCGCATCAAAAGAAATTGTTCTGTATTTCCGTCAGAATATGCCGTCGTATATGGTGCCTAGAAAGACGGTCAGGCTGGATGAGATGCCGCGGCTGCCGAATGGGAAAACAGACATGCAGGCATTAAAACAATATTTTCATTCATAAGGAGAAACACGATGGAAGAATTAATGGAGATTCTGGAGAACCTGAGACCGGACGTTGATTTTGAAAAAGAGACTGCGCTTGTAACCGGAGGAATCTTGGAGTCCTTTGACATTGTCGCACTGGTCGGAGAGCTCGATGAGGCCTTTGATATCGAGATTAAACCAAACCATCTGATTCCGGAAAACTTCAATTCCGCGACAGCGATCTGGGCCCTGGTGGAAAAGCTCCGGGATGAATGGTGATGGATTCGATCGCATTTCAGGAGCGCGTGAGCACCCTTGGTACCCCGTCCTATTTGTTTGACCTTGACCGATTTGACGAGCGGGTCAAGCTGGTGCGGGCCTATTTCGGCGATCAGACTTCGCTGTGCTTTTCCATCAAGGCAAACCCGTTCCTCGTCGGTTTTTTGCCGGATGAGATCGACAGACTGGAAGTCTGCAGCCCCGGAGAGCTGACGATCTGTGAGAAGGCCGGGATCCCGATGGAGAAGCTTATTTTCTCTGGCGTTCATAAATCGATTCAGGATATAGAACGTGCGGCCGAAGACGGCGTGGGGACCTTCACCGCGGAGAGCCGGCTGCATATGGAACTGCTCAGTGCCGTCGGTGCCGCACGGGGACAGAAGCTTCCGACCCTGATCCGGGTGACGGATTTGAAAGGCGGAAGCCAGTTCGGCGTGGATGAGGCCGAACTGTTCCGCATCCTGGCCGAACGCCGGAGCTATCCCGGGGTTCAGATTGTCGGTCTGCATTATTTTACCGGCACGCAGAAGCGGAAAGGGAAAAAGATCATCGAAGAGCTGGATACTCTCTCCGCATTGATTCAGAGACTTCGGGATGAATTGCACTTTGAAACCGAACGCGTTGAATACGGAACCGGCCTTGCCGTCGATTATTTTACCCCTGACGCGGATGAGTCCGAAGAGCGCCGACTGGCGGAGATCTCCGAGCGAATCCGGACTTTTGCCGGCGAAACAGACCTGACGGTTGAAATGGGGCGCTACTTCGCTGCCCCATGCGGGTATTATTTCACCAAAATCGTAGACATGAAAACAAACTGCGGCATCCATTACGTGATCACAGACGGGGGAATGAATCATCTGAAGTATGACGGACAGCTGCAGGGAATGCAGATTCCGGAGATCATCCATCTGAAACGGAATGAGGCTCTGCGCTCTGACCAGGACATGGAAAAATGGACAATCTGCGGCAGCCTGTGCACCACGGGAGACATCCTCGCGAGAGATGTTGAGCTGCAGCATCCGGAAATCGGCGATGTGCTGGTCTTCGGTAGGACGGGCGCGTATTCCGTGACGGAAGGAATTGCCCTGTTTCTCAGCCGTGAAATCCCCGCGGCGGCTGTCTGCTCAGAGAAAACCGGCATGAAACTTGTGAGACGTGAGATTCCGGCCGATCCATTCAATACGGCGAACAGTACGGGGTGATCTTTTTAGTATTGTCTGTATTAACCTCATCGTGCAGGGGGATCACGTGGCTGCCACGGAAGGTCCGGGGTGGAGTAAGTTGCTATACGGAGCACGGTTTCCGATATACATTGAGATGATTTATGGAACATCTGGAGGGAAAAGAATGAATCGTTGTTTTCAAAATGCAAAATGGCGTCTCAACCATATTTTTCCTGATATAGGCATGGGAACCAAGTTAAAAAATGGTTTCAATTACTGTTTGCAAGTATACAATGTGAGACATCATTTGATTGTTCTGCAAATGAGAAGCCGTTTGGGAAACCAGATGTTTATCTATGCGTTGTATCTGAGACTTATTTCAATTGGCCGCGCTGTCAAAATTGATACCGCAACGAAACTAGAACAAGGTGAGAGGGATTATAACCCAGCTTTGCTGTCAGATGTTTTCGATCTTCCCCTCAATCATGCAGAGGATTTCGAAATCTCAGCACTTTTGGATATCGGGAACCACAAATCTGATCGACTGAGGAGAAGTGTACTGCAGTCACACTCTTTGTTGTTGGAGGAAGCGGATGATTATGCATATGATGACCGCTTTTTAAACACTAAGAGCGGATATTTTACCGGGTGGTTCCAAAACAGTCGCTATTTTGAAGGAATAGAAAACACCATTCGATCTCACTTTCGGTTTAAAAACATTCCCGAAGATAATTCCGCCGCATGTCATATGGAACAGAAGATTATCCATGACCCTTTTGCTGTTTCTGTTCATTTTCGGTTTGGTGATTATCTCAGTAGGGGAAATGCGTTAAGATATGGCGGCTTTTGCACGGACGAATACTATTTAGAGGCACTGAAAACCGTGTTTTCCGGAGTTGGAAAAACGAAGCTTTCTCTATATGTTTTTTCTGATGACCTTTCCCGCTCTCGTCAGTGGTATGAACAGCATGAAGACTTCATGAATCAATGCTGCAGTAATGTTATCTTTGTTGATGTTTGCACGGAAAAGGATAGTTGGATTGATATGTACCTGATGAGCTTATGTCAACACAACATCATTGCCAATAGCACTTTTAGCTGGTGGGCAGCATATCTGAATCAAAACCCTGACAGAATTGCGGTTTCTCCTGCCTGGTGGTTTAGAAAAAATAACAAAGACTATCATGGCCCGCTCTTATTCAATTCCATTCTACTTGACAGCACAGGGTCACAGGGTTAATCAGATGAAGTGCTTGATTCAGTCTCTTGTGATCGTATAGAGAATATTCCGATTTCTCTGTGTTAAGGAGCGAAAGCCCGTATGACGATTTCATTGAATAGTCCGGAAAACTTAATATCGAGTTCTTCCAAGATGGTTCCGATTGTATCCGTCATTGTCCCGGTTTATAACGTGGCTGCTTATCTCCGGGTTTGCCTGGACTGTCTCAGGGGACAAACTCTGCGCAACATCGAGGTCATCTGTGTCAATGACGGCTCGACAGATCAAAGCCGGGATATTTTATCGGAGTACGCTTCAGCAGATCTTCGTATCCAGATCGTTGATCAGGAAAACCGCGGCCTAAGTGAGGCACGCAATGCCGGTGTCCGGGTAAGCAGCGGGAAATATCTGTACTTTATGGACAGTGATGATCTTCTGGAACCGGATGCATTAGAGCTCCTTGTGTCAGATATGGAAGAGAGAACTCTGGAATTTCTTTGCTTCAACGCCATTGCTTTTGGCGAGGATCCTGAAAGCGAAAAACTGGCTTCACAGAAGAACCGGGATTACTTTCAGCGTAAAATGGACGAGAGGCGAATTTATAGAGGGCAGGATCTTTTCCTGGAAATGAAAACCAATCCTCAGAACCACTTTGTGACACCGGTCTGGACAAGTATGATTTTACGAGCCTTCTTTCTGAAAGAGAATCTCTGGTTTTATCCTGGAATTTTACATGAGGATGAGCTCTGGACATTCTCAGTGCTGATGCGGGCACAGAGAGTCGGCTGCTTGAATAAACCGCTGTATCATTATCGAGTTCGCAGCGGATCTATCATGACGGAATCTGCAAGATTTGCTCATGCATATGGTTGTTTCATCTGTTCCCGCGAGATTCAAAGTATTTCTTCTGGGCTTGATCTGTCTTCTGACTCGGAACTCAACTCCGTTTTGGTGGAACATGCAGTTAAGCTTCAGCGAAACGCAGTCTCAAAATACCGCAAATGTAGCTTAGAAGAAAAAGAACGTCGCTTACTTCTTCCCATGAAAGACCGAAGTCAATTCGAAGGCGTGGTTGCATTTCCTGCATCATTGGAAGACAGAAACTCTCTGGCGGAAGCAGAAATCAAACAGCTTCGTTCCAAAATGTCCAGCTTGAAGGCGGAAATGTCCGGTTTGAAGACAGATTATAAAAAGGCCATATCCGAAAACAAGGAATTGAAAGAAGACTTGGAAGCCATCAGAGCTTCAAAATCCTTCCGGATCGGCCGGGCGGTCACGTGGCTGCCACGGAAGGCCCGGGGCGGAGTGAAGTGCTATGCGGAGCACGGACTCCGATATACACTGAGACGATTTATGGAACATCTGAAAGGGATAGAGTGAATCATCATCTATATGAGGGAACCATGTTAAGACGCAAGAAATTCTTCTATCATATTCGTCCTGTAGAAATTGTTGTTTGCATACTTTTATCGGCCATTACAGTAATTGCAACGAAACAGGTCTATCACGAGAAGCCTTTAATTCCCGGCGTTTTTGGCGTAATCCAGATTTTCGGATGCGCCTTAATCATGATAGGGATATGTTATTTGTCAAGACGCTTATTTGCTGAAGTTGCAAAGCTTCCGGAAAGGGAGGCACAAAGAAAAGTATATCGGCTCGTTGAATCGAAATACTCGTTACTGCTTCTTATGACGGTCATCCTGTTGGCCTGGCTCCCGTCGCTATGCGCGCTCTATCCTGGGACGCTGATCAATGACTCTTGGGGGCAACTTTCCCAAGTAATCAGACTGAGAGATGGAACGTGGGCAATCAGTGCGCACCATCCGGTTACCGACACTGCGATAATGAGCCTTATTATATTACCGGTTGTCCGTATATTTGGAGAGTGGCATTATGGATTCTTTGTATATACGTTACTTCAGGCAGTTTGCACGAGTTTTAGCTTTTCAATGTCTATCGTATATATGAAGAAATACTTTTGCCAGTCAAATATAGTCAGTATGTTTTTTCTTCTGCTATATTGTTTGTTTCCTGTTTTTGTGGCCTCTGTGCAAACGATCTCCAAAGATGCACTTGCTGCCTGGATTTACCTTCTTTTTGTCATCTGCCTGATCGAAATCCTGAGAACTGAGGGGGCTGTCCTCAAAACAGCAAAATGTTTCTGGCTCTTCTTAGGTGTTTTTATACTATGCGGATTAACAAAGAAAACAAATATCTATGTTATACTTGGTACGCTTGCGATCCTGGCGTGCACTCAGAAAAAGAACAGAAAACCTTTGATCTCTATGATCAGTATTCTGTTTGCTCTGTACTTCATTGTATTGCCGGTAGTTCGATACACTTTTACGATCAGATCAAGCGGGCCACAGGAGATGCTGTCTCTTCCTTTTCAGCAGACAGCGGTCTATGTAATAGAATATGGAGATGAAGTCACAGAAGAAGAACGAGAAGTGATTTCAAAAGTTCTGGAATATGATAATTTGGGGATGAACTATAATCCGGAGAATGCTGATCCCATAAAAGGATTTAGTCCACGTGGGGAAAAGAGTGACTATCTGAAGTATTTATCAGTCTGGGCCAAGCAGGGGATAAAGCATCCCAATGCATACATCAAAGCGACCCTTTCACATTTGGCAGGATGGTTTTCCTTCCATATTTATAAACCGATTACAACCATGGATTGGCATAGTCAACTAGATGAGCGATTCTTCCCCGGGGAAACCTGGATGAAGCCAAAAAGATTTTCCGGGGCGTTGGGGATGTTTGACGCGGTCTATGAGCACCTCTTTAGGTTGCCGATTGTCGGAAAATCATTGTCATATGCAGCCTATACAACGCTTGTTCCTGCTTTCCTGCTTGGCACGTTGCTTAGGTAGAAGAGTCCGCTTAAGAGACGTTATGTTCAGGCCCTCATTCCCTTAATTCTTTCAATTGTTATCGGCTGCTATCTTGCACCGCTTTCGATCCATTTTGAAGGAGTGCGATATCTTTATCCGGTGGTATATTCGCTTCCAACTTACTTCATGCTGTGTATTTCGATGAGTCGGGAATGTACCGTCAATGCAAATGCTGAACTTTCTGGAGAGGAAGAGATATCGAAAGAAATCCTGAAGCGTTCGGCCTGATCGTTCTTCGGAAAGTTGCTTCCGCTGTATAACGATTTTCACAGGATAGGAGAAATGATTAAGACCACTCCTTTCGAGATGGTTGTAATTATACGTGCATGATATGATTCTACATCAACGCATTTCATATTTGGATAAGATCAGAACTGTGGCAATACTCTGTGTCGTCATTAACCATGCCGTTGAAACTGTTTGCCCCATGTCTTTTGCGCATCTAAGCGAGCTGAATATATTTGCAAAACTATACTATATTTCTGGTTTTACCATTGGAAGAATGGGAGTTCCGTTGTTTCTTCTTCTCTCAGGCTATCTTTTGCTTCCGAGAGACTATGATGTAGAAAGCACAAGTTATTTCTACAAACATAGTTTTTTCCCTTTGCTGATTGTTTGGGAGATTTGGATTTTTATCTACCAAGGCTTCCTGGCTGTTTTTTACTCTGAACCATTTGACATTGTTTAATTTATTCGACGTGCATTATTGTTAAAACATGCGGGATTGCCTCATACCTGGTATATGCCGATGATTCTTGGAATTTATCTCTTTATTCCCTATGTTTCGAAAGGGCTTAAAATTATCAAGACAAAGGCATTATTGATTATCTTGCTTGTTGTGTACATCCGTTATTATAATGGTGTTAGTCGGAATTGTAGGACCTGAAGCTCAAAGTGCCAGCAGGCCTTTGGTCTGAGAAGACATATAGGTCACGTCTTCTCTCACAGCAGATAGTG
>Ga0256405_10001899_pt1 | contig 52800 bp, 46 predicted proteins | sample RumenRJG_02DNA_FD_189096 | JGI IMG/M metagenome (GOLD analysis project Ga0256405, IMG submission 189096) | Bovine rumen microbial communities from Lethbridge, Alberta, Canada - RJG_02 | ecosystem: Host-associated > Mammals > Digestive system > Stomach > Rumen | place: Canada: Alberta... | reverse complement strand
GTTAAAATACTTGTTTCTGTTTTTGCAGTTTGCCATATGAATACCTCCGATACTGAAATTAGAACAACATGGCTGTTCTTCTTCGCGATATTATAGCAAATGGGCTTTGTGTTGTCAATCCTATCCATTCCTTTCCGACAGCGACAAGGAGCGTTTCAAAACGGAAAAGCCGGAAATCGGCAAATGCCCCCGCTGCGGTTCCCCCGTCCATGAGGGCAAGAAAAACTACTACTGCTCTAACCGGAACTGCGCTTTTGTCATGTGGAAAAATGACCGTTTTTTTGAGGACAGGAAAGTAGCCTTTTCCCCGAAGATTGCCGCCGCACTTCTGAAATCCGGCAAAGTGAAAGTCAAAGGGCTGTACTCTCCCAAAACAGGTAAAACCTACGACGGAACGGTTATTTTAGCCGATACGGGCGGGAAGTATGTCAACTATAAGATTGAGCTACCGAAGAAGAAATAACTTGAATAGCAAGCATAGGAAGCGGGTACCCACTTCCGTAAATCCCTGTCCTGCCGCTTCACGCGCCGGACGGGGATTTTGCTTGTTGGGAAGTTTCCCAAACCCTCTAAAAATCTTCAAAAATCTTTGGCAAAATGCGCGAGCGCACCGTAGTAGGACTATGTAACCATTACCGCAGCGTCCGCGCTGCCATACGCGAAAGGAGGTTTTACACATGGCAAGTTTACGCGACACCGTAAAGGAATATCAAGAGGAACTTAGGGACGGTATCGCATGGGTGGCGTTCTGGAAAGAGGGGCATTCTTGGAACGCCGAGCATTTTCATCTTGAAGTGGACGGCACCTTAGACCCGTTTGACAGGAGCCGGTTAGAGGAAATCAAAACGGCTGACCCCGCCGCCGTTATCTTGAACGGCTACTACTGCGGGCAGTTGGGCGAGGACGTGAGCCTTGACGAGCTGACCGCCGGAGTGCGCTATCACTATGAAAACAGCAGGAACGATATTGACGGTTTTATCGGGGCGCACGACGACAGGCTTCCCCCGGAGGTTATTGATGAGGCGCGGGCTGCTGCTCATGCCGCCGGGCTTCCCTTTTCCGAAAAGCCCTACCGGGACGGGGAAGAATTTGACCCTTATGTATTTGACGGGAGTATGAGCATTGAAGATTACGAGCTTATGCACCGCATGATTGAACAGGAAAGGAGCGAACAAATGGCAGAACCGATTTTAAGCGGCTATCTTTCCAATCTTGGGAAGTACACCGAGGGCAGACCCGCGGGCGAATGGGTGACATTCCCCACGACTGCCGAACATCTGAAAGAAGTCTTTGACCGTATCGGGATTGACTTCAAGAACTATGAGGAATGGCATTTCACAGAATATCAATCTTCCGTTCCCGGCTTGACGGAACATTTAAGCGAGTATTCCCACCCCGACGAACTGAACTATTTAGGGAAGCTCTTGGAAATGCAGTTTGACGACGACCGGGAGAAATTTATTGCAGCCATTGAATACGGCGACCATACGGACAGCTTGCAGGACATCATCAACCTTGCACAGAACCTTGACTGCTACTGGGGCTATCCGTCCGTCCATAATGAAGAAGAATACGGGCATTATCTGGTTGATGAACTGGAAGAACCCGAATTGCCCGAAGAAGCAAAAAAGTATTTTATGTATGAGGAATACGGGCGGGACGCTTCCATTAACGACGGAGGTATGTTTACCGAACAGGGATATATCTACAATAACCGCAACACCTTTACAGAATGGTATGACGGGCGCGACGTACCGGAGGAATACCGGATAACGCCACAGCCCCCGCAGCCGGAAAGACCCGACCCGTCAAAAGTGGAAATGGACGCAGCCGCGCCGGGAGTGAAAACAGTACAGGCCACAGAGCAGCCGCAGGAGCCGCGCCCGGTTATCCCGATTGTGCTTACCTCTGAAAAGCCCGCCGAGAAATTGAAAGAGATAACCGACCGACTGGAACAGGGCATTGCGGAGCTGTTCGACAGCGAGCGATACAAGGAATATCTGCGCGTCATGTCAAAGTTTCATAATTACAGTTTCAACAATACGCTGCTTATCGCCATGCAGAAGCCGGACGCTTCCCTTGTGGCGGGCTTTTCCGCTTGGAAAAATAACTTTGGGCGAAACGTGATGAAAGGACAAAAGGGTATCAAAATCATTGCCCCATCGCCGTTCAAAATCAAACAGGAAATGGAGAAAATCGACCCGCATACCCAAAAGCCCGTTATCGGCAAAGACGGGAAGCCCGTCACCGAGGAAAAGGAAATCACGATACCCGCCTACAAGGTGGTATCTGTCTTTGACGTTTCCCAGACCGAGGGGCGCGAACTGCCCGACATTGCAGTAGACGAGCTGACGGGTGACGTTGACCGCTACAAGGATTTTTTCGCCGCCCTTGAAAAGACTTCCCCCGTTCCTATCGGCTTTGAGAAAATCGAGGGCGGCGCACATGGCTACTACCACTTGGAGAACAAGCGCATAGCCATTGACGAGGGCATGAGCCAGCTCCAAACCTTAAAGACCGCTATCCACGAAATCGCACACGCAAAGCTGCACGACATTGACCTTAACGCCCCAAAGGACGAGCAGCCCCGCGTTGACAGGCGCACCCGCGAAGTCGAAGCGGAAAGCGTCGCTTATACCGTCTGCCAACACTACGGGCTTGACACGTCGGACTATTCCTTTGGGTACGTCGCCGGGTGGAGCAGCGGGCGCGAGCTTGCCGAACTGAAAAGCTCCCTTGAAACGATCCGCAGCGCAGCCGCCGAGATTATCAATTCCATTGACGCTAATATCGCAGAATTGCAAAAGGCGCAGGATAAGGAGCAGACCGCCGGACAGGAGCAGCCGGAACAGGAAGCAGAAAAAGCCGCCGAGCCGGACAAAGACACCTTTTCCATTTATCAGCTAAAGCGTGGGGACGAAACGCGGGACTTCCGCTTTGAGCCTTACGACCGCCTGCAGGCGGCGGGGCTTAGTGTGGAAGCGGCGAACTATGACCTTATCTACACCGCACCCCTCACGCCGGATATGACCCTTGAAAGCATTTGGGAGAAATTCAATATCGACCACCCCAAAGACTTTAAGGGACACAGCCTTTCCGTTTCCGACGTGGTAGTGCTTCATCAGAACGGACAGGACACCGCCCACTATGTAGACAGCTTCGGCTATAAGAATGTGCCGGAGTTTTTACAGGAGCAAAAACAGCTTACCCCCGACGAGTTGGAAACAGGCGAAACAATCAAAACGCCGCGAGGTACTTTCTATGTAACCGATATGAGCCACGAACAAATGGAAGCCGCCGGATATGGCTTTCATCATCAATCCGATGACGGAAAATATTTCATCATGGGGAATGGAACGCGGGCGTTTGCCATTGCCGCAGAGCCGCCGGAAAACTACTTAAAAACAGCCGAGCAGACCACAGAACAGAATTACAACATGATTGACGGACAGATAAATAACACCCCGACGGTTGACGAACTGGAAGCAAAGGTTAAAGCAGGAGAAACTATTTCCCTTGTTGACCTGGCTAACGCGGTCAAAGCCGATAAGGAGCGTGGCAAGGCAAAGCCGGAAAAGAAGCCCTCTATCCGGGCGCAGCTTCTGGCAGATAAGGAAAAGGCACAGAAGAAACCCGCAAAGCAGAAGTCACAGGACTTGGAAAGGAGCTGAACGATTGGAGAAATTGAAAAAATTTGAAGATGTGGACGTTATCGCTTCCCTTGAAGCGATTATGAAGCAAAACACCGCTTTTTATCAGAGCGACTTTGATATAGATAAACGGATTTTACTGGAAGCGGCGGCAAGACCCGTCGCCGAGGATAAACGGCTCTTGTGGTTCTCCCGCCCGTCCGGGACTTGCTGCGTCCGGGAACGCGACGTTTTCCTAAAGGACACAAGGCAGCACAATACATGGAGATTCTACGGCGAACAGACCCGTGACAAAATCCTTGCCTATGCGGTGGAACTGACAGGCACAGAGCGCGGAAAGCTCAAAGGCAACCTCTATGAACTTGACTACCCGCAGCATTTCCGGGATGTAGCCGAAAAATCCATACTCGCCGACAACTATACTTTGATTTATGAGCATGGGGAACGCTCACAGCCCGCCGGACAGTATTTTGACGGGAACCCAGACCCGCAGCTTGGGAAGTTTGAACGCTTTGAAGCACAGCCCAACGACCTGGAAGCACTGAAAGCCTTGTTGCGGGAGCAGCAGCACAGCCGCAAGCAGCACAGGCCGGGGGACTTCAAGGAGCATATCGCCGCGTTGCATGACTGCCGGATTGAAACGGAAGCCCACCGCGTGGTGGAGGAAATGAAGAAATTCGATAAGCCGAACAGCCCGGACAAAAGCCATTTTTCCGCAGAGCTTTCCCCGTATTTTCTCCGGCTTGCAACGGATAAGGACATGGATCGCCTGTTTTCCATGCTGCCGTATAAGAGCCTTTCGTTCTCCGCTATGGAGGGCAAGCATGGCGTGTATGCGCTGATAAGCAAAGACGAGAACAGGGACAGGAGCATAAAGAAGCCCCGCCCCTCTCTTCGGGCGCAGCTTGAAGCAGACAAAGCAAAGACCACCCCGAAAAAGGCGGCGGCAAAATCGAAAAATCATGAAATGGAGGTATGAGCATGAATAGATTTACCGTTGAGGAAACAAACCTTATGAGCATTTACAGCGAGGGCGGCAAGCGTGAGGTTATGGAAAACATCAACGCCGCCATGCCGTATATGGACGGAGATATGCGGGAATTGGCAAAGCGCACCCTTTCCAAAGTGGACGGGCTGACGGAAAACGAGTATGCGGAGCTTGCTATTTTCGCCGCTGATGAAGTATGACCGGGCTAAAGCGGCTTTCGCCGCCCCAAAGCCGGAAAGTCAACAGCCTTGTAAAACGGGAATGCTGCAACTGCGATAGCGGAAACTGCATTTTGCTTGACGACGGAGAGGAATGTGTCTGCCCGCAGCTTATTTCCTATTCGCTTCTTTGCAAATGGTTTCTGACTGCTGTACTTCCCATTGATAAGCTGCTCTACGCGGAGCTTTTCAAGACCGAGGATAAAAAGCGTTGTACCGAGTGCGGCGCATATCCGCATACATGGGAACGCCCGCAATCGTCGCAAGGATTACGCCAAAGGGATTACCCGTACCAAGCACTTTGACAATAAAATCTTCGGGTATCCAATCATGGATTGATTGTGATTTTGGTCAGCGGCTTCTTTAGCAGCAAGTTTTTCAACGACTGTTCCAACGCCCGTTTCGTGACCTGTGACATGGAGCCGATTCCCTCCTTCGATTATAAATGACATGATATTTTAGCAGTTTCGATTGTGCTCATTATAGCTTATTTGGATTATATTAGCAACGAAGAACTGTTCACATATGTTTACAGACGATTTGCTGATGCAATATTATAAATGCACTTGATGAAAAAGAATGATCTCAACATAATTGAATAAAGCCTAATTGCCCCCGCAAGGGGAGAAAAGGCTGAACACCGTTGGTGTCCAGCCTTTTTAAGTAGTGGGTCATGTATCGTCTGTGATATAGTATTTAATATGAACTGGGTACATCAACCTCAGCGGCGGCTTCCATCTTAAACTTATCCATAGCAGCGCGGGCCTCGGGAACGTTGATCTTGTTGGTGTTCTTACTGGACATAACAGTTTCTCCTTTTCAATCTCTTACATGTGTGGGTCACTTGGGTATCGCAAGCATAGTTTGACACGAAAAGGATCGGCTATGCGGAAATAAAAACGGTAAAATCTGTGTTTTTCTCAATTTTCGCCAGTATTATGCCCGGCACCGTTATTTAAAAGGATCTGGACCGCATTTTTATCGCAGGCCGGCAAACGGTATCTTCCTGTTCGTTTTGTCATTGCTTTCGTAAAAAATCACGGGGACTGCTTTTGAGCAGTCCCCGTGGCGGGTTATTCAGCAGTATTTGTCATCGAGGCGATATAGTCCTCGTAGGTGCCAAGGCGGTCGGTCAGCTTGCCGTCCTCCAGCACCATAATGCGGTTGGCGATGGTCTGCACGAACTCATGGTCGTGGCTGGCAAACAGCACCACGCCCTTGAAGTCCACCAGGCCGTTGTTAACGGCGGTGATAGACTCCAGGTCCAGATGGTTGGTGGGTTGATCCAGCACCAGCACATTGGAGCCGTAAAGCATCATGCGGGAGAGCATACACCGGACCTTCTCGCCGCCGGAGAGGACCTTCACCGGCTTGAATACGTCGTCGCCGGAGAAAAGCATCCGCCCCAGGAAAGCCCGCTTGAAGGATTCCGTGTTAGCCTCCGGAATATGGGGGGTGAACTGGGCCAGCCAGTCCACCAGATTCAGGTCGCAGTCATTGAAAAAGGCAGAGTTATCCAGAGGGAAATAACTGGTGGTGATGGTGGTGCCCCATTTGTAGGTGCCCTCGTCTGGCTCCAGCTCGCCCATGATGATCTTGAAGAGGGTAGTCTTAGCCAGCTCATCCTCGCCCACAAAGGCGATCTTGTCCCCCTTGTTCACCCGGAAGGACACATGGTCCAGCACCTTGCGGCCATCCACGGTCTTGGAGATGTCCTCCACCGTCAAAATCTCCTTGCCGCACTCCCGGTCCATGGTAAAGCCCACAAAGGGATAGCGGCGGGAGGAGGCGGGCATCTCCTCCACGGTCAGCTTGTCCAGCAGCTTCCGGCGGGCGGTGGCCTGCTTGCTCTTGGACTTGTTGGCGGAGAACCGCTGGATGAACAGCTGCAATTCCTTGATCTTTTCCTCGTTCTTCCGGTTCTGGTCCTTCATCATCCGCTGGACCATTTGGCTGGATTCATACCAGAACTCGTAGTTGCCCACGTACATCTTGATCTGGCCGTAGTCCACGTCCACGATGTTGGTGCAGACGGTGTTCAGGAAGTGACGGTCATGGCTCACCACAAGGATCAGGCTCTCGCAGTCCATCAGGAAGTCCTCCAGCCACTCGATGGCCTGAATGTCCAGATGGTTGGTGGGCTCGTCCAGCAGGATGATGTCCGGCTTGCCGAACAGCGCCTGGGCCAGCAGCACCTTCACCTTTTCCTTGGCGGTCAGGCTGGACATTTCGCTGTACAGAATATCGTTGGAGAGGCCAAGGCCCTGAATGAGCCGGGACACGTCGGATTCGGCCTCCCAGCCGCCCATTTCGGCAAATTCGGCCTCCAGCTCGCTGGCCTTCACGCCGTCCTCGTCGGTGAAGTCCTCCTTTTCATAGAGGGCGTCCTTCTCCTTCATCACATCGTAAAGCCGCTGGTTGCCCATCATCACCGTATCCAGCACGGTGTAGGCGTCATACTGGAAGTGGTCCTGCTTCAGAATGGACATCCGCTCTTCCTTGGGGATGATGACCTCGCCGGTGGTGGGCTCCAGATCCCCGGAGAGGATGCGGAGGAAGGTGGACTTGCCAGCGCCGTTGGCACCGATGATGCCGTAGCAGTTGCCGGGAACGAACTTCAGCTCCACGTCCTTGAACAGGGTCTGGCCGCTGAAGTTCATGCTTACATTGTTGACTGTGATCATGTCGGTATCCTTTCATCACGGAGTCCGCGGTTTTCCCGCAGGCTCCTTTTATTATCCGTCATAGCCGGGCAGCGGTCCGGACGGCAGACAGTTCCCCGCCGCCGCATAAAAAAGCGACGGCCAAACGGTCGTCACAGAACATTGCGCTGCCCAAAACTGGTACTATTATGTTGCTTTTTCTCTCCTTTGTCAAGTATTCTTCTAAATTTGTACAGAAACATACGGACATTTCCTTTTTCATGCCGCTCTCCCGGCGTTTTTTTCTTGAAAGCCCCTTGACAATTTGGTTTACACATTGTAGACTGCAAGCAGAAGGTCTACATGCAGTAAACCTCGGAGGTGAACCTATGAGCGATTTGAAAATGGGGCCGGTGGAGACCCGGTTCGCGGAGATCATCTGGGACAGGGAGCCGGTGGGCTCCACGGAGCTGGTCCGGCTGGCGGAGGAGGCCCTTGGCTGGAAAAAGTCCACCACCTACACCGTTCTGAAACGGCTGTGTGACCGGGGCATCTTCCGGAACGAGGGGGGCACCGTCACCAGCCTGCTGTCCCGGGCGGATTACGACACCGCCCAGAGCCAGCAATTCGTGGAGGAAAGCTTTTCCGGGTCCCTGCCCGCGTTTATCACGGCGTTTACCCGGCGAAAAAAGCTGACAGAGGACGAAATTGCGGAGCTGCAAAAGCTGATCGATCAGAACAGGAGGTAGCGTATGGGCGAGTTTGTAATGCACCGGCTGTTTCCCATCGTCTGTAATATGAGCCTCACCGCCAGCGTGGTGATTCTGGCGGTACTGGCAGTCCGCCTGCTGCTGCGGCGGGCCCCCAAGGTCTTTTCCTATGCCCTGTGGGCGGTGGTGCTGTTCCGGCTGCTGTGTCCGGTGTCCGTCACCTCCGCCGTGTCCCTGCTGGGGGCGCTGGGCGCTCCGGCGCAGGAGCGAAGTGCCGTTACCAGCGTGGTGGAGTATGTCCCGGCGGATATCGTCCGCAATATGGCCCCCGCGGTGACGCCTTTACCTCAGGAGCCGTTCCCGGCGGAACCCGGCGAGAACATCATCAGCACCGCCCCCAGCGTGACTCAGCCTGATGCTGCCCCGGTCTCACCCCTTAGCGGCCCGGTGGCGGTCCTGACCCTGACGTGGCTGACGGGCATGGCCCTGCTGCTCCTTTACAGCGTGGTCTCCCTGCTGCGGCTCCGCCGCCGTCTGGTTGGGGCCGTGCGGTTGGAGGACAACATCTATCTGGCGGACTACATCCCCTCCCCCTTCGTCATGGGCCTGTTCCGGCCCAAGATCTACCTGCCCTCCACCCTGACGGAAACGGAGCGGGGCTACATCCTGCGGCATGAGCAGTATCACCTCCGCCGCCGGGATCATGTGGTGAAGCTCCTGTCATTTCTGGCCCTGTGCGTTCACTGGTTCAACCCGCTGGTGTGGACGGCGTTCATTTTGGCGGGAAAGGACATGGAAATGAGCTGCGACGAGGCAGTGGTAAGGGAACTGGGCGAGGACATCCGGGCGGACTACTCCGCCTCCCTGCTGAGCCTTGCCACCGGCCGCCGCATCGTGGCGGGGATGCCCCTTGCCTTCGGCGAGGGCGACACCGGCGGACGCATCCGGAACCTGCTGAACTGGAAACGGCCCCAGCCGTGGATCATCGCCGTGTGCGCCGTGGTCTGCGTGGGACTGATCGCCCTCTGCGCCGCCAATCCAAAGGGGAGCGGCATCCCAACGGAAGATCCCCCGGCGGACCGGACGGAAACCGGCCAGTGGCCCAGCGTGGAAGCCTACGTCCAGCAGGTAATGCTGTCCCAGATGGAGGCCCGGTATTACGCGGAAAACGCCGACGGCACTGCCAGCGGCCAGCCCCATACCGCCGCGGTGACGGATCGAAAGCTGGAATATCTGACGAAGGGCGGCGAGGTGGCCGGACTGACTACCGACGGCGTGTTGGAGGAATGGGAATATTTCTATCTGGTGAAGCTGGATGTGGACACGGCTTCGGTGGCGCTGGTGGGCGGACAGTATTATGACAACGAGGAATACTTCTCGTTAGATGATCGTCATGTAATAGTGGCCCTGCGGCACGATGACGGCGGCTACGACATCCTCTGCGATGACCCCATCAATGACGGCGGCGATTTCTTCGGCTATCACAACACCATAGAGGAGGCCATTTATGACTGGTATGTGACGGATCAAAATTTGGATCTGCCGCTGTACGTGGAGGACTGGATCGACCAGATCAACTACAACACGGAAGAGGGCAAGCCCGGTAATTATCCCGTCCACCGCTATGATGTGGACGGCGGCTATCTCTATATCCCCGGCGATACCTGGGTCATGTCCACGCCGGAGCGGGGAGTGGAAGGAGCCAGGACCTATACCTGGACCTCGGCGTATGATACCGGCTCCATCCTCACAGTAGACCGGTTCACCCAGACCTTGGAGGACGAATATATTACCTCTCTGAAGCAGGGCTTCGAGCCGTTGGATGATACCAAGCAGATCTGGAAACGGCGGCAGGACGGCATAAACGAGCGCTACTACTTCTACCCCACCGCCGACGGGAACGGCTGCTGGCGGGTCTGGACTTTGTGGACGGACCTGGGTATCAGCAATTACGTGCATATCTTCATCGAGCCTCAGGTGATGTACCTCATGGCGGAGAGCTTCACGCCGACGGAGAGCCTTCCCGCCGCCGGCGCATCCACCCGGACTACGATGACCTCCACCTACCGGGCGGAGGTGGACGGGCGTGCCGCGGATCTTACGGTCTCCTACACGGTGGAGCAGAAAAACGGCGAGCTGCGGCTCTGTTCTCTGGACAGCGCCCGGGCCAGAAACGTTCACGGCTGGGAGCAGGTGCATCTGGCAGCCACGGTGGAGCAGCATCAGTCGCTGTTCGGTTCGGGCCTATATCAGTACCTCGTTCCAGTATTCTACGAGGCCGACCGGGGCAATGGCTGGGAAACCTTTCAGGCCGTGGTGGAGATCTCGCTGACAGGGCAGTACAGCCCCCGGCGCACCCTGACGCAAGAGGAGCTGGCCGCCTACAACGCCGTTATGGACCCTGCGGTCCGGGATGAGAGCGGTGACATTGTGGACTTTCACATCCAGCCCTTCAGTTACTTCTTTTCCTCCTATTATAAAAATGTCAGGAACCTGAATTTTGAGGAATTTATCCGCTATTTCCCGGACAGCGGCCAGGCGACCGAGGCGGAATTTGAGGCGTTGAAAAAGCTGGATGACTGGCCGTTCAAGCGGGTGGCGCGCATGGAGGATATGCCGGTACCCATTCACCGGCACACGATTTCCAGCATCAACGAGGTGCTGACCCGCTGGGGCGGCATCACCACGAGCAATCTGGACACCTCCGGCGTCTGCTATCTGGAGGAATACGACGCTTACTATACATATACCTCAGATTTCAATATGTTCTATTTTATAGCGGAATCCGGCGAACAGGTCGGAAACTACGTTTATCTGCGTAAATCTGTTGAAAACGGAAATATTGCAGTCCTGACCCTGCGCCTGATGCCGGGAACGGACGAATGGCAAATTGTGTCCCACTGGCGCTCGGGCAGCTGAACCGCATAAAAAGTCAGGCGTTGGAAAACCAACGCCTGATTTTTACTATGTTCGCTATGTTCCTTTTTATTCGTCAGTCCTTTCGGTACTCCGGCTTCCAGAGCAGTTCCTCAAAGCTCTTGATATACACGTCGCAGAAGGAGCGCATTTCCTTCTCGTCCCCGGCGAAAAAGCTGTCATAGACCCCTACCACCCGCATTTTGGCGCTGCGGGCGCCCTTGCAGGCGGCAAGGCTGTCGTCAAACAGGGTACAGGTTTCCGGCTCCACGCCGTACCGCTCCGCCACCCCTAACCACAGGCGCTTGTCCTTTTTCTCAATACCCAACTCCTGAGCAAAGGTAACGGATTCGAAGTACTTCATCAGATCCAGCTTTTCCATCGCGGTGCGGCAGTGCACCGGCACGCTGGAGGTCACCAACGCCATCCGCCGGTTCTCCGCCTTGCACTGCTTTAAAAACGCCCGGACGCCGGGCTTCACCGTCACATGGGCGTAGGCGTCCTTGGCCAGCTCCATCCACTCCGCCATGATGTCTTCCTCGCTGTCGGGCAGATTACAGAACTCCTTGGTGAACTTAGCCGCCAAGGGGAAAATGGTGTGGGCCACCCCCTCGTAATAGGCTTTTGTGTAGGGCAGACCTCTCCGGGCCAGAAATTCCCTGTCCACGTCCTTCCAGACATCGTTGGAATCAATGAGGGTGCCGTCCATATCAAATAAATACATATCAGTTCTCCTTTTCCAGCCAGAATCGCCACGGGAAGTCCTTGGCCTCCTCCGCATAGTCCACGCCGATCCGTGGGCCGGCGCAGATGTGCTCCGGTCCGGTCACCGAGTCCGTCAGCCCCAAATCCGCCAGGGAATCGCAGAGAAACAGAACGTCTCCCTCCAGATCCAGCTTATTCTGGGCCGTGGTGAGGTCCAGCGCCTTGCAGACCTTGCCGGGGCCGTTGAGAAAGTTTTTCCGCCGGTAGGCGTTCATGGGCGCGTCCCCGAACCGCAGGTGCTTCATGGTCTCCGCCCCCGCCGCCGGTTCCAGTCCCCGCAGCAGCACGGCAGAAGGTTCTCCCTCCGGCTCCGTGACGAAGTTCAGACAGTGGTACATCCCGTAGATGAAATAGATGTAGGCATGGCCCGGAGCCATGAACAGCGTTTCCGTCCGGGGCGTACGGCGGTAGTTATAGGCGTGGCAGGCCTTGTCGCACCGGCCCACGTAGGCCTCCGTTTCCGTAATGCGGCCCGCCAGCAGCTCGCCGTTCCGGTTCCGCACCAGATACTTTCCCAGCAGCGCCTGCGCGATGGCAACGGTGTCGCCGTTGAAGAAATCATGGGTCAGCTTCGCCATAGGGCCTCCTTTATCAAATATGCAGAATTTCGCAGAAAAGCAGTAAAAATCCACAAAAACAGCCGCGTTTCCAGAACTTCCTTTGCGGCCTTCGGAGAAGTCGGCCAGCCCCTCTTGCGGCGGCGGCGGTTTTCCACTATAATCGCTACATTCGCGGTCTCTGCGCCAACCTTCGCGCAGGGCTGATTCGATGCGTTGATCCACGCTGCCTGCCGTCCAAAACCGGCGGGAGAAATATTTATCATCATACCACATCCGGTGGGGAGGAGCAAGTATATGAAGCAGGGTTCTCTGCGTTCGTCCGCCTATGCGGTTCTGACAGCTTTCATCTGGGGCACCGCCTTTGTAGCCCAGAGCGTGGGCGCGGAACATGTCCCGCCGCTGGCTTTTAACGCCGCCCGGTCGGTGATCGCCTTTGTGTTTTTGCTGGTGCTGTGGGCCGTCATGCGATCCGGCCGCCGCCGGAAGGGGCAGGCTGCCTCCGTCACCCGCTCCCGGAAGGATCTGCTGCTGGGCGGCTTCTGGTGCGGCCTGACGCTGGGACTGGCCTCCTTCCTTCAGCAAAAGGGTCTGGATACCACCTCCCCCGGCAAGGCGGGCTTCATCACCGCCCTTTACATCGTGCTGGTGCCCATTTTCGGCATTTTCCTGAAAAAGCGGGTGCCCAAGGCGGTGTGGGTCAGCGTGCTGCTGGCGGTGACGGGACTGTACTGCCTGTGCATCACGGAGAGCTTTACCATCGCCCCCGGCGACCTCTGCGTGATGCTGTGCGCCTTTGTGTTTACAGCACAGATCCTTCTGGTGGATCACTTTGTCACCGTGGTGGACGGCGTGGAGCTGTCCTGCTGTCAGTTCTTCTTTGTCACAGCGTTTTCCCTGATCGGCTCCCTGCTTTTCGAGCATCCCACCTGGGCGGGCCTGACCATGGCGGCGGGCGCCATTCTGTATGCAGGTCTCCTTTCCAGCGGCGTGGGCTATACGCTGCAAATTCTGGCTCAGAAAGGCTCTAACCCCACGGTGATCTCTCTGCTGCTAAGTCTGGAATCCGTGTTCGCCACCATTTCCGGCGCGGCGATCTTGGGAGACCGCCTCAGCGGGCGGGAATATTTCGGCTGCGCCCTGATGCTGGCAGCGGTGGTGCTGGCACAGCTGCCGGACAGAAAAAAAGCATAAGCCCTGCGTGTTTTTTCGGAAGCGGAGCCTGTTGGCTCCGCTTTTTTCGTGGACATTCGCAAAGGTATGTGCTATACTTTAGTCTGTATGAGTATGGAATCCATAACTGAGGTGAAAAATATGCGGATCGACGTATTAGGCGTTGGTTTTGATAATCTGACCATGACGGAAGCCGTGTCCCGCGGAGCGGCACTGCTGGAGGAACCGGGGTGCCACTATGTAGTGACCCCGAATCCGGAGATCGTGGAGGTCTGCCGGGAAAATCCGGCGGCCATGCAGGCGGTCAACGGTGCGGATCTGGTTCTGCCGGACGGCATCGGCGTGGTAAAGGGAGCGGCCATGCTGGGAACGCCCCTGAAGGAAAAGACCCCCGGCATCGAATTTGCCGCGGGGCTGATGGGAAAAATGGCCGAGCGCGGGAGATCCCTCTATCTGCTGGGCGCTAAGCCCGGCGTGGCGGACATGGCGGCGGAACGGCTGCAAAAGCAGTACCCCGGATTGAAGATCGCCGGAACTCATGATGGCTACTTCAAGGAGGACGCCCCTGTGGTGGAAGCCATCCGGGGAAGCGGCGCGGACTGCGTGTTCGTCTGTCTGGGGGCCCCCAAGCAGGAGCTGTGGATGGCGAAAAACGGCCCCGCCACCGGCGCCCATGTGCTGTGCGGCCTGGGCGGCAGCCTGGACGTATTCGCGGGCACCGTGGAGCGTGCGCCGAAATTCTGGTCCGATCATGGTCTGGAATGGTTTTACCGCCTGTGCAAGGAGCCGAAGCGCATCGGCCGGATGATGAAGCTGCCGCTGTTTCTGGTCCATGTGCGGCAGGAGAAGGGAAAACGGAAATGAACGGACGTTTGATCGTATTCGAAGGGACCGACGGTTCCGGAAAAGCCACCCAGTCCCGGCTGCTGTGCGAGCATTTACAGCGGGAAAACATTCCCTATAAAAATATCACTTTTCCCCGGTACGGCAAGCCCTCCGCCGCCATGGTGCAGGAGTATCTGGACGGCAATTTGGGCAAGCGCCCCGGCGATGTGAACGCCTATGCGGCATCCCTGATGTTTTCCATGGACCGCTACGCCTCTTATAAGCAGGACTGGGGTCCGTTTTATGAGGCGGGAGGTCTGGTGGTGGCGGACCGCTACACCACCTCCAACGCCGTCCACCAGGCGTCCAAGCTGCTGCCTGGTGAGCGAAAGGGTTTTTTGGAGTGGCTTTTTGATTTGGAATATGGCAAGCTGGGGCTGCCGGAGCCGGACCTGGTGATCTACCTGGATATGCCTACGGAGATCACGGAGAAGATGATGCGCCAGCGGGAAGCCGCCACCGGCACCCATGCGGATATCCATGAGCAGGACGAGACCTATCTGAAAAACTGCCGGGCAGCTGCCCGGGAGATCGTGAAGGACTGCGGCTGGACCGTGATCCGCTGTGCCAGGGACGATGCTCCCCGAACCGTGGAGGATATCCACAACGAGGTGTACGAGACTGTCAAGGCGCTGCTGTAATGCCTGTCCCCCCAGCGGGACGCGGTGCGTCCCCGCCGGTTCAGCAGCAATCGCAGCCGTTGTGGACACAGCCGTTTCCGCAGCTGCACCCGCTGCCGCAGCATACCAATACCACGATCAGAACGAGAATGATCCAGAGCCAGGAGCTGTCATTGTTGTTGCAGCACATACCACTACCCCGCTTTCCGTTTGATAGGCTATCTTATGCCGCTGTCACCGGAAACCGGGCTTGGACCGGACAAAAATCCGGAAATTGTATTCCCCTTCCCTGCCGGGGACCGGGAAAGCAAGGAGGAACCAATGTCTGAATACAGAAGAGATGATACTGCCAGCTGGGACGCACAGGAGGTCCGGCAGGCACAGGGGGCGCGGCGTGAAGCGGCGTCTGCCCACCACAGCAAGAGCCGTCCCCGCAGGCGTAGACAGAATCCGCTGGCGGTGCTGGTCGGTTACCTGATCTTTGTCCTGCTGGCTTCCGCTATCCTGGCGGGTGTTGGCTGGATGCTGGGCTCGGATTTCTGCGCCTTCAACCGTGGCGCTCTGCGGGAGACCTCGGTGGAGGTGACGGCAGAGGATAGCGTGTCCACCGTGGCGAATAAGCTCCAGGATGCGGGGCTCATCAAGTACAAGTGGTTTTTCAAGCTCTACGCCGGGATCTCCCATGCCGATAAAAAGATCGGCATCGGTACCTATACGCTGAATACGGAGATGGATTACCGGGCGCTGATCCTGGGCATGCACAACTCCTCCGGCAACCTGACGGCGGAGACTGTCACCGTCACCATCCCCGAAGGCTATACCGTGCGGCAGACCATCCGTCTGTTGGCGGAAAAGGGCGTCAATACGGAAGAAAATCTGCTGGAGGCCGCCAGGACCGCCACATACGATTACAGCTTCATCAACAACAATTCCGAAGACCCCAGCCGTCTGGAGGGCTACCTGTTCCCGGACACCTATGAGTTCTACAAGAATCACAACGCCAAGAACGCTCTGGGTAAGCTGATCGACGCCTTTGCCGACCATATCGACGAGGATGCGTTCGCCTCCTCCAAGGCCAAATCCATGGGTTACAGCATGAAGGATGTGGTCATCATCGCCTCCCTCATTGAAAAGGAGACGGACGGTACGGATCAGCGGGATATCGCCTCCGTCATCTATAACCGCCTGCAAAAGTCCGGCGAGACCGCAGGGCTGCTCCAGATCGACGCGTCCCTGCTCTATGGTCTGCCGGATCACACCGGCGCCATCACCAACGCGGACAAGGCGGTCGATACCCCCTACAACCTGTATCTCCACAAGGGACTGCCGCCTACGGCTATTGCCAACCCCGGCAGTGTGGCTCTGAAAGCGGCCATGGATCCCAACGACACGGATTATTATTACTACGCATTGGGCACCGACGGGAAGCACCACTTCTCCAAAACACTGTCTGAGCACAATGCCTTTGTAGGGAGCAGCTCCTATGGTGGATAAACAGAGAACGCTGCCGGAGCTGCTGGCTCCGGCAGGGGATATGGAACGGCTGAAAATGGCCGTGCTCTACGGCGCGGACGCCGTATATCTGGCGGGCACCGACTTCGGTATGCGGGCCTTTGCCGGAAACTTTTCCCCGGAGGAGCTGAAGGAGGCCGTGGCCTATGCCCACGGCCATGGCGTCCGGGTCCACTGCACCATCAACACCATGCCCCGGGGGAACGAGATCGTCCGCCTGCCGGAGCATCTGGAACGGCTGGATGACGCCGGGGTGGACGCACTGATTGTGGCGGATTTGGGCGCTTTCACGCTGGCGGGAAAATATGCGCCCCACTGCCAGCGGCACATTTCCACGCAGGCCAGCATTTCTAATTTCGTGACCGCCAACGCCTGGTATGATTTGGGTGCCTCCCGGGTGATTTTGGCTCGGGAGCTGAGCCTTGAAGAAATTCGGACCATCCGGGAGAACACCCCGGCAGAGCTGGAGATCGAGGCCTTTGTTCACGGGGCCATGTGCGTCAGCTATTCCGGGCGGTGTCTGCTCTCTAACTACATGACGGGGCGGGACGCCAGCCGCGGCGCCTGTGCCCAGCCCTGCCGCTATCACTATGCCTTGATGGAGGAAAAGCGCCCCGGCGAATATTTCCCCATTGAGGAGGATGAAAAGGGCAGTTACATCTTAAATTCCCGGGATATGTGCATGATCGACCATCTGGACGATCTGCTGGACGTGGGCCTTTCCAGTCTGAAGATCGAGGGACGGGCCAAGTCAGCCTACTATGCCGCTGTTGTCACCGGCGCGTACCGGCACTGTTTGGATGATGCCGCTGCGGGCCGCCCCATAGACCCGGTGTGGCGGGACGAGGTGGAGCATGTGAGCCACCGGCCCTATTCCACCGGCTTTTATTACGGCTACCCCGGCCAGTATTATGAAAACTCCCGCTACATCCGGGAGTGGCAGGTGGTGGCGCTGGTAACGGAGTGCGACGCGGCGGGCAACGCCGTGATCTCTTTGCGGAACAAATTCCGCACCGGGGACACCGTGGAGCTGGTAGGCCCCGATCTGCGGCCGTTTTCCGTGACCGTTCCGGAAATGCGGGACGAGAGTGGCACGGTGGTGGAGGAGCCCCGGAACCCGCAGATGCTTTTGAAGCTCAAGCTGCCCTGCCATGTGCCCCCCATGACACTGGTGCGGCATCAGGTGGAGCTGTCGGCAAAATAAATTCGGAAAGAGAAGGGGAAACGCTATGAACGCAGATGTTGTCATCATCGGCGCCGGCCCTGCCGGTATTTTTACCGCCCTTGAAATGATTAAAAAGGGAAGCCATCAGAAGATCATCATGGTGGAAAAGGGGCAGGCGGTAGAAAACCGCCATTGCCCCAAGGACAAGACGAAGAAGTGCGTCAACTGCAAGCCGTACTGCCACATCACCACCGGCTTTTCCGGCGCGGGCGCTTTCTCGGACGGTAAGCTGTCCCTGAGCTACGAGGTGGGCGGCGACCTGCCGACTCTCATCACCCCGGAGCTGGCACAGGAGACCATCAATTACGCTGACCAGATCTATCTGGATTTCGGTGCGGACGCGCACATCGAGGGCCTCGGAAACGAGGAGGAGCGCAAGGAGATCCGCAAGCACGCCATTCAGGCGGGCCTGAAGCTGGTGGACTGCCCCATCCGCCACATGGGCACGGAAAAGGCCCAGGGTATCTACTACGCCATTGAGAAGTATCTGCAGGAAAACGGCGTGGAGATGTACTTCGGCTATGAGTGCAGCAACCTGATTCTGGAAAATGACGTCTGCCGGGGCGTTTCCGTGTCCAACGGCAAGGTGGACATGGAGATCTACGCCAAGCACACCGTGGTGGCCACCGGCCGCCGGGGCGCCGACTGGCTGGAAAAGCTCTGCGCCGAGCACAACATCGCTCACGCTCCCGGCACTGTGGATATCGGTGTCCGTGTGGAGGTCCGCAATGAGGTCATGGAGACCGTAAACCGGGTCCTGTACGAGTCCAAGCTGGTAGGCTATCCCCGGCCCTTCAAGAACAAGGTCCGTACCTTCTGCCAAAACCCCGGCGGCTTTGTCAGTCAGGAAAACTATGACAACAACCTGGCGGTGGTCAACGGCCACTCCTACAAGGAGAAGAAGAGCGACAACACCAACCTGTCTATCCTCTGCTCCCACAACTTCTCCGTGCCCTTCAACCAGCCCATTGCCTACGCCCAGAAGGTGGGCGAGCTGACCAACATGCTGGCCAACGGCCAGATCCTGGTGCAGCGCTTCGGTGACATTCTGGACGGCAAACGCACCTGGCAGAAGGAGCTGGCCCAGTCCAACATCCGCCCCACTCTGCCGGACGCCGTGGCCGGCGACATCACCGCCGCCATGCCCTACCGGGCCATGACCAACATCATCAACTTCATTCAGGCCATGGACTATGTGGTGCCCGGCTTCGCCGCCTACGAGACCCTGCTGTATTCCCCCGAGCTGAAGTTCTACTCCAACCGGGTGAAGATGGACACGGGTTTCAACACCAGCCTTCAGGGGCTTCACTGTCTGGGCGACAGCTCCGGCTGGACCCGCGGCTTGATGATGGCCTCCGTCATGGGTGTCCTCATGGGCCGCAAGATCGCGGAGGAAGGCTGAGTTCCCTTCCGCCCGTAATATGTTCCGAATAAATACAGCCCCGCCGGATTCCGAAAGGAATCCGGCGGGGCTTTTATCATGTAGGAAAGGCTTTGCGCTTATTCCTGCGGCTGATCGACGGCGATGTTCACGCCGATGCCGTTGACCTCCACGCCGTCATCGGCGGGGATCAGGAGATACTTGCGGCCGTCGATGATCCGGGTCTCGATGAGATAGCTGTTTTCCGGGGCGATGGAGATCTTCACCTCTGGGGTGGTGACCTGAAACTTGCGGCTCTCGATGATATTCACCGGATTCAGTGCGGCGTTTTCGCCGTACTGCTTTTCGCAGTTTGCTTTGAACGCTTCCACCTTTTCGGTGTCCACGCCGCTGTTGGCCAGTATGCAGCCCACGTCGGAAACCGTCAGCTCCAGCGGCTCCGGATCGTGGCTTTCCTTGTGGTCCTCGATCTTTGCCCGGATCTGCTCATGGACGGACTGCACCACGTCATAGCTGCAAGCCTCATCCAGCGCCTCCGTCAGCGCCGTATCAAAAACGTTTTTCTGTTCTGCCGCAGACATGGGCGGCTCCACCCGGAACAGCGCGTCAATGACCTCCTGATGCAGCTCCGCCGGGTTCTTGGCGTAGAACAGCAGGTCATAGATGTTGGCGGCGCGGCTGTCAAAGGCAGGGTACAGGAAGCCCAGCTCCGGGGCCAGCGCGATATGGCCGGTGGAGCCGGGATGGAATTCGTTCAGGTCATGATCGTACCGCAGCTCCAGAGTAGGGGCCTTTACCGGGCAGACGGCGCAGACAAAGTAGCGATACACCGTGTCCCCCGCGTCCGCCTGAAATTCATCGTCCCGGCTCTTGTGGGGCACATCGTAGGTGTCCGCTGCCAGCAGGATCAGGTAGTTGGTCTCTCCCATGTTCAGTGCGTCGATCAGCCGACGGCAGAAATCCTCCCGGGAGGCAGGGTCCTTCAGTTCTGTCTGCCGCATGGTCTGCAGCAGGCGATGCTCGTCACTGTCCGCCACCTGTGCCGTGGAAAATGTGATATCCACCAAGTTCTTGCCCAAGGCCCCGGAGAGGGCCTTTTTCAGAAGGCCCAGATACATTTCCTGCTCCTCCTGCTGCATGAGGCCCATAGAGGCGTCGATCCAGGAAATGATCTCCTTATTGCTGTTGACATAGCAGCCAAAAATCTTGGAAATGCTGTTTTTATCCAGCTTGAAGCGCCGGCGGATCTCGTTGAGTTCTTTTTGATTCATGGTTATCCTTTCCCTTCGGTCAATGCTCGTACAGGAAGAAAGTGTACCACGGAACCGGCCGGAGGGCAAGGGAAAAACCTACAAATCACACACAGTAAAACCGGCGGATACGCATACACGTATCCGCCGGTCGTTTATTGTTCGGTCAGCCGATCAGCCGTTCTTCTTGCCGGCGCACAGCTTTTCCGCAAGGACGCACAGGAGAACGGTCAGGACCATATCCGGCAGAGTGTAGCCCACCGAGGTGTCCACGCCCATGAGCCAGCGATAGGCGATGAAGCCCACCAGCCAGATCACCAGATTCCGGCCGTCCGCCGCCACGGCAAAGCGATCCCGCTTGAGGAGGAAATGATCCGCGATCTGCACCGCGATCATGGGTGCAAACACAGAGCCGATCAGATACAGGAAGCCGGTGATATCATCCATGGGGAACAGAATGGCCCCCGCAGCGCCGATGACCGTCACCGCAATGGCGGTCTTTTTCCCGTTCAGCTTCTTGGAGAGGGACTCGGCAGAAATACCGGCGGACCAGGCATCCAGGAAGGTGGTGGTGACGGTGGAGAACACCAGGATCACCAGCGCGGCAATGCCGAGACCGGCCTTCACCATGATAACGGCAATGTCATACTCCCCGGTAAAGATCGCCGCGCCCATACCGATGACATACATCCAGCAGGACACCAGTCCGTACACCAGAACGCTGACCCAGGTGGCCTGCACAGGCTTTTCCGCCTCGCGGGTGTAGTCGCTGATGAGGGGCAGCCAGCTCAGAGGCATGGCCACCGCCAGCTCCACCGCCGCACCGAAGGTCATGGCCTCGCCGGAGGCCGCCATAGCGCTGCCGGAGAAGAAGATCACCTTGCACAGCACCAGGGTCAGGAGAAACAGGGCCGCCATAGTAAGCTTGTTGATCCAGCCCAGATCCGTGATGCCCACAGCGATCCACAGGATAATGAGGACGCCGATGACCAGACACCAGACCCAATGACCAAGATTGAAAATACCTCCGATAGCCAAGGCCCCGTCATAGATCATGATGGCAGTCCAGCCTACCAGCTGAAGCACGTTCAGGAAGGCGAACAGCAAGCCGCCCTTCTGTCCAAAGCTCATTTTCACGGTCTCCATGGCGCTGCGGCCGGTGCGGCCGCCGATGAGGCCCGCCAGAAGCATCATGGCGCAGCCGATGATGTGACCGATGACGATCGCCGCCAGACCCTTGGCCATACCCAAAGGCGCAAAGGCGGTGCCGGTGAGGATCTCCGCCAGAGAAACACCTGCGCCGAACCAGATCAGGCCGTTTTGAAAGGTAGATGTCTTTTTCATGCCTGAGCACCACCCAAATCAGTCCGGGGCCGGGCCGCCATCTCCCAGAAATGGCGCTCATGCTCCGAGCAGGTGCGGAAAATTTCCAGGCAGTGGGCCTCCCGCTCCGGCGGGATGCTGGCGCAGACCTTTTCCGTAAAGGCCTCCCAGGCCTTGCAGATGCTCTCATACCGCCCCCCGGCATAGTCGTTGACGAATCGGGCATAGGGTGTGTTCTGCACGCCGGGAGCATTTTTCAGCATCTCCCCGAAGATCCAGCCGTAGCTGAGCATGCAGGGCAGGCAGGCCATCATGCAGTCTGCCGCGTCCGCGGCGTTCTGGGCCGCGTTCAGCATGTAGTCCACATAGGCTCGGTTTTCCGGCCGCAGGGGCAGGGACTGTATCTTCTCGTCCTTCAGGCCGTAGCGCTTGAGATAGTACCGCCGGGTGGAATCCTCCGCCTCATTGACAAAGGCCAGCAGGGTATAGTAGTTCCGAATCTCCTCCATGTCGCTGGAATGGAGGATGCCCCAGGCAAACACCTTGGAGTATTCCCGGAGGTACAGGCTGTCGTCCACGATGTAGCCCTTGAAGCACTCCTCATCCAGCGTGCCGTCCGCCACGCCCCGCAGGAACGGAGTCTCCATACAGGACCGCCAGATGGGCAGGCTGTCCTGTATACAGGTATCCAGAAAACTCATACCCGGGACACCCCCTTTGCCGCCTTCCGCAGGGCCCCCAAGGGCAGGATCATCAGGATCACCAGGGAGAAGATGCCCTCCGGGATCTTGCTGGAAATGTGGTAAGTCAGGCTGTAGCCCCAGGCGCCCCAGCCGTCCCAGGCGTTCTGGGAGAAAAAGATGACGCCGCTGAATACATGGGCCCAGAATTTGATGAAAATGGCCAGAATGCCGCCGCAGAGGATTTTCCAGCGCTTATCCGTGCCGAAAATGCCGGTGTAGCCCAGGCAGGAGAAGCATACCAGATGCTCCACGAAGATCTGTGCCCAGTGGACCGGCTGCCACGCCGGGATCAGCACCATGGCCAGGATGCCGCACACCCAGCCAGAAACGAAAGTCAGCCGGCTGTCGCACACCACCGCCAGCAGCATCAGGGGGATCCAGGACCCGCAGGTGATGGACGCGCCGGTGGGCAGGGGGATCATGATGGAGCCCAGGATCAGGGTCAGGGCACAGGCCAGGCCGCCCATGGCCAGATTCTTGGCGTTCAGCTTCAAACCCCGGCACAGCCAGACCGTCACCGCCAGGTAGGCCACGGTGAACACAGCCACAAGGATCGGAGAGGTCATCCCACGAACGCTCCTTTCAGGTCAAACATGTGGTTCATAGGGCCGGAACCGTGACCTAGGTCCAGCATTGCCGCCAGGGCCCCGGAGATGTAGGCCTTGGCCCGCTCCACGGACTCGTCCAGGTCGTAGCCCTTGGCCAGGTTGGCGGCAATGGCGCTGGAAAGGGTGCAGCCGGTGCCGTGGGTGTTGGGATTGTTGATCCGCTTGCCGTGGAACCACTTGCCGGAACCGTCCCGCCACAGGAGATCGTCGGCATCGTTGACCTTATGGCCGCCCTTGCACAGCACGGCGCAGCCGTACTTTTCGCTGATGTACTTGGCGGCGGCCTCCATGCCAGTGGCATCGGTGATGGTCATGCCGGAGAGGATCTCCGCCTCGGGGATGTTGGGGGTCAGGACCACCGCCAGCGGCAGCAGCTCCCGGCACAGAGCCTCCACCGCGTCATCCCGCAGCAGCTTTGCCCCGGAGGTGGCCACCATCACGGGATCCACCACGATGTTCTTCGCCTTGTACTGCTTCAGTTTTTCCGCGATGACCACGATGAGGTCGGCGGAGGAAACCATGCCGATCTTCACCGCGTCGGGGAAAATATCGGTAAAAATAGCGTCCAGCTGCTCACCCAGGAAATGAGGAGTGGACTCCAGAATATCTGTGACGCCGGTGGTGTTCTGGGCGGTCAGGGCCGTGACGGCGCTCATGGCGTAAACGCCGTTGGCCGTCATGGTCTTCATATCCGCCTGGATACCGGCGCCTCCGCTGGAATCGCTTCCAGCAATGGTCAATGCTGTTTTCATGTGAATACTTCCTTTCTCTTTTACAGCACAGTTTTATAAAGCGATACAAGGTGGTGCCCCCAATGTACCGCCTGAACACAGGGCAAGGCCCTGAGCGTTCCGAATTTACTTGTTGAGCGGTTCCCAATGGTCGGGAAACTCCGTCAGGGACGTGAGATAGACCTCCGCCGCCTCTTTCAGCCCCGCCTGATCTGTTTCCCCGTGGGCGTCCAATACGCCGACAGTGCGGAAACCCGCCGTCTTGGCGGTTTTCAGGGCGTAGAGGGAATCCTCGAATACCAGCGTTTCTGCCGGGGCCGTCCCCAACGCTTCCGCCGCCAGATGGTAGATCACCGGCTCATGCTTGCTGGCGCCCACCTCGCCGGTGGTGAAAACTGCTTTCAGGTAGGGCAGCAAGCCCAGCCGATCCAATGCGGCGGTCACGTGCACCCGCGGGCTGGAGGTAGCCGCCGCCATGGAAATGCCCCGTTCCGCCAGAAATTCCAGCAGCGCTGCCGCGCCGGGCTTGGCAGGGACCTCCTGAGCATAGTAGTCCTTCAGCATTTGGGCAATGCCGCCGCAAATTTCCGCCTCGCTCTGTTGAAGCGGGTAATGCGCTTTCAGATAGGCAGCCCCCTGCTCCATGCTCATGGGAAAGAGGACCTCATTCAGTCCCGGCTCCGGGGTGATGTGCAGCCGCCGGAGATACCGGGCGCCCAGATCTTCCCAGATACCCATAGAGTCCAGCAGAACGCCATCCAAATCGAAAATGGCCCCCCGGATCATACCCGCAGCATTTCTTCCACGGTGGCTTTCAAATCAGCGGCGGCGGCTTCGACATCCTTGGCGGCGTAGATAGCGCTGATGACCGCCACGCCGCAGATGCCGCTGCCTGCCAGCTTGCCTACATTCTCGCCGGAAATGCCGCCGATGGCCACCACAGGAATGGACACGGCCTTGCAGATAGCCTTCAGGGTCTCGTAGGACATCTCCCCCACATCGCTCTTGGAGCTGGTGGGGAACACGGCTCCCACGCCCAGATAATCCGCCCCCTGCTTCTCTGCCAGCAGAGCCTCCTCCACCGTGTGAGCGGAGACACCAATGAGCTTGTCCGGTCCCAGCTTTGCCCGGGCATCCAGCGCCGCCATATCGTCCTGCCCCACATGAACGCCGTCAGCGTCCATGGCCTTGGCGATGTCCACGTTGTCATTGACGATAAAGGGAACATGCCGCTCCCGGCACAGGGCTTGCAGTTCCTTGGCTTCTTCCAGGAATTTGCCCTCATCCAGAGACTTTTCCCGAAGTTGGATCATGGTAACGCCGCCGTCCAGACTCTCCTTGACCACGTCCACCAGCGTCCGACCGTTCAGCCAGTGACGGTCGGTGACGGCATACAGTAGCAGATCTTTGGGATCACATTTCATATTGAACACCTCTGCATCTTTTGAAATCCCGGCGGGCACCGCTCTTGTCTGTCCGGCACAAAGGACCGGATAGAAAACAAAACGCGGATATGCCTGAAAGACATATCCGCATTACGAGCTCCATGAGCGTGTCAGCGACGGTATCTCCCTACGTTGGCATTATCCAAATCAGGTTTACGGGTCTGGGCGATACATCCCACTCTCAGCCTGCTTGCGCAAGCTCCCCTATTGACAAAGGGTATCATAGCACTATTCGCCCCGGTTTGCAAGGGATTTTTCCGGATACGGGGGAAATCGGTCAATTTTCCCCGCTCTGCGCGGACTGCACAGAAATTCTGGCGAAAATGCAGTGCGTTTTGCAAAAGCTCCGCGCATTGAGGACATCTGTCTTTTCGACGACCACCATGAAAAGACCCATTTGTGATCCTGCACGAAGTTTGTTCGGAGGGGTAGACAAGTTTCCGCCACGGGTGTATATATGTATACAAGTATACAGCAAGCGTATCGCTGGAAAGGAGCCCGCCATGCTTGAATTATCCGCCAAAACCAATCTGCTGGAGGAAAATGACTACCGTTATTCCCTTCAGGATGTGAAGGACCCGGTGCTGTACCGGGACGTATATAACTATGACGAGGTCCCCAAGGTGGCCTTCAACCACCGGCGGGTGCCTACATCCATGCCTGCCGATATCTGGATCACGGACACTTCCTTCCGGGATGGTCAGCAGTCCATGAACCCCTACACGCCGGAGCAGATCGAGCACCTGTTCAAGCTGCTGAGCAAGCTGGGCGGGCCTTACGGCCTGATCCGCCAGACGGAGTTTTTCATTTACAGCAAGCGGGACCGGGAGGCCATCGAACGCTGTCAGGCTTTGGGGCTGCGCTTCCCGGAGATCACTACCTGGATCCGGGCTACCCGGGAGGACTTCCGGATGGTGAAGGACCTTGGCATCAAGGAGACCGGTATTCTGGTGTCCTGCAGCGACTATCATATCTTTAAGAAAATGCAGATGACCCGCCGGCAGGCGTTGGACTACTATCTGGCCACGGTGAAGGACGCCTTTGACGCCGGGGTCATGCCCCGATGCCATCTGGAGGACATCACCCGGGCTGACTTTTACGGCTTTGTGGTGCCCTTCGTCAATGAGCTGATGGAGCTTTCCCACCAAGCCAAGATCCCCGTCCGTATCCGGGCCTGCGACACCATGGGCTACGGCGTCCCCTATACAGAGGTGGCCCTGCCCCGCAGCGTCCCCGGCATCATCTACGGTTTGCAGCACTATTCCGGCGTGGAGAGCGAATATCTGGAATGGCACGGCCACAATGACTTCTACAAGGCCGTTGCCAACGCCGCCACCGCCTGGCTGTACGGCGCCAGCGGCGTGAACTGCTCCATGCTGGGCATCGGTGAGCGCACCGGCAATGTGCCGTTGGAGGCCATGGTGTTTGAATACGCCTCTCTCCGTGGCTCTCTGGACGGCATGGACCCCACCGCCATCACAGAGATCGCCGACTACTTCGAGCACGAGATCGGCTATCACATCCCCCCCATGACGCCCTTCGTGGGCCGGAACTTCAACGTCACCCGTGCAGGCATCCACGCTGACGGGCTTTTGAAGGACGAAGAGATCTACAACATTTTCAATACGGAAAAGCTGCTGGACCGGCCTGCCGCCGTAGCCATCAGCAAAACCTCCGGGCTGGCGGGCATCGCCTACTGGATCAACCAGAACTACCGGCTCCGCAGCGACCACCAGCTCAGCCAGCTCAGCAAGCATGACGCACTGGTGGAAAAGCTGAAAGTCTGGGTGGACGAACAGTATGCCGGAGGCCGCACCACCGCCCTTTCCAACGAGGAACTGGAAGAAAAAATCGCAGAACTGTCCGGCGGCGTGCTGAAGCCCCGCCATTGAGGAGGAACCCACCATGATGAGAGATCACAAGCCCATTTCCATCGCCGATCAGGTTTTCGAAAAGCTGGAACGGGATATTCTGTCCGGTAAATACCCTCAGGGTGAGATTCTGAGCGAGCTGCGGCTGTCCGGCGAGCTGGGCGTCAGCCGCACCCCCATCCGGGAGGCCATCCGCCGCTTGGAGCAGGAGCGCATTTTGGAGGACTCCGGACACGGTCTGGTGGTCATCGGCATCTCCCGGCAGGATATGCTGGATATCTACGAGATCCGCCTTCAGCTGGAGGGTCTGGCCGCAAAGCGGGCCGCCGCCAGCATCACTGACGATGTACTGAGTGAAATGAAGGAGGTCCTGGACCTGCAGCGCTTCTACATTGAAAGCGAAAAGGAGCCGGGCGAAAATTCCGATCAGGTCAAAAACCTGGACTCCCGGTTCCATGAATTGCTTTACAACAGCTGCGGCAGCCGTCCCTATGCGGATACGCTGATCTCCCTCCATAAGAAGATCATCAAGTACCGCAAGGCCTCCGTCACCCACCACAGCCGGGCGGTCCACGCCTTAGAGGAGCACACCGCCATCTACGAGGCCCTTGCCGCCCACGATGGGGACCGGGCTGCGGAGGCGTCCCTGCGCCATGTGGAAAACGCCCGGGCCAATCTGGCAGACATCATCCAAAAGGAGGGCTGAACCATGGGAAAGACACTGACAGAAAAACTGATCGCCGCCCATCTGGTCAGCGGCAGCATGGAGCCAGGGGCTGAGGTAGCCCTGCGCATTGACCAGACCCTGACCCAGGATGCCACCGGCACCATGGCCTATCTGGAATTTGAGTCCATGGGCATTGACCGGGTCAAAACAAAGCGATCCGTGGCCTATATCGACCACAACACTCTCCAATCCGGCTTTGAAAACGCCGACGATCACCGGTACATCCAATCCGTTGCCGCCAAGCACGGCATCTGGTTCTCCCGCCCCGGCAACGGCATCTGCCACCAGGTGCATCTGGAACGCTTCGGCGTACCAGGGCAGACCCTCATCGGCTCCGACAGCCACACCCCCACCGGTGGCGGCATCGGGATGCTGGCCTTCGGCGCGGGGGGCATGGACGTAGCCGTGGCTATGGGCGGCGGAGCCTACTACATTACCATGCCCAAGGTCATCAAGGTCGAGCTGACCGGTGCGCTGCGTCCCTTCGTCACCGCCAAGGACATCAGCTTGGAGGTCCTGCGGCTCCTCTCCGTCAAGGGCGGCGTGGGGCATGTGATGGAATGGGGTGGTCCCGGCATCGCCGGGTTATCCGTTCCAGAGCGGGCCACCATCACCAATATGGGTACAGAGCTGGGGGCTACTACCTCCATCTTCCCCTCCGATGAAGTGACCCGTGCCTTTTTGAAGGCCCAGGGGCGGGAAGCCGACTTCACCCCCCTCTCCGCCGATCCCGATGCGGCCTATGACCGGGTCATCCACATCGACCTGGACACCCTGGAACCCATGATCGCCTGTCCCCATATGCCGGACAAGGTGGTGCCCGTCCGCAGTTTGAAGGGCGTTAAGGTGGATCAGGTCTGCGTCGGCTCCTGCACCAATTCCTCTCTGTACGATCTGCTGAAAACCGCCGCCATGCTGAAAGGCAGGACCGTGGCCCCCTCTGTCAGTATGTCCGTGTCCCCCGGCTCCCGGCAGGTCCTGACCATGCTGGCCAACTGCGGCGCGCTGTCGGATATTCTGGCCTCCGGTGCGCGGCTGCTGGAATGTGCCTGCGGCCCCTGTATCGGTATGGGCTTCTCCCCCAACTCCGGCGGTGTGAGCCTGCGGACCTTCAACCGCAACTTCGAGGGCCGCAGCGGTACGGCGGATGCCAAGGTGTATCTGGTGTCCCCGGAGACCGCCGTGGCCGCCGCCCTCACCGGCGAGATCACCGATCCCCGGGACCTGGGGATGGAGGCCCTCCATGTGGAGATGCCGGACCACTTCCTCATTGACGACAGCGCCGTGCTGGCCCCTGCCGCCCCGGAGGATGCGGCCCAGTTGGAGGTGCTCGCGGTCCCAACATCAAGGAATTCCCCCAGGGCAAGCCTGTGGGGGACGCCATCACCGCCAAGCTGACCCTAAAGGTCGGAGACAACATCACCACCGACCACATCATGCCCGCAGGCTCCAAGATCCTCCCCTACCGCTCCAATATCCCCAAGCTGTCTGAGTTCTGCTTCGCCGTGTGCGACAAGGACTTCGCCAAAAAGGCCAAGGAGGCCGGGGAAACCATTCTGGTGGGCGGCAGCAACTACGGACAGGGTTCCTCAAGAGAACACGCGGCGCTGGTGCCCCTGTACTTAGGCGTCCGGGCGGTCATCGCTAAGAGCTTCGCCCGCATCCACGCCGCCAACCTCATCAACGCCGGTATCCTGCCCCTGACCTTTGCCAACCCCGATGACTATGACGCCTTGACCCAAGGCGAGACCCTGACCCTCACCGGCATCGACACCGGTCTGGACAGCGGTACCATGACGCTTCACGCCGGGGACCGGGAAATTCCCGTCTGTGGCAGCTTCACCAAGCGGCAGGCGGCGATGCTCCGGGCGGGCGGTCTGCTGAATTACACGAAAGAAGGCAATGACTGATGGATCAGAACGCATATATCGAACAGGCGGCGGCGCATTTCCGAACCTTACTGACTGAGCAGTTAAACCGGCAGGAGCGCATGGCCCAAGGCTCTCCCGCCAAGGACTTTTCCCGCATGGAGCGCATCGTCATCGGCCTGACCCCCGGCGACGGCATCGGTCCCATCCTCATGGCCCAGGCCCGGCGGGTGTTGGAAAAGCTGCTGGCGGACGAGATTGCCAATGGCCGGGTGGAACTGCGGGACATCGAGGGGTTGACCATTGAAAACCGCACTGCTCAGGGCAAAGCCATTCCTGACGAGGTGCTGGCCTCCATCAAGGACTGCGACGTGCTGCTGAAAGGCCCCACGGAGACTCCCAAGGGCGGTACGCTGGAAAGCGCCAATGTGGCCATGCGCCGGGAGCTGGACCTGTTTGCCAACGTGCGGCCTGTATCCGTCCCGAAGCTGGGCATCGACTGGACCTTCTTCCGGGAGAATACGGAGGGCGAATACGCTCTGGGCAGCCGGGGCGTTGAGGTGCCCGGTATGCTGAGCATGGACTTCAAGGTCACCACAGACGCCGGTACCCGCCGGATCGCCAAGGCCGCCTTTGACTTTGCCCGGGCCAACGGCAAAACCAATGTGGCCATCGTTACCAAGGCCAACATCATGAAAAAAACCGACGGAATGTTCACCCGCATCTGCCATGAGGTTGCGGCGGACTACCCGGAGATCACCGCCGAGGACTGGTACATCGACATTATGACCGCCAATTTGGTGAACCCGGAAATCCGCAGCAGGTTTCAGGTGTTCGTCCTGCCCAATCTGTACGGCGACATCATCACCGACGAGGCCGCCCAGATTCAGGGCGGCGTAGGCACGGCGGGCAGCGCCAACACCGGCAGTCAATATGCCATGTTCGAGGCCGTCCACGGCACCGCCCCCCGGCTCATCGCCGACGGCGAGGGAGACTACGCCAATCCCGCCAGCATTTTGAAGGCGGCAGAGCTGCTGCTGCGGCACATCGCCATGGCGGACAAGGCAGATCAGCTCGCCGCCGCTATGAGCCTCTGCGTGGAAACGGAGCGGCGGGTGGTCATGACCGGCCACCGGGACGGGGCCTCCTGCGCCCAGTTCGTGGATTATCTGCTGGAAAAGCTGTAAAAGCAGCATCCAAACGGTTCACTGTCCATATCGTCAAAATGCGGTCCGCAGATGTCTGCGGACCGCTTTTTAGTATGTTAGAACAAATCAGTCAACATGACAGAAAAACAGCAAAATAGGACACATCCACATTGCTGACTTCCACATATGGCATTTTCAGAAGGAAAACAGAGATAGACTTCCACAGAAACTTCCATCCCAACGGCGGAGGACGCAAAAAGAGAGGGAACCGGTTTTCCGATTCCCCCTCAAAAGATTTTGGTTTTTGCGGAACTTACTTGTTGAAGTAACGCTTCAGCATACCCTCCAGAGCCTTACCGTGGCGAGCCTCGTCGCGGGCCATCTCATGGACGGTGTCGTGAATAGCGTCCAGACCGTTCTTCTTGGCGCAGGCGGCCAGCTCAAACTTGCCGGCAGTAGCACCGTACTCGCAGTCCACACGCCAGGCCAGATTCTTCTCGGTGGAGGCGGTCATGTTGCTCTCCAGGTCGCTGCCCAGCAGCTCGGCGAACTTAGCGGCGTGCTCGGCTTCCTCATAAGCGGCCTTCTCCCAGTAGAGGCCGATCTCGGGATAGCCCTCACGGTGAGCGATCCGGGCCATGCACAGATACATACCCACCTCGCTGCACTCGCCGTTGAAGTTGGCCATGAGCTGATCGAAGATGTACTTCTTATCCTCCTCGGAGATGTCGGCGTTGTTCTTCACGGTCTCTGCGTAGATGCCGAACTTGTGCTCAGCAGCCAGCTTCAGCTCGCCCTTGACCTCTTCAAATGCATTCTTGGCGTGGCAGACGGGGCACTCGACGGGAGCCTCGGGACCCTCATAAATGTAACCGCAAACCTTGCAGACCCACTTCTTCATAGATGTATCCTCCTTAAATAATTACCTTATCTTCGCTCTTTCCTTGAGCGTTTTTTGCTTTGTGAGTGTAGTATATCAGGAATCGTTTCTATTTGCAAGTTGCAAATGCAACTTTTTAAAAGAACCTAAAATTGTTCACGCTTTGTTAGAGTTATTGAACTGCCCTGGGACTATCCCACACAGATACAGCGGCCGGGGAAGCGATCGCTTCCCCGGCCACACTGGTTGATCTTATTCCTCGTTCCGGGCCTTGGCCTCTGCGATCGCCTTCTCCTGCGCCGCGGGAGGGCAATCCTCATAGCGGACAAAGTGCAGGGTAAAGGTGCCGCGGGACTGAGTCATGGAGCGGAGGTCGATGGCATAGGTGCTCATCTCGCCCATGGGGACCTCAGCGGTGATAACCTGCTCGCCATTGCCGGCAGGGTCCATACCCATGACGCGGCCCCGACGCTTGTTCAGGTCACCCATGACATCGCCCATGTAGCTGTCAGGCACGGTGACCTTCAGCTCGCCCACAGGCTCCATCAGGCAGGGGTTGGCCTCAGGCAGAGCGGCCTTGTAGGCCAGCTGAGCGGCGGTCTTGAATGCGATTTCGGAGGAGTCAACGGGGTGATAGGAGCCATCATACAGAACGGCCTTCAGATTCACCACCGGATAACCGGCCAGAGGACCGTGGACGCAGGCCTCCCGCAGGCCCTTTTCCACAGCGGGGAAATAGTTCTTGGGCACAGAGCCGCCGAACACTTCCTCAGCGAAGATCATGTCATCCTGCTCGGTCTGGGGCTCGAAGCGGATCCACACGTCACCAAACTGGCCGCTGCCGCCGGTCTGCTTCTTATGACGGCCCTGCTTCTGTACGGTCTTGCGGATCTTCTCACGGTAAGCCACGCGGACAGGGCTCAGCTCCACTTCCACGTTGAAGCGGGTCTTGAGCTTACTGACCAGCACATCCACCTGCATATCGCCGGCGCCGGAGAGGACCATCTGATGGGTCTCGGCGTTGTTGACCACGGAGAAGGAGGGGTCCTCCTCATTGAGACGGTTCAGGCCCTGAGCCACCTTATCGTCCTGGCCGCGGGTCTTGGGGGCGATGGCCACAGAGTAGCAGGGTTCAGCGAAGGGGATGCCCTTCAGCGCCACGACCTTACGGCTGTCGCACAGGGTATCGCCGGTCTTGACCTTATCCATCTTGGCGATGGCGCCGATATCGCCGCACACCAACTCCTTGACCTCGGTGGCCTTCTTGCCACGCATGGTATACAGGCGGCCCAGCTTCTCGTTGTCGCCGGTGCGGGCATTGACCATGGTCATATCCGGCGTGATGCTGCCGGAGAGGACCTTCACGAAGGAGTACTTGCCGTACTGGTCGGAAATGGTCTTGAACACGAAAGCCGTAGGCACACCACCGGCGGACACCACGAATTCCTCGGTGGTGCCGTCAGCCAGAGTGGCCTTATGATAGTTGCCCTGCTCGGGAGAGGGCAGCAGCTCCATGATGTTGTCCAGCAGCATCAGAGTGCCCATATCAGCCACGGCGCTGCCGCACAGCACGGGGAACACGCTCAGCTCACGGACGCCCTGACGGAGGCCCTGAGCCATTTCAGCGTAGGTGAAGTCCTCGCCGTTGAAGAAGCGCTCCATGAATTCCTCGCTGGTCTCCGCCACGGATTCCTTCAGCGCATCGTTGAACTCGTTGATGACGGTCACCTTATCCTCAGGCAGCTCGATCTCCACACGCTTGCCGTCCTGCATCTCATAGGCGCGCTTATTCAGGATGTCCATGAGGCCGGTGACTTTCTTGTTTTCGTCCAGCGTAGGCACCACAACGGGAGCGATCTTGTTGCCGAAGCGCTCACGGAGCGCATCAAAGGTGGCGTTATAGTCGCTGTGATCCTCGTCGATCTTGGAGATATAGATAAAGCGGGGCATATTCCGCTCTTCGCAATACTTCCACGCCTTCTCAACGCCCACGGACACACCGTCCTTAGCGGAGGCCACGATGATGGCGGCGTCGGCGGCCCGGAGGGCCTCCATCACTTCGCCGGAAAAATCGAATGCGCCCGGAGTATCCAGCACGTTGATGCGGCAGCCCTTATAGTCGATAGGCGCCACAGCGGTGGACAGAGAGATCTGACGCTTGACCTCTTCGGGATCATAATCACAAACGGTATTGCCGTCCGCGACTCTGCCCATACGGTCGATGGCGCCGGTCATAAACAGCAGGCTCTCTGCCAGAGAAGTCTTACCGCTGCCGCTGTGACCCAGCAGGCAGACGTTACGGATGTTCTGTACTGAATAGCTCATGTTTGTTCCACTCCTTATGTTGATGCTGTTGACACGGCCCGAATGAGCCGATAAAAGATCTGTCAACCATTGAGACTCACTCAATGTGTTAATTATACCGCTTTTTCATAGGCAATACAACAAGAATTTTGTGAGATCTTACATTTTGGAGGGGTAGGCAAAAAGGGTCGCCTATTTTTGTGGGGTCCCGCAAAAATCATTTTTCTTTAAAAAAAGTCTTTTGGTCCCGGACAGTGCGAAAAAGTACCGGGAGGCAGGGAAAAAGCCTGCCTCCCGGTACTTTATTCTGTCAAGTGTCAATATCGGCCGGTCCAGTCGCTCATCAGCAGCACCGGCAGGGTCCACAGCAGCAAAAACACCGTCAGGGACAGGGGGGTGAGCAAATCAAACTTCCCCAGAGACACCAGATACGCCGTCAGCAAAACGCCGGCGGCGCTGCCCGCCAGGGACAGCCAGGTCGCCCGGCGCACCGCCGTCCGCAGACGGCGGCTGCCCACCACCGCTTCGGCATAGGGCAGCAGGCCCTCCCGCAGCAGCAGCGCCCGGGGCAGGCCCCGGTCCTCCTCCGCTTCGCTGAGGGCCACCCGGTCCGTCAGCTGCGGATACTCCACCTTGATCTTCTTGTAGAACTTCCGCTTCAGCAGCGCCGGGGTGATGTTGGGGTCCCGCACCGCCAGAATCGGCGTGATCCGGCTGCGGCGCAGGGTCCGCAGCGCGTAATCCACATTTTCCGACGCCTCGTACTTCACGGCGAACACCGCCGCCAGCTGATGATCGATGGCCAGGAAAATGCCGGTTTTCAGATTGATGTTGCTGGGCAGACGCACATCCTGCTTCCGCAGGAAGGAGGCCGTCCCCAACAGGACGGATTCCCCGTGGATCGTGCAGCCAAAGCCGCCCTGCTCATAGAAGCTCAGGTCCTGAGCCGTTTCCCGTGGGGCGTTCTCCCCCACCGCCAGTCCCTCAAAGACCCGCTCCAGGCCGCAGCCCGCCGCACGGGCGGCTGCCGCCGCATAAGTCGACACCTTTCCCAGTTCCTCGCCGTAGACCTTCACACCGTTGAGCCGGATGGTCCCCGGCGGGAACAGGTCGGTATCCGTCAGGATCATGCCCCGGCGCTTTCCTACCCGGGCCGCGCCATCCCATCCCGCCACGGCACAGCCGCTTTTCTGCTGTCGGCGGGTCAGCCGGGACCATGGCAGGCTCCAGCACAGCGGTAGGGAACAGGTGGCTCCCGCTGTCAGGATCACGGACCAGTTCCGCAGGAAGTCAATTCCGTGTCCACGTCCCAAAGAGGTCAAGCCCGCGAATACCAGCGCGGCCATAAAAATCACCGGTAGGAACACCGTCTGAAGACGGGAGGCATAATCATCCCGCATGGCGGTGGTGTAAAAGCCCCGCAGGTCTCCCCTCTGCTTGCAGGCACCCCTTGGAGTTTCCGTGACCAAGTAAGGGGGGTGATCGTCCAGCGATGCCAAACGGAAGCTATCATAGCTGCCCCGGCTTTCCCGGCTGATGCCCCACTGGGCAAAGCACAGCGCCAGTCCCGCCGCAGCGGTATAGGGAAGCGCTTCTCCCCGCCCCGGAACAAGCAGCCACAACGCGCAGTCCACCACCGCCGCCAGCACCGCCAACGACACCAGCAGTGCGCTGACGCAGCGTTTTTCACTCAGCTTCCGGATCGCGTACACCGGCACGTGCCAGCACAGTACCAATTCGATCAGCAGACAGGCCAGCATGGCAACGCCTTGGATCTGCCGGTCTCCGGTCCAGAAGGGGACCGTGACGCCGTACTGCTCCGCCGCCATAGCGGCGATAGGCACCAGCGCTGTAAAAAAGGCAAACCCCAGAGACCGGTGACGGCTCTTATAGGCTTCCCGCTCCTCAGACGCGACCTCGCTGAGCTCCGGCTCTTCCCCGATGCTCTCTGCCTCGGTAAGAGGCTTTACCGGTTCCTCCGGGGCTTCCATGGAATCGTAGAGCTGCTCCGTTTCCTCCTGCCGCTTCCGGGAGAACAGCCCCCATTTCGGCTTCAGCAGCGTTTCGTGGTGCTCCTCCATCACGGCCCCTACCGTTGTCCCTACCAGTTCTTCCAGACTCAGGAAGCGGGTAGCCTCCGGCTCCGGGCCGTCATCTGTCCGGGGTTCTTCCTCCGGGTCCGAATCGTCGGCAAGGGGGGCCTCCCCGTCCTGTTCCAGCGCCGCCGCAGCGATCCGTTCCTCCCAGCGAGCCATTGCTGATTTGGGTGTTGGGGAAGGGGCCGTCTCTGTCGGTTTAGGGGCGGAAGGCTGTTCAGAAGCCGGTGCCTTGGGCGTTTCCGGCTTCGCCGGAGCGGTCTCACGCTCCACCTCTTCCATGATTTTCTGCTGGCGGCTGGAGCCGTACTCCGCCAGAATCTCCTCTAAGGTGTAATCCTCGTCAGACGGCGGCGTATCCCAGGTGCCTGTGCCGTATTCTGTTTTCTCGACATCCTTTGACACCGTGTTCTCTCCAAACTTCTCAGTTCATCCGCTGACGCACGGCCTCATACAGCAGGATCGCTGCCGAGGCGCTGGCGTTCAGGGAATTCAGATCACCCTTCATGGGGATGCTCACCAGAAAATCGCAGTTTTCGGCAGCCAGACGGGTCATGCCGTCCCCCTCGCTGCCGATGACGATGGCAGCGGCGCCCTTCAGATCCGCGTCATACAGGCCGGTGGTGCCGTTGGCCGCCGTGCCGAATACCCAGACCCCCTGCTTTTTCAGGTCCTTCAGCAAGGAGGGAATATTGGGCACCCGAGCCACCTTCATGTGAGACACCGCGCCTGCGGAGGTCTTGGCCACCACGCTGGTCAGGCCCGCACTGCGGCGCTTGGGAATGACCACGCCGTGAGCGCCGGCGCAATAAGCCGTCCGAATGATGGCGCCCAGATTGTGGGGGTCGGAGATCTCGTCGCACACCACGATCAGGGGCGACTCGTTCTTGGCGGCGGCATCTGCCAGAATATCGTCTACACTGACGTACTCCCGCACCGCTGCCAGAGCGATGACGCCCTGATGGGCGTGGGTGCGGCTCATGCCGTCCAGCTTCCGCCTGTCGGCCTCCACCACCACGATGCCCGCCGCCCGGGCCTTGGAGGCGATGTGGCCCAGGGTCTTGTCCACCTCACCCTTCTGGATGAAAATTTTGTCGATGCTGGCCTCCGTCCGCAGGGCTTCGATCACCGCGTTGCGGCCTTCAATGAGGCCGTCGGCCTCGGCGGTCAGCTGGTCTTTTCTTTCGTCTGTCATATTGAAATCCTCTCATGATCGGAATTTGTCAAAATCTGCGGGGTATACTTTTTACAGTATATCACAGAACCGGTCCACAATAAAGATGAATTTGAAAAATCGTTCCGCCTTAGCGCGTCTGAATTTACAGAAAGTTTATGAAAAGGCAGTCTCTTTTCCTTGTGGTTTCAAGGAGGTTGTGCTATACTGCTTTTTAATTTCACACACTCTGAAAGGAGTTCTCAATGGACCAGAACGATAAAAACAATAAAAACCGACGGGGCAACCGCAATCTGCTGGGCGCTGTCAAGCTGGTGGCCTGGGCGTTGGTGCTGACGCTGGTGTTCTACTGCACCAGCAGCTACATGGGGTCCGCCGGAAAGCAGGCCTCCAACATCAACATCAAGTACAGCGATTTCATCGCCATGATGGAGGACAAGCAGGTGGAGGACGTCACCGTGGACCTCTCCGAGGGCCTGCTGTATATCGTCCCCAAGGACGGCTATGTCTACACCGCTGAGAACGGCACCGCCTACACCAAGTCCACGGATCAGGACGGCAAGGCCGTTTACGCTTTTACCGACGCCGACGGCAAGGAGCATACTGCGGCGCTGAAGCTCTTTACCGTGAAGATGGAGTCTAATGACACTCTGGTGGAGCGGATGCATGAGGCCGGAAAAACAGACTATGACACGAAGTACGAGCCTCAGATGAGCCCGCTCCTTCTGTTCGCCATCAACTTCATCCTGCCCTTTGTCTTTATCATGCTCATGTTCTCCCTCGTCATGCGGATCATGGCGAAAAAGGGCGGCATGGGAGGCATGGGCGGGATCGGCGGCGTAGGTAAGGCCAACGCCAAGGTCTACATGGAAAAACAGACCGGCGTCACCTTTGCCGATGTGGCCGGTCAGGACGAGGCCAAGGAATCCCTGACGGAGATCATCGACTTCCTGCACAATCCCAAGAAATATACCGACATCGGTGCCAAGCTCCCCAAGGGTGCTTTGCTGGTAGGCCCTCCGGGCACCGGCAAAACGCTGCTGGCCAAGGCCGTGGCCGGCGAAGCCAATGTCCCCTTCTTCTCCATCTCCGGCTCCGACTTTGTGGAGATGTTCGTGGGCGTGGGCGCATCCCGTGTCCGCGACCTCTTTAAGGAGGCCGCCAAGGTAGCCCCCTGTATCGTATTCATCGATGAGATCGACACCATCGGCAAATCCCGTGACTCCGGGCGCTTCGGCGGCAATGACGAGCGGGAGCAGACCCTGAACCAGCTTCTTGCCGAAATGGACGGCTTTGACCCCACCAAAGGCATCATTCTTCTGGCCGCCACCAACCGGCCCGAGGTGCTGGATCAGGCCCTTCTGCGGCCCGGCCGGTTCGACCGCCGCATCATCATCGATCGTCCCAATCTGGCGGGCCGTCTGGCCACCCTTCAGGTCCATACCCGGAACATCAAGCTGGCTGAGGATGTCAACTTGAAGAAGGTGGCGCTGGCCACCGCCGGCTGCGTGGGCGCCGACCTTGCCAACCTTGTGAATGAGGCCGCTCTCCGGGCCGTCCGGAAGGGCCGCAAGCTGGTGATCCAGGAGGACCTGCTGGCCGCCTTCGAGCTGGTCATCGCCGGTACGGAGAAAAAGGGCAGCGTCCTGACGGAATTTGAGAAAAAGCTGGTGGCCTACCATGAGGTCGGTCACGCTATGGTGGCCTATAAGCAGAAGAACACAGAACCGGTCCAGAAGATCACCATTGTCCCTCACACCCAAGGCGCGCTGGGTTACACCCTGCTGATGCCGGAGGAGGATAAGACGGAGCTGCGGACCCGGGACGAGCTGATGGCGAAGATCGCCGTGTCCATGGGTGGCCGCGCCGCCGAGGAAGTGGTGATGGACACCATGACCAACGGCGCCTCTCAGGACATTCAGGAGGCCACCGGCGTGGCCCGGAACATGGTTGCCATGTTCGGCATGAGCGACCAGTTCGGCATGATGGCTCTGGCCTCCCGCCGCAGCCAGTATCTGGACGGCGGCTACGGTCTGGACTGCGCACAGGACACCGCCGCCGCTATGGACAAGGCCGTGAAGGATATCCTGGACAAGTGCTATGCCGACGCCGTGAACATCATCCGGGAAAACCGGGAGGACATGGACAAGGTGGTGGCCTACCTGCTGGAGAAAGAGACCATCACCGGTGCGGAGATGGTAGCCATCATCGAGGGCCGGGACCCCTCCACCGTAGAGGATGCCTATGCCTCCACTCTGGCCCACGAGAATGGCTTCCGCCCCTCTCAGCCGGAGGTCATCGAGCCTGCCGCCCGGAAGGTCCACATGATCTCCGAGAAGATCGAGGCCCCGGAGGACGCTCCCGCCGGCGGGGAGAAGAATGATGCGGACAAGCCCGGCTCTGACGAAACGCCGTCTGACGGGAAGCCTGAGTCCAAGCAGGAAAACGACTCCAGATCCGAATAACCACCAAACAGGCGTACCATCTGGTACGCCTGTTTTTGAAAATGAGAGAAAAGAGAGGAAACACCATGATCCGTATTGCCAAGGAATCCGACCTGCCTGCCGTAGCCGCCGTCTATGAGGCTATTTTAGACCATGAGGACGCCACCGGCCTCCACTACACTGGCTGGAAGCGGGGCGCTTACCCCACCGCCGACACCGCCCGGAATATTTTCAACGCCGGGACCCTGTATGTAGGCGTGGACGAGGACGGCACGGTCTGGGGCAGCATGAATCTCAACGGCGTCCAGCTGCCGGAATACAAAAACGGCGGCTGGTCCATCCCCGCCGAGGACAGTCAGGTGGCCGTCATCCACACCCTGACCATCCATCCTGACCGGGCGGGGCAAGGCTTGGCCCGGCAGATGGTGGCCTTTGCCGAAGACACCGCCCGCAGTCAGGGCAAGACCGTCATGCGGTTCGACACTGGCGTGAGCAACGCCGTTTCCAACCACCTCTACCCTGCCATCGGCTACCGCTTCGCCGGGACGGTGGACACCTTCTTCATGGGCTACGTCCACTGCCCCCTGAATCTCTACGAAAAAAAGCTGTAAAACCCCTGTGTAAACCCACGGTTTACAAATTTCGCCGGGAAGTTGGTGGCGATTTTGCCCGCTTTCAGCGATACTGTTCCCACGAAAGGATGTGACGCGTATGACCACAGGCCAGCGGATCGCCCAGAAGCGAAAAGAGGCCGGATTGTCCCAAGAAACACTGGGCGCGGAGCTGGGTGTTTCCCGGCAGTCCATTTACAAGTGGGAATCGGATACCGCCCTGCCGGAGATCGACAAGCTGGTGGCCCTCAGCCGCCGGTTCGGTGTGACCGTAGGCTGGCTGTTAGGTGTGGAAGAAACGCCGGAGGCGGCCTCCGCCCCGGACAGCGGCGAATTGACGGACGCCCAGTTGAAAATGGTGGAGGAGATCACGGCGCGGTACATCGCCGCCCTGCCGGCTCCGAAGCCCCGAAAGAAATGGCCCTATGTGCTGGCAGCGCTGATGGTGCTGTATGCCACCCACCGCGCCTATCAGAGCATTGACCGGCAGTTTGACGGCGTTTACAGCCGGATTGGTCAGATGGATAGCAAAATGTCCAATCAGGTATACAGCATCTCCGGTCAGGTGGAGGAGATCCTCAAACAGCAGAACAGCCTGACGGTGGACTATGGAATAAAGTTGGTATCTGCCGATCTGGTCAAAAACGCCGTGACTTTCTCTGTCTACGCCGTCCCCAAAACATACGCGGAGGGCATGCGCGTTGAATTTTCAGTGGACAACGGCCACAGCTCCAACAGCAAAACCGTCCTGTCCGAGCCAGATCAGAACAGGCAGCCGGTCAGCGAGAAATTCTCGACGGAGCTGACCTGCGAACTGACGGATGACATCTCCATCACCGCGGTATTCGTCATGCCGGACGGCACCCGGCAGACCCAGCCCCTGCAAACGTATTCCGGTCTGTATTCCGGCTCCCTGCCGGACGTTGCCAGTCTTGTGGATGCGGATTTCCAAGGCCGGGCGCAGATTGAAAACGGCAAGCTGACCCTGCCGGGCGCCATGGAGTATGCCCTGACGCTCAATACAAAGCTGGACAATATTCTGATCCCCCGGGCGGAGGCCGTTTCCATTCGGGTAGGCCTGTTCAAAAACCAGCGGCTTGTCGCTTGGGCGGAACCCATCAGCGACGAGGAGCAGACCAGCTACCAGGGCTTTGACAACGCCACCTTCTATCGGCTGGAGCCTCTCTCCTTCCCCTTTGCCGCCGGGGATATTCTGGAATCAGCGGCTGTTCTCACCGATGAATACGGCCGGGAGGTCATCTGCCCTGATTGCTTTCCCCTGACGCTGGACAGCGACGGCCAGACCCTTGTATTCCCCGGCAGCACCGGGTCGGATACCGTTGACGCTTACAGCATCGATACGGACATTTCCCACTGGACATTTCAATAAGCCCAAAGCCAGCCCATACGGGCTGGCTTTTGATTTCTTTCTTCCACGGTGAGAAAGATTTTCGCAGCTTTTTCATCAGTTTTCAGGGCACTCAGAGCCTCTTCCCATACGCAGAGAACAGCCGCCGCGGAGTTTCCGCAGCGGCTGTTCTGTGATTCAGCTCTCGGTAACGCCCAGATTACGGTGCAGAAGCTGATGGGTCTTGCCCTTCAGCAGGCCCTCGTACAGAGCGAGGACCATGGGGTTCTCGTTGGACTTTTTGATCTGCATATTGACGTCGGTATCATACAGTCCCTTGGCGCGGGCCTTCCGGGTCCGGGGACCGGCGCCGACCGGCTGGCCGCCGCCCATGATACAGCCACGGCGGCAGGCCATGACCTCCACGAAGTCATAGCTGACCTCGCCGCTCTGGATACGCTTGACGAGCTTGTCGGCATTGCCCAGACCGTTGACCACTGCGGCGCGGATCTCCTTGCCCATGTAGTCAAAGGTCAGTTCCTTCAAGCCTTCATCGCCCCGGACGCCGCTGGTGCGGATACGATCCATTTCCACCCGGCTGTGGCCGGTCTGAAGGCGGCGGAGCACCGCCTCCGTCACGCCGCCGGTGACGCCAAAGATAACGCCGCCGCCGGAACCGATACCAAAGGGCATATCGGTGGACTCGCCGTCGATATTCTCAAAGCGGATACCGGACTTGCGGATCATGGAGGCCACCTCGGTGGTGGTCAGCACATAGTCCACGTCCTGTCGGCCATTGGTCATGGACTCAGGGCGGAGGATTTCCTCCTTCTTGGCGGTGCAGGGCATGATGGAAACCGACACCAGCTTCTTGCCCTGATTGATCTCAGGATTGCGGTAGTATTCCCGGATCACCGCGCCGAACATCTGCTGGGGAGAACGGCAGGTGGAAATATTGTCCGCCAGCTCCGGATACCGGGTCTCGCAGAACTTGACCCAGGCAGGGCAGCAGGAGGTGAACAGGGGACCCTTGGCGCCGCTGGAGATCCGCTCCAGCAGCTCCTCCGCCTCCTCGATCACGGTGAGGTCCGCGCCGTAGGTAGTGTCATAGACCTCATGGAAGCCCAGACGGTGCAGGGCATTGACCAGCTTGCCCATGACGTTTTCGCCCTTGGGGATGCCGAACTTGTCGCCCAGCGCCACACGGACCGCCGGAGCCACCTGCGCCACCACAATGGTGTTGGGGTCCGCCAGCGCGTCCCAGACCTCATCGATGTTGGTCTTGATGCTGATGGCGCCGGTGGGACACACCACCCGGCACTGGCCGCAGTTGACGCAGTTGGTCTGGGCGATGGTCTTGTTGAAGGCCGGGGTCACCAGCGTGCTGGTGCCGCGGTAGGCAAAGTCGATGGCGTTCACGGACTGGACATTGTCGCACATACGGACGCAGTCGCCGCAGAGGATGCACTTATTGGGGTTGCGGACGATGGCAGGAGAGCTTTCGTCGATGGGGTACTTGGCCTCCCGGTTCTTGAAGCGGATCCGGTCCACGCCCATGCGGTGAGCCAGCTCCAGCAGATGACACTCGCCGCTTTTCACGCAGGTGGTGCAGTCCCGGTCATGGGCTGCCAGCAGCAGCTCCAGGATCGTCCGGCGGTAGCGCATGAGCCGGGGGGTATTGGTGTAGATCACCATGCCGTCCCGGGGCGGCTCCGCACAGGAGGCAAAGGTCTTGCCCCGGTCATCCTCTACGGTGCACAGACGGCAGGCACCGTAAATGGACAGTTCGGAATGGTAACAAAGGGTCGGTATATCGATCTCCGCGTTGCGGATCACGGTCAGAACATTGGGTTCGTTGGTAAATTCCACCCGCTGACCGTCAATGGTCATAAATCCCATAGCAGCATCCTCCTTACTTCTCTACGGTGATCGCGCCGAAGGCACACTGCTCCACGCAGCTTCCGCAGCGGATGCAGGCGTCCTGATCAATGGTGTACGGCGACTTCAGCGTGCCGTGAATGGCCGACGCCGGGCAGTTCCGGGCGCACTTGGAGCAGCCCTTGCACTTGGCGGGGTCGATGCTGTACACCCGAAGCTTGGAGCAGACGCCGGCGGGACAGCGGCGGTCCCGAATGTGGGCCACATACTCGTCCCGGAAGGCGTTGAGGGTGCTGATGACCGGCTTGGGCGCGCTCTTGCCCAGGCCGCACAGGGCGGTATTCTCAATCATATCCGCCAGATCCCGGAGGGTATCCAGATCCTCCATGGTGCCCTGACCGGCCACGATGCGCTCCAGGATCTCCAGCATCCGCTGAGTGCCCTCCCGGCAGGGAACGCACTTGCCGCAGCTTTCACGCTGAGTAAAGCTCATGAAGAACCGGGCCACCTCCACCATGCAGGTGTCCTCGTCCATGACCACCATGCCGCCGGAGCCGATCATGGCGCCGATCTTGGTGAGGGAGTCAAAGTCCATGTGGCGGTCCAGATCCTTTTCGGACAGGCAGCCGCCGGAGGGACCGCCGATCTGTACGGCCTTGAACTTCTTTCCGTTGGGGATGCCGCCGCCTACGTCAAACACGATATCACGCAGAGGCGTGCCCATGGGGACCTCGATCAGACCGGTGTTGCACACATTGCCGGTAAGGGCGAACGCCTTGGTGCCGGGGCTTTCCGGCGTACCGATCCCCCGGTACCACTCCGCGCCGCGCTGAATGATCATGGGCACGTTGGCGTAGGTCTCCACGTTGTTGAGGACCGTGGGCTTCTCCCACAGGCCGTGCTCCACAGTGCGGGGCGGCTTGACGCGGGGCATACCCCGCTTGCCCTCGATGGAGGCGGTCAATGCGCTGCCCTCGCCGCAGACAAAGGCGCCGGCGCCCCGGTTGATATGCAGACGGAAGCAGAAGTCCGTACCAAGAATGTTGTCACCCAGGAATCCGGCTTCCTCCGCCTGCGCAATGGCCAGCTTCAGGCGTTCAATGGCCAGAGGATACTCTGCGCGGACATAGATATAGCCCTCCTGCGCGCCTACGGCATAGGCTGCGATCAGCATACCCTCGATCATTCGGTGAGGATCGCCCTCCATGATGCTGCGGTCCATAAACGCGCCGGGGTCGCCTTCATCGCCGTTGCAGACCACATAGCGGACGGTCTCCTTCTGGGCGGCCACCTGGCTCCATTTTTTGCCGGCGGGGAAGCCCGCGCCGCCGCGGCCCCGGAGCTTGGAGTCGGTAATAGCCTGAATGACGGCCTTGGGCGTCATTTCAAAGAGGGCTTTTTCAAGGCCCTCGTAAGCGCCGGCGGCAATGGCCGCCTCAATGCGCTCCGCGTCGATATGGCCGCAGTTCTTCAGCACCAGGCGGGTCTGCTTGGCGTAGAAGGGGATCTCCTCCTCAGAGGGATAGACCTTGTTATCCTGACGGAACATCAGCCGCTCCACCGGCTGACCACGGAGGACCGTTTTTTCAAAGATCTCGCCGCAGTCGCTCTCCTGCACCTTTAAGTAGAGATAGCCGTAAGGCTCGATCCGCATCAGGGGGCCCATTTCGCAGAAGCCGTGGCAGCCGCTCTTGTGGACACCGATATGGGCGATCTCCGGACCGATCTCCACCTGAACGTTTTCATGCTCCGCAGCCAACTCCTTCATGTGTTCATAGAGCTTGGCGGAGCCGCCGGCCAGACAGCCCGTGCCGCCGCAGATCAGCACCCGGCACTTTTCCTGCTTGGTCTCAGCCTGGCATTCCGCCCGAACCTGCTTGAGCTGGAACCGGTTTTCAATTCTGATCATCGTTCCGCCCCTCCTCTTCCTTGGCCCGAAGCTCCTTGAGCAGCTCCGCCGCCTTTTCCGGCGTCATTTTGGGATGGACCTGCTCGTTGACCATCATGGCCGGGGCCAGACCGCAGGCGCCCAGGCAGGACACCACTTCCACCGTGAACATCAGGTCATCGGTGGTCTGCTTGGTCTCACTGAGTCCCAGTTCCTGACGCAGGTACTGCAGCACCGGCGTGGATTTGCGGACATGGCAGGCCGTTCCGTCGCAGATCTTGAGCACATACTTTCCCTTCTGTTCAAAAGAGAAGTTCTCATAGAAGCTGGCCACGCTGTAAGCCTTGGTCTCTGTAATGCCGATCTTTTTGGCCACATAGTCCAAAAGATCCGGCGGGAGATACCGGTAGGTCGCCTGGATGTCCTGAATAATGGGGATCAGGGATTTTTCCTCCAGAGGGTACCGGCTGATAATTTCGTTGGCAGTTTCGTAATAACTCTGATCCAACATCGTCGGTTTCACACCTTTCCTTCGCTTCTTCCTATCTTCGTCATTTTGCACTTGCAAAACAACCATTATTATATATTTTTTAGTCACTAAACTCAAGTTAAGAATTGCGCAAGGAATCAATTCGGCATAATTGACAAATTTCAGACAATTTGGTGGTGAGAACCGCCTTCCTCTCCCGTCCTTTTGCCGAGGCTTTACAAATCAGACTTTTATCTGTTATACTATCTGTTATACGAAAGGTTATCAGCCGGTCGGATCGGCTGCGCGAAAGGAACGTGAATGTCATGCAGAAACTGGAAAAGCAATTTCATATTCACTGCGTCCCCGGCGACGTAGGCCGGTATTGCATCCTCCCCGGAGATCCGGGCCGGGTGCCCGCCATCGCCGCCCTGTTTGATGACGCGCATCAGGTGGCCTACAACCGGGAGTTCAACGTCTGGACCGGCACGCTGCTGGGTGAAAAAGTCACCGCCTGCTCCACCGGCATCGGCGGCCCCTCCGCCGCTATCGCCATGGAGGAACTGCACAAGTGCGGCGCGGACACCTTCATCCGCACTGGCACCTGCGGCGGCATCGACCTGAACGTGCAGTCCGGCGACATTGTGGTGGCCACCGGCGCCATCCGCTTCGAGCACACCAGTCTGGAATACGCCCCCATCGAATTCCCCGCCGTGGCGGACTGGGAGATTTCCAACGCATTGGTAGACGCTACCAAGGCGATGGGTTATCCCCTCCACATCGGCGTAGTTCAGTGCAAGGACAGCTTTTACGGCCAGCACAGCCCCGACGCCTCCCCCGTCAGCTATGAGCTGAAGGCCAAGTGGGAGAGCTGGAAGCGGCTGGGCGTCAAGGCCAGCGAGATGGAATCCGCCGCTCTGTTCGTGGAGGCCGCCGCGCTGGGCTGCCGCTGCGGAAGCTGCTTCCATGTGATCTGGAATCAGGAGCGGGAGGCCGCAGGTCTGGACCAGAAAATGAGCGAGGACACCTCTGCCTCCGTAAAGGTGGCCGTGGAGGGTCTGAAGCGGCTCATTGAGGCCGACCGGAAGGCCGGACGGTAACGGAGATACGATTGCATGAATATTAAGCAAATTCTGAACACCGCCGTAGGGGGATACAGTCTCAGCAAGATCCTCTCCGCTCTGGTGACACTGCTGGTCTGCCTCATCGCCGTGCGGCTCATTATGAAGGTCGTCACCCGGCTGCTGAGCCGGATGCAGAAGGTCAATGAGCGGCTACAAAAGATCATTCATACCAGTATAAAGGCCCTTCTCTATGTGCTGACGGTCATCATCACAGCGGAAGCGCTGGGCATCAACACCTCCTCCCTGACGGCGCTGTTGTCCGTCCTGACCCTGGGCATCACCCTTGCAGCGGAGGACATTTTAGGCAACGTGGCTGGGGGGCTGGTGATCCTCTCCTCCCACCCCTTCGCTCTGGGGGACTTCATCGAAGCCGGCGGCACCTCCGGTACTGTCCGCGAAATCGGTCTGAACCACACGAAGCTGGAGACCGCCAACGGTCAGATGATCCTGATGCCCAACAAGGACCTGTCCTCTTCCAAGATCATCAATTATACCGTTCTGGGCCGACGCCGGATCGTCCGGACCGTCACTGCCTCCTATGACGCACCCACGGAAACCGTCATGACCGCTTGTATGGAGGCCGTGGAAGCCACCGCCAACATTCTGCCGGACCCGGCCCCGGCGGTGCATCTTACCGACTACGGCGCAAGCTCCATCGAATACACCATTTACTGCTGGTGCACCGTGGAGAACTACTGGCCCGCCTACCACTCCATCAATGAGAAGCTGCGGGACACCTTCGCCAAGCACAATGTTGAAATGACCTACGATCACCTCAACGTCCACATACTTGACAAATAAAATCGCAACTATCAAAAAAAGCGTTGGGAACATATTGTTCCCAACGCTTTTTTGATTCAATTCGGGTCAGTCCTGCTGCTCCATCCGTTCCTTGACGGCCTTGCCGGTAGGCGTGGCAGCCAGACCGCCCAAAGCGGTCTCCCGCATCTCCATGGGCATCCGGCGGCCTACCTCACCCATGCAGTCGATGACCTCGTCCACAGGGATCCGGCTTTCCACGCCGGCCAGCGCCATATCCGCGCAGCTGACGGCGTTGACAGAGCCCACCACATTCCGCTTCACGCAGGGGACTTCCACCAGACCCGCCACAGGGTCACACACCAGGCCCATCAGATTTTTCAGGGCCATGGCCGCCGCGTGGCCGATCTGCTGAGGATCGCCGCCCCGCAGGGCGGTCAGCGCGCCAGCCGCCATAGCGGAAGCCGTGCCGATCTCCGCCTGACAGCCGCCGGAAGCACCGGCGATACAGGCCCGGAAGCTGACCACCGCACCAATGCCGGAAGCGGTGTACAGAGCCTGCAAAATCTCTTTCTCGGTGGCGCGGCCCATCTGGTACAGAGGCACCAGTACCGCAGGCAGTACACCGCAGGCGCCTGCGGTTGGTGCCGCCACGATCTTCCGCATGCAGGCGTTGGACTCGCCTACGCTGAGGGCCGTAGCAATGACCTCCTGCACATAGGGGCCGCTGTATGTAGTATCCGCCGCGGCGTAACGCCGCATCTGGGCACCGTCTCCGCCCACAAGGCCGCTGCGGGAGCGCTGGTCGCCCTGATAACTGACGGCAGATTCCAGCATAGCATGCCAGGCAGCCCGCATTTTTTCCATGGACTGCTCTTCCGTTACCTGCCGCTCCTCCATATCGGTTTCCAGAACCACCCGCCAGAAGGGGATGGACCGGGAAGCCGCCTTTTCAAAGATCTCCTGCATGGAATTCAAGGCCATATCAGTCGTCCTCCTTCTCGTAATAGATCACGCCAAGCACCTGGGGTACTGCCTTCAGCTGCTCCAGCTCCGCCGCGGGCACCGGCTGGTCGATCTCAAAAATCGTCATAACGCTGCCGCCCCGGCGGTCACGTACCAGGCTCATATTGGCGATGTTGATGCCGCCGTCAGAGAGCACCTTGGTCAGGGTCGCCAGCTCGCCGGGCACGTCCATGTGACGGACGATCAGGGTGTTGAAGATACCGGTGAAGTCCACCGCCACGCCATCCAGCTGATCCACCCGGATCCGGCCGCCGCCGATGGACGCTGCCTGCACTTTGGTCTTTTTTCCGCTGGCACCCTCCACCGTCAGCACTGCCGTGTTGGGGTGAGCCTCCCGCAGCTCGGCGGGATGGAACACAAAGGACAGTCCCTGCTCCTTTGCCACGGAGAAGCTCTCCGGGATTCGCAGATCATCGGGCTTCATACCCAGCAGCCCTGCCACCAGCGCCCGGTCCGTACCGTGGCCCCGGCCGGTCTCCGCAAAGGAACCGTACAATCCAATGTCCGCTTTCACCGGCGGTTCTCCCAAAAGGGTCCGGGCCATCCGCCCGATGCGCACAGCTCCCGCCGTGTGAGAACTGGAGGGACCTACCATAATTGGTCCAAGGATCTCAAAAATATCCAGCATGAGCGCTCCTCCTTTGTTACATTTCTCTAATTTTAAGAGTATCACAGTCTTTTCTGTTTTGCAAGCATTTTCCGCCATTTTGTCTATGATAGAAAGACACCCCGTCGAGGCGGGGTGTCTGAGACTGTCGATAAAGTGGTAAATTCTCCGCGACGGAAAGAAAGGGTGTGTGCGGGAAACCCAAGAGGGGTGTCCCGCACCATTGAAATCAAATATTTTCAGAACTTTTACAAGTTCTGAAAATAAGGGCAACGGGAAGAAAAGATTTTTTCGACCCGTTGCGCCCCCCGGTTTCCGGGCGCAAAGCGCACGGAAACCGGCTGGGCCGACGGTGTATTCCTGCTCCACGCATGGCGAAAAGACTTTTTCGACACGCTGAGACACCCCGCCGAGGCGGGGTGTCTGTTTCTGGTATTCTGCTTTTTGGTCAGTCCAGCACCTGAACGGCAGCGCCCAGCACGCCGTCTCCGATGTAGACGCTGAGGGTGCCGTCGATCTCGCCGTCCCACAGGTGGTCGCTGTTGGGCAGTGCCTCTGTCAGCATCTGCCGCACGGTCTCCATCTCCTCCGGTGCGCCGCCATGAGCCACCGCCAGATTGTACCGCTTGTGTTCGCCGCAGCGGTCCACAGCCATATCCACCAGCTTCCGCATCACCTGATGCCGTCCCCGGACCTTGGCCACAGATTGCAGCTGCCCGTCCGGTGCAAAGGTGATGATGGGCTTGATCTGGAGCATGGTGCCAGCCATAGCCGTGACCTTGCCGATCCGGCCGCCCTTCACCAGATACTCCAGCGTATCCACAGAAAAGAAGGGATAGGTGTTGGCGATGAGCTGCGGGGCCCGGCGCTCTGTCAGTTCTTCCCAGCCCATGCCGTTTTTGATGTCCTCAGCCAGCTGCAGCACCGTCATGCCCTGACCCAAAGCGCCGCTGACAGAGTCAAACACCTTCATGGCATAGCCCTGCTCCGCACATTCTCCCGCCAGGATCCGGGCCAGATTATAGGTCCCGGACAGGCCGCTGGACAGCATGACGGCGATCACGCCGTCATATCCCAGATCAAAGATCTCCCGGAGCTTCGCGCTGAAGTCCTCCACACGGGGCAGGGAGGTCTGGGGCAGCTCGCCGTTATGAAGCCGCTGATAAATATCCGGGCCGGTGATGTTGACGCCGTCCAGATATTCGCCGTCCTCGCACAGGATCCGCAGCGGGACAAAAAAGATATTGTTTTCCCTGGCCTGATCCCAACGCAGGTCGGCACTGGAGTCCGTCAGCAGGGCAATTTTCTTTGGGGTCATTTTTTCTGCTCCTTTTTACCCAAAAGCTTAATGGTTCAGAGGATATTATGTCACAAACTTACCCAAAGGGCAAGTCCTACCCGTTTTCTTTCTTCTCATTTTTCTGCATCCGCTGAAAGCCCTCCCGCTCCGGCAGATCATCCGTCATGCGGCCAGCCGCTTCTGCGGCCTTTTCCTCAGGCGTGGGGCGGTGGGTATGCCAGTTAGACATATTGATGGGCTGATCTGCCTCAAAGAGGTCATAGTAATCCGCATCCCGGAGCTTCGGCCGGCGATGGCGGATAATGGCCGTCAGAGTCGGATAGAGCACAATGGCGATGAGGCCGCCGGAAAAGCCGTTGTTGTAGAGGTTCAATCCCGCCACCGGGCCGCCGGTCTGCAGCACCAGCGCCGAGTGGATGAACCCCGCCAGTATGCCGCATACCGGGCCGAAGTGGCCGGCAACGGGGGCCAGCGTGGTCCCAAACAGGCCCGCCAGCTGGAGCGCCGGGTAATTGGGTTCGTAGTGCATACCGTAGGCCCCCAGCCACACGCCGAACATCACGGGAATGATGTTCCGGGGATGCTTGCCGAAGGCGGAAAAACCCATGATGGTAAAAATGCCGCCCAGAGTGGGGCCGTTGAGGTCGCCCCCTACCAACAGCACATAGGCAATGCCGATCAGACCGTTGATGCCGATATTCACCATCACCGGTCCGGCGCCGAACATACGCAGATAATCGTTGGGCGCCCGGCCTGTGGTGCTCAGCAGGCGCCGGTATCCGGCCCACACGGCCCATGCGGGATCGCCGCAGCCGAAGGTGCCGATGAGGATGAACACAACGCACAGGGCACCGCAGGCAAGGCTCAGTTCAAAATTGAGGCCCGTGGACCAGTAGAGCACCGAGTCCGGCTTGTCACCGAAGGCAGTCAGGATCGGCACCACCATCATGGCGAACAGACCGCAGGCAAAGCCCATGTTGTAGAGGTTCATGCCGTTTTGTATTTTATAGGTGTAGGCCGACAGGGATGGCAGCAAAAAGCCCACCAGAATACCGGTGAACAAGCCTAAAGGCAAGCTGGCGTGGACGCTGCCCAATGCCATATAGCTCACCAGCGGTGCCAGCGCTGTCGCCAGCAGGGCCACGGAGGCATACTTGGAAAACGGCTCCTTCTGATACCGGGCATACAGCCATGTCCCTAAAATGATGGGCCAGATGTTGAACACATTTTTTCCAAACAGGGAGAAGCCCGCCATCAGCCCCATCTCCACAATGGTAAAGCCGTTGAAGGGGTCCTTGGCCAGCTTGATGATGAGAATGGAAATGATGGTCACCAGTCCCGCATTGACAAAAGCGGCGGCAGGACCCGCAATATGGATATAGTCTGTGATCAGAAGGTCCTGCATGGTGACGATCTTCCAAAGCCCCGACAGGAGCTGTTCCGGATGGCCCATGCTGAGACCAATGAGCATCAGCACAACGGAAAACGCAATGGTCCCCGGAAAAATATACTGATAATAGCGGCTCGTGTTCACGGGTCTCCTCCTGCTTCTTAACGATTTCTTAATACGCCAAATTTATTATACTGTGGTTTTGCCTCGACGGCAACCCAATTCGTGAAATTTTTCACCAGTTCAAAAAAAGTTTACACTTGCCTTCAGCGTGTCGAAAAAGTCTTTTCGCCATGCGTGGAGCAGAAATACACCGTCGGCCCAGCCGGTTTCCGTGCGCTTTGCGCCCGGAAACCGGGGGCGCAACGGGTCGAAAAATCTTTTCTTCCCGTTGCCCTTATTTTCAGAACTTGTAAAAGTTCGCAAATTGCAATAACAAGTTGGACACCCCGTGGTAAAAACCTTGCTCACGGATGGAGCCGCAGGATCTATCCGTGAGCGAGGTTGCCGCAGCCGTCAGGCTGCGTAGACAGCGTCCAGAAAATC
>Ga0256405_10001898_pt1 | contig 52829 bp, 50 predicted proteins | sample RumenRJG_02DNA_FD_189096 | JGI IMG/M metagenome (GOLD analysis project Ga0256405, IMG submission 189096) | Bovine rumen microbial communities from Lethbridge, Alberta, Canada - RJG_02 | ecosystem: Host-associated > Mammals > Digestive system > Stomach > Rumen | place: Canada: Alberta... | reverse complement strand
ATCTTGCAGTGTCCAGCCATGGAAGCTCATCAAGGAATACCAGCTGCCTGCTTCCGTCATCGATTTTCTGGAGATATTTTTCCAACAGCAAAAATGCATCCAGCCACGAATCCGGTTTTTTACACGCTTCCATTCCAAACAGAATAAGTGAATTATAAAAATGATCTAACTGCGCTCTCAGTAGACCATCAGCCTGGGCTTCTACCGGGGAAAGCCCTGCATGTCTAAAAGTAAATTTCCCCGTAAACACCTCATCAACCAAAAATGTCTTTCCAACTCGTCGTCTTCCATAAACAGCTACCAATTCTGCACGGTTCCTCTCATACAACCGTCTTAGCTCATCAGCTTCCTGCTTACGTCCTATCATAGATATTCACCTCTCCATTCTTTAAACGGCTCCACGCATGCTTTTTTTGCTTGTGAAGCCACTTTAAATGTATATTAATAGATCTTTAAGCGGCTGTCAACGTATATTTTTTACCACTTTGAGCCGCTTTAATTCTTTGATGTGTGCGTTTTTGCGTTTTGCCAATTTCGCACTCGTTAAACGTTTGAATCCGTAGTCAATACTATGAAATACGTGCAATACATTTGAGCTGATCGATCGCCAGTTTCCTCATGGTCGGATCCTTGATCTCGGAAAGTACCTGCATTACATCCTCCATCCAGGGATCCTCCTCGGTCTCTCCCATCAACAGATAATTCGGAGTCGTATGAAGTGCCTTTGCCAAAGCAACAACGCTAAGCACCTCCGTTGACCCCCGACCATGTTGATTGTGAATCTCCCATCTAAGTCCCCACAATCCCTTATTTGTAACTTTGTAAGCCATATGTGCATTATTTTGTACATTGCCTTTTGGTATGATGTGCATGTAAACGAACACTACATACTTAAATACGCGGCTTTTTATATATCTGATCAGAGATATTTTTGAGATAGAAGAACTTTGGGGAAAACTGTATAATTGACAATTGAACTGTTATAATCCGAATTCAATGATAAAAAATTTTTCAGTTTTATAGACGATGGCAAATTGGGATTTGTGGAGGGAATGATGGAAAATTGCAGGAAAACTGAACGAGAAAGAATGACAAATGGAGAATCTTTTTTTACAAATGACCCGCAGCTCATGGAGGATAAGAAAAACGCTCGTATCCTCTGTTCTCGTTTTAATAGTTCTCCGGAGGATGAGTCCTTAAGAAAAGCATTGTTAAAACAACTATTCGGGCACTGCGGGGAGAGGATAGCCATCAAGCCCCCGTTCCATTGTGATTACGGATATAACATCTTTGCGGGCGATGACTTGTTCATAAACTTTGACTGCGTGTTCCTGGATGCAGCTCCGATTCGGATTGGAGAACATTGTATGATCGGACCTAAAACCTGTGTATATGCAATCGGTCATCCGTTGGACGCAGAATCAAGAAGAGAAAAGATTGGTATCCCTAAGCCGGTCACCATTGGCGATAATGTCTGGATCGGCGGTGGAGTCACGATTCTTCCGGGTGTATCCATAGGAGATAGCACGGTAATCGCTGCTGCTTCTGTAGTAACTAAATCTTTTCCTGATCATGTGGTGATTGCAGGAAACCCAGCAAAAATCATAAAGAATATTGAAGAATAACTTACAGGATAATAGGCTTACAAATATATTAACAATCTGCATAATTTCTGCATAATGATGCACATTAAGGAATATTTTTTACTTCTAAAAAGCCATGAGGCACAATTATGGTCTTACGCCTGAACAGCAAAAAGGCTAAAAAATATGGATGTTTACTACAGTCTCAAAGTTTTTGTGAATAGGAGGGAAAATGAGAAAGAAACTGGCTTTGGCAACGATTATGATGACAACTGTTTTGGTATTTACAGCATGTGCTTCATCTGGGAGCGCTGTAAAGAGTATAAAAGAAGCTGATCGTGAGGTATTGTATCAGGTTTCATTACTACAGGGATTAACCTTCGGTGATTATCATGGCAGCATTACTGCCGGAGAACTTAAACAGAACGGAGATACAGGACTGGGCACTTTTGACGGACTTGATGGAGAGATGATTGTACTTGATGGAGTTGTTTATAAAGCAAAGAGTGATGGTTCTGTTGAAGTTGTAAACGATGACGAGACAATCCCTTTTTCAAATGTAACTTTCCTTGACGAGGATGAAAATGTAGCGCTCGAAGGAATCACTGATATTGACGCATTAAAGGAGCTGCTGAATGAAAAACTTGAAGGGAAACTCCCTAATGGGTTCTGCGTTATACGAATCGATGGTAAATTTAAGGAGATGAATGTCCGCAGCGAATATAAGCAAAACGAACCTTATAAGCCACTTGCAAAGGTTCTTGAGACAGACCAGACATTTTTTGATTATTCCGATATAGAAGGAACTGTGGTGGGATTATACTGTCCGCCATATATGGATAAGTTAAATGCGGCAGGATGGCATCTGCACTTTATTTCAAAAGACAGGGAAAAAGGAGGCCATGTACTTGGCCTGAATATTGATAAGGCTGATCTTGCATTGGATTATACCCAGGGATTTGAAATGAAACTGCCTGATAATGAGATGTTTGATGGCTTTGATCTAACTATAGACCAGTCAGAAGATATAAAAGAAGTCGAGACTGGTGAGTAATGGGCGCAATATAAAGAAGATGCATAAAAAGTGCATATTAGTTGTAGACTTTTTATAATTGGTAGTCGTTTATATCGTTTCGTAAACAATCGGTCTAAGACCAAACATAAAAGCAGATGCTCAGCTTTTCATCCACTTTTACGTTTGGTCTTCAGACCGATTGTTTACGAAACGATTGACATTTGCAAAAACAATAAGATAAACAAGAACGGCGCAATTCTGGTGTTTTCGACGCATTATCCGTCATTGTTGGATGAGTTTGACCGGAATGATAATACCTATATTATCAGAAACGAGGGTGGAATTTCGATTGAAAACCTGGCATCCCGTTTTACAAGAAATGACATCAAGAAGAGTGTTGCATATGAGAGCAACTATCTTGATGGAACTGCTCCGAGCTATGAGGCTTACATGGATTTCAAAAGATTTCTTCGGGATGAGATAAAGTGAAGCGGGAAAAATTGAATCTCGGAGAAAAAGTGGCCGTTATATGCGAAGGCGGAGCTGAAACAGCAATAATGGAAATGCTCCTTGATGCGGGCAGGCTGATCTTTACAGAAGAAGATCTGTTTTATGATGAGATCATAAGGTGCAGAAGTGCCGAAATCTTCGAACAAAGGTATCTTAAAGTAAGAATGGATTTTAAGCTTACGATCATAAGAGTACTTGATTCGAGAAGGGAGAACTTCAGACTGAGCAAGCCATACTGCGATGAGGTAGATGTTATTAATGTCATCACGGCACCGGAGATAGAAATGTTGATCATTCTTAACGAAGGCAAATATGATCTGTTTAAAAAATCCGGAAGGAAACCCAGCGAATACTGTAAACAGATCTTTAAGAATGAGAATCTGAAAAGCAGGAAGTGGGTTAACTGCTAAAGGTAAGGTCGCAATTTAAGGGATCTGTATAGTGCGCATAGACCAACGATTATACCCGCGCGAAACTGCGCATACACCAAAGATTAACAACAAATCATGTTGCGCTTTTTGGGCGAGAGTGATAACATCAAGGCAAAATCAGCCGTAAGGAGGATGCTGCCTTGATTTTTAAGCGAAAGATCTATGAAAAGCTTCTGGAATGGAAGAAGTGCGAAGGAAGCGAGGCACTAATGATCGAGGGTGCCAGACGAGTTGGCAAATCGACCATTGTGAAGGAATTTGCGCAAAATGAGTATGAGAGCTTTCTTTTGATAGACTTTGCCCGGACCTCAGAGGATGTAAAAAGTTATTTTGTGAAGTTCAATAATGATCTGAACACGCTCTTTATGATGCTCCAGAATGTTTATGGGGTAGAACTGAAGAAAAGGAAAAGCCTGATCATATTTGATGAGGTTCAGCGGTATCCTACAGCAAGGGAGATGATAAAGTACCTTGTTGCGGATGGAAGATATGATTATATCGAAACAGGCTCCCTCATTTCCATAAAAGAAAATGTGAAGGATATAGTGATCCCGTCAGGGGAGAGATCGATACGGATGTATCCTATGGATTTTGAGGAATTCTGTATCGCACTTGAAAACAAACCGCTTGTGTCATATATCCGGGACTGTTTTTCCAAGACCATACCATTGGAAAGGGCGCTTCATGATAAGGCAATGCAGTTATTCAGGGAATATATGCTGGTTGGCGGTATGCCGCAGGCGGTTTCAGCATATATTGATTCTCATAAGGATTTTGGCGCTGTTGACAGTATAAAAAGGAATATACTGAGCCTGTATCGTGAGGATATCATGAAGATCAATGCGAAATACAGGTCAAGAGTGATAGCACTTTACGATATGATTCCGGCACTTTTGTCAAAGCACGAGAAAAGAGTGGTGTTCAGCAACATTGTTGACGGAACGTTTGCGGAGCAGTATGCCGAGACCTTTTTCTGGCTGACAGACAGCATGATCGTCAATGAATGCAGAAAAACCGATAATCCCGGTATTGCGCCTGCATTAAATGCTTCCGAAACATATATCAAGTGCTATATGTGTGATACCGGACTCCTTTTGAGCCATGCGTTTAATGAGAACGAATTATTGGAAAACGAAGTATATAAACAGATTTTGCAGGATAAGCTGTCGCTGAATGAGGGGATGCTATACGAAAACCTTATAGCACAGATGCTTACTGCGAATGGGCATAAATTATTCTTTTATACTCGGTACAGTGAAGAAAAGCATCGCAATGATATAGAGATCGACTTCCTTATATCCAATAACAGCAAACTGAAATATAAATCCTTCCCGATAGAAGTGAAATCCGGGAAAAGATACACAACCAAGTCATTAACAAAATTCAAGGAAGCGTACGGAAAGAGAATGGGTGGTGCTTATATCATACATCCAAAGAATCTGAACATTAAGGATGATATAATCTGTATTCCGCCATATATGACAATGTGCCTATAAAATGACATAAACAGTTTTAATTCGGAGCAGGGTGGTCTGATGATGGTCAGCCCTGCTCTTTTTGTGCTCAAAAGATGGCCTAAATGGGAATAAACGGAATAAACGCACATGAGTTCGGGGGAATGGCGTTTCTAAGGCGTGTTTATTGGACAGCTTGCGAGGTATTCTTTTATCAGAGCCAAGAACAAGAGCCCAAAAACAAGAGTTGAGGATAAATAGGGATGAACATTTACGAGCATTTTTTTCATAAAGAGAATGACTGGAAAGACCTTGATTTCTTCTTGCGTAAGAGGATGTCTGAGCTTGTGGAATTAAGGAATCATCTTATCCTCGATTCATATATTTCAGAATATGAAAGCAAGTATGTCATTCCGAATATGCAAACCAGTAATCCTGAAGGAGTATATGATTATCCGTCTGCAGATTACGTATATGGGTGTCAGTTGAGAGAAGCAATGACAATATTGAAGGTTATGGACTATAAATCATGTTGCTTTGCGAGATATCTGAACAGATTAAAAGAGGAAACCTATATACAAGGCGATGACAGCATAATCGGAGTTCCGATAGGCATGTATCTCCCTGATCGAATGATAGCCATAGAGTTTTACAAGCCCCATGGCAACAAAGGAATATACTACACGGAAGAATGGGTAAAGAACGACCTGTGCCGGAGGAACCATATAACAATGATCCGGCTCCTAGAGAAGAAGTACAAGGATTTCGACAACTGTATCTGCCTCACATATCTCGGATACTCCCTTGAAATCATGGATCTGCTGATAAAGCAGCTCTTTTCGATGATCCGGATTGAGGAAGATATATATCTGATCAGAGATATTTTTGAGATAGAAGAACTTTGGGGAAAACTGTATAATTGACAATTGAACTGTTAAGGAATATTTTTTACTTCTAAAAAGCCATGAGGCACAATTATGGGCTTACGCCTGAACAGCAAAAAGGCTAAAAAATATGGATGTTTACTACAGTCTCAAAGTTTTTGTGAATAGGAGGGAAAATGAGAAAGAAACTGGCTTTGGCAACGATTATGATGACGACTTTTTTGGTATTTACAGCATGTGCTTCATCTGGGAGCGCTGTAAAGAGTATAAAAGAAGCTGATCGTGAGGTATTGTATCAGGTTTCATTACTACAGGGATTAACCTTCGGTGATTATCATGGCAGCATTACTGCCGGAGAACTTAAACAGAACGGAGATACAGGACTGGGCACTTTTGACGGACTTGATGGAGAGATGATTGTACTTGATGGAGTTGTTTATAAAGCAAAGAGTGATGGTTCTGTTGAAGTTGTAAACGATGACGAGACAATCCCTTTTTCAAATGTAACTTTCCTTGACGAGGATGAAAATGTAGCGCTCGAAGGAATCACTGATATTGACGCATTAAAGGAGCTGCTGAATGAAAAACTTGAAGGGAAACTCCCTAATGGGTTCTGCGTTATACGAATCGATGGTAAATTTAAGGAGATGAATGTCCGCAGCGAATATAAGCAAAACGAACCTTATAAGCCACTTGCAAAGGTTCTTGAGACAGACCAGACATTTTTTGATTATTCCGATATAGAAGGAACTGTGGTGGGATTATACTGTCCGCCATATATGGATAAGTTAAATGCGGCAGGATGGCATCTGCACTTTATTTCAAAAGACAGGGAAAAAGGAGGCCATGTACTTGGCCTGAATATTGATAAGGCTGATCTTGCATTGGATTATACCCAGGGATTTGAAATGAAACTGCCTGATAATGAGATGTTTGATGGCTTTGATCTAACTATAGACCAGTCAGAAGATATAAAAGAAGTCGAGACTGGTGAGTAATGGGCGCAATATAAAGAAGATGCATAAAAAGTGCATATTAGTTGTAGACTTTTTATAATTGGTAGTCGTTTATATTTGAAGATATTGCTAAGGCTATGTACGAAGGACATGATCCACATTACAACCTAAGGTTAAAAATGCCAGAGCGTCCTGCAGTTGCTCTTTGGAATCGGCGAAAATGAATGCCTCGTCCCCTAGAACCGTTTCACCAATGGAAGGATAAGGATAACGAGATGTTTGAAGAAATAAGAAAATTCGGACAGATTAAGCTTGAAGATGAATGGATATCTCATATTAAAACATATATGAGCGATTCCAGATTTGAACATACGCTGGGAGTGACCACTGTAGCCGTCTATTTATCAGAATTTTACGATGTAGACAAGGACCTTGTGCGGAAAACTGCCCTGCTTCATGATATAGCAAAAGATATGTCCCCGGATGAAATGGCCAATATTGCAGGAAAATATGGACATCAGATACAAGATATCAGCCTGCAATATGAAGCTAATCTGCATGCAGAAATTGGAGCGCTCATTGCAGAACATGAATTCGGACTTTCTGATAAAGATGCTTTGAACGCAATTCGGTTTCATGTCTGTGCGCGTCCGGATATGTCATTACTTGAAAAAATTATATTCCTTTCTGACCATGCCGAACCCCAAAGATCAAATCAACCAATGCTAAGGACTCTTATTGAAATCGCTAAAACTGATATCAATCTGTCAATCCTTAGAATGCTGCGAGTTGTAATTGAGTATCAGGTTAGCAATAGCATACCAAAGTATGTTTGTGATATCACCTCTGAGGCATATGACTATTTGCTTGAAGATTATTGCAAAACAGACCAGATATATGATCAATCTCCTGAGAACAATGACATACTTTCCGATGAGGAGTTTGACGAAGCGTTTGAACTGATTCGCTGCAATCAGATAAAACTGAAATCTGTTGAAAATGCCAGGTGGATAAAAGATTTACTGACTAATTCCGGAAGAAAGATTAAAGATGGACTTCTAATTAGAAGTGGAAGCCTTCATCAGTTAACAGATGAAGAAGCGGATTATTTGAATACACTTGGTCTTTCTCTAGTGATCGATCTTCGCACGCCAATGGAAGTAGCGCAAGCCCCGGATAAAAGCATTGCAGGAGTGCGGTATGAGAACATTCCTTTGGTTGAGAATATAGATACAAGCATGATGGATTACCTTACACAGCGTTATATGCAAAGTCTGTCTGAAACTGATAGAGCTTGGTATGTTGAGCAATATGCCCGCATAGACGAAGTGATAAAAATGTACAGAAACATTTCCAGGGATGCACGTTCATTGGATTCGATTCACCGCATTTTTCAACTTCTTAGAGAATCCCCCGGAACAATTCTTTTTCACTGCACCACCGGAAAGGATCGAACCGGTATCATTGCGGCAATTCTTCTCTTAGCTCTTGGGTGCGATAAAAAATACATTATCAACGATTACAATGCATCTGCTGTAACCTTATTTACTAAAACCGAGAGTATAAAGGCTGATCTGGGTGTTCGTGGTAATGGCAAAGAAAACCTGAAGCGTGGTCTTCAGACAAGTATAAGCGTAGTTCCGGAGGTTCTTAGATCAGGATTATATTATATAGAAGATAATTACTTTTCGAATGACTCGTTCATATTTGAAGCAACCGGATGTAATGACAGAGAACTTGAGTTGTTACGCAATAAATTTCTGGTATGATCCGTTCTTTTCATATGGAATAGCGCAAGGGGCGCAGCATTGATTGATTTTCTCACTGCTGCGCCCTTTTTGCACCCAAATTCGTGAAAGGAGGCGGTAGCAGCAAAGTTGCAGTCGGAAAACTGAAGGGAAGGAGGAAATCGGATGGCTGTGGGCTTTTTTCATTTGCATTTGTGGTGCGTAAGGGCGCGTAGGGGAATATAGAATTTGAAATAAAAGGCAGAAAACAACATCTATATTTCAATAAACACTTTACAAATTGAAATAAGCGATGCATTATAGAACTGTTATTTCAAAAAGAAGGAGGTTCCTATGGGTAGATCGGGTGAATTGGTAACAAATCTGAGCGGTGAAGCGGAATATCAGTCATTTAAGCCTTCGCCGTTGCCTCCGAATCCGGAGCTTAATATAAACAGCGATATAGTAAAGAAGCTGGTGGAAGCAAACAGGGATCTAGTAAGGCTCGACACGGCGGCAAAACTTATACCGAATGTAGAACTTTTCATTTCCATGTATGTAAGAAAAGAAGCGCTTATCTCTTCGCAGATAGAAGGTACACAGTGTACGCTGGATGATGTTCTTGACCCTGATGTTGACGGAAATACAAATCTTGATGTTGGAGATGTCATCAATTATGTAAGAGCCTGTACATATGCGATAGGCAGATTAGAGAAGCTGCCTTTGTGCAACAGGCTTTTAAGAGAAATCCATCAGGAGCTTCTTGCTGGGATAAGAGGGCAGGAAAAGAATCCGGGTGAGTTTCGCAGATCGCAGAACTGGATTGGTGCGGCTAACTGTACACTTAAGGATGCAAGATATATTCCGCCTAATGTGGAGGATATGAATGATGCGCTGACTGATCTGGAAAGATATATGAACGAAGGTGATGATTACGATCCGCTTATTAGGATTGCGCTGATCCATTATCAGTTTGAAACGATCCATCCGTTCCTTGACGGAAACGGAAGAGTTGGGCGACTGATGATATTGCTGTATCTTATGGAGCAGGGCTACATATCCAAGCCGATTATTTATATATCCTACTTTTTGAAAAAGAACCAGATAGAATACTATGACCGTATTTCAGAGGTAAGAAGAAGCGGAAATTATGAGCAGTGGGTTGGGTTCTTTCTTGAAGCGGTATCGGCAGCGGCAAAGGATTCCCTGGCTACAGTTGAAAAGCTTTCAGCACTCCATGAGGGGAATATTGAAAAACTTCCTGTTACCGCAAGAAAGAATGATAACGTAAGAAGAGTTTTTGATTATATAGAGCAGTATCCTATCATTGATATCAAAAGAACGGCGGCTGATCTTGGAGTAAGCTATAACACGGTATCGGCGGCTGTGGGGAAGTTGATTCAGGCAGGTATATTGAAGGAAACGACAAATGCGTCACGCAACAGGGTATTTTCGTATGAAGAGTACCTGAATATCCTGCGTAAGGATACATGATGATTTGTGAAGCAGTAAACATTATAGGAGAAACTGACCATGGAGATTACAGATAATCGGATAGATGCAGGAAAGGCCTTTGACTGGGGAAGGACTTCAGAGGAATATGCAAAGTACAGGGATATCTACCCGAAAGAGTTTTATCAGAAGATCATAGACAGAGGACTTTGCATCAAAGGTCAGAAAGTGCTTGATCTCGGAACGGGAACAGGCGTGCTTCCAAGGAATATGTACCAATATGGAGCCAACTGGACAGGAACAGATATTTCACCGGAACAGATAGAGCAGGCAAAGCGATTGTCGGAAGCAGAAAAAATGGAAATAAATTATATGGCGATTCCTACGGAAGCTATCGATTTTCCGAGGGAAAGCTTTGATGTGATCACGGCTTGTCAATGCTTCTGGTATTTTGATCATGAGCGTGTCATGCCGAAGCTTGCGGAATTGTTAAAGCCGAATGGAAAATTGCTAATTCTTTATATGGCATGGCTTCCGTTTGATGATGCAATAGCGGGAAAGAGCGAGGAACTTGTACTGAAGTATAGTCCAAACTGGTCGGGTGCCGGTGAAACGAGGCATCCGATATGGATTCCGGATGTGGCGTATGATTACTTTGAGATGGAAGAACAAAAAGAGTATGATCTGATGGTGCCATTCACAAAGGAATCCTGGCATGGAAGAATGAAGGCCTGCCGTGGCGTAGGCGCATCATTGTCCGGGGAAGAACTTGCAAAATGGGATGAAGAACACAGGGAATTGCTTGATGAAATAGCGCCTGAGCAATTCGAGGTACTTCATTATGCTGCATTGGCAGTACTGAAGAAAAAATAAGTAGGGAGTTGTTCGGATCCATAGTTTAGGTGCGATTAAAGCAGCAAATTATTAAAAAAAAGTAGGTTTTCGGTAGGTTTTTGGTAGGAAAGTGGTAGGTGCCACAAATCTTGAAAAATTTCAGATTTGTGGCATAATATTTACACATTTCACGAGAAAGGAAGCAATGACAGCACAATCAAAGGAGCAGAAGCCGCAGACACTGTAAGGTAACCATAATAAACACCCAAAAGCCGGTATGGAGACAATAGTCTGTATCGGCTTCTTTTTGTTGAAAAATCCCGTTAAAGCAGAAAAGGCAGACTCAGAATACAATCTGGTCTGTCTTTTCGCGCCATGAATGCTTTTTTCATCGAAAGGAGTTGAAAATGACTCATGTGCGCCCCGTGACTGTAATATAGCACCGCCGGGTCCAAATGTTAATACGTTGATTAATTTTGTGGATGAGTTGTGGATAATGTCGATTACCACCCCTGCGGTGGGAACGGAAGGAGAAGAAAATTGATAAAATATAGAGAGTGGAAAACCCAGTAAAATAGCGTAAAAACGCAGGAAAGCCATAAAAAAGGCCGGGATAAGCACGTGTGTTCGAGAAAGCAGTACTGCATATAGGACAGCATAAATGCCACACTATAGTCAGGAAGGAAATCAGGAAGAAATCAAATTAGCAGAAAACGCTGGAAATGCCGTATTTCGGAGGTGATAAGCATGAAAAAACTGACAGGAATGATCATAATAGCAGCTCTTCTAATAGCCAATACCATTCCGGCATATGCAAGGCCGGAATACAGTGAAGAAACGAAGCGGCTCATGAGAGAGGCCGGTCTCCAGACAGAAGAGCTGGAATGGGAGGAGATCGACAGAAGACAGCAAGAATACAGAAGACGTAAAGGCCTCAGCACGTCCTCCAACGACGAACTGCATATCAGAAGCAACGGGACGACTAACGGATCCGTAGCTGTAACCGACACTGCAGACGGCCTGCATATCTACAGCAATGAATATGCCAGCCAGAGCCAAAACTACGGCTCCAAGAACAGCTATGACGAGTTCCATACCGCTCCGAAAGACATACAGGCAAACGACGGCTATAAATCCGGCGGCTTCGACGAACTGCATATCAACGAAAACTACAGACAGAACGTCTGGCATCCGGAACACAGGGGCTACCGTATCAACGGCTTCGACGAGTTTCGGTATCCGGATGAGATGTAAGGGACTCAGAGATTATATCTTAGCATCTTTATTGATTTTCTACAGTAATACAGAGATAACAGGTAAAGTATATATTGGATGCGGATTTGTTGTTTGAGGTTCTGAAATAGAACATAAAACTTAGAGTAAGTATAACCTAATTAAGGTTACTTTTTTATCAGCAGAAATCTGCGAAAACGGGGTGGGTGTGATACAATATTTTTTAAGGTTGGCTTGGAAAAACACCTATGAGCCAAATTTGTTTTCTGATTATTGACATGGAAATTATATGTCATGCCATATCACAATAAACGGAGAGAAAAATGGGAGTATATAACTATCCACCAATAAGTCTGTTGAAAGAGTATACAAGTGACGATATCTTTATGGATCAAGATCGCGCAAAAAAGATAGCAAAAATTCTCATGGAGACATGTTGGGAGTTTAGTTTAGGCGCAAGCATAGATAATATATCTACATCGTCGATGTCCATAACCATATCGGTTCGTCCTGAAATCGGAACAAGTCTTAAGAGCTTTACCAATCTCAAAGTTGATTTCGAGGTTCGACTCGCATCCCAAATAGAAATCAATGCCAGTACGGAACGTGAGGGAATCATAGATTTCGTAATAAAAAATATGAACAGGCCATTAGTGGGGATTAGAAGCATTATAGAAAGCGATGAGTTTCAAAGAATAGAGTCTCCGCTAACCATTGCGGCAGGTGTGGATATAAGAGGGAGAAACCTCTGTTTTGATCTGGCAGAAGCTCCACATATGCTGATTGCTGGGGCAACGGGATCGGGGAAGACCGTTTTTATAGATGACATTCTAACAAGCATTCTATTCAAGGCATCCCCGGAGGACGTCCAACTAATCCTAATGGATCCTAAAAGGGTTGAGCTAAGCCTATATAACGGAATTCCCCACCTTAAATCCTCGGTTGTATATGATATGGCGGATTTCCTTGACAGCTTTCTTTGGGTAGAGGATGAAATAATCAAACGATACGACCTGTTTTCAAGGCATGGTGTAAAAAACATTGATAAATACAACTCGAATGTAGGGGACTTCAGAGACAATAAACTTCCAAGAATTGTCGTTATAATAGATGAATTTTCCGATATGGTAATGTCAGCGCCGACTGAGCTCCATAACTTGGTCGATAGAATTGCAAGACTAGGAAGAGGGGCAGGAATTCATCTTATATTAGCAACACAGCTTCCCGTGGCCAAAATAGTTACTCCTCAGATAAAGGCAAATATACCGTTCCGTGCTGCCTTCACAATCATTGACAGTAAGGAAGCAAAAGTTGTTATGGACAAAACTGGAGCGGAAAGGCTTATGGGGAACGGAGATATGCTTATTTCTGCCATTGGAAGACCTGATCCTATACATGCTCAGGCAGCGTATGTGTCAGAGACAGAGATTACTCAAATTGTAGAGTATGTAAAAGGGAAGGCGTGAGAAGAAGGAAATAGTATTCGGGATCGGGGGAACAGATATATGAATAAGCAGCAATTGGCGGCAAAGATCTGGGAGTCGGCAAATAAAATGCGATCCAAGATCGAAGCGAATGAGTATAAGGATTATATTCTGGGATTCATTTTCTACAAGTTTCTTTCAGATAAAGAAGTCAAGTATCTGTTAAGTCAGGGGTATACGGATGAGGACCTGGACACGGTGACTGAAGATGACACGGAAATCGTCGAGTACACACAGAAAAACATCGGATATTTCATCGGATACAACAATCTGTTTTCAACATGGCTTAATAAAGGCAGCGATTTTAATGTTGCGGATGTAAGGGATGCACTGTCAGCATTCAGCCGACTTATAAACTCCTCGCATAAAAAGGTGTTCAGCGGGATCTTTGACACACTTCAGACAGGTCTTTCCAAACTAGGTGATACTTCAAATTCACAGACAAAAGCGATCAGTGACCTTTTGAATCTGATACGTGACATACCGATGGATGGAAAGCAGGATTATGATGTCCTCGGATTCATATATGAATATCTCATATCAAATTTTGCAGCCAACGCCGGGAAAAAGGCCGGTGAGTTTTATACCCCGCATGAGGTATCACTTCTTATGTCCGAAATCGTGGCGGATCATCTGAAAGACAGGAATGAGATCAAAATATATGACCCCACATCCGGCTCAGGATCCCTGCTGATAAACATAGGCAGGGCCATAGGCAAATATACAGGCGATGGTGACAGGATAAAGTATTATGCGCAGGAGCTGAAGGAGAACACCTATAACCTGACAAGGATGAACCTTGTTATGCGCGGAATACTGCCGGACAATATCGTGACAAGAAACGGCGATACATTGGAGGATGATTGGCCGTATTTTGATGAGAATGATCCTGATGGAACATACGAGCCTCTATACGTGGATGCAGTCGTCTCTAATCCACCATATTCACAGAACTGGAATCCTGCAGACAGAGAGTCTGACCCAAGATATTCAAGATTTGGGTTGGCACCAAAGAGTAAGGCAGATTATGCATTCCTTTTACATGACCTATATCATCTGAAGAGCAACGGGATAATGACTATCGTATTGCCGCATGGAGTCCTGTTCAGGGGTGGAGAAGAAGGAGAAATCAGGAAAAATCTCATAGAGAATAATCATATAGATGCAATCATTGGACTCCCGGCAAATATATTTTTTGGAACCGGTATCCCGACCATTGTAATGGTATTGAAACAGAAAAGGGATAATACGGATGTTTTGATAGTTGATGCATCAAAGGGGTTCGAAAAGGTCGGGAAGAATAATAAACTTCGGGCATCTGATATAAAGAAGATCGCCGATGTTGTCACGAAGAGACTGGAATCAGATAAGTTTTCACGTGTCGTCACGAGAGATGAGATAAGGAACAATGAGTATAACCTGAATATCCCAAGATATGTAGATTCATCGGGGAAGCCGGAGAGCTGGGATATATATGCATCAATGTTCGGGGGAATACCTGAAAAGGAAATAGATGAACTGGCAGAATACTGGGAGGCATTCCCAAAGCTGAAGGAAGCCCTGTTTGAGAAGAAAAATGAGGCGTATTGCAGTGTCAGGACAGATGAAATAAATAAAACAATATGTGAGCATCCGGATGTAGAAGCATTCAGAAGGCGGTATGAATCAGCATTCGATGGTTTCGACGGATATCTCAACAGAGAACTGATTCAGGCGATGGATGGAGTGAATATATCGAAGGAAGAGGAAATGTTGAGCGGGGATATCTTCACACGAATGAAGGCTATTCCATTGATAGATGCATATGAGGCATATCAGATACTGGATAATGACTGGAACAAGATAGCAGTTGACCTTGAAATAATACAGACTGAGGGCTTTGAGGCTGTAAAACGTGTGGATCCTAATATGATCTTGAAGAAAAAGGACGGAAAAGATACTGAAATTCAGGATGGTTGGGTAGGACATGTGATCCCGTTTGATCTGGTGCAGGAAAAAATCCTGTCAGATAAGCAGAAGGCCTTGACAGATAGTGAGGATCGTTTGAATGAGATCATATCAGGATATGATGAAGCTCTGGAATCGCTGTCAGAAGAAGATAAGGAAAAAGACTTCGTAAGCGAGGATAGAACAGCCTTTGTATGGGCAGAAGTAAAAAAGGCAATAAAAGCAAAGGAAGTCGAGTCGGAAACCTTGGAGATTCTTAAAAAAGTCTCAAAGGATAATGATGAGGAGAAGAAGCTAAAGAAAGCCATAAAAGACCAAGGTGAGGCAATTCATATTGAAACAAAGAAGGTAATAGAGGGGCTAAGTGATGATCAGGCGATGGAGCTTCTAAAAGAAAAGTGGATTGTTCCCCTTACTGACGGCCTGAAAGCGCTTCCTGACAGTATTATAAATGATCTTACCGCCAAGGTTCGGTGGCTGGTGGAGAAATATAATACAACTCTTTCAGGAGTGGAAGAGGAGATCCATAGCACGGAGAAAGAGCTGTCTGGGATGATCGAAATGCTGACCGGTAATGAATTCGACATGCAGGGTCTGGCAGAACTGAAGAACATGCTGGAGGGAGTCTGATATGGAAGATACATCAAAAACTCCTATAGTCCGCTTTAAGGGATTTACTGAAGATTGGGAACAGCGTAAGGTTGGTGACTTTTATGATTTCAAAAATGGCTTGAATAAAGGTAAAGAGTTTTTTGGCAGTGGTACTCCTATAGTGAATTTCACAGATGTGTTTCATAACAGGGGAATCATATCAAGAAATCTCAATGGTAAAGTTACGCTTGAACCATCTGAAATAAAAAACTACGAGGTAAAAAAAGGAGATATTTTTTTCACAAGAACGAGTGAAACTATAGAAGAGATAGGCTATCCTTCTGTAATGCTCGATGAGCCTGCAAACACAGTTTTTAGCGGCTTTGTGCTTAGAGGACGATGTATTCTAAATGAAGACCCATTAGATGACTTGTTTAAGAAATATGTCTTTTTTACGGATTCCTTTAGAAATGAAATGCTGAAAAAAAGCTCTATGACAACAAGAGCATTAACGTCTGGCACAGCAATTAAAGGGATGGAATTTTTATATCCTTCGAGCAAAGATGAACAGCACAAAATCGGAGAATTTATCACCAAACTCGATAACCTTATCACCCTTCATCAGCGGAAGTACGACAAACTGGTAAATGTAAAGAAAGCTATGCTTGAAAAGATGTTCCCTTGTGATGGAGCATTGGTTCCCGAGATCCGTTTTCAGGGATTCACTGACGATTGGGAACAGCGTAAGGTTTCTGATTTACTTGAAGAACGTAATGAACAAGCGCCAGAAAGCGAAGATTATCCTCTAATGGCTTTCATAGCAAATGAAGGAGTTGCGCCAAAAGGTGAGAGATATGATAGAGGAGCTCTCGTTAAGGACGCAGCAAATAAAAATTATAAGAAGACTGAACTTGGTGATTTTATTTATAGTTCCAATAATTTGGAGACAGGTTCAATCGGTTTAAATAATTATGGGAAGGCCAGTATTTCGCCCGTTTACAGCATTTTTATGCCAACAGGGATAGCCGATTCGGATTTTATTGGAAGACGTTTTGTCAGGAAAGATTTTATCAATGCAATGGTTAAATGGAGGCAGGGTGTTGTATATGGGCAATGGAGAATACATGAGTCTGACTTCCTAAAAATCGAAGTGGCGGTTCCGTCTCTTGAAGAGCAGAGAAAAATAGGTGCATTCTTATCGGGATTCGACAACCTTATCACCCTTCATCAGCGTAAGCTTGATAAGTTGATAAATATAAAGAAATCCATGCTTGAAGAAATGTTCGTATAGATAATCCAAAGGAGAAACGAGAAGATGGTTTTTGACAGGGAGCTGGACTTCGAGAAAGCGTTGATAGATCTTTTGCAGCATTACGGATGGGAGAAGGAAGTTATAATAAATCCGTCTGAAGAAGATCTGATAAAAAACTGGGCCAATATCCTGTTCGAGAATAACCGCGGAATAGATAAGCTGAATGATTATCCGCTGACTGATGGAGAGATGAGGCAGATCCTTGAACAGATAGAAACGCTTAAGACTCCTTTACGCCTGAACAGCTTTATTAACGGCGGCAGTGTCGCCATAACAAGAGATAATCCCGACGATACTGCTCATTTCGGTAAGGAAGTGTCACTTAAGATATACGAGCGAAGGGAGATCGCTGCGGGACAGAGCAGGTATCAGATCGCAGAACAGCCGAAGTTCCCTACAAAATCAAAGGTCCTCAGTGACAGGCGTGGGGATATGATGCTTCTGATCAACGGAATGCCTGTCATTCATATCGAACTGAAAAAATCCGGAGTGCCTGTAAGTCAGGCAGCCAATCAAATTGAAAAATACGCAGGGGAAGGTATCTTCACAGGGTTATTCTCTCTTGTCCAGATCTTCGTAGCCATGAATCCTGATGAAACCCTGTATTTTGCAAATCCCGGACCGGAGGGTGACTTCAATCCCAATTATTATTTCCACTGGGCAGATTTTAATAACGAGCCGGTCAACGACTGGAAGGAGATAGGGAATAAATTGCTGTCCATACCCATGGCACATCAGATGATAGGCTTTTATACCGTGGCAGATGACTCGGATGGAGTATTGAAGGTTATGCGGAGTTATCAGTATTACGCTGCTAATGCCATATCTGACAAGGTATCTCAGACAAAATGGGAAGAAAATAATCAGCTGGGCGGATTTATCTGGCATACAACCGGATCCGGGAAGACCATGACCTCATTCAAGTCCGCTCAGCTTATCTCCACCTCAAAAGATGCAGATAAAGTTGTATTCCTTATGGACAGGATAGAACTGGGCACACAGTCCCTTAAGGAATACAGAAACTTTGCCGGAGCAGGCCTTACAGAGGAGCAGAAGAATAAAACCGTACAGGAGACGGAAGATACTCAGGTACTGGTAGGCAAACTAAAGAGTCCGGATGTGGCAGATACACTCATTGTTACCTCAATACAGAAGATGAGCAATATCAGTGAGGACAACGAGGCGATGAAGGCTGCTGATATTGAGCTGATCAACAGGAAGCGGCTGGTGTTCATAGTAGATGAGGCACACAGATCGACCTTCGGAGATATGCTGAGAACCATAAAGGCTACATTTAAGAAAGCGATATTTTTTGGATTCACCGGTACTCCGATACAGGAAGAGAATCAAAAGAAGATGAATACAACATCTACCGTATTCGGAAATGAACTCCACCGCTACAGTATAGCGGACGGTATCAGGGATAAGAACGTTCTGGGATTTGATCCTTATAAGGTGCTTACATTCAAGGATAAGGATGTAAGAACTCAGGTTGCACTGGAAAAGTCAAAGGCAAAAACTGTAGATGATGCTATGGCTGATCCGGCGAAGAGCAAAGTATTTATGGAATATATGCAGGATGTTCCCATGGCCGGATATGAAAATGATGATGGATCATATGTAAAAGGGATAGAGGATTATATCCCGAATAGTCAATACCGTACAAATGAGCATCAGGGCATGGTGGTAAAGGATATATTGGAAAACTGGCAGATACTTAGCCGTAGAAGTAAGTTTCACGCTATTTTTGCCACTAGCAGTATTACGGAGGCGCTGGAGTACTACAGAAGATTCAAGGAAGCAGAAACTGATTTGAAGATCACTGCATTGTTTGATCCCAGTATTGATAACAATGGTGGTGCAGCGATCAAAGAGGACGGCCTGAGGGAGCTTATAGAGGATTACAACGAAAGATATGGCCAGGATTATTCGGCAGCGAGCTTTGCGAAGATGAAGAAGGATATAGCGGCAAGGCTTGCCCATAAAAAGCCATATGAGCGGATAGAGCGGGAGCCGGAGAAGGAGATAGATCTGCTGATCGTGGTGGATCAGATGCTGACGGGATTTGATTCGAAGTGGATCAATACACTGTATCTGGACAAGGTGATCAGGTATGAAAATATAATACAGGCATTTTCAAGGACAAACAGGCTATTCGGCCCCGATAAGCCTTTCGGAACTATTAAATACTACAGACGGCCTCATACGATGGAGAAGTATATCGAGGCGGCGGTTAAGCTGTATTCCGGAGATAAGCCACTGGGGCTTTTTGCACAGCGGCTGAAGGAAAACATAGAGAACATGAATCATCTTTTCAATCAGATAAAGGATGTATTTAAGCAGGGCGGAGTCATGAATTTTGAAAAGCTTCCATCAGGAAAGCCGGAGAAAGCCAGGTTCGCCATGCTTTTCAAACAGTTCAACGAATATCTGGAAGCTGCAAAGATACAGGGCTTTTCCTGGAAACAGTCGGAGTATTCGTTTACAGATGATGAGACTGGAGAAGAGGAGAGTGTATGCATAGCATTGGACGAGAGAACCTATCTGATACTGGCTATGAGATACAAGGAGCTGTTTGTCAGTGCTCCCGGTACTCCGGGGAACGATCTTCCGTATGATATAGACGGATATCTGACAACCATTGATACAGGGAAGATAGATTCCGATTATATGAACTCACGCTTTGACAAATATATGAAGATTCTTCACACGGAAGGGGCAGAGGCAGAGGAGATTGCGAAGGCTGAAGAAGAGCTGCATAAGACCTTTGCGACCCTGACACAGGAAGAGCAGAAGTACGCGAATATATTCTTACATGACATTCAGAGCGGGGATATCATTGTTTCTCCGGGAAAGAGCTTTAAGGAATATGTTATAGAGTATTGTTCACAGGCGAAGGATGATCAGATAAAAAGGCTCGCATCATATGCGCTTGGTCTCAATGAGATCATGCTTCGTGATATTATGGCGCAGCATATCACTGAGGATAATATAAATGAATTCGGAAGATTTGATGCGTTGAAGGAAACAGTGGATATTGAACGAGCCAAGTCGTATTTTGAGAAAATCGCTGGTCATAAGCTTCCGCTCCCTAAAGTTAATATCAGGGTAGATAGACTTCTCAGAGATTTTATCATATCAGGAGGTTTTGACATAGATTTATCGCAATCAATGTCTGATCGAGATGGTACATGATATATAATAATATATTATAGACAAGAGGCTAATAATACTGATGGATACGATAAAATTAGAGCGCTGGGCTCAGCTGTTATTAGACACAGGAAAAAGAAATAATCTAATAAACTACAAGGATTCAAAAACATCCTCGGTGGAAGTAGTATATCCAGACACAGAAACCCTTTTCGATAAATGCACAGGATCAGCCGTGTCACTGGAGGTATTTGATCCTAAAATCGATGAGGATGATGAGGGACAGCTTACGCTGAACTCTTTAATGGAAGAAGATGCTCCGGATTCTGAGCATCAAAACAGGGAATCTTTCATATCAAAGTATTCCCCGAGAATAAAGAGAGCCAATCAGATCCTTGTATATGCAAAATGCCCGAATCCAATAACCGCTGTAAAAAACATAAATAAAAGGGCCAAATCCTTCATGGAGGAGACAGGTGTTAATGTGGCTCACATGGCTTTTGGTTTCGTCCATTGGAAGGAAAGTGAAAGTTCGCAATTTATAAATAGAGCTCCTTTGCTACTAGTTCCTATCACGATAAGCAATTCGTCCTCCATATCTCCGTTCTATATAAACACATCCGATGAAGATGTAATAGTTAACCCGACTTTTAGCTATCTGATGAGCGCGCAATTTGGGATTTCGCTACCGGAGTATGAAGATGAAGGTATGATAGCTTATCTGAGTAAAGTTCGAGGACTAGTTGGAAAAATGGGATGGAACGTTTCCGGCGAGTGCAAAATTAGTGTTTTTTCTTTCCTGAAAATTAATATGTATCATGATTTGATGAATAACAAGGAGTTGATACTTCAAAACCACAACATTCAACGTCTTCTTGGAGAGAAAACGATAGAGGAAAACAATGATTCATTTGATGCGGGGGAAAGAAACAAAGAGAATGACCTCATAGAACTCCACACTGTAGTTGACGCAGATTCGAGCCAGATTGATGCCATAGAAATGGCTAAAAGCGGCAGGAGCTTTGTTTTACAGGGCCCTCCAGGCACTGGCAAAAGCCAGACCATAACGAATATTATTGCAGAGTGTCTTTTTGATGGAAAAAAGGTTTTATTTGTTTCTGAAAAGCAAGCAGCCTTGAACGTGGTGTTTGAGAAACTAAAAAAAGCTGGACTAGATGAATTTTGCCTAGAGCTCCATAGCCATAAATCTAATAAAAAAGCTGTTATAGATGAACTGTGTCGTACACTTGAGGCGGATCGAACGAGAGTTTCGTCGAGAGCATATAACGAAGTGGAGATAAAGGAAAAGCTTCAAAAAAAATTAGATGCTTACGCAGATGAGCTTCATAAGCCAATAGATGTCATTAACATGACTATGTATCAGCTGTATTCTGCATGCGCAGCATGCAGGAAGGCGCCTAGTGTTAATTTCACGATAAAAGGGATTGAAGGAAAAGATGAGAGGTTTCTTAACGAGTGTGTAAATCTTTTGGAGCAGTATGTGGAATATACGCATACTATTGGAAAGGATTTCAGGCATAATCCCTGGTATGGGTACATAGGGAAAATTTCCTCTAGTGAAAACTTGGATCAGTTTAAGAAAAGAATCGAAGGTACAATACAGTGTCTAAGAAGCATAGACAGAATTATTAATGAATATAGCACCAAGTATGGACTTTCATCTGATGAAAATGATGTTAAAGCGAATCAACATTTGCTTAAGGTGTTGAGCGAACTGGTTTATGATACACCGGATTTACTAAGGATTAATAACCTTGGAAATTACAAGACTCTTGTGGAGCAATTGAGAGAGCTGAGCGTCAGCATATTAGGTTATTCGAGAGTTTTGGATGAATCGTATGATGACAGAATATATAGTCTCGATGCACAGGATTATTATAACCGGCTGCTTAAGCAGTATGCGAGTGCTTTTTCAAGGCTTGTCAGTACCGAGTATAAGGGACTTATAACAGAACTTAAACTTCACGCCAAACCTGGAGTGAAGGTTACCTATACCACTGCTATTAAGAGCATGAGCGACTTGCTTGAGCACAACAGGCTTGTTAAAGAGTTTGAAGACAAGGAATCTGAGATAAGACTTCTTTTTGGAAAAGCATATAGGGGAATATATACAGATTGGGATAAACTGCTGGGCGAGATTGAGAAGATACAGCATTGCAGAGAGGACCATATAAACTTTGGTACTATAGCCTCACTATCAAGTGAAGAATATAGTAAATCAAAAAACGAGTTCGGAAAGATTGCAGGAGATCTATCCAAACTAATGACGATATTGGATCAAGCAAAAACCATAATGCAAAGAGAATACGATGAAACCGTGGTAAATTTTAGCTTGATGAGTAATAGTTCAATGCTTGCGAAAACATACGAATGTGCACAGTCCATTGATCAAATTGAAAATTGGATTAGATTTAATGTCCTATTAGAGCAGTTAAGAGATAGGGATCTTTTACCATTCGTTATACAGGTAATTAACGATGGAATTCCAACCGAGTATATTCCTATGTCCTTTAAAAGACGATTTTATGAGCAATGGATTGATCATGAGATACATTCCAAGGCGGTATTTTCGGACTTCACTAGAGTCTCACAGGATAAAGCGGTCGAGCAATTTGCTCAAAAAGATAAATTACAGTTTGATATAAGCAAGGCACAGATAAGGGCTGTGCTATCAGCGAAGAGACCATCTCTTGATCTGATGGCTACAGGTAGCTCGGTATCAGTATTGTTACGAGAGGGGCAGAAAAAGCGAAAACAAAAGCCGGTAAGAAAGCTGTTAGAAGACATAGGCGATTTGGTTCAAGTCTTAAAACCATGCTTTCTAATGTCGCCACTCAGTGTTAGTACGTTTCTGACGAATAAAGCACTGACATTTGATACCGTTGTATTTGACGAGGCATCTCAGATTTTCCCGCAGGATGCGGTGGGTGCCATATATAGATGTAATCAGCTTATAGTTGTTGGTGATTCAAAGCAGATGCCGCCGAGTAATTTCTTTACATCAAGCATTGAATCTGAAAACGATGAGGATGAAGAAATAGGTGATGTTACGGACTTTGAGTCTCTTTTGGATATTTGTGCGACAACAATGACTCAGTTGCGGTTGAGATGGCATTATAGGAGTAAATTTGAACAGCTGATATCTTTTTCCAATCGGAATTTTTATGATAATACACTGGTTACCTTTCCTTCCGCTGAAACAAAGCGCAAGGGGTTAGGGGTAGATTATTATGGTGTTAATGGAACATACGATAGGAAGAGTCACACAAACAGAGATGAAGCAGAATATATAGTAGATTTAGTCTATGATAATATTGATAAATACCCAGATCGAAGTATGGGAATTGTTGCTTTTAGCGTTGCACAGCAAGATTTGATAGATCGACTGCTTTCAAAGAAACGACAAGAAGATTCGTCAAGGGAATGGTATTTTTCGCAAGAAGCGATGGAGCCGTTCTTCATTAAAAATCTTGAGACTGTACAGGGTGATGAGAGGGACACCATTATATTTAGCATAGCCTATGGCAAGGATTCACAGGGGAGATTGTTGCATAATTTTGGACCCTTAAATAAAAAAGGAGGAGAGCGTCGACTAAATGTTGCTGTAACGAGAGCAAAGTATAATGTGCAGCTTGTTTCTTCGATGCATTATACAGATATTGATTTATCAAAAACATCTTCAGATGGAGCTCATCTTCTTAGAAGCTATTTGGATTTTGCAGAAAACGGTGAGATTGCACTAGAAAGAGCGGTGAGAATTAATCCATTTGAAGAATATGATTCTGAATTTGAAATGGATGTTTGTGATTTTTTGAGAGAAAACGGCTATACAGTCGATACTCAAGTTGGGTGTAGTGGATTCAAGATCGATCTGGGGCTGAGACGATCTGAAGGATCAGATTATGTATTAGCAATTGAATGTGATGGAGCTACGTACCACTCTTCGCGAAATGCTCGTGATAGGGATAGACTTCGACAGGAAATACTCGAAGGAATGGGATGGCGGTTTTATCGAATATGGTCTACAGACTGGTTTAGAAATAATACAATTGAGAAGAACAGGTTACTTAAAGCTGCATACGAGGCAATTAATCTTGGACCTGCTACAAAGATTAATCACAGCGAGCAGATTACAAATGATACCAAATCTGATGAAAACAAAAAAGCTGAAGCTGCGGAGGATATAAGAGAGGAAGAAAAACGCATTCGACAGGGAGACACAGTAGAGAGAAAACAGATAAATGACAGAGCAAAGACAGGTTTTGAAGAGACAGTCAACAATTCGCCTTTGCAATTTCCACAATATAGGGAAGTAAGTATTTATGCCAACTCTCCTATTGTTCTCTTGAGTAGACAAGATATGGTTAAGAGGATTTTAGAGACGGAAGCTCCTTTGGCAGAGGAGTATTTGTTAAAACGCATAGTTTTTCTATATGGTCGGGAAAAAGTTACAAGTACAGTTAAGCAACAATTCAGGAATGAAATGCGAGGATGTGAAAAGAAAGGGATTAAAAGAAACAATGGATTTCTGTATTTGTCTGACAAAACCAGCTATGCTTTGCGTGTCCCAGGGGTGAAAAGAGACATTAAGTATATTGCTCCCGAGGAGTTGGCAGCAGGTATGTATGTTTTGATAAAACAAAACATAACGATTGACAAAGAAAGCTTATACCGCACCTTGATTAATCATCTGGGCTTTAACAGAATGGGGGATACCGTTTTGAAGAGATTAGATCAGGCTTTTCTGTTGTTGGATCCGGTAGTTATTGTTACGGGTGATACAGTATCACTGGTTCCTGAGAAATAGAGTATTATGATAAGTATATTCAAGGAGGAGTAATAGAAATGGCAGATAGGGATATACAATATACCATTGTTGAAGAGATAGGAGTGATATCAACATCCTCAAAGGGATGGCGAAAAGAGTTGAATCTTATTTCATGGAATAATCGAGATGCAAAATACGACATCAGGGACTGGTCTCCTGATCATGAGAAAATGGGTAAAGGAGTTACATTGTCAGAGGAGGAAATTGAGAAACTGATGCAGCTATTTGCAGATCGAAAAGAAAAAAACGGCGTTTATGTATCAGCATCGATGTTTGATAATAAGTAATATTTTTTAACATGAGTGAAAACATACTTTTGAAGCAGAGATAATTAGGTGAGCTATGGGAAATAGAAAATCGAAGACGGTAAAGCTTCTATTGGAGGATGGTACTTTAAGAGGGGTGATGAGCATTGTCGATTCTAGCTGGAATCCTGGTGAGATGTATTCTGCTCCTAAAGAATCATTAGATGCGCTACTATCGATGGATGCCTGTAAAAAATTCGGAGTTTACCTTCTTCTGTCAGATGATAAGGTGTATGTAGGTCAATCTATGGATCTTGCCAAAAGAGTTAGTCAACATGTTGCGTCAAAGAAGTGGTGGGAGCGAGTCATTATCCTAACAACCGCTGATGACAGCCTGAACCGGGCAGATATTGACTATTTGGAATATTATCTGATACAGAAGGCGCAGAATAGCAACAGGCTTGATAGCGAAAACAAGAAAAAAGGCAATATGCCGAAAGTGGATAAATTTCGCAAGCCTGAACTGGAACAGTACTTGGAAGAGGCTTTGTTTTTAATGGAGCTCATAGGTATAACTGTGTTTTCATCCAAAAGGACTCATAGTACTGGAAATACAATGAAATTGGACAGTATGAATGAGATCGTTTTTTATATAGAACGGCAGGAGACCTCAGATGAAAGGAAGGTGGCAGCGCAGCTGGTAATAAAAGATGGAAAATATATTGTTAAGAAGGGAAGTATTGTAGCGCAAGTACCAACACCGTCATGTCAGGAATATATAAAGAACTATAGAGCGAAGTGCGCTAACATTATAAAAAAAGGTGTTCTACAAGAGGATATGCCCTTTGACAAACCATCTGGTGCATCAAGTTTTGTTCTATTTGCCTCGTCAAATGGGAAAAACGAATGGAAAACTGTAGAAGGCATCACATTGGGGGCATGGATAGAAAGACACAAAGAATGATTTTTGGAAAGACGACAGAGTATTAGTTCGTCGTGAAAAAGGAAGATGAAAATGAGCGTAATAGCCGAGGAAATGGCTGCTGAATACCACAAATGCAGTCTTTACAAAGAATATATAGAACAGCTTCAGGTAAGCGAGAAGAACGGCGGAGATGAATTCATGCAATCGCTTCGGTGTTCAAATATATATGTCCCTGATCCGAAGGAAGTGACAGAGAAATATAGAAAACAGGCGATGGATCAGGGGTTAGACAGTGAATGGATAGATAAGTACATACCGTCGCTTCCTTAAGCTTGAGAGTTATGGTGTCACAGAACGAGACTCAGGATACAAAGATAAATTCACGCTATACAGACATCGCCCCGTTAAATGAAAAGCACGGGGTTTTTCTTGTTCGCGATGAATCACCAGACCGGATGTGCGTGAAGAAGATTCTCAAAACGTATAATCGAGATGTATATGAGAGTTTACAATCCTCAAATATCAAAGGCCTGCCGGAAATCTACCATATGGAAGAGAATAACGGTGAGCTTACCGTGATTGAGCAATATATCCCCGGTGAGACAGTGGACTCTATTTTGAAGAACATGGGGGCTATACCTGAAGATCAAGTGCGGGATATTGCCGTGAAACTATGTGACATACTGATCGATCTTCATTCTATGGATCCACCTGTCATCCACCGGGATATAAAGCCGTCAAATGTGATGGTCACCCCCATGGGGGAGGTAAAACTTCTGGATCTTAACGCTGCCAAACTGGAAGATGCGGAGAAGGCAGAGGACACCGTTCTATTAGGAACATACGGCTACGCAGCTCCGGAGCAGTTCGGCTTCGGCTCATCCACCGTACAGACCGATATATATGCCGTAGGAATGCTCATGAACACTATGCTCCTCGGGGAGTATTCAAAAGAAATAGTACAGGGCAGCATCCTGTCCGGAATAATTGAGAAATGTGTGATGATACGAGCAGAAGACAGATACAAATCTGCTGCGGAATTAAGATCAGCCCTCAAATTTCCAAAGAAAAAGAGAATAAGCGCTGTCCCACCGGGCTTCCGTTCAAGGAATCCGCTGCATATGTTTGTCGCGATTCTTGGGTATACTGCGATAGCATCTATCAGTCTTTCTCTCGAAACGAGAACCCAGATAAACCATCCAATGATCACATGGTACGAGAGGATATGGTGCCTTGTGATCGTACTCGCAATGCTTTTGTTTGCTGCCGATTATCTTGGAATACAGCAGAAAATACCCCTGTGCAGAAGCAAAAACATTCTCCTGAAGATGATCGGGGTAGTCCTTTTCGATGCGATATTTGGCCTTGGACTGATGTTTGTAATGGTCGCGATAGAAGCTGTAATACTTAAGTGATCACTCCTGAGTACCGCTTGTCTTCAGCGGCTGAAACTTATTTTTCATGAGAAATCTGTTTACATCAATAATACTCGCGGGACGTTTGTTAAAGATGGTCATCATCAGTGCATCCCTCGGAACCTTGGCATATAGCTCCGGCATCCCGTATTTCCTCAAAGCCTTCTGTGTTTCATCAAGTGTAAGACAGGCACCGAAGCATATCCGAAGTATCACATCACGCTGCCGGGTGCGCTTTTCTCCGCTCAGAAGCTTATATCCGTATCTTTCCGGCACGTCTGCATTAAGAAATGCATCCTGCTGGGATATACCGTTATCCTTCATGATACCTTTGATATACGAACAGAAAGCATCCGGTGTATCTGACAGGCTGGCTCCGTTTTCTTCATAGAATCCGTTGATCTCTTCCGGATGTGTATTCTTCAGGATCTTCTTTAATTCTTCGGTCTCTTTTTCAATCATTATAGGTGCTCCGGTAGATAAGCTGGTTTGCCGATGAAAGTATTTTACCACAGCGAATTGCCGTATGTTACCACCGCCACAGTGGGAACGGGAAAAGAAAAAACGTGATAATATAAAGATCATGAGAGAGAAGCATATACTGTTTTCAGTATTTAAGAAAGCATTAATAGTGTCATTGGCTCTGAGTCTGGTATCTGCCGATACTCTGGTTTATGCTGCCTCAGATACTGGCGAAACGGGTCAGAAGCAGGATATTATTGATGAATCCCGTGCACAGCGGGAAAAACTGCGCCAGTCCATCGACAATGCAAGAGCGGTATTGGATTCGTCGTCATCTACGGGATCATCTGAAGACAGCCTGTCTGTTATAAGGCATACCAACGGTGCCGCTCCATCAAATTATAAGCCTCATGGACAGTTATATTCTCCTAAATATGATGCATCCAAGATATATTCAACGACTTATGCCTCTGCGGCACCGGAACCTGCTCCGAGCCAGTCTGCTGTTCAGACTTCAAGTACTCCTGTAAGCATATTGGATACAGCAGCAAGACAGCAGCAGACAGCTGTGCCACAGAACAATACCGGATCCGGGGGATCAGCCCCTGCGGCAGCTCCCTCTACGGCTATAACAGCTGCTTCACCTATAACATCCTCAGCGCCTATTACTGAATCATCTAATCCTGCGATGTCCGAAAAGGTGAAGGCAGTCTATAACTTGATCCCTGAAAACATAAGGAAGGATTACGAGAATAATGGCTGGGTAATAAAGATAGCCCCACAGGAAACCATAAGGAAAGAAGATCCGTGGCTTGGTTCGCTTCCTACGATCTTTGGTATCATAGCAGGTCTTACCGTTACCAGCCAAAGTACAATATATCTCGACGATAAGTATGGAGCAGAAGCAACTGCTCATGAAATGGGGCATTACGTTGATATGGTTTTGCTTGGAACCGAAGACTGGCCTCCGTCATATTCCGAAGAGTTCCGAAACCTGTATGAAAAAGAAAAGAATGGCTTTAGTGATGATTATCCAAAATCGGATGCACATGAGTATTTTGCGGAGACATTTGGCCTGTATATCGAATACGCAGGATCCCTACAGCAGGATTTTCCACAGACATATGAGTATATGGACCGGCTGATAGCTCCCTATGGTGGGACTACTACTAAAGGTAAAGTCATGACAAAAGATGAAAAGGAAGAGAGATATGGTATAGATTTTGCAGAAGCTTTCAACTTCGATGAGGCGTATAGCAGCTTGTGGGACGAAATAGGCCAGATGATAGAAGAAGGTTTGAATACGCCATCAACAAAGAGAGCTATGGATCATCTTAAAGAGAGCGGACAGGATCTAAAAAAGAGTGGTAAGGCGCTGGTTGATGACGTAGTCCGTGATTGGAACAGGGCTAAGAATGCTGTAAAGCAATAATGTCATCGTAAGTTAGAGGATAGTGATATACTATACGTGCTGATTCTTGGCTTTATTGAATAAAATGAAGAAAGGTGAGTACATCTTCAGTGTCAAGTGTGAATATTGTAGCGCACAACCTGCAGGGGATGTTCACGAATCGCCAGCTCGGGATTGTAAATACAGATAAAAAGAAATCATCGGAAAAACTCTCCACGGGGTATAAAATAAACCGCGCAGCAGATGATGCTGCCGGTTTATCAATATCTGAAAAGATGAGGAAGCATATCCGCGGGCTTAATCAAGGATCGAAGAATATCTCCGACGGGGTTAATTACTGCCAGATAGCGGACGGCGCCATGGCGGAGATCAATGAGATGCTGGCAAGAATGAAGGTTCTTGCCATAAAGTCGGCAAACGGAACAATGTCCTCGTCTGACAGGGCAGATACAAATAACGAGATCCAAAGGCTGAAAGAGGAGACCGACAGAGTATTTAAGACCACAAAGTTCAATGAAAGGTTTATCTGGAGGCAGAACAATACAGCAGCTACTCAGGTGGAAAGTATCGAAACCGTAAGAAAGCGTTCGATCAGCATCCCATCGCAGGCCTTATACCTTGATGTCACAAATGAAAATAAAACAGCTTGGCCTGCAACAGGTGTCAGCAGTTCCGGAACAGGGATCATATCCGTGGCGGCAGATCCTGATCAGGGGATACAGTTCAGCTGGACAGGGATGAACGGAAAGACATATAAATCCGACAAGATTGCCTGGCCGGATGATCCGTTGACCGGTAGAACCATCCACATGAAGGATTATCTGTCTACAGAAAAAGCAAAGGCTGATTACACAGCAGGAGAACTTGATGGGATTGATGCGGTATTAAGTTACGGCGTAGATAAGGATATAACAACATTTGATGAACTGGTTCAAAAGCTTAATACGGTACGGTATTCAACAAGCGTAGGCACTTCTAATAATATAGAGCTTTATAATTCCAGTGGAAACGTAATATCGGGAAGTACAACGACAGCAAATGGACAGTCAGTAAGCCAGCCTCAGGCAAGCATAAACCTGTACTGGCCTGCAGTCGTGCAGTCTGACAGGGACTTGAACAATACATCTGACACGTCATTTGCCAAGCCATCAAATGGCGGAAGCATTACAAATTTCAATGTAATATCGAAACCAACCGGATCAGGCCCCGGGACATGGACAGGAGATTTTACATTTGAATTTACTTTTGACAATATGACAAGAGTTACTGCTACTGCAAGAAAAAGCGTTACATACGCGTTGAACACTCTTGATGAAGCGGATAGGGATACGAGAGACTTTCTAAACGGAGGGGTACGGCCCTCAGGAGATCGTTGGTGGGGATGGAATTATACGTCCTATTCTGATGGTAGAAAGGTACCATATCAGTCAGGACACTCGCGTACAGAGTCCTCAGATAACGTGATGAACAGCGTAGGAGAAAGCCTTCATGATACAGGGGGCGGGACTTACAAATATGGACTCCTTGACGATATGAGCCACGGAAGCGGAGGATATCAGCGGGGATCAATAACCCTTAGTTTTGACCTGAAATCAGACAGCCCGTATCAGATAAAATCACCGGATGGTGGAACGAGCGGCTTGAGTACAAGCAGTGTCGGAACCATGACACTGACGGTTTATACCGTAGAAGGCGAGACAAGACAGAATGTAATAGACAGGATAATGCAGATTTCCGGGGCAGATATTTTCTCATCCGGTAACAGCAGAAATTCAGATTCAGGTGTGGTCGGGAGCAACAGCGCAAGTGTCGCATCACGGTTAAACGACACATATAAAGATATAGAAGAGGAGACTTATGGTCCTGTAAGGGATGAAAAGGGCAGACCGGTGTATGTGTTTGAGGATGAGAAGGTTGATATCCATACCGAGGATATGAATAACAATGATGTGATAATACCGCTGGAATACAAATGCCTGAACAATTATGTTCTTGGTATAGACGATATGGATACTAAATCGGTCGAAACATCAAGAAATGCAATAGGTCTTATAGATAGTGCCGCCAGGATCGTATCAGAACAAAGGTCACTCTTCGGAGCATATCAGAACCGCCTGGAGCATGCGGCTCTTATTAATGATAATACAGCCGAGAATACGACAGCTGCTGAATCCCTGATAAGAGATACGGATATGGCATCAGAAATGGTTAAATTCTCGAAATCCAATATCCTGTCCCAGGCAGGCCAGTCCTTGCTCGCACAGACAAATCAGAGCAATCAGGGGATTCTATCGCTTTTGGAGTAACCGGGAAATGTCATGTCATACTAAACAGGCTCAAGTGTCGGCTAAGTCGGCTAAGCCGGATTGACAATATTATGCACTATCAGCGTTTATGCTATAATACCGCGGTAGTATCAATGAAATCCCGCATGGGATGAGAAATAGGAGAGGAATCAACATGAACAAAACAGAATTAGTAGAAGCAATAGCAAAGAAGGCAGATCTTTCAAAGAAGGATGCAGAGGCAGCTCTTAAGGCATTCACCGATACAGTCGGCGCACAGCTTAAGAAAGGCGACAAGGTCCAGCTCGTGGGCTTCGGTACCTTTGAGGTAGCAAAGAGAGCAGCAAGAACAGGTAAGAACCCTCAGACAGGTGAGGCTATCAAGATCGCAGCATCCAAGGCACCTAGGTTCAAAGCAGGCAAGGCTCTGAAGGATCTCGTAAACAAGAAGTAAATCAAACAAGAGTTTATTCATTGACCCCGGATATAACGCCGGGGTCAAATTTTATTCAGATAATTGTAATAGCGGGGGTATAGTAGGATATGACTTACGAAGAAAAAGCACGGAATAATCACAGAGGCGGAAACAATTGTGCAGTGTCAGTATATGTTGCTTACGCCGATAAACTGGGAATTACTCCCGAAGAGGCCAGGAAAAATGCCCCCAAACCCCGTTCTGAGGGTGGAAAATGCGGGGCATATCTGGCCGGAAAGAAAATATTGGAGCAATTAAAGCCTGGAGCAGTGCAGGGATATGAAAAGAGCTTTATAGAATCCAACGGACAGACTGAATGCAGCCGTCTTTTAGCTGCACACGGTGTGCTCCGTAAGAGCTGCAATGATTATGTAGGTGATGCGGCAAGGCTTGTGGAAGAAGCTCTGGCCTGATGATATGAAGGAGGATCTGAATGAAGATAGCAGTAACATATGAGAACGGTGAGGTATTCCAGCATTTTGGAAGGACACCGCAGTTCAAGGTCTATGATATTGAGAACGGGGAAGTAGTCTTCAGCGAGGTAGTAGGCACAAATGGAACAGGACACGGTGCCCTGGCTGGTTTCATAAAGGAGCTGGGTGCAGAGGTGCTTATCTGCGGAGGCATCGGTGGAGGTGCCCAGGTGGCAATGAGCGAAGCAGGTATCAGGCTTTTCGCAGGGGCTTCCGGCAGCGCAGATGAAGCGGTAAAGGCTTTCCTTGCGGGTACCCTTCCCGAGATTGGTGAAGCAACCTGTGATCATCATGAGCATCATGAGGGACATGATTGCGCACATGGCGGAAAATGTCATGAATGAAGATAAAGGCGATGAAAGTGTATCCTGAATCGCCCGGAGGTATCAGATATGCAGATGACAGAAGAAGAGATCTGTAAGAGATTCAAGAGAAACGGATGCTACAAAGGACATATCCCTATTCTGGCACAGCTTAATGCCGTGGACGTTATTGTGATAGAGAAGATACTGCGTAAGAATGGACTCTATGACACCAGAAGAACGCTGAGGAATACGAGATAATGTACTACGTACCGGATGTAACAGAAAGAGCAGGTTATTATGAGTGCGAAGGCTGCGGAGAGAGATTTCTTGATGTGAGGATCGCTCCAAGTCTTGTATGCCCATATTGCGGCGAAGTACCCGACATGGAGATCGGTCCCGATGAAGAAATGCCGGAAGTGAAAGAAGATGCGAAACTCGTACAGATGATAGAAGGCGAAGACGTGGAGAAATATGACACATTGCTCAGCCTTGCAATAACCGGGGGAGATTATAGCTGGATATGACATACGAAGAAGCGGTAAAGGAAATACAGCCCGGCAGATACAGACATTTCAAGGGAAACGAGTATGAAGTGATATCCATAGCCCGTCATTCGGAGACCACGGAGCCTATGGTAGTATACCGGGCGCTATACGGTGATCATGGTACATGGGTACGTCCTGCTGATATGTGGAACGAGACGATAGAGCGTGAGGGAAAGACCTTTAAGCGCTTTGAAAAGATTGATGAATAAGGAAATGATTCCATGAAAGTATCGGATTTCAAGATGGTCTATTATGATCCATGGGATAAGCAGTATCTGGGATACCTTGTCATTGATTATGATCCTGAGGAATATGCAAAAGAGATCTCAAGACTGCGATCGTATCCTTCGACTGATTATATCGGGTATTACAGTGTGGAAAAAGAACACACGTATGATCTCGTAGCTGTAAACGCGGATGAGTATCAGGGATTCGTATATGCTCTGACTGACGGAAAGAGCAGGATCATATATGCTGAGCAGATCTTCTGCAACTATTTCATGGACCTGGATTATCGGAAATATATGCCGGAGGAGTATTTTCTGGATGGATTTGATGCAACATCCGGTAATCCATACGAAAAGAAAATGATGAAGAAATGACAGGACGAAAAGAGATTATTTCAGGATGGCTAAAGATCGTTGCAGGATTGCTCGTGTTCTCGTTTGGAGTACATCTGACTATCTATGCGAATATAGGACTCGCTCCATGGGATTGTCTGGGCATGGGGTTATCTTACCATACCCCGCTGAATTACGGACTGTCCATGACGCTTATAGCTCTGACGGTATTGGGGATAGATCTGCTGTTAAGAGAACGGATAGGATATGGAACCATTATAGATGCTCTCCTTACCGGAAATTTCGTTCAGATGTTTAACAGTCTGAATCATTTCCCCAAGAATGGAAACGTGTGGATTGGGATCGTCATAATGATTATTGGCTTTATTTTCATGGCATTGGGAATGGCCATATACATGAAAGCAGAACAATGCTGCGGACCGCGGGATGCTCTTCTCGTGGGTCTTGGAAAACGCATGACAAAATATCCTATCGGACTGGTTGAGATTATGTTGTGGGCTGTAGTTCTTATGATCGGATGGTTGCTGGGTGGTCCCGTAGGGATAGGAACGATTATAAGTACGTTCGGAGCGGGTGCTGTGATGCAGGCTGTGTATGCTCTTATTCATTTTGAACCGAGAGAAATGATACACAGGGATGTATTTGAAGCAACAAGAATACTGCTAAATAGCCGAGGCCGAGCAGGAGCAAAACAGGACCAGAATGTATGAGGGCAAGAAAAAGATAAGGAAATATAAAAAATGAAACTGACACTTAAGGAAATAGATGTCATCTCGTATGCGGTAGAGATAATGAGTCTGTTCAAAGAAGTATTCAGCGCTCCGCCATGGAACGAGGACTGGAGCGATGATGATCAACTAGATAATTATCTTAAAGACCTTACAGAAGTGCGAAATCCTCTATTGTATGGTTTATACGAGGGGAATGATCTTGTCGGAGTGTCCATCGGAAGGATAAAACACTGGTGCGAAGGAACAGAGTATTTCATAGAGGAACTATGTATCCGCATGGATCGACAGAAGAAGGGATATGGAAAGGAGTTTTTTTCTTTGATTGAAAAAGATTTAAAAGAAAAAGGGCTTGATACTATATTTTTGATGACTGACAGAGATAAGCCGGCGTATGAGTTTTATAAAAAGAACGGATTTAAGGAAATACCAGAACTGACATCATTTATAAAATTGTTCTGAATTGGACTAATCCGGGATAATATGCGATACTATTGCGAGTGTTTTTATTAACCAAAAACTTAGAAGTTTTATAAGGAGAAATGAATAATGGCAACAAAGAAAACTACATCTACAAAGGCAGCAGCGAAGGCAACAAGCGCAAAGAAGACTGCACCCGCAAAGAAGGCTGCAGCAGTCAAGAAAACCACAACCAAAAAGGTAGCAGCTGCAAAAAAGACAGTGGCAAAGAAAACCACAGCAGCAAAGAAAGCAGTCGAAAAGAAGACCACTGCTGTTAAGAAAGACGTAGCAGCAAAGAAGAAGACTGTAGCAGCATCTGCAGCTACATTAAAGAAAATAGAGGAGCAGAAGGCTCAGATCGCAGAGCTCAAGCTGCAGAAGAAAGCACTTGAAAGAAAGCTCGCAAAGATCAAGGCTCTCGCACAGTAATGTCTACAGCTATAGTTTATTTGTACAACGAAAATACTTTTGATGATCTGGAAGAAAAGGAATGGTTTCAGCTTCTGGAGGGCGGAGGCGGAATGGTGACGGATTGCGTTGCCTGTGGTCAGTGTGAGAGTGTTTGCCCGCAGCATATAACTATCATTGAGAATCTGAAAACGATTGCCGGGCATATAGGATGAACTGAAAAATGGAAAAGACCATTAATGATAAAAGTGAAAGGATATTTATCGGAAAAGCGTATATCAGGTATATAATACCGGCAGTGCTCGCCATGATCTTTGGTCAGCTGGCTCCGCTTGTGGATTCTGTATGCGTATCGGCTAAGTTGGGGGATACGGCGCTTTCGGCATTTTCCACCGTATCACCCGTGTATTATTTCTTTAATATCATTGCAGTGCTTGGTGGAATGGGCGGCGGTATCGGTATTGCCAAGGCATCGGGTGCCGGAGAGAAAAAAAGAGCCGGAAGGATGTTCACGGTTGCGGTGATATGGACCGCCGCAGCTGCGATTGTTCTGAGTGTGCTTTGTATTATTTTTATAGATCCCATCCTTGTTTTTTTATGCGCAACGGCTGAAAACACCGGGTATGCCAAAGAATATCTGCTGGTGCTGCTTGCGGGGATGGTCTTCTATGTGCTGGAATTTGCGGGGGCTTATATACTGACGGATGACAATGACCCGAATCTTGCGATGGCCGGCGGTATCGTGATGGGTATCGTAAATATGATCATTGACTGGATCGGCCTGTTTGTTTTCGATCAGGGGATATGGGTGACCGCCTTTGGTACGGTTTTCGGTGCCTTTTGTGGAGTATGTGTGTTCCTGATACATTTTTGCAGGAAGGACAGGATGTGCAGATTCATCTTTGACCGGAAGGGGTACGAAGCCCTGAAGATAAAGGAGATCATCATGCCGGGCACTCCCGAAGCCCTCATGTATCTCATAATCGTCTTTCAGGTTCTGGCCGGGAATTTCGTGTTGAGCAGGGATATCGGAACAAGCGGGCTGGGAAATGCTGCTGTCATCGAAAATCTCGAGCTTATCGCAACTATCATCATAGCAGGCATAAGCGAGGCAGTAATGCCCCTTGCGGCATCCTATCACGGAGAACGCAACGAGCACGGGCTGAGGCTTGTAAAGCGCTTTGCCCTGACAATAGGAGTAATACTGCTGTTTCCCCTTGTCCTTTCCCTTTTGATATACCCCGAATGGCTGATGATATTCTTTTCGGTTGATGATCCCATCATGAGAGAGGTACTGCCGGGTTCTATCAGGATCATGTCCTTTGCTCAGCTTTTCGTGCTTGTAAATACCATATTTGTGAATTACTTAAGCTCTGTGGATGAAGAAAAAAAAGCAAATATCTCTTTTGTGATACAGGGTTTAATACAGATATTCTTTACATTTCTTCTGGCCCGGGTGCTGCCGCATGATGCGCCGTGGTATGCTACTCTTGCAGCAAATATCGCAGTGATCCTCTACTTTGCCTTTTACTGCAATATGTTCAGTGATCTTAAGCCTGACACAAAAACAGATCTTATGTATATCACCGGCGGATATGCGTCTTCGTCCGTAATAAAAGGATGGTCTGACGCCGCAAAAAAATATCTGTCAGAGGATGAATTTAAGACCGTTTGTTCAAAGCTTCTTTATCCTTTTGAAAATGCACTGGATCCGAAAATAAAAGTGCGGTGCTCTTTTATAATAATTCAAAGCGATGTTGATGAGAGATCGGTCGTATTAAGGTACCTGGCAAAGCATAATATTACAGGTACACAGGGCGATACGGATGATGAAGACGAAAAAAGATACGGAGAAGTCATTTGCTCAGAGTTCAATTTTGCAAGAAGGATGATAATATATTTTAAGGATCAAAAAGAGAGGTAGAGAAATGGAAAAATATCCGCTTACACAGACACAACTTGGAATATATTTTGACTGGCTCAAATTTCCCGATTCCACCATATACAATATACCTTGTCTTTACAGGCTTGGGGCACAGGTTGATATGGAAAAGTTAAAAAGTGCCCTGAAAAAGGTGGTGGAGGCTCATCCGTATCTGTCAGTGTCTTTTGAAAAGGCTGAGAACGGTGATATCGTTGCGGTAAAGAATAGGACAGCATCAGTCATTATTCCGATAAAGAACGAAGAGCCTCAGATGGAGGAGCTGGTCCGTCCGTTTGATCTGCTGTCGAAGGAGCCTTTATACAGATGCTGCCTGTTTGACCATGAGAATGGGAAGTATCTGTTTCTCGATACTCATCACATCATAAGTGACGGTGCTTCCATAAGCATACTGCTTGAGGACATCAACCATGCGTATGACGGAAAGGAAGTGGCAGGAGAGACATACACGGGTTTTGACAGGGCTGTTGATGAGGAAAAGATGAGGAGCACCGCCCGGTATGAAGCTGCAAAGTCATGGTACGACAGCATTTATAAGGGTTGCGATGCCGTGACTCTCCCGCTGTATGAAAAAACGGATTCAAAGGAAACCATTGCTATTGATAACAGGTCAGGAAGCATTCCGGCAGACAGGGTGCGGGATTTCTGCTCGGAAAACAATGTGACCCCGAACGCATTTTTTACTGCGGCATTCGGTCTGGCACTCAAGGCATATACAGGAAGCGAAAGCGCAATATTTGCAACAATATATAACGGAAGGATAGACCAAAGGCTTGAACGGGCGGTGTCAATGTTTGTAAAAACATTACCGGTGATGATATCGGCAGATCGGGAGGAGTCCGTGCTCTCATATATTGAAGGCTGCCAGGCTTATCTTGTAAATGCAATGATAAACGATATAGTCAGTTTTGCCGAGATACACAGGGATTACGGCATCAGTTCGGATGTGCTTTTTGCCTATCAGGGAGAACGAAAGGGTATGATGACCCTTTGCGGTGAGGATGCAACGGAAACCGAATTGCCCGTTTCTCAGGCAAAAGCTCCCTTCGGCCTTGATATAGCTCTCAAGGAAGAAAAGATCCTGTATCTGTTTGAATACGATCCGGCATGCTATACCGTCTATACCATTAACGGCTTCTGCGTGGTTCTTGACAATGTCATATCGGAAATGCTGGTAAAAGAAAAGCTTGGTGACATCTCCCTTGTTACAAGGGAAAATGAGGAGTCAATTAAAAATCTCTATGATACAGCATTTCCTGTGGCGGAAAGGGCTGCGTACAGGCTATTGCAGGACGCTGCAACAAAAAATCCACAAAGACCTGCCCTGATTGCCGAAGACAGAACCCTTACCTACCGTGAGCTCAACGAGGAAGCAAACTGCGTCGGATATATACTCCGTGAAGAGGGAGCGGTCCCTGACTCGATCGTTGCCGTTTTGGCGGACAGAAACAGTTATGCATATGTGATGAGGCAGGGTGTATTAAAAAGCGGTGCCGCATTCTGTCCCATAGATCCCGAATATCCCGAGGACAGGATAAATTTCATACTGAAGGATTCAGGGACGAATACAGTTATTACAGAGAAAAGGATAGCAGAGAAAAGAGCGGAGCTCTTTGAACACATCATAGCCTCCGGCGTGAAGGTATTATACGTTGAAGACTGCATCACAGCATCCCATAGATCTGATCTGAATGTAAGTGTTCCTTATGATTCCCTGGCGTATGTTATATACACGTCAGGATCCACAGGCACGCCCAAGGGTGTTATGCTGACTAATAAAAACCTTGTTAATTTCGTCGATGATGACGAAAAGAACCACGAGATCAGGGGATATACGCAGTTGGCGCATGTGAGCCTTGCAGTTGCGGCACTTACCTTTGATTTTTCCATCATGGAGGAATTTGTTCCGCTCTCGAACGGACTGACGGTGGTACTTGCAACGCATGAGGAGATAATGGATCCCAACCGTATTTCGGAGCTAATGATAAGGAATCATGTAGATGTAATGAGCTGTACGCCGGGATATATCATGAACATGCTGGATATGGATGTGTTCAGAAAAGCCGTGGCAGGATTAAAGTCCATCGATCTCGGAGCAGAGGCTTTCCCCCCGGCGCTTTTTTCAAAGCTTACCCGGATCGTTCCCGATATCCACATCATGAACGGATACGGTCCCACGGAAGCGACCATAAGCTGTACCATGAAGGTTATCACCGAGACGGAAAATATCACGATAGGAATACCCAACGTGAATGTAAGTGCGGCTACAGTGGATCGTGACGGCAGGCTCCAGATGCCCGGTGCCGTGGGTGAACTTGTGATCCTTGGAGACGGTGTGGGCCGGGGATACATCGGAAGGGATGACCTTACCCAAAAGTGTTTTATCACCCTGTTGGGACAACGGGCATACAGGACAGGGGACCTTGTAAGAATCCTCTCCGACGGGCAGATAGAATACCACGGAAGGATAGACAATCAGGTCAAGCTTCGGGGACTTCGGGTGGAGCTTGGAGAGATAGAAAGCGTTCTGAACTCCTTTCCCGCTGTCCGATCGAGTATCGTGATAGTTGCAAAAAGGGAGACCGAATATCTGGCAGCTTATTTTACAGCTGATGAAAGGGTGGATATAGAAGCACTGAAAAAGCATCTGGCTTCAAAACTGACTGCATATATGGTACCGCAGGCTTTTATGCAGCTTGACGAGATGCCGCTGACCGCAAACGGAAAGATCGATAAGAAATCGCTTCCCGAGATAAAAGGCACAGGAACAAACAGAAGGCTGAAAAAACCGGAAACAAAAATGCAGGAGAGGATCCTTGATCTCTTCAAAAAGACGTTGAATCTCGACAATATCGGGATTGATGAAAGTTTCTTTGAGCTGGGAGGAACGTCTCTTACCGCAGCCAGACTTATGATGGCTGCCATGACAGACAATCTGCCCGTAGTATTTCAGGATGTTTTTGAACATCCCACTGTGGAGGAGCTTTCAAAGCTTATTGAGGAAAAACTCGGTGAGGAAAGCGTTATCCTTGATATACCGTCAGATGAAAAAGTGGAGCCACAAAATGAAGAAGATCAGTACAGTGTGCTGAAATACAACACGGCCGAATATGTAAATGAGATAACCCCTGGTGATCTCGGGAATGTGCTCCTGACCGGTGCAACCGGATTTTTGGGCATCCACATACTGAAGGAACTTCTTTGCGGCCATACGAATAAGATATTCTGCCTTGTCAGAAGCACCAGAGTATCAGCCGGGGAAAGGCTTAAGTCGACCTTCTTTTACTATTTTGATGAGATCGATATTGCGACAGAGGACGACAGGTTAGTCGTGATCGACGGAGACATAACCGATCCGGAAAGTGTAAAGAAACTTGAAGAACTCGATTTTGACACCGTAATAAACTGCGCCGCATGTGTAAAGCATTTTGCACAGCCGGAATATCTTAAGCGGATCAACGTATATGGTGTTGACAACCTGATCGATCTATGCATAAAGAAAAAGGCCCGGCTGATACAACTGTCAACGGTATCGGTTGCCGGTGATAGTTTTAGGGACAGAGGCGGGAGAGATATTCTTACTGAAGACAGGCTTGAGATCGGGCAGGAGGTTGAATCCAACGGATATGTTTACTCTAAGTATCTTGCGGAAAAACATGTTATTAATGCCATTGCATCAAGCGGGCTTGATGCCAAGGTGATAAGGCTGGGAAATCTCATGAGCAGACACGTGGATGGCGAGTTCCAGATCAATTTCCATACCAACAACTTTATGAATACGTTAAAAGCATATGTTTTCATGAAGAGCTTTCCGGTACAGGAGATGGATGAGGCTGATGAGCTGTCCCCCATAGATGAGGTGGCCAGGGCCGTGTTGCTTCTGTCAGGAACAGACAGAAAATTCACGGTATTTCATGCATATAATTCTCACAGTATCGAGATGGGAGATTTCATCTATGCACTTTCGGAAAGCGGCTTTGATATCAGCGTGATCGGTGAGGATGACTTTGACAGGAAGCTGAAGGAGATGGTTGCAGACGAAGAACACAATCATTTTGTGGCTCCATTGATAAACTACAATCTGGATGATGATGCCTTAAGGATCGAGAATGGGATCGAAAATGGGTTTACGGTAAAAGCACTCTACAGACTTGGCTTCAAATGGTCCATAATCGATATGGATTATCTGAAAAAAACGGTAGAGATGCTGAAAACGCTTGGCTTCTTCGAAAGGTAAAGAGAATTGAGAAAAAGGAACCTTCCCCAATTCTCTAGGAATAGGAAATTATTATGGGTAAGCTATATGTGACGGGCAGCGTATACGCCGTAGTAGCCCTTGAGCGTTTCCTGGCTGTCGAAGCGGGCGCCGGTGATTGCTCCCGTCGCGTCGTCCACGGCGATGTGGAGCGCTTTTTTTCGGCGCCGAACCATTCGTAAGGCAGACCTGCAGAAAAGAGTGAAAAAGATTACTATAATGAGCAGTTTATGTAGGTGAAAGCTATGAGAGAAGAATACGATATCAAGAACCTTAATCCACGAAAGAATCCTTATTCAAACAGATTAAAAAAGGCTATAACGATCAATATCAATCAAAGCACGATAGATTATTTCAAGGCCAAATCTGAGCAGTCAGGTATCCCATATCAGACACTGATAAATCTGTATCTGACAGATTGTGCTGAGAATAATCGTGAGTTAAAGATTGCCTGGCAGTAATCTGAATTCTTTGGCATAGTGTAATTAAAATTGTCCCTTTTCGGAATTGTGGGTCTGAGTCAAGAAGTACATACTACTGATATGGGAGTAGACAGAATAAGAAGAAACCTTGGCCTTGGCGAAATAGATGTAGTTACTTGGTGCAAGGAGGAAATCCTGAAAACGGACGCAGATATAAAAAGGCATGGTAAGAATTGGTATGTCCATATAGATGGATGTGTGATTACGGTCAATGCGAGTAGTTATACCATTATAACCTGCCATAAAGAATAGATTGCAATAACAGTAGGAACACCTTTACGAAAAGGGTTTTATTTTATTACTGACCCCGGACTATGTGCCGGGGTCTTGCTGTATTAGAGTATAATGAAAAAAAGAATTATGCAGGGGATAAGGAAGAGGTATTCGACATGCAGATGACAGAAGAAGAGATCTGTAAGAGATTCGAGAGAACCATTCGCAACAGGGAAAGAACCAATAAATGAGATTGTTCATTGCTATACAATTCAATGATGAAATAATAGAAGCACTTAACGAGCTACAGGAGGATCTCCGCAATCAGGGGATGGAAGGTCATTATTCACCATCAGAGAATCTCCATCTTACACTCGCCTTTATCGGTGAATACGGTGATTCGGAAGAAGTGATGGACGCTCTGGAAGAGTCAGACTTCAGGCCGCTTTCTATTAGTCTGGAAGGAGTAGGAAGCTTCGGTGATACATTCTGGGCAGGCATATCCGAAAACCGGGCACTGATGAGCTATGTCAAAAGACTGCGCAAGGTACTCTCAGATCACGGGATCCCATTTGACCGGAAACGATTCAATCCGCACATAACCCTCGTAAGAAAAGCAGTATATAATAAAGGCCTGCCAGCTGTATCAATATATAATAAAGAGATGCTGGTAGAACGCATTTCTCTCATGCGCTCAGACAGAGGGAAACATGGAATGATATACACAGAGGTAGGTTGTGTATGACACCGGATCAGAGAGAATGGAGCATGAGCGCCGGAGGCACAAAATTGGACGAAACAAGCGTGTTATGGCATAATATCACAAGTGTTTTGTAATCTGAAAAGTAACAGTTTTTTATATGGAGCCAGATACCGTTAGCGACCGTATTTTGGTCGATTACGGGATCGGCATCCGACCGGTGTAAGTCAGATATAGATTTTATTTTTAAAGAGGAGAAAAATGGCAACAAAGAAAACTACATCTACAAAGGCAGCAGCGAAGGCAACAAGCGCAAAGAAGACTGCACCCGCAAAGAAGGCTGCAGCTGTCAAGAAAACCACAACCAAAAAGATAGCAGCTGCAAAAAAGACAGTAACAAAGAAAACCACAGCAGCAAAGAAAGCAGTTGCAAAGAAGACCACTGCTGTTAAGAAAGACGTAGCAGCAAAGACGAAGACTGTAGCAGCATCAGCGGCTACATTAAAGAAAATAGAGGAGCAGAAGGCTCAGATCGCAGAGCTCAAGCTGCAGAAGAAAGCACTTGAAAGAAAGCTCGCAAAGATCAAGGCTCTCGCACAGTAATGACTACAGCGATAATCTATTATTCTAAACATCACGGAAATACAAAGAAACTCGTAGATGCCATAAAGGAAGCCTATCCCGAGGTCAAGACGATAGATATCACCGAGAACCGCGTAGAAGATCTAAGCCAATATGAGCGGATCGGAATAGCATCCGGGATATACGCCGGCAAGTTTGCGTCCGGGCTGATGGAATATCTTAAAGATAAGATGCCAACTGGAAAGAAAGTCTTTCTTCTGTACACATATGCCATGAAGATGCGGCATTACGCTAAGGATATCAAAGCTCTTTTAGATGATAAGAACAGCAAGCTTATCGGAGAGTACAGCTGCCAGGGCTATAATACCTTCGGACCGTTCAAACTGGTCGGCGGTACAGCCAAAGGACACCCGACAGAAGACGAGATATCCGGAGCCGTGCATTTCTACGAAACTTTATTATAAAAGATCAGGGGAGCCAGAGCGCTCTCCTTTTTTACAGGACATTATGAGAATAGGTATATTATCAGATACACACGGTTTATTACGTGATGAGGTTGTGAAAGCTCTGGACGGAGTAGATCATATTATCCACGCTGGAGATATAGACCGTAAAGAGGTTATAGACGCATTAGTGTCCATAGCTCCGGTGACAGTGGTCAGAGGAAACGCAGATAAAGACTGGGCAGAGGATATAGCTCGTTCGTGTAATATCAGTCCCGCTCTTGCAGATGATATCTGCCGGATGTATCTCACCCATCCCGGAATAGATGTGGCAGGGATCCTTCAGAGGATCGAGGGAAGATGATCAAGGAGCAGAAAGAAAAGAGCATAATCCATGACAGAGATATTCGGGAGCCATTATTTGATTATCTCGAGGAAACCTATGGAAAGATAAGAATAATTGAAGAGAAGATGATGGGGAGATCCCGCGCAGATGTCGTAATGGTGACGGAGGATGCCCTCTATGGTATAGAAATAAAGAGCGATGCAGATACTTATACCAGACTTTCCAGACAGGTGAAGGATTATGATAAATATTATGATCGGAATATCATAGTAGTCGGTACAAGGCATGCACATTCCGTCAAAGAACACGTGCCGGAATGGTGGGGAATAATCACGGTAGAAGAAGAGGATGGAAGGCTGGATTTTTACTTCTATCGTCAGCCGGAGGTTAACCCCAAGTTGGATATCAAGCGAAAGATATCTATCCTGTGGCGTCCTGAGCTGGCGCATATACAGGAGCTGAACGGGATGCCGAAATACAGGGATAAGAGCAAGCTCTTTGCATCCAATAAGATAGTGGATACGGTTCCTTATGATATCCTTTCACCGCAGATATCAGAGGAACTCTTTCAAAGAGACTATACGATGATAGAAGAAACTCTGAACGAATATAGAAAAGAAGCTACAGCGAAGAAACGAAGGAGGCGCAGATGACCTTCGTGATACGCTGGCAGAAAACAGCGAACACTGTGTAGGAATGGCTGCGAACACAATCCGGTCATCACAAAGAAGGATTCACCGTATGAGGCAGAGGAGAGCTGTCTTTCTCTCATTGGCACAAGAAAGACCACGAGATATAAGAATATAGAAGTAGAGTACACGGATCTAAATTGGAACAGGCAAAAGCAGAAGTACTCCGGTTTTCTGGCACAGATCATCCAGCATGAGTGTGATCATCTAGAGGGGATCATCATCTGAATCAGACAGCAGCCATAGAAATACCTCCCGGTACATTAGTCTCGCATTCCTTACCCCGATGTCTTCAAAATATCTGCTTTCCTGTTGACAACTTCACAGTGGTATTTTAGTTTTCGTTGAGATTTTTTCTGATCGTCAGAATGTTTTGTTCGTCTTTATATTTGTAGTTCATATCATCCATTGTGCTTTGGACCAGGAAAATACCCAGACCGCCAATGGGACGATCTTCTCCGCTTAATCCTATATCAGGTTCATCTGCTTCCAGAGGATTGTAGGGCTTTCCCTTGTCTATAAAGGATATTTCAACAGCCAATGGATCCGATTTGCTTTCCAGACATACCGTGACGGGGCCCGGGGCGGAATCATAAGCATAATAACATATATTTCCGAAAAGCTCATCGACCGCCAGCTTGATCTTCGCCCTGATCTGTTCGGGACATTGAAGTTCATCAAGTTCGGAATTGATAAATCCCATGACGGACGACAAATTTTCAATTGTTGAATCTACAATTGTTTTTTTCATTTTATGCTATAAATGAACCGACCAGCCGGTTTCGATCTTTTCGTGTATCTTTTTTAATGTTTCCACATCAAGTTTCGGCCAGTCGTTTACCGTTTGAGCCTTGTTTGTTATCAAATGTGCTTTTTCGGCACAAAGAGCCATTGGAGTATCAGCAAGAGAATCGGAATAGAAATTTTCGATCTCCGGGAAGTCCTGGTCGAAAATATAGGCCGCTTTTTCTCTTGCATACATCAGATTATCCACAAAGGCCCCCACATCTCGATCGTATTCCGTAGCGATGTAGTTAACGCCGAGTCTTTTTGCGATCGGTCCTATGATGCAGTTTGGAGAGGCGCTGATGATCAGATCATCCGGCCTTTTCTGGGCAAGGTACCAGTCAGAGATGTTTTTTTCGTGCGTGTCCCAGAAACGTTCGATCTGCACATCAAAATCATTAACCTTGCAAAGAAAACTGAAAAATGTGCGTTCCATAACATATCTCGGAACCTTTCCGATCCCGTGCCCGATTACTGCTGCGAGTGCCTTTGGAAGATACGTAAAGGCCAGGGATGGGTGTCGTTTTATGCACCAGAGTGCAAAGCTTAAAGCACAGTCCGGATAATAAATTGTACCGTCAAAATCGTATACATTCATTAAATATAATTACCTCTTAAACAGTTTCATTACCTGCATCCGAAAACTACATCCAGACCGGTGATATTCAGAACTTCTTTGAAATTGGGACCGATATTGACAAGCTTCATCTGTCCTTTTTTTGCCTTTAAGGCCTTAAAGGTGGAAAGCAGAGCACGAAGTCCTGCAGAAGAGACAAAATCGCATTTTTCAAAATCCAGAGTAATAACGTCCGAATCGGCAATCTCTGCATCGAGCAGCTCTTTAAGCTGTGGAGCGGTCCCTGTATTGATCTCACCGCTTAGTTTTATCGTAAGTTCATTGCCTTCTTTTTTGCTTTCCAGTTCCAGTTCCATTGTTTTCCTCCTGTCTGTTTCTGATTCTAATATATTATCTGATAATAATGATACGGCCACCAAAAGTTCTGATTCATTGATTTGATCAGAAATCTTTGATTATCAGGATAGTCATGGTGATGTCATCAAACTGCTCCGCGCCCTCAGCAAACCTGTTCACATCATCTAAAATACTGGAGAGAACTATTTCTCCCTTTTCATTGGCGGTATCATTGAGGACTTTTTTCAAACGGTCATCTCCGTAGACAGTGTTCTCCTTACTGTGGGCTTCGGTAACACCATCAGTATAAAGCAACAGACGATCCCCTGTGTAGAGTTGTATTTCGCTTTGTCCGTACTGTGTTCCGTCAAGACCTGCAAGGAATAGTCCGTGTTTATCTGTCAGAAATTCACAGGGCTTACCTTTTCGCATAAGTATAGGGTAGTTGTGACCGGCATTGGTAAACTGAAGCACCATGGTTTTGATGTTCAGGATACCGATCCACGATGTGGCGAACATTTCGGCTTTATTGTTTTCACAAAGGCGGTCATTCACGATGGTAAAAATTTCAGATGTGCTGCCATGTGTGAGTGCATAATCCTTGATCGTTGTTTTGGCCGTCATCATAAACATTGCAGCCGGAATGCCTTTTCCGGAAACATCTGCGATCACAAGCACAAGATGATCATTGTCGATCATAAAGAAATCATAGAAATCTCCCCCAACTTCCCTTGCAGTGGTTATGGACGCATATAGATCAAATTCTTTTTGCTCGGAAAACGTAGGAAAAATAGTGGGAAGCATATCGGTCTGGATTTTTTCAGCAAGCTCAAGTTCGGCTCCGATCCTTGTCGTGCTTTCTGTAAGTTCCTTCTGCTTTTGCAGTAAATTCTGACAGCAGATTACCAGTGCCAGACTTGCTGCAGAGATAATAATAAACTGCAGAAGCTTGACGAAGTAGTTGGAAACCGTGGTGTTAAAGAGCATCAGTCCGTGGTCATACGGAATGTTAATAACGGCATCGTCCAACCACATTCTGTTATTTGTGACAATGGACGTACCGGGAGCATATTGGACAAAATTCAGATCAAGCATTCCATGATTAGCCCCGTAGAGATAGGCAATGTAGAAAACGATGATCGACAGGATCGCAACGAAGACAGTATATCTCCTGCTGAAGTACCGGATGGACATAAGGATCGGGACAGCGATCAAAAGAGTAACATTATAGGTCAATGCCGAAGTGGTAACAGCAAAGACTATAGTCATAGCTCCCATCAGGATATATTTTATCCACTCCCTTTCATATTTGAAGATCTTGCTTATAACAGCAACCGTGACAAGAAGCAGGATATTAAAAATCATCAGGCCGCGGAATTGAACGCGAATGTAGAAAAAACCGGTTTCAAAAAGGAACCATGTGATCGCAACGATACCGATGGTAACCACGATGATATTCGTCAGTACCCGGTTTGCCTCGATCTCGTTATCTCTTAATACTATATTTGTATCCATTCAGAACTCCCTATTATACCCGCGAAAGAAATCAGCTGGCAGTCAAAATGCTGCTTCGCGGTATATGCAGTTATACCACAGTTTTATGAATTAATCTCCCTGAAGTTGGAAGCATTGGATTTATATAATCTCTTAAATATACGATAGTTTCTGTCGTATACTTCCCTGTTGCTTAAATCGGGAACATAGGTATGGGTGGGTTTTACAAGCTTCTTTGAGAGTTCTGAAACATTGCCGCCCTGAATGCCGCAGGCAACAACAATGGCAGCTCCCATGGCACCAACCTCCTGAGCATTGCTGATGGTTTCTGTTTTCCGACCGATAATGTCTGCAAGCATCTGACACAGAACTGTGGAGAGGGACGCACCGCCCACAAACCGAATGGTGTCGGAGGTTTTTACTTTTCTATCTTCGCATTCCAGAAGCCAGCGCAGGTGATAGCAGATCCCTTCAAACACCGCGCGTAACATTTCCCTTTTTCCGGTATCGATCCTGATATTGAAGAAAATACCCGCGGCTTTATTATCTTCAAAGGGACATCTGTTGCCGTGAAGCCAGGGAGTAAAAATCACGCCATTTGCGCCGGGAGGCACTTTTCTGATCTCATCTGATAAATATTCAAATATATCAGTGATATAATCTTCGAATTCCGGCGTAATACCATTTTCTTTACTGTACTTCATCAGGCTGATCCTATCCTGAAGGAGGTTGTTTTTCAGCCAGTCTATACACTTACCGGCGGTTTCCAGCTCGGCGTAATAATTGTAATAACCGCGGCACGCTGAAAGTACTCCGGTGATCATAGCGCTGAGATCCACGACCTGATGATCCAAAAAGGTAGATACCCAGCCTGATGTTCCCACATAAATATGTGTATCCCCGACGTTTGCCGATCCTGCTCCGATACTGACGAAGGTAGTATCACCGCCGCCGGCGAAAACAGGAATGCCTTCTTTAAGCCCGAGATCAGCTGCGGCTTTACCTGTCAGTTCGCCTGCTTTTTCCGTACAGTCAATAATATCAGCCATATGCTTCGGATTGATGCCGTACATTTTTAACAGCCCCTTGTTCCAGCCTTCATGTCCTTTACGGGTATCATAAAGGAAGGTGGCAAAAGCCGAATCCGCAGTTCGAACGATCCTGCCGGTGCAGCGGGCTGTCAGATAGTCATTTATGTCCAGCCATTTATAGGCTTTATTATATATTGCCGGCTCGTTTTTTTCCACCCATTTATACTTCCAGACAGGATCCTTGGCACTGACTGATGCCGCATAATTAACAGCGAGGTTTCGTAATATTTTGAACAGATTGCATCCGGAGACTTTGATCAGTCCGCTTCCCATGCATTCTTTATATTCCTTTATCCCTTTTTGATCGAGATAGTTCATGGGACGCCTTAAAGCTTCCCCATTTTCATCTACCAATACTGATCCCTGTATCTGCGTACAAAATGCCAGACCGTTTATTTCCTCAGGGTTAACGTCACACGCCTGAAAAAGATTTCTTGTAGTGGAACAAATGGCATTCCACCATTCCTCCGTATCCTGTTCCGCACCTCCGTCATCACTCACATAAAGAGTGTATCCGGCAGACGCAGATGCTGTTAGACAGATTTCGGAATCGATCCTGAAAAGACAGGTTTTTACGCTGCTGGTACCAAAGTCATAGATGATGATATTCATTTATCCAATATTCCTCTCGATTATAGCCTGTTGTGTCCGGCGTTGCCATTCCTACACCGTCCAAACGATCATATGATAATTTGATTCCTGTTCTGTACATCCCAATCTGGATACAGGTTTTCTTTCAAGCTGATTTGCATATATTAAATGTACACATCGATTTAAGCAAATACAAGGGATTGTTACAGATTGTCAGGTTTAATGATATCACGTCCGATCACTACGCGGAAATTAAAAAAAGGGAGTCAACTGAACGGGGATTTGAGTAAAAATCCAAAATAAATGAATGGGGATTTGCGTTAAAAATGCATTTACATGAACGGGGATTTGCGTTATACTCGGTTTGAAAGGACGGATTGAAGTATGGAAAAACCGGTATTTAGAAGGAAAATCTATAGCGAGATTCTTGAATGGAAGGAAAATCGAAGTGATAAGTACGCATTGCTGATTAAGGGAGCGAGACGAGTCGGTAAATCGACTATAGCGGAAGAGTTTGCTAAAAAAGAGTTTAAATCATACATCATGATTGATTTTGCCCATACCAGCAAGGCGATCAAGGACTTATTTGATGATACTTATGATCTGGATTTCTTCTTTTTACAGTTGCAGCAATTGACCGGAACAAGATTATTTGAGAAAGAATCTGTGATCATTTTTGATGAAGTCCAGTTGCTTCCCAAGGCAAGGCAGGCAATAAAGTATCTCGTAGCCGATGGCAGATATAAATACATTGAGACAGGGTCACTTATATCAATCAGGAAGAATACGAAGGATATTCTGATCCCAAGCGAAGAACATAAAATATCTATGTATCCGATGGATTTTGAGGAATTTTTGTGGGCAATCGGTGATGAGGTTTCTACCGGAACGATTAAAATGCTTATGGAGAAAAAGAGACCTGCGGGGAATTCTGTCCACAGGAGTCTCATGCGGACATTTAGATTATATATGCTGATCGGAGGAATGCCTCAGGCCATAGAAACATATTTAGAACAGAATAATCTGCAGGCGGTAGATGAGATCAAAAGAGACATAGTAGATCTTTACGAAGAAGATTTTACAAAAATCGATCCTTCCGGTCTGGCGGGGGACATATATGATGCGATACCCGCAAACTTAAGCGGCAATGCTTCGAGGTATGTATTATCAAGCGCGAGAGAAGGCACACGTTCCGGACAGGTACGTGATCTGTTGCCGGATATGCTTTCTTCTTATACGGTCAATATAGCGTATCACGCAAATAATCCCGGAGTCGGTATGGCGTTAGAGAAGGACGCGGGCAGATATAAATTGTTTACTTCCGATGTAGGTTTGTTTGTGACGCTTGCGTTTAGGGATAAGAATTATACCGAGAATACAATTTATGATAAGTTGCTTTCCGATAAACTTGAAGCCAATTTGGGCTATGTCTATGAAAATGTCGTTGCCCAGATGCTTGTTGCCAAAGGTAATAATCTGTTCTATTACACGATGGAAAGTGATACATCAAATCATTTGTATGAGATAGATTTTCTGACTTCGGTGGGAAACAAGATTTGTCCTATAGAGGTGAAGTCGGGAAATTACAGAGGACATAAGTCGTTGGATGTGTTTTGTGATAAATTCAGGAGTCGTATATGCGAAAAATACGTTGTTCATGCGAAAGATTATAAGAGGGAAAATGGTATTAGTTATATCCCGGTATACATGGTACCGTTTTTATAAAAGGTTGTGACATTATAGCATTGAAGAACTGTTATATTAGGATTGCATGGATGGGCGCTTGCAGAGAATGCAGGCCTCGGAATCACTGAGAACTTCCTGCAATCGGTTCGTCGAGATATAATTATCGGCAATGTGTTTTATCTTACCTATTCATACTTTTTCAGAAGTAAAACTTGCCCAAATGTGACTGATCTGAATTGTTTAATATTCTATGAATTCCTTAAAAAAGAAAAAATGCTGTATAAATGGAGAAAACATACAAATAACATTAAAAATCTCCAAATATAAAGCAAATATTGACTATAATTGGCGGACGCGATATAATCTGTCTTGTGAAAAGCTTTATACAAGGAGACTGCATATGGCCATTATAGGGCGAAAAGAAGAAATCAGAGAATTAGAAAAGTGTGAAAAATCAAAAAAATCGGAACTGATATGTGTA
>Ga0256405_10001897_pt1 | contig 52856 bp, 67 predicted proteins | sample RumenRJG_02DNA_FD_189096 | JGI IMG/M metagenome (GOLD analysis project Ga0256405, IMG submission 189096) | Bovine rumen microbial communities from Lethbridge, Alberta, Canada - RJG_02 | ecosystem: Host-associated > Mammals > Digestive system > Stomach > Rumen | place: Canada: Alberta... | reverse complement strand
CTTTCTGAACAACAAAAGTAAGTGATAGTGATAAAAGCGTAATCAATAATGCTCATCATTTGAATATGAAAGGTGGAGAATATGAACAGGAAAACGAAACATAAGCATTATGGAAAAATGGGCATAAAGCCTCAAATGTCAACATTAACATTTGAAGCTGAAGCTATAGCCAGTGTTGTAGCCGGAGCTTATTCCATCGACTCTTCCAGTTACTCCTATCCGTATCTGGCTTCGTGGGCAAGCGGAAAAGAAGTCAAGGAACTGAAAGATTCTTTGGAAAGGATCAGATCTTTTGCCGATGAAATGATAACCGGCATCGATAGATCTCTCGAAAAACAGATCCGGCGTGAGCAGAACCGTGCTTTCCGCGAAGAAGCGAGGTGATGATCATGCCATACTATACCGAAGAACAGATAAAGCAGGCACGGTTGATAGACCTGATGACATATCTTCAGACATATGAACCGACAGAGCTTGTGCATGTACGTGGAAATACCTGGTGTTTACGCGAACACGACTCATTAAAGGTAACTGCTGATGGCAAGTGGTATTGGTGGAGCAGGGGCTTCGGCGGCTATTCAGCGCTGGATTATCTGACCAAAGTCAAAGGGCTTCCGTTCATAAAAGCGATGGATATCCTGACTGACGATTCCAAAGATTTTCAGTTTGAAACTCCCAGGATTTTCAATCGGGATAACAGCAGTACAGAAAGAAAGCTGCTCTTGCCGGAAAAGTGCGAGACGAATCTTGAAGTGATACGCTATCTGAGCAGCCGGGGAATAGATCGTGAAATCATCAAAGACTGCATCAATGAAGGTCTGCTTTATGAGTCCCTGCCATATCACAACTGCATTTTCGTTGGCTATGATGAGGCCGGCAAAGCTGCCTATGCATGCTACCGGGCAACAAACGGCGAAAGGATCATGGGCGATGCTGCCGGATCGGACAAGAGGTATGCATTCAGAATAAATCAAGCCGGAAGCACTATCCATGCATTTGAAAGTGCTATCGATCTGCTTTCATACGCAACTGTAATGAAGATGCAGACGGGAAACTGGCAAGCAGAACCTATGGTATCTCTTGGCGGAGTATACGCTCCGAGTCCGAACAGACCGGGAATAAAGATTCCGGCAGCACTGGATAATGCTCTTCAGAATCATCCCGAAGTGAAGACGATTGCTCTGCATCTCGATAATGATTATGCCGGCAGGAGTGCCGCAAGATCCATCGCAGAGCAGCTGCAGGACAGGTATGTGATAAGAAATGAACCTCCTGCAACGGGGAAGGACTGCAACGATTTCCTGATGCAAATCCGGCATCGTAACAGATCACGGCAAATGGGAGCAGCCAGATATGAGCATCCCAGATGAATAAAGAAGTAATGCCATATTAATTCTCCTCTATGACAACAGCCATGAAGGACTCGATATATCCTTCATGGCTGAAACGTCATAGGTATTTGTATGGAGTATTATGAAGAAAAGTTGTTATCTCTGTTTGACAATGACATGATACCGCAGAATCTTTAAACGAACCTAAATAATCATATTTTTCAGTGTTCTATTATGAAAATAGCCTGCAACTATTTCCGCTTGCGGATGTTTATACTATAATCCACAGATGTTAATCTGCGTTGCTTGCTTTAGGATGACTGTAGACCTACTATAAAAGCAGAAAATCAGAACATACTGGGGTGGCGGCTATGCTAAATGAGAACATTAGGACTATCAGGAAGAATAAAGGATTTACACAGGAAGAATTGGCGATCAGGCTGCATGTGACAAGGCAGACTATATCAAAATGGGAGAAGGGCCTTTCAGTTCCGGATGCTGCACTTTTATCTGATATGGCCGAGATTTTCGAAGTGTCAGTCTCAGAATTGCTGGGAGAAAAGCCTGTCGAAAGTCATGATCAGGATGCGATAATAGAGCAGCTCTCCAGGATCAATGAGCAGATGGCGATTCGCAATCGCAGGGCAAACAGGACTATCAGGATAGTGGCGTGCCTGTTGTTGGCGCTGATAATAGTTGTGGCGACTGTTATTGTGATGAATATCGCGCCTCGTAATACACATATACTTCTTAGTGACCATATAGGCAATCTGACATATACCATGCCGGATGAACGCTTTACACATGATAATGATGATATAGGTGTTACGATCGGTGATGATGGCAAAGAAAGGATCAGCGCGAAGTCATACAAATGCATAGATGACATGACAGAGATAACGATATGGGAGTATGGTGACTATGATCCTGAATTGATTCAAGAGTTCAAAGAGAAGCATAAGAATGACCTTGTTGATTTTTCAGATGAGCACGGACCATTGCCTGACTGCATTGATGAGATAGTGGCTGCGACAGATGCAACCGATGAATATGTGGGAAGGTATTATGAGGCATTTGTCGTTATAGAAGGCAAAATGTATAACGTGGAAGTGCAGAATGGTGATGATCCACTCGGTTGCGGGGAAATAGTGATCAGTTCTATGGATATAGATAACGAGCAAAAGGATGAATATATATAGCAAAAGATGCGAGTAACCACCTCAAAAGCAGCTTGTATTAAATACGGAATAAACGTATAATGCATCCATATCACGAATAAAGCTGGTCACCGGAGGATAGTGTGCCGTAGCACAGGGGATCGTGGACAGAAGTCCGCAGGCCGCCTATCAGATAAGGTGTCGGGTGAGCCCGGTAAGATGTACGTGTAACATCGCCGGGATTTTTTGTTCCGGCACCGGACAGGAGGTGGAGCAATGAAGAAAACACAAGTGAAGCTGATCCCTTTGCAGGAAGACGACAGAGATCAGTTCGTCAGGGACAATCAATGGGCATTCAAATATGGATCCGTAGAGGAATTCGGCATGCGCAATGATCAGTTTGAGGAAGAGGGCGAGATCATATCACGCAGAACTATAGAGGACAGTATAGATAAGGGCGAGGCATACCGGATCATCTGTGAAGGCGAAAAGGCAGGGGGCGTGGTGATCCATATAGATGGTACGCGGGGAGAACTGGATCTGCTGTTCACTTTGCCTGAAGCACACAGCAAAGGAATCGGCTATGCCGCGTGGTGCGAGATAGAAAGACTGCATCCGGAAGTTGAAGTCTGGGAAACACTTACACCATATTTCGAGACCAGAAATATACATTTCTATGTCAATAAGTGCGGATTTCACATTGTGGAGTTCTTCAATCCTTTCCATCCGGAGCCGGAGCGTTATAGCGGTGAGGATCGTGAGGAAGGCTGGCCTGAAGATGGAGGAACCGGCGGAACGGGGCTGGATTTCCGCTTTGAAAAACGAATGAAGTAGTATAATAGATATCAAAGAGAGGTTTGGCGACATGACAATAGAAATAAAGGAAGGATAGTTGTTTGACCGATGGATAATCAGAAGAAAGCCGGTTTCCTTGTATTATTGATATCTCTTGTTTTAGCTTTTGCCTGCTGTACTGCTTCCAGTGATAAGAAGGTCGATCTGCCTGAAACAGACAGGATAGACAGTATTGAATTGCAGTTTTCTGACGACTCATGCACTGTTTCTAAGATCGTAAGTATTGATGGCGAAGATAAAGATACGATCACAGAGCTGATAAGGACGACCTGTAAAAAATGGAGGGAATCAGTCAACGACAATCCGCAGGAAGTACCATATGTCATCGTTAACTTCCATACAGTGAATCAGGATGAGGACAGGAGTCTGTATGTCTATAGACAGGATGATCAGTACTATGTTGAGCAGCCATACAGAGGAAGATGGACTACCACTGAAGAATTGTTCGATTTGATCAATAGTTACGCTGAGAAAAACGCAGACCACTATAGTACCAAAGATATTACGGCGGACAATGTTACAGAGATCGAAGGTATCCTGAAGAGTGCGGGTCTCTCCAATTCAGATGTATTCGAAGAATGGGTGACAGATACATCGAACATCAATGAAAACACCGGAGAGAGCGGCTTTTCAGACGCGGACTGCCGTATGACTGTCATGCTACTTGCAGGCGATTCCATCAGCTATGACAGTGTAAATGATAAGTACGATGGCGACTATCTGATGTTTGACATAGACGCGATCGACAACAAGGAGGAGTACAGCATGCTCCGTGATAAGGAGAAACTCTTTACTACAATGTTCGGGGAGACTCCTTATTCAGGTGGCGGGTTTGCTGATGCGCTGCCTGACAACTGGAAGAAACATGGCATAGTTTTCAACAACGAAAAGTGTTCGATTATCAGCATCGTCTTTAAGACTTACGATAAGGATGAAGCATATGTAGGTCATACCGGTATCCTGATCGACTGTCAGGATATAGCTGACGCAGATACGAAGTATGTATTCATAGAAAAACTGGCTTTTGGAGATCCGTTCAAGGTGACAAAGCTCAATGATAAAGCAGATCTTATAGAGATGCTTTCAGAACGCTCAGATTACACAGTGGAAGAAGGCGAACCGGCACCTGCAGTTTATGAGAATGATAAACAGATCGGTGAGCTGAAAAGATAGGCGGCAGACAGTAACTATGAAGAGAAAACTGATCATAATAATCATCATAATACTACTTGTTATACTGGCGTTATTTATCGTTTGGCTGCCAACGTTTCTTATGACAGGAAACAGGCAAACTATAGAAGAAGCTTTTGCATGGCAGACGGATCACTATGATACTTCTTTCTATGAAGAACTTAAGAAGACTGATTACACTATGGAGACGAGCGACGGATATGTGATCCATGCAGAGCTGCTTGAGAATCCGGAGCCAACTGATGATTATGTCATCATCTCGCACGGCTACACGGATAACCGCATGGGCGCTCTGAAATACGTGCCGATGTATCTGAAACTCGGATTCAACTGCATAATATATGATCTCAGAGGTCATGGCGAAAACGAGGCGACATTCACAACATATGGCATCAGAGAGGGAGAGGATCTTGACTGTCTGATCAGGGATACGCGTGAAAGATACCCGAAACTCAAGGTGCTGGGTTTGCACGGAGAGTCACTTGGCGTAGCTACAACGATCACTTGTCTGAAGTACAAACCGGAAGTGGATTTCGCGGTCGCGGACTGCGGTTTCTCAGATATTGAAAGTGTGCTGAAAAACGGCTCGCCGGATATCTTAATAGACCTCGCAGATATCGGCAGCAGGATACGATACCATTACGCCATCAAGGACATGCGCCCGATAGACTCGCTTGATGAAAACACGATCCCGATCCTTTTCATACATGGTGCTGATGATGATCTGATCCTGCCAAAGAACTCTGAAGACATGTCAAATAGAACAAAGGGGATCAGCAAGTTATGTATCATCCCGGGAGCAGGGCACGCGATGTCGATTCTGACAGAGCCGGAAATGTATGCAGACACGGTGAAAACCTTTTTATCAGAACTTAGCAACTAGTTGTTGGAGGAGCGGAACATGGCAAAGTATATAACTACTGTACCCGGCAGTCTGGAACAGCTGAGGAAATATATATATCATAACGGACCTAATCTCGGCGCGACTTTATCTCTTGAAGAAGAGATATCCGGAACCGCAGATGGCGTTAAGTACTTGATAGGCACATATGAAAGATATGCTGTTCTGGGAGAAAACAGGGTGAGCCTCAATATAGTTCTTCTTGAGATCAGCGAAGGTGTCAGGGTCATTGCTACCTCATCCGGCGGCAGTCAGGCGATGTTCCTGAAGATCAATCACTGGAGTGAAGACAACTTCCTGAATGATTTTGTAAGCATTATTGAGACTTATATGAAAAAGGCAGGTAAGTGATAATGTGGAAAAGACTGATAAAATGGATCAAGTCATGCTTTGCGGGAGACGCTGCTGTCAGCAGCAAAAGCAAAGCTGAATTAGATATTAAGATGGCAGATCATAAGGCAAAGAACCGTGTCTGGAGAGGACCGCTGAATGGATAGAGATAACGAAAAGGTGCTCTACAACGTCCTGTTCCCGATCTGGTTGCTGGTATTCTTTCCGTCATACCTGTGGCTGATACTGATCCCGGCGAATTATATGATCGACAGGATCGTGCTGAGATGGAGCCTTGGTGATATGCCTGATAAGGGCATGTTTTGCAGAAAGAATACATGGAAGATATGCCTTGCGGGGTTCCTGGGAGATTTTGTCGGAGCAATCGCACTGTTTTTCATTTCGGAGCTATTGCTCGGATTCGGCGATGATGGCGCAACATTTATTGAAAAGGCAGGCGATGGGATCATGTTCGATCCTTTCACAAATGTACTGTCTTTTCTGATCATAGCTGCCGGTATCGCGCTTTCTGCTGTCTGCATCTACAAGCTGGACAAAAGAATTCTTGGAAAGACTGAGCTGGAACCGGAGCAGGCTAAACGTGCGGCACTCAGGCTGACGCTCTTCACAGCTCCATATCTGTACCTGATACCAAGCCGCTGGTTTTACTGAAAAGGTGACTTTGGAATGGAAAAGAGCAAACCTGCATTGAGAATATCGATCATGATAATGGCACTTATGGTGCTATTTCCGGTGAATGCTTTCGCAGACTCATCATGGGTATGGATATCCGAGAAAAGACCCTTTGATATACTGCCGTGGGTCGCAATGGGAACGATCCTGATAGAATGGCTGAGCATCTGGCTCATACCCAGGACCGGTCATGCATTCAAAGTATTAGGGATAGTTATGGTGGCAAATGCAGCATCATTTCTTCTTCCGTATGCGTTTCTGGAGGCAGATCTTTCCTGGTATGGGACGTTCGAACACATTCTTGATTCCGGTCCGCATTATATTGTAAGCGGAGTGTTTCTGCTGCTTACATTGCTTGTAGAGATGCCGATTGTTTACAATGTGCTGAAAAGCAAAGTGCAGGATAAGAAGAAGCTGCAGCTGACGATCATAATATCGAACATGATAACAACAGCAGGCGTTGCTATAATCGAAAGATTAATAACGGAAGGCTATTGGTAAAAGAGAGCAGAAAGGGCGGCATGATGTCTGATTCAGGACTATTCAGTTTTATATTACTCATCATTATGGCAGTGATACTGGTACTGCTGATAGTATTTATCAGAACCTTCAGCAAGTACTACAAAGCCAAAACATCCCTAGAGAAGGACGCTATCAACAAAGGCTTCCTGGCATATATGGTAACCAACAGTGCCATCATAGGATGGCTCGTATACAACAGAACAAATCCGAAAAACAGATATAAATAACGAGGAATCTAAATGCTGATAATTGATTTTGTGCTATGCACTGCTTCACTTGGAGCTGCTGCGCTCTCATTCTGGACAAAACGACCGCTATATACAGTGGCAATAAGTTATGTGTGTTTTGCGCTGAGTCCGATCATGGACTTGCTTGATATACTCGCCCGCGCGGGCAAAGATGATACGGCTGGCATTCTGGACATATATCCTACATTCTTCAAAGGATATATAGTGCTGCTGACAATCATTACGGTTATAAACGTACTAGGTATTAGAAATAGAGAGAAGGTGGAGGTATAACTATGCAATGCCCATATTGTGGTAAAGAAATGGAATTAGGCTTAGTTCAAAGCCCTCATGAGATAGCCTGGTTAAAAGGTGATACAAAACACGCCTTCGCTATAGCAGCCGCACATAAAGATGCGATTGTATTATCTCCGCTTAACATTAAAAACATGATTACGGGATGTGCTGTAAGGGCGTTTTTATGCAGGTCATGCAAAAAGGTGATAATTGATTACTCAGACGAATCATGATAGACGCATTAGAATTCATTTCCGATAAGATAGGAATCATTATGGGTGTCATACTTGGCATCATTGTTATTATCGCGCTTATAAGAACGCTGTTAAAAGCTTCTAAAGGAGAATCCATAAGCGTGCCTACGGTTGGCGTTATGAATGACCTTCCGAGCAGTGTAACAGGCATCAATAAGTACAATGACATGGCAGAAAGAAGCAATGAGAGAGCAGGAAAGAAGACAGAGTAAAATAATTGCGATAACAGCAACATTTATATGCGCACTGCTTCTGTGTTCATGCGGCTCTGATCCCGGCAGCAGTGATTCTTACCATGCTGAAGGCATTGAGAACTATAACAAGGATGTTATAATCGAAAAGTATGCCGGCGATCTGGACAGCGATCTTTCCGTTTTTCCTGATGAGATCCTTACAGATAAGACCGAATATTCAGCAGATTTCAAGCCGAACCTCTTTGATACTGACGGAAGAATGATTCTTGCATGTGCTTATGGAGACGAACAGTTTTCTGATGAGATAGGCAGACTAAAGGCGCTTTCCAAGACTATCGAATATGATGAGGAGCAATATACGAACAATGTCCTTTACGATGAGGAGTCCTATAACTATCCCGCATATATCACGATAGACGGGTTCGGCAACACTTATGAATATGCACTTATCGATCAGAGCAACAACAGAGTAGTGTATATCTATCTGGCGTATCCTGATGACAATGTACTGAAAGAATACAGCGAGTATGTAAAGAAAGATATGTCAGTATACAAGGAAGAGAGCACTTGGGATGCGTTCTCAATGTACAATCACTCATTCGACGGCGGAGAATCATGGGTCGAGTTTAATAACGAAGTTACAATGATCGCGACCGGCGATGGAACTGAAGATGAATAATATGAAAACGATAGAAACCGGCGGAATAACATATATAGAACTGATACCTTACGGAACAGATGAATGGTATTACGGGATCAGCTACGAGCACGGAGATCTGTATGAGGCAGAGGAAGTGTTCAAAGAGGGGCAGGATGTCGAGGGCAGGAATCTCTGCCTGATCCATTATCCTGACGGTGAAATATACAGACCAGTGCCGAAGCAGCCGGGTATCTATCCTGCTGAACCGGTCTACCATGATGGCAGCATCTATATCCTGAGTGTGGATTTTCTGAAGAGTCTGATACAGATACTTCGGTTTGATTGCAACAGTCATGAGATCGATATAATTGAAGAACTGCCGCTCAGCTGCGTCAAGAACTGCTATAATCTGCATCTGGATACAGCGCCGCTCACCCTCACAAGACAGTGCGTAGGCACAAATGAATTCGAGATCATCTGGCCAGAGAAGACACAGTTTGAGATGGGTGACCATGACAGCTTCTATCTGAGAGACGGTGATAAATTGTATTTCAGCAGATGGTATGAAGAAGGCGATGATGCAGATTACAGATACTGGGAAGAGACTGTAGTCCGCGATCTTACAGGAGAGATCATCGAAGTATATCCGGGTGATGTCAGAAAAATGCCTAACGGAGAAATGTGGCATCTGAAGTAGAGGAGTCTGGCATGGCAGATGGGAAATGGGTTATGACAGAAGCGGATTCGAAGAGAGTGGATCTCACTTTCAGCGGCTCCGGCAGGCCGGATATGAGAGGATTACCGAATTACGGGCAGCACAGGCCGGTCGATGATCGAGATGGAAAGGCTGAAGCAAAGTGCGCTTTCTGCGGCTCTGATGATCTGCAGTCTGGCTTCGGTGGATGCGGAGAGGGGTTCGGATATCGCTCATTCAAGTGCAGATCATGCGGCGGCACGACAGACTTTGTGTATAAGGATAACATAGGCAAATATTTCAGATAGATTCAGAATACGATGTGTTACATACAGGCGCAGCCAATACCGGTTGCGTCTTTTTTGTATGCTTACAAACCGAAAGAAGGGAGGACAAAGCGTATGACTCAGGAAGAAAATGAGAGGCAGAACATGATCAGGGTGGTCGTCTGCAGGCCGGGTGAGCGTGCTGAGGTGACCGAGATCGAGGATAATCTGCGGTCGATGCAGACAGTAGTCGGAGGTCTGATTCAGGAATATTTTCCATTCCATTCGGAAGATGATCCAAGGTATGACGACCTGGCACTGATCGTAAATGACGAAGGAAAGCTGATGAGGTTGCCGCCGAGCAGGGCGATATTTGATGAAGACGGACGCGTGCAGGACGCAATTGCAGGTCCGTTTTTTATATGCTACGCACCTGTTGAAAGCGAGACTTTTTTGTCGTTGCCTGACGATCTTGCAGAAGAAATGAGGCGGAAATTTGATAAGCCGGAGATGTTTTACCGCACAGATGACGGCATCCAGGTTGTCAGATATATGCCGGAAAAAGATGGCAGAGAACAGGAACGGTAAGACCGGCTGTTGTGGACAAAATGGGCGACACAGGGGGAGAAGGGTCGTCGCATCGAAATAACAAGCACTGCCGAAGCGTCCACAAACGCCCCCCGGCAACCTTGGTGGGCAAGCCCCCAAACCCCCGACTGACCGAAGAAATGATGATGTGGCCACAATGTGGATCACGATGGAAAGGAGAAGCAAGATGAGATGAAGATGAGCAGAGAAAAACATTTGAGACTGAGCGAAGAGGAATTCAATACGCTGCAGGAGAGAGCTGCAGCTGCGTGCATGTCTGACTCGGCATATATACGCAGGCTGATCATGAACAAGGCTCCTGTGGTTGTAGACGAGAGATTCTACGCCGCGATGGAGATCATCCGCGAATTTGCCGACAAGATCGACGAGGTTGCCATGAAGACAGACAACTCCGTTGATATGATCGCTGTCATGACTGAGGCGAGAAAGTGGAGAGCATTCGAGAACGCTATCGAGAAAGCGTTCCTGAGACCGAAAGGGAGTGATAACTGATGGCTGTCACGAAGATATGGAACATACGTGGCAAGGCTGGAAGCCCGCTTGAGTATATAGCGAATCCGGAGAAAACTGAGCGCGAGTTCACTGAGCCGGAGAAGCAGGCTCTTCAGGACGTGATCGCATATACGACCAATGAGGACAAGACGGAAAAATTCTATTACACATCCGGCATCAACTGCAGCGTGGAGTTCGCCCGCGATCAGTTCGATACAGTCAAGATGAGATTCGGCAAGTATGACGGCAACGTTGCGTATCATGCTTACCAGAGCTTCAGGGAAGGCGAGGTCACGCCTGACGAGGCGCACGCAATCGGAGTGCAGCTTGCTAAGGAACTCTGGGGAGACCGGTTCCAGATGGTGGTCGCAACGCATGTCAACACAAAGTGCGTTCATAACCACATTGTGATCAACTCGGTATCCTTCAAGGACGGAGGAAAATTCCACGACTGCAAGGATACCTATAGGCAGCTCAGAGAGGCATCAGACCGCATCTGTCAGGAGAGAGGCCTGTCCATCGTGGAGAACCCGAAAGGAAAAGGCGTCAGCCAGTATGTTTACAGGATGGAGAAGGCCGGCATGCCGACAAGGTACAACGTTGCGCGTCAGGCGATCGATGAATCCGTCGCTCTCAGTCTGACCATCGAGGAATTCAAGTCGGAACTCAGGAAACGCGGCTACAATTACAGGTTCGATCCGCAGCGCAAGTACTGGACTGTCACGCCGCCGGGTTGGAAGAAGGCGATCCGAATCCATCAGCTTGGCGAGAACTACACCCGCGAGGCTATCGAGCGGCGCATCTATGAGAATGATCCGTCGGTCAGACAGGAGAGACTCAGGCAGAACTACCGGATGCCTGCACACTACAATCTCCGCAGACGCATCGACCGCATCATGGGACGGAGCGGATTGGAGAAGCTTTACCTGAGATACTGTTATGAACTCGGCTATCTTCCGAAGTACCGGCAGAACCCGACAAAACTCCATATACTGCTGAAGGAAGACCTTCTGAAGTGCGATCAGTACTCCGAGCAGGCAAAGCTGCTCTGCAAGTATCATGTGAACACCGACGAGGATCTTTCACTGCTTATGGAAAAAATCGAAGCGAAGATGACTGAACTGCTGGCAGACAGAAACGACATGCGTAACAGGGCGAGACGTGATCTGCCAGAGAGCGAGAAAGCTGCTGCACGTGAGAAAGCGATGGAGCTGACGACGGAGATCAGAGAGCTCAGAAGAGAACTGAAGGTGTGCGGTCAGGTGCAGGAGCGCTCGGCTCATGTGCGCGAGAACCTCGAGATCATCGACAGAGACCGCCAGCGCGAGAAGGAGAGATAGTGCCCTGCAAATAATGTACGTTTTCGGGGCGTATTTCCGCAGAATCGAATGTCGTGACATTGGTTTTTGCAGATGAAATGAACAAATGGATATACGGGTCAACCAGCCATATTAAGTATCAAAAAACAATGTGCTGACATAGGAAAGGAGGTTCCAGTTGGCTAAGAGAGTATCGAAGGAAGAAAGAGAGACGATTATCCGTTTTGATGAAACCGACGGGCCTGTAGTCATCTACACTTTCAACGCCGATCTGAAGAAGAGGCTGAAGGCGTTTGCGAAGAAGCATCCTGAACTCTGCACCATGAGCAAAGAGGACAGGGATTTCGGCAGCATGACATATGAGCTTGAAAAGACGAGGCTCCAGATCAGGCTCACAGCACCTTACAGCGAGGAGCGGCGCAGCAGTGTCGGTGAGATAGGCAAAAGAAACAGGAAAAAGCCGAAAGGCGAGTAATGAAGGGAGATGATTGAATGAATCCGGGAGGAGATGCAGCTGAACAGGTCGTGAGGCTGTCACTTGAAGGAGTGGAGGTCGCGGCTAAGATATCAGGAGCAGGCGCTAAGAACATAGCGCTTCTTTTGTATGCGACTCTCAAGCAGGAACAGAAGACGAAGGGAAAGGCGAGACTGACATCCATGCTGAAGTCCGGCAAGGAGCTCAAGGTCTACACGATAACGAACAAGGATCTGGCGAAGTTCTCGCAGGAAGCGAAACGCTACGGTGTGCTCTATTGTGTGCTGAAGGACAGGAAGAACACTGATCCGAATGCTGCGGTGGATGTCATCGCAAGAGCCGAAGACGCAAGCAAGATCCAAAGGATCACGGAGCGCTTCAAGCTGGCGACGGTCAACCGCGCAGATGTGTCACTGGAGATCCAAAAGGACAAGGAGAAATTGTTCCCGAAGGATAAATCGGTGAAGGAGGCGCTGAGAGGCGGGCAGGCCGGCGATCAGAGCAGGGCGGCCGCGCCTGAGAGCATGCCAGTCATCGATGAGAGCTTGCAACCTGACCCTGAGCGAGGTCTTCCGCCTGCCTATGATGAGGAGCCGAGAGAGGGGCGGCGAATCATGGGCGGACCTAAGAAGGAAGAGCCGCAGGTAAACCCCTCTTTGGCAAAGACAGACCGAGACCCTCTGTCAGAGCCAAGCTCAACGCAAGCAAGCCTGTCAAATGGCTTCCCTGGGAAAACTGAAAGACCATCAGTAAGAGAAAAGTTGAATCTGTACAAGGCGGAGATAGCCAGAGAGAAGGCTGAGAAGGCGAAGGAACTTGCAAAGGATGTGGTCTCAAGAGGCATAGATGCAGCGAAGGACGCTGCGAAGGCGGTGCCAATCAAGGTACCGGGAAGGGAAAGGTAAACTATGACAGGAAATGATGTAAACAGAACGATGAGCCCGGACGAGTATTCCGAGCTCAAGAGGCAGGAGAAGGCAGAGGTATTTGACCTTCTGTCGGATGCAACGCAGAAGCTGCTCTCACCGGACAGGCTGAAGGAGTATGCAGACAAGCAGGCACAGTTCTTTAATCACTCTGTATCCAATGTACTTCTCATCATGGAGCAGAATCCTGAGGCAACATGGGTGCGTTCGTATGATGACTGGAAGGCCGACGGAGTTACAGTGCTGAAAGGAGAAAAGGGCATCAGAACACTCAGCTCCTACAGATTCCAGAAGGAAGACGGCACTATGGGCATGGTTTCGAAGGTAGTGAAGATGTTCGATGTGAAGCAGACAGCTATCAAGGACTTCGATATCGGAAGACCGAGCTACAGCAAAGTGCCTGAAGCCATTATGAACGTGTACCCTGCGAGTGTGGAGGTGCAGGAGCTTCCAGGCGATGAGCTTGCACACTATGATCCGGACGACAGACTCATCAGAGTGAAGGCGGGTCTTGACCCTGCAACAAAGGTATTCGTCATCGCAAGAGAGCAGGCAACATATCACCTTGCGGATTTCCATGAAGTCTGGCACGAGGATGTGATGGATGAGGCCAACATGGCTGCATATATCCTCACAAAGCACTACGGCTTTGACACACCTGAGATCGATTTCGGGAAGCTCACAGAGAAGTACCCTGGAAAAGAAGAGAAGGATGTCAGGTCGCAGCTTGGCGGCATCAAGTTCGCTGTTGACAGAGTAGACGCGAAGGTGCAGGAAGCCCTCGAACTCAGCCGCGGCAGCAGAACTAACGAGGACAGAGATGCGAGGTGATGTCCGTGAGAGGAACGAGGAAGCTGGAGATAGATGAGTATGAGCAGGGCATCCTGATCAACGCTCTCAATCTCCTTCGCAATCAGCAGATCAGAGAGAAGCGCCCCACAGACCCGATCGATGAACTTATCATGAAGATCATCGAGCACGGTCCGAGGAATCTGATGGTAGCTGAGAAGGGAGCAGCCTACGGGTACTCAAGGTAGCCGCAGGGACGAGCTCCTGATAGCTGCAGCCGGAGCATTGCCGGTCGTGTGGATAGCCCTGAGGATCGCTCCATACTGGGACAGGAACATATTTGACCTGATCACACGCATGGATGAGATTATGTCGGAGCCCTGGCATATACAGTGGACATTTGGCAGCCTGAAGGCTGTTTTATTTTGCCTCTTTATATATTTCATGGGCATCGGTATATGGTTATCCACACGCCGCAACTACCGGCGAGGCGAGGAACACGGTTCGGCAAAGTGGGGCGATGCCGCAGCCGTGAACCGCAAGTACAGACAGCGTCCTGACAATATGAACAAGATATTGACACAGAACGTGCGGATAGGCTTTGATGCTCATAAGCACAGAAGAAATCTGAATGTTCTTGTCATAGGCGGAAGTGGTGCAGGCAAGACCCGCTTTTACGTGAAACCGAATGTCATGCAGGCAAACTGCAGTATGGTGATTCTGGATCCGAAAGGTGAGATAATTCGAGACACCGGCTGGCTGCTCCGGAAGAAAGGATATAAGGTTCGCATCCTCGACCTGATAGACATGCCGAGGAGCCACTGCTACAATCCTTTCGTTTATCTCAGAGACGACAATGACGTTCAGAGACTGGTGACCAACCTGTTCAAGGCAACGACACCGAAGGGCGCAACACAGACAGATCCGTTTTGGGACACCAGCGCTCAGATGCTGCTGCTCGCTCTGATGTTTTACCTCAAATATGAGGCGCCGGAGGAAGAGCAGAACTTTGCGATGGTAATGGAGATGCTGAGGGCAGGTGATGTTGACGAGGAGGACAGCAAGTCACCAAGTGCGCTTGACACACTCTTCTACGATCTCAGGAAGACCGACCCAGATCATATAGCGCTGAAATACTATGATGCGTATCACTCGGGATCAGGCAAGACTCTTAAGTCTATACAGATCACACTGGCGGCAAGGCTTGAAAAGTTCAATCTGGAGAGCGTTGCCGGGCTCACTATAACCGATGAACTGGATCTGTGGAAACTGGGCGAGGAAAAGACAGCGCTGTTTGCTATCATCCCGGACAACGACACGAGTTTCAATTTCCTTGTGTCGCTGTTATATACCCAGATCTTTCAGCAGCTGTTCGAGGTGGCCGACAAGAAGTACGGCGGAAGCCTGCCGGTGCATGTGCAGTTCCTCATGGACGAGTTTGCAAATGTCTCACTGCCGGATGACTTCGACAAGATCCTATCTGTAATGAGATCCAGAGGCGTGTCGGTCAGCATTATCCTGCAGAACCTGGCACAGCTGAAGGCTCTGTTCGAGAAGCAGTGGGAGAGCATCGTAGGCAATACGGACGAATTCGTATACCTTGGGGGAAACGAGCAAGCAACTCACAAGTATGTCAGCGAACTGCTGGGTAAGGAGACCATAGACACCAATACTTACGGAAAGAGCACAGGTAGAAGCGGCAACTACTCCACGAATTATCAGAATACGGGAAGGGAGTTAATGACTCCTGACGAGGTGCGGATGCTGGACAACAGATACGCACTTCTTTTTATTCGCGGAGAAAGACCGGTCATGGATCTCAAATATGACATCCTGAAGCATCCTGACGTGCGGATGACGACAGACGGAGACATGGAACCGTATATCCACGGAGTGCCGTGGGATGCGGGTTCATCCATAGAACTTGTCAGCGATCCGGAGCTAATCAAGGAAGCTGTAGAAAACGCTAAAGTAATTGAACTGCCTGAGACAGACTATGAGCTTCTGTCCGAGGCAGACGTAGAGAAGATGATAGCCGAAGAGGCTAAGAAGAATGGAGGAAGCAAATGATCAAGAAGGAAAACAAGATAATCGATCTCAAGGGAGCCAACAGCACGATGAAGCTGGGCTTCGTGCTCTACTCGGTAATGGTAGTGGCGTTCATACTGTGTGCGTGCGTTGCATACGCTGCGGGTGACCCGATCGGCACTGTAAACAAGCTGAGCGACTTCATATTCAGTTTGATACGGGCCATCGGACTCATACTGCTCGGCCTGGGCATCATGCAGGTCGGACTATCACTGAAGTCCCACGATCCGTCGCAGCGCGCAAATGGGTTTCTGACAGTAGCGGGCGGCATAATTATAACTTTCACCCGTGAGATACTCACGATGATTACAGGATAGGAGGCATCTATGAAGAAGACGGAATTTCAGAAGAGACTGACGAATTCACTTATGGAGGCTATACTGGCAGAGGTGCTGCAGGACAACAGCCTCCCTTGTATAAGATTCACATCTAAGGGCAGGACTGTTCGCCTGCAGATCGGGGACGGCATGGACAAGGTGCAGATCTATATCAACCGCTCTGCCGAAGTGAGCTATATGCTTTACGGATTTTGCGGGAATAACGTGCGAAGGATTTACTACAGCTATGGCGATAATGATGACCACGAAGATGTCATAGACAAGGCTACTGAAGATTTCGCGCTTCTTGTTAAGGCGTTCCTGAAGAACCAGGATCTTCACGATTTCACGGAAATGATCCTGACGTTTGACAGAGATAATACCCCGACTATTGAAAGGTATCTGCATCTGTACGACTGGGATGAAGACGAAGAAGATGAGAATCTGTAGTGATACTCACTGTCAGAAGGCAGCAGAAATGCTGCCGATACATGACACAGGCCTGTGTTCGATATATACTATTACGAAAGGACGGTGACAATATGACTAAACCAAAGACAGTAATTGCAATGCTTTTGAGCCTTGTGCTCGTATTTGCTCTGACAGCATGCGGTTCAAAGGCTGAGACTGAGCCTGAGGCGGAGCCTCAGACAGAGACCGGGCGGGAGACCACAGAGGATTCGGACGACTATGACATCGCATCCAATCTGCAGCTTGCAGGCGGCGGTGATGAGAAGGCGATAGATACTGATTATTTCACGATCTCGCTTACTCACGGCAGCAGCTGGGATTACACTGTGGACAGCAGGACGTCCATCACGATCTATAATGTCGCAGCCAGAGAAGCTAACTGCGGCGGGAGACTCGTGTCGATCATCGCGTATGATCCAGATGACAAGGACTACGAGATGCTTCCGAGCTACAGCGTCATAGGCGAGAAGAACGGGAAGATGTATATCGCTGAATATCCGTCAGATGTGCAGTTCGACCCTTCGGATGAACAGGCGGCTGCGGACTATCAGGCGGTATACGAGGAAGTGAACAAAATCAGGGAAGGTGCGGCAGACAGCCCGCTCGTACTGAAATAAGGACTGAGAAATGAGTGAACTGGCGATCCAGGCTATAGGGTTCGTAGGAGTAGCGTTCTTTATAGCCTCGTATCAGATCAAATCGAATAGAGCGCTGTTCGCGTGCCAGCTTACGGGTTGCATCATATTCTGCATCCAGTTCTTTATAATGGGTGCTTACACCGGAGCCCTGAGCCTGATAATCAATATCATCAGGAACATCCTGCTTCTTAAGGTGAATGACTGGAAGTGGGTGAAGAGCAAGGTGACGCTGTCGGTGATCATTTTGCTACTGGTTGCTGTTACGGTATATACCTGGGCGGGATGGATCAGCCTGCTGCCGTTTATCTCAGTCGCGGTGACCAGCATAGGATACTGGACCAACAATGCGCAGAAGATCAGATTGTCACAGCTAATAGGGTCGCCAACTGTTCTGATATATGATGTGCTGATCGGATCCTGGGGAGGAGTGCTCAGCGAATCGATAACTCTAATGTCTATAATAATTTCGATCATACGCTTTGGCTGGAAAGAGATGGGTGAGAAGGATTCAGGTTTTTAGGAATGGACAAAGATGCTCTTAGAGAATACCTGAATACCAGAAGGCAGGGCTGGCCGTATGAGGATTCATACCATGTCGATCATATGGGCGGCCATCGTTTCGTTGCCAGAATAGGCGACGAGCTTGCCGGACTGTCATATGCTGAAGTGAATGCTGACAGCACAGAGGCTGTCATGAAGATGAACCTCAAGAGCCAGTATGCTGAATACGGCATAGGGACGGAGTTGCTGAATCTTCTGATGGATGATCTGCAGCAGTCAGGCTTCGAGACCATCCGCTACGAGATCCCGCCTGAGAGGTATGCGTTCCAGATATATAAGAATCTGGGTTTTTCTGTAGAAAGCCGGGCTGAAGAAACAGTCAGATTCATCTGGAGAAGACATAAATAATGATTTTTTCAAAAACTGCTTGACCTTCCACTTTATGGAAGGCTTATCGTTTGACCAGGATAAGGAAGCAGACAGGAGATATCGTGATATGAAGATCAATCAGGTCGCCGAACTGGCGGGTATGACGAGCAAGAATATCAGGTTCTATGAGGACCAGGGGCTGATTAAACCCAGACGCGATCCGCAGAACGGGTATAGGGAATATACCCTTGAGGATGCAAAGCAGCTGGAGAGGATAAAGCTTCTGAGACAGCTTGGGATATCCTGTGAGAATATTCGGATGCTGCAGACCGGCGAACTGGACTTCGACACATGCATGAGCGATCACATGAAAAAGCTCGACCGTGAAAAAGAGAATCTGGATCACATGGCAACGCTTTGCCGTATGCTGTCGGACGATGTAGATGACGTATCGGATATCGACGCTTCCGCTTATCTTGATCGAATGAAGGAGCTGGAGAAAGGAGGCGTCAGGTTTGTGAATGTAAGGATGTCTGATGTAAAAAAGCGCAGGACCGGTGCGATCCTGTCTGCCATAGCAGTCATAATGATCGCGGCGCTTATGCTGGTCGCCGTACTATTGGCGAACAGTGAGGACCCGGCACCGTGGGGAATGATTGCGGTATTTGTAATCATATTCGGCGGAATCATTGTTGGAGTAGTCGTGGCTCTGGTGCAGAGACTCGGCGAAGTAAAGAGAGGAGAGATCGATGAAGCTTCTAAGTATTGACTATATCCCAGGCGCAGACATAAAGGTGCTGGGAGTCGTTAAGGGCACAGTAGTGCAGAGCAAGAACATTGGCAGGGATTTCATGGCGGGCATGAAGACGCTTGTCGGTGGAGAGATCGTCGGCTACACAGAAATGCTGATCGAGGCCAGGCAGATCGCCACGAAGCGTATGGTCGATGAGGCAGAGGAACTTGGTGCGGATGCAGTCATAGGCCTCAGATACGGTTCATCGCAGGTGATGGACACTGCGGCTGAAGTGCTTGCGTATGGAACTGCGGTAAAGATCATAGGAAAGAAATAATCGCTAAAATAATAAAGTTGTTGGCGGCCGGCGCGAAAGTGCCGGCTGTTTATTATGCGCAGGAAAGGAGGAAGGCACATGACGAACAACAGAGTAAAGAATGTGGACGGCATGGTCGGCGAGGGCGTTGAGTTCGAACGAATAAGACGAATCACAGGATACCTCGTGGGAGACACCAAAAAATTCAATAACGGGAAGAGAGCGGAATTGAATGACAGGGTCAAGCATGGAGTAACCCGTCGCAAAAAAGCTGACCGCGACAGAGAGGAGAGGTAACGCACATGATTTATATGAGACGAATCAGGAGGGGAGGTGACAGGACTTGGACAGCGACAACTGGGTAGTGCAGAATCTTGAGAATGCACTGAACACATGGAATACGAAGATGGCGGAAGTGTGGTCGCTGCTGACCACGTCACCTCAGAGCTTCAAGGGCGGAGGCATATGGCACGTCATCGTACAGATCAACGGAGCAGTAAAGGGCATTGGTTTGGCGCTGCTCGTTTTGTTTTTCCTGATGGGTGTAGTCAAGACCTGCGGTAGCCTGGCTGATGTGAAGAGACCGGAGCATGCTCTGAAGCTGTTTATCAGGTTCGCCATCGCAAAAGGCGTTGTCACATACGGACTTGACCTGATGCTGGCGCTCTTCGACATAGCGCAGGGAGCGATGAGGACGATCATGAACGCTTCCGGCATAGGATCTGCGACTAAGACGACCCTGCCGAGTGAGATGGTAACAGCGATAGAGGACTGCGGCTTTTTCGAGAGCATCCCGCTCTGGGCTGTGACGCTGATCGGAAGCCTGTTCATCACCGTGATGTCATTCATCATCATACTCACGGTATACGGCAGATTCTTCCGTCTGTATATGTACACGGCTATCGCGCCTATCCCACTCTCGACCTTCGCAGGGCAGCCTACGCAGAACATCGGGGTGAGCTTTCTGAAGAGCTATGCGGGAGTGTGCCTTGAAGGCGCGATCATAGTGCTCGCCTGCATCATATTCAGCAAGTTCGCGGCCAGCCCGCCGGTCGTGGACAAGGATGCAGCCGCGGCGACTATGGTGTGGAAGTATGTCGGAGAGCTTGCGTTCAACATGCTTGTGCTCGTTGGCATGGTCAAGATGAGCGACCATCTCGTGAAAGAAATAGTCGGAGTTTAAGAAAGGAGGCAGTTTTGGAAGTTATCACTAAAGACATTGCCATGATCCCGGCAGACTCTGTGGATAACGCAAGAGCAAAGAGGATCGATCAGTACCGTTACAAACTGTGGAAGATGAAATGGAGGAATGCAAGAAATGCTGGAAGTAAGAGATTTCATTGAGAAGATGAAGGAAGAGGTAAGGGACTATCTGCCGGATGATGTGTACAAGGAGATCATCATCGATGATGTTGAGGTCGTAAAGATGAACGACCAGAAGCTGCACGGCCTGACCTTCAGGATGCCGGGTAGCGATGCTGCACCGACACTGTATGTCGATGAGATGTATCAGGCATACAAGGACGGAGCGGATATCGGGTATCTCGCGACTGAGATGGCGAATATGTATACGGCATCAAGAAATGCGGTCAAGCCGCCGGAAATAGACCTCAGCTACGACAAGGTAAAGGACAATCTGACTGTCAGGCTCCTTGAGAAGAAGCGTAACCGCGAGTTCCTAATGAGCACGCCTCATGTGAGCGTAGGCCACGGGCTTGCCGTGATCGCAGACATCAACATGGGCGAGGACAAAGGCGGCGACTGGAGGATCGCGATCAATAACAATGTGCTTGAAACGCTTGGAGTAGACAAGGAGAAGCTCTTTGCACAGGCGATGAAGAACTCCGCGATCGCAGAGCCGGCAATGCTCATAGACATGAGCAGCGCACTCTTCAGCCCGGAGAGGGTGAACCTGCTTGACAGGGATGAGCCGATCGCGCCTGAGGATATCGGTGGCATGTATGTGCTGACCAACGCAAGCGGTTCACTCGGAGCGGCAGCGCTGTTCTACCCGGATGTGAAGGAGAAGGCAGCTGAGCTTCTCGGCTCTGACTACTATATTCTCCCTTCGAGCGTGCATGAGGTCATCCTTGTGCCGGACGCTCCGGGAATCACTGAAAAGGAACTCTGCGACATGGTGAAGCAGGCCAACAGGACTGTTGTGGACGAGAAGGACATCCTCTCGGACAACGTCTATCACTACAGCAGGGGCGACCGCGGACTGGATAAGGTGAACCCTGACCGTGAGCGCGGTGACATGGTAGCCGAAGGGAGGTAGACCCTATGGAGGTTCGCATCAACAGAGAAATAAGAGACTACACAGAGTCAATGTTCTTCGGACTGTCGCTGAGGCAGTTCTTTTTTTCTGTCCTTGCATGCGGCGTGGCAGTCGGCATCTACCTTGGCCTCAATCCCATACTCGGGACTGAGACCACCAGCTGGCTGTGCATAGTGGCGGCATTCCCGTTCGCAGTTATGGGGTTCCTGAAGTACAACGGTATGACTGCAGAGAAATTCATTGCTGCATGGATCAAATCGACATTCATGATCCCTAAGGTGCTGCTGTTCGGCAATACCAATTACTACTATGCAGTTATGGCGGGAGACAGTGAGGATCACGGAAAAAAGAAACCGTTTCACAGACGCGGTTCAAGGCACAAAAGGTACTCCACCCGCAAACAGGGTGTGAAGAGCAATAAGCAGAAGAAACGAAGGAAAGGAGCTGATGGCAATTGATCAAAACACTTACTAACGTCCTGAAGCAGGACAAAGAGAAGTTCGCTGTGCCTCGCAAGGTGCAGGACATCATTCCCGTCAGATCCATCTGGACTGACGGCGTTTTTATGACAGGGAAGAACAAGTTCAGCAAGATGTGGCGGTTCACGGACATCAATTATGCTGTCGCATCAAGAGACGATAAAGCCGGGATGTTCCTCGGCTACTCTGAACTCCTGAACTCGCTCGACTCAGGCTGCACGGCCAAGATCACCATCAACAACCGCAGGTTGAACATGCTCGATTTCGAGGACAGGATACTGCTGAAGATGATGGGCGATCCGCTCGATGTCTACCGTAAAGAGTACAACGACATGCTGACCGATAAGGCGACCGGCAGCAATGCGATCATCCAGGACAAGTATATTACCATCTCGGTGAACCGTAAGAGCATCGAGGATGCCAGACTGTACTTTGCCAGGATAGGAGCGGATCTTACCGCGCATTTTTCAAGGCTCGGATCAAAGTGCATCGAAATGACAGCCAATGACAGGCTGCGCATCATCCACGACTTCATGAGGACGGGCGAAGAGACCTCGTATCACTTCGACCTGAAGGATCATATGAGGAAGGGACATGACTTCCGTGACTATATCTGCCCGGATGTCTACGAGAACAATGCCGACTATTTCAAAGTCGGAAATCGTTTTGGCCGTGTTCTGTTGCTGAGGGACTATGCGTCGTATATATCCGATGACATGGTTGCCGAGATCACGGATCTTTCCCGCAACCTGATGCTGTCGATCGATATAGTTCCAATCCCGACGGACGAGGCGGTGAAGGAGGTCGAGCAGAGGCTGCTCGGCGTTGAGACCAACATAACCAACTGGCAGCGCAAGCAGAACATGAACAACAACTTCTCCGCTGTGATTCCGTACGACATGGAGCAGCAGAGGAAGGAGACGAAAGAGTTCCTTGACGACCTGACTACCAGAGACCAGAGGATGATGTTCGCGGTGCTGACGCTGGTGCATACGGCTGACAGCAAGAAGCAGCTCGACAACGATACCGAGGAGATCCTCACCATCGTCAGAAAGAGGCTCTGCCAGATGTCCGTGCTGAAGTACCAGCAGCTGGACGGGCTCAAGACAGCTCTGCCGTTCGGGGTCAGGAGGATCGATGCATTCAGGACTCTGACCACGGAGTCGCTCGCGGTCTTCATGCCGTTCAGGGTGCAGGAGGTCTATGACAGTCACGGCATCTACTACGGCAACAACGTCATATCCAAGAACATGATAATCGCAGACCGCAGAAGGCTGATGAACGGCAACTCATTCATACTCGGCGTACCGGGCGGAGGCAAGTCCTTCACGGCGAAGAACGAGATAGTCAATCTGATGCTCTCGGGCGATGCGGACATCATAATCATCGACCCTGAGTCGGAGTACGGGCCGCTCGTCAGGGCACTCGGCGGATCAGTGATCAACATATCCGCCAACTCGCCGAATCACATCAACGCGATGGATATGTCAAGAGACTACGGCGAGACCGATCCTATCATCGAGAAGAGCCAGTTCCTGCAGTCGCTCTGCGAACAGATAGTGGCGGGGCACAAGTTCCAGAAAGGCCAGCAGTCTATCATCGACCGCTGTACCGAGAATGTGTACCGCTACTACAAGCAGGGCAACTATATGGGCACGCCGCCTACGCTGGCGGATTTCAGAGAGGAGCTTTTGAAGCAGCCTGAGCCTGAAGCACATTCGCTGGCACTCGAGCTTGAGCTGTTCACAAGAGGCTCCCTCAACACCTTCGCGAAGCAGACCAATGTGGACACCTCAAACCGTCTGATCTGCTACGATATCCTTGAACTCGGCGAGCAGCTGAGAGCCATCGGCATGCTGGTCATCCTGGATTCGATCCTCAACAGGATCACTCAGAACAGGCAGGCCGGCAAGCGCACGTATATCTTTATCGATGAGATTTATTTGCTGTTCATGCACGAGTACTCGGCGCAGTTTCTCTACAAGCTGTGGAAGAGAGTGCGTAAGTACGGAGCCTTCTGTACCGGAATCACCCAGAACGTCGCCGATCTGCTGCAGTCGTACACGGCAAGGACGATGCTCAGTAACTCCGAGTTCATCGTCATGCTCAATCAGGCAGCGACAGACCGCATAGAGCTGGCGAAGCTGCTGAATATTTCCAATGAACAGCTGTCGTATATTACGAACGTTGATGCCGGGCACGGGCTGCTGAAAGTCGGATCAAGCCTTGTTCCGTTCGAGAACAAGTTCCCGAAGGATACGAAGCTCTACGCATTGATGACAAGCAAATTCGGTGAGGGCTATTTTGCCGGCAATGTCAATATGCCCGGCGATCCATCGAATATGCCGCGCAGCAATTCTGACGAGCAGGAGATCCTGAGGAAGATACACGAGGTGGCTGCAAGCAACGCTGATTTCGATGAGATGGTCAGGAAGTATCTGAATCAGGCGGAATCCTAAAGAAACCGCCATTTCGTGAGAAAACGGCTCTGAAGAAAACGCGATTTCGTGCAACAGACCTCGTAGAACTGAAAAAGGAGCGGCGAGTCCGCTCCGCTACATGACAGCTCCCGTATGGGAGCTCTTTTATTTTTTGAAAAAAAGGAGGAGCCAAAGTGGCAGATATAAAGACAAGAGACATTACCAAGGGCACGATAAAGACCCTGGACAGAGCAGCAAGTTCGATGCATCACCTGAAGGAAGAAACCATCAGGAGCAGGGCTGCGGATATTGGAAGAGGGAATGACGGTGAGTCTGAGGGCTCATATGCGCAGGATACTGCAGAGCATTACGCAGGCGGCAGTGCGGCATATGCTGCAAAAGCAGGAGTGGAGATGATGCTCCAGTCAAGAGAGAAGGCAGGATATAGATCCGAACCGCTGGCTGATTCGTTGCCTGATGATGCAGATGCAGTCATTATCCCTGGCAGCCATAAATCGCCAAAAACCGCCAATGCATCATCGGATAATGCGGAGCAGGTACAAAGGGCATTCCGGGAGCAGGGGATCAAGACCATCTGCAACCGGCAGAGCAGGGCGAAAATGGCAGATCAGGAAGTCTTGCGAAATGCTGAGGAAGACAGGCTGACCGATCGTGTGAAAAGAGCCTCGGCAATCAGGAGCAAAGAGCTTGCCGGATACAGAACCGGCAGGGTCGCCAAAAACCGCCGGAAACCGCTGAAAAGCGATGAGCTCATCCAGCGGCGAAGGAAGGAATACGCGGTAAAACGCATAACCGAGCAGAATACGAAAAGTAGCGGTTTTCAGCGGATATTTTCGATCATCAAAGGTTCCCGCCCGGATAAAACAGCACGCAGAACAGGCGGAGTACTTGCAGGCGTTACCAGGGGTACAAAGGCAATATTCGGCACCTTGTCCATAAGCGGAGCTGTTGCTGTAGGCATCATCGTGATCATGGTGCTGTTTGGAGCAGCTTCCAATATGACTGAGGATGGATACTATATTGACGGGACCGGAGATACAGCGATAGTTGAGGTGGCGAGAGCACAGCTTGGCAATGTTGGCGGAGACAAATTCTGGAAATGGTACGGATTCAAGACACATGTGCACTGGTGCGCCTGTTTTGTCAGCTGGTGCGCGGATCAGTGCGGCTATATAGACGCAGGCTTGATGCCTAAGTTCGCAGGCTGCGATACCGGAGTCAGCTGGTATAAATCACATCACAGGTGGGCAGGAGGAGGTTATACCCCGCATCCCGGGGATATCATCTTCTTTGACTTTGAGAGAGATGGGGTGATAGATCATGTCGGGATCGTTGAGACCTGCGACGGAAAAAGTCTCACTACTATAGAGGGCAATTACAGTAATGCGTGCAAACGTGCTTCATACGGAGTAGGCGACCGTCGGATAGCAGGCTATGGCCTGTCTGTATCCGTTTCGGCTCATGCTTCGTCAGCGATTTTCGAAAGAGCGATCGGCTGGGCAAATCTGGTAGCCAATGATGACAGTTATCATTATGTGCACTGGAAAAGCGGAGACAGCAAGACACAGGAGTGTCCTGTCTGCAATAAGCATTCAAAAGGGGAATACCGCGGATGGAACTGTATCGGCTTCGCATTCGCCTGCTGGAAGCACGGCGCGGGAATCAACAGCAGATGCAGCTGCGGTGTCATCGATGACGGGACATGGAACAGGCTTCTCAGTTGCAGCTCTGACGCGGAAGCCGACAGAATCGCTTCTGGAAGAACTGGAGTTAAATGCAAGGTGATCCGAAACGGCGGAGCTGCGATCCCTTTAAGCATGCTGAGACCGGGAGATATAGTGTCTTTATACTCCGGGAGCGGCTACTACCACACCATCTTCTATGAAGGGAACGGGCTGTATGCTGACTGTACAAGTGGAAGGAGCGACAATATAAAGTCAGGAAATACCCTTTCAGCCGGTACCAAATCACGGATAAAGGTTGCTATAAGATATGTTGGATAAGACTGACGAACAGTAGCATTTTATCAGGAAATGTCGTATACTCTGCAAGGCTGCTGCGGGAAGTTCCCCGGCGGCCTGCAGATACGACATTCAATAACACTACAGATACAAAAAGGAGAAAACAGAAATGACAAAGGTAGAATTCGTGGAAAAGTATGCAGAGAAGACCGGCATGAGTAAAAAGGACGCTGCAGAAGCAGTAAAGGCTTTCTTCGAGGTAACTGCTGATGCACTGAAGGCAGGCGATAAGGTAGTATTCCCTGGCACATTCAAGGCTGAGGTTACCGAGAGAGCAGAAAGAACAGGTCGTAATCCGATCACAGGCGCAGAGATGGTGATCCCTGCAAAGAAGGTTATCAAGGTTAAGTTCTCAGATAAGCTGCTGGGCTGATTGTGGTAATAACAAAAAATAGCAGAGACATAAGGTCGCTCATTGAACCATGTGTCTCTGTTATTTATTATGCTGACTTTTTCAAAGCTATAGGTTCTCAGATAAAGGCACATAAACCATGTCTAAATAGCGACAAATCATAACAAACTAATTGTACTGGGCAAGAAATCATGATACATTATCTAATGGATTGTTGTTCCATTTTTTGACTAGGAGAAATCGGATATGGATATGGCGAATGTTGAACGTTGGATCGGCTTGGAAGAAGCAGCCGAATACTTAGGAATAAAACCTTCAACATTGAGGGATTGGTTAAGGAAAAAGAAAGATATTCCTGCAAAGAAAATCGGTAAACAGTGGAAATTTAAATGCTCCGAATTGGATGCGTGGGTTAATAGTGGAAAGAGTGCATATTAAAACGGAGTGAAAATTAAATGTTAAGAATAGGTAATAAGCCAATAGATTACGAGAGCTACGTAGCCTCGTATTTAGACGAGGTTTTCTCAAAAATAAGAATAGTTGATAACTCTTTGGACAAAGAGGAAATCCGTGATCTTGTTGCAGATTATTTTGTTCAAAAGTTCTATAGAGAAGAAAACCTTCAATACGATTATGATTTCATAGATCTATTCTGCGGAGCTGGCGGTTTATCTGTCGGGCTTGAGCATGAAGGATTTAGACCTATAGCTGCAGTTGACAATAATAAAGCCGCAATAACAACATACAAGTTTAATAGGCCTTGGCTTGGGAATGAGAATGTTCATGAGGAGGACATTCGTGAACTGTTGAACCCAGATATTTTTCCTCATGTTCCGCTGATTGTTGGCGGCCCGCCATGCCAAGGCTTCAGCATAGTAAATAAGCATAAAAAGGATCATGACGAAAGAAACGAACTATACCGTTTTTACGTTCATTCTGTTGATATTGCTAGACCTCAGGTCTTTCTAATGGAGAATGTTGAGGGCATTCTAAAACTATATGACATAATAAAAAATGACTTTGAGCATATTGGTTATATTACTTGCAACCCTATCGTCCTTAACACAAAGGACTTTGGGTTTCCTCAAAGTCGTAAAAGAGCATTTATCATTGGATTTCAAGAAGAAAATGCTGATATAGCAGCGGAATTGTACGATAGTTTTAATGAGACAATTAATGGATGCAAGTTGGGAAGGCAATACTCCCTATGGGATGCAATAGGGGATCTTCCGCCGTTAGATGCAAAAACTGCTAAGAATTCCACATGTTATGAGAGCGCAGCATGGGGGTATACATGTGCTGGATTAATGAGATCTGACACAGAGTATGTGAGGTTTATAAATGATAGGCTCCCACTGCTGATACCGCTTCTTAACCATAGGAGTAAGTACAACAATGAGAGAGATATTCAAATCTATCGTTTACTTAATCAGGGAGAAAAATCTGATGCAGAAAGTATACAGGACATAAACCCATATAAGAGTAGATCAGATATATTTAGGGACAAATTTCATAAGTTAGTTGCTGATGACCCATGTAAAGCCATGACGGCACATATGTACTATGACTGCAATATGTATATTCATCCATATCAGGCAAGAGGATTAACTCCTAGAGAGGCCGCAAGAATTCAAGGCTTTCCAGACGATTACTTCTTCTTCGGATCACCGAATGAATGGTATAGGCAAATTGGAAACGCTGTAAGCCCTTTAATGGCAAGAGTTTTGGGAAGAGGGCTTAAGGTAATATTAGACAGGATAAACGGATATGAAGGAAATCATTAGATTCTTTGACTGCTTTGCGGGCATAGGTGGTTTTTATCAAGGGGCTATGCGAATAAAGAACGATAAGTACTCATTTAAGCATGTTGCTTATTGTGAAGTTGAGAAAAATGCCCAACGCTTTTATGAGAAGGCATGCGCTGCTGAAGGCGTTCAGTTTATTAGTGATGTAAAGGATATTAAAACAAAGAAAAATCCAGAAGGCACGGAAGTGGTTGAATATGATATGCTTTTTGCAGGCTTTCCGTGTCAGTCATTTTCGAATGTAGGGTATAGAAAAGGTTTTGATGATCCGAGAGGGCAATTGTTCTTCTATATTCTGGACATGTTGGATTATTATCAACCGAAGTACTTCGTGCTAGAAAATGTACAGAAAATCCATACTATTAAAAATGGAAGCCTATTAGATGAGATGAAGACTGCCCTTAAAGAAATAGGTAATGGTTACGTCCTTCATACATGGAATCTGCTAGCCTCGGATTACGGATTGCCACAAAAGAGAAACAGAATATTCTTTTGTGGAATTCGTGCTGATATTGCAGATGAAAAGGATATTACTGAGCCCCCTAAAATAGATTTAAAAGAGGCAAAGTATCCTACGACATGGCATCTACTTGAAAAGGGAGACGTAGATAAAAAACACTACATTCCATCGGGATCAAGGAAGACGATATTGACAAAACCTTCAAACTGGCAGGGAGATGTTAATATCGATAATCCAATTGCAAGGCCGATAACAGCGACTATGTCAAAATGGCATAGAGCTAATCAAGATAATTACTATAGCGATGCTTATATCAAGGGAAATGATCCTTATAAGAGACCCAAAATTGATATAGATACAGAGCCTATACGAAGAATTACTCCACTCGAAGGCTATAGATTACAAGGCTTTGCGGACGAGTATTCTGATATAGGCAATGAATTAAAAATTGCATATTCTGCACAGTATAAGCTAATTGGCAATGCATTGCCTGTAGACCTTGCATATTCTGTAATTAAACACTTTCTTGATTCGTATATTGGATAATCGCGGAGGTAAATATGTCACACAATTCATCAGAAGAGTTTAATAAATATCTGAACATCTTAAAGAGTGAACTATCTTATGCGGACGATGAATTCTTTTCGTGGAATAATGTGGTTGGTCTGCTGATAATTAAGCTTACTAATACCGATAGCTTGAATAAAGATACCAAGGGAAGTCATGCCACTCAGATCCAACTCACAAGCGAAAGGGAAGGTTCTGGAAGCGCTAGAAAAACGGAAGATTTCTTTCCTACATTAACACTAAACAATTCATTTAAGAGTTGGAGAATTGCTATTTCCGCCCGCATCAATAACGAAAACATCAAAGAACTATCCGGCGAAGACTATGAGGCTACTGGTAAGTGGAGAGATGATACAATTCAAATTCGGAGAAGATTCCTTAACGATGATGGCCAAGGCAACGGCAATCCGGCATTACATATTTGCTATGGCAATGACCTCATGCCTTTAAGAGAACAATTGAAGGTAGGAGATTATCTTGTGATTGTAAAATGTAAGGACAATACAGTATATGAAGCTTTTGGAGTGAGGGGAACTGTAGATCTTGGAGCTGGTAAAAACATGTATCTCTCCAGTAGAGCCACGGGAGATATGACTTCGTTCTCTCTGGAAGGGATGACAAATAATCAGCCGACAAATAATAATAACAGGATTACAGGCGGAGACAATATATTACTTTATGGTGTTCCCGGCTCGGGAAAAAGTTGGACGATAGAGCATGAGTACTGCAAGCCTGGGAGCATTGTTGAAAGGCTTGTTTTCCACCCGGATTACACAAACGGAGACTTTGTCGGACAGATTCTTCCTGTGGTAGATGAAGAAAAACAGGTAACATATGAGTTCACGCCCGGACCTTTTACCAGAATCCTACGTGATGCATACATCAACCCGGATAAAGAATATGTTCTCATTATCGAGGAAATCAACAGAGGGAACGCCCCTGCGATATTTGGTGAAATATTCCAGCTTCTTGACAGATGTGTGGAACCAAAGACTGAAGGCGGTGTTACTTATCCGGCTGGAACAAGTGAGTATGGAATAACGCACGCAAGTGTTGCGGAATATGTTTATGATGATCCAGGCCGTAAGGTCAGGATTCCTTCAAACCTGTCGATCGTTGCAACAATGAATACTTCTGATCAGAATGTATTCACCCTTGATACAGCTTTTCAGCGCAGGTGGAAAATGCGCCTGATTGACAATTATTTTGATAATGTCAGAGATTCGCTTGCGGAAGCAAAAATACTGGATACGGATGTTACGTGGAAGAAATTCTGTGAGAGTATCAATTCAATTATCGTGGGTAATAAAAGCAGAATGGTGTCGGCTGAAGACAAGCGGATGGGAGTGTATTTCATTCATGAAAAAGACGTTGCATTTGATTTTACCGTCACGCCTTCGGAAGGATATCCTACGATCCTGGTAGAATACAATTCGCTGCTTAAGACTGAGAGAGCAAATCAACTCGGGGACAGTGATAGGCTGCGTCTTTTTGCAATCCGGAATGCACTGATGCAGAATCGCATTTTCCCGGAGAAGGTTATCAAATATCTGTGGGATGATGCGTTCAAGTTCAATCCGGAGGCACTGTTTGATACGGAGCGCTTTGATAATCTTGAGGACATTATAAAAGAATTTGTCTTTTCTACGGGAAACGACCGCCTTAAAGTTTTCAAACGCGAGGTCAGAACGGAGCTGCTGCAGGACAGTCAGGAGTAGCACTGACAAAGAACGGCAATGGACTTAAGCAAAAATATCAGAGAAAGATGCCATGTTAATAGCAATGACGAAGGTGACAGCTTTGTCGGTGTAAAGGCCGATACTGATGATGCTGTGATTTATTTTCCGGTCGGGTACAGTCTGCCGGAAAACGATGAACGTCTCCGTGAAGATATCAATAATCTGTTCAATGTTCTTGCAAAATTCATGAAGGAAGACAAGGTGATTGAACAGTCCAAGTTTGCAGCGCCTCGAACGGTTGATTTTCCGATGCATGCATATCTGACAGTTATAAGGGATTATCTGAGGTTCAAGCGGTATTACGTTGAATCAGAAACATCATTCAGGACAGACACAAAGGGAATCACATCCTGGCCGAAAACAATAAAAGAGCAGCGGGGACTGGTTCAGAAAAACGGCTCTCTGATCTATCTCAACCAGACAGTACGCGAGAACACTCCTAACTTTAATAAAAAGATTACGCAGATCCACAGGTACTGTGTCTACGAAGCCTTTGATAAAATGGGATGGTTCTATGTGCCGTATATGCCGGAAAGACCCGGGCCGCATCCTGAGGGGAAAGAAGCAATCAGCATAATCATGCAGAGATTAAGTTCTACTCATAATGACATAGAACAGGTTCTTCTTAAGGCGATGCTGCATATGCTCGAGTATCAGGATCAGAAGAACTATGAAAAACAGTATTTCTTCGGCACCGATTTCTTTGAAAGAGTGTGGGAGAAGATGGTGGATAAGGCCTTCGGTAATGCGAACAAAGACCTATATCTGCCTAAAGCGGAATGGCATCTGGATTACGGAAGATTTGATAAAAGGAAAACACCTGCGCTTCAGCCTGATTCCATTATGCTGTATGAAGACAAGGTATACGTGCTTGATTCCAAACTGTATAGATATGGGATATATCCAAGGCCGGAGTATCTGCCGGGAGCTCCTGATATAAACAAGCAGATCACTTACGGAGAGTTTATTGAAACTACGAAGGGCATATCGAGTGACAGAATCTACAATGCATTCATCATGCCATTTAACAAGGATGATAACCTGTTCGGACACATGGATGAAAACGGGGAATTTATATCTGATATCGAAGGATACTATGGCAATATCGGCGAGGCCATAGGAAAATGGCGGCCGAACACAAAGAAATATGAAAGGATACAGGGCATAGTGGTAGACACAAGACATCTGATGTATAACTACCTGACAATAGCAAGATCTGAAGAAGATCAGGCAAGCCTCAGGGCTGCTATTGAAAAGGTAGATACAAGAGACCCTGTAACGACATAGCAGACTTATTACAAGCCTGCTTTTTTAATTTCGTCTCTTTTACGGGCGCGTGATCTTCTTGTTGCAGCAGCCTGCTGACATTGCGGGCAGCAGTATTCCTTGTTTATTCTGCTTGCGTTGACGAGGAAATATCCGCCTCTTTTACATCCCGGGTTTGAACACTCGCGATATATTTCTGCACCTGGCTTCATATAGAAGATTGAGAAATACAACGCCTGCAGCAGTGAACCAACCTGCCATGCCGGCGACAGACTTACACCGTCATATCGCGGGCTGATATCCTTAATGGCGTGATTGATTTCTTCTGAAATAACTATTCTTGCCACTTTTAACAGGCCTTCCTTATATCTGTCATCAAGATCAGTGACTCTGGAGGCATCATAGTAATGAATCCGCCTGAGTTTCACGTCAGAAATGATGGAGTATTTCCTCTGGAAGTTGTAATAAAAGTCTATGAGATATTGTGTGGCAGGATCGTCACAGTTGTTTGAGGCGTACATACCAGCAAGCCGGATGAACTTTTCATCGGCTGTTCCGGGAACACCAGTAGATTCCATGCTTCGTACTTTGGAAAGGAAGTCCGCATTTTCATGCACATCCTCACCGATAAAAGAGTCTTCTATCCTGTAAGTTCCCATAGTGAATACTTCCGGATCTGCTGAAAAATCAGGGAACAGGCTTCCGCTTTCAGAGGAAACAGAAAAAGGATGTCTGCAGGAGGAATAGCTTCCGCTTCCGTAATTGAATGAAATCGGATCTGAGTAGAGAAGGTAAGTCGCATGGGTCAGTATGCTCTCGTAGTCCTTTTTAGCAAGAGAATTCATAAGCATAAGCGTTGACTGAAGCCTGCGGACAATCTCCAGCAGGTCATCTTTGTCAATGGAGGCGTATTCCTCTGAAGAAACCGGAAATAAGAATCCATATGTCTGGATAAAGCTGACCAGATCATCGATGTTGTTTGTCCTGACCCCCAGGAAGCGTCCAAGTATATTATCGTCTATAACTCCGCCTGTCGGCTTTGTCAGGTTCAGACCCTGACGAGGAAAATAGGAAAAGTGAAGCGGCTTCGAGTGATCTGCGCATATCTTCAGTGTAACCTTTGGCGGTGTATCCGGGGCCTCGTTTTTTATGTCTTTTTCGCATTTACATGCATATCCATCATATTCAAAGAGAAAATCAAGGAATTTTCTGTTGTTTTCAAAGCTTTTCATCTGTAATTTCCCTGCGAAACTGGTTATATATCTGCAAACGTAATGGAGTAAACCATTACAGTTTTTGTATTGGATTAAATTTAATCGGCCTTACAGTTTTAATTTATCAGAATGTAATGGTAAAAACAAGAATTAACATTGACAAATTACGTTAATGTTAATGGTTAATGCAGGGAATTTCACTGATGAATTATTAGTAGTAAGGTGTATATATCAGAAACAACTACATAGATAGCTGCTGAGCAGGTGACCGTCGCGGGGTATATCCATCTCCTGCTCAGACTTACAGATTATCGCAGTAACCGGCTCATGGGTATGCCGGTCGCAATACTGAAGCGTTGATGCTTTCGGTGCGGCCTTGACATACCCATGTTTTTGTGCATCCCAGCCTCCGCTTCAGCAGAGAAGAGGAGGCTGGAGTGTATATCAGTAACAGACACGAACTGCACTGCAGATCACCGTAACCCTCGTGGATTTCGAGAATACATAAGTTTTCGCAATTCCACGGAGGTGTACGGATGAAAAAGTATGAGTACAGTTTTAGCAATGAAAGCGTAACTATCGAAGTCAGCGATGAATGGGCCGGCGTTCTGGCAGAGCTCGACAGAGAAGAGTACAACAACGATCACGCTGAGACCAGAAGGCATGTCTCGCTTGATGACGGAGAGGACGGCGAGTGGCTCAGCACCGCAAAAAAGGGGGAAACGCTCATCAGGGTCGCAGGAAAGATCTTCAGTCCTGACGACAGGAGATTCAGAAAGGGCAGAAAAGCCCTTTCAAAGAAGCAGACGGAACTCTACGAGTCTGTTTATGACCGCGGCGACAGCGTTGGCGAATATGCTGCAGATAACAACATTGATCAGTCAACTGCATCGAAAAGAAACAGCGCTGTGATTGAAAAGTTCAAAAAGATCTTCGAGTAGGATCAGTCCAGGGGATTCCGCTGCTGTCTGGCGGAGTCCCCCCCGTTTTTTTATTATGCGTATATGTGAACCTGCACCCGCGCAATAGAAGCCGCATGAATGTTCGGCAGCCTTATATTTCAAGGGTTTCAGCAACTGGCATCTTTATGCGACCCGTATCCTGCTGTATAATAAATAATAGCTTACTTAAAGACGGGAGGCATTATCACTGCTGCTCCAGTCATGACTGAAGAACTGCGAAAATGTAGACAATGAAAAATCACGAATGGGTCAACGGCAAACTGCTGCAGACGAATAAGAAATACTCACAGCTGAAGCTGAAGCAGAAAGAGAAGATACACGAATGGATGTATGCTGCCTTTCGCGACAGCTTCAGGAGGACAGGAAAGTTCCCGGGCAAGAAGGAGGATGATGAGATCCTCGCTGTTGTGATGCAGAAGATCGAAGAATCGGAGATATGGATCCCGTGGTACGAGGTTGAGAAGCACTACAAGGGAGTAAAGTCCAGACTGAATAAGCGCTATAAGAAAGAAAAAGCGAGGACGCTGATGCAGAATCAGCAGGCATGTATTGATATCGAGCCGCTTGATGTCAGCCTGTCGGTATGCAAGGTTGAGAATTACTTCGGTATAGATATCAGTAAGCCGTTCTGCTTCACGGGGAGTACCGATGAGGAGTGCTCTCTTGTGTGCCCGGCGGACATGGTGCCGGATAACACTGTTGAACGCGATGACGGGTGGAAGGCATTCCGGATTGTCGGTGTGCTCGATTTTTCACTGATCGGAATACTTGCGAAGATATCCAGGATCCTCGCGACAAATGAGATCGGCATATTCGCAGTATCCACATACAACACCGACTATATCCTGACGAAGGAAGAGAACTTCGATAAAGCGCTTGAGGTGCTCAGAAACGCAGGATACAGGCTGAAGACGAAAGAAGAAGGTGCTGTATGCGGGGGCAGTACCGTATGTGATGAAGGAGCATAATAACGAATGGCTTTGCAGGAAAGCGGCGATGCCCGCCTGAGAGAACTGAACAGCGCAGATGATCTGGCAGATCTTGTCCATGCTGTCGGATTTATCCCTCTTTTTTCCAATGCCGTAAAAGGCTTTTCAGTGGAGGAACTCACAAGAGGCAGCGCGTGGTGGACCGGAGACCCTGATACTGATCCGTGGGAATGGAGAAAGATACTGGCGGTCGATCCGAATATTGCATACGGAAAGTTCTTCGGCAGGAATGCAGGGTTTGTGGATAAGGCGTTCTTCCCGGTATTTGCAAATTACAGGCGCAACGGTTATGACTATGATGCTCTGTATGAGGACGGACTCGCATCTCACCGTTCAAAGAAGATCATGGATGTGTTCGGTCTGGATGAAGAAGCCTGCGGATCAGAACTTATGACTCCGGAAATCAGGGCGAAAGCCGGATTTGCCAGAGAAAATGGGGAGAAGAATTACGAGGGAGCTATTACGGATCTTCAGATGCAGACATATCTCATCACAGGAGACTTCCGCAGAAGAACAAACAGGTTCGGGCAGGAGTACGGATGGCACATAGCGGTACTTGAGACTCCTGAGACAAAGTGGGGATACAGATTCATCGCATCCGGCTATGAGGAGGAACCAACGGAATCGTGGGAGCGTATCGTCAGCAGAGTGAAAGCGGTCTGCCCAGATGCCTCTGACGCGGATATCCGCAAGATCATGGGCATACGATACCCGGGAGAGTCCGCTGTCAGGGTGTCAGCCAAACCAAAGGAGACGCCGACACCAAAACAGGTGCGACCGCAGAAGCTGCCGTGGCCTGAAAACCTGATAACAGAGATAGGTCTGGAGAAAGTATTCGGTTCAGATACATACACACCGCTGAATGATGATCAGATGCATGGCCTTGAGTTTGCTATGGACAGTCTGAAGGACAAGGAACAGACTGCACTTCTTCTGCGGTACAAGGACCACATGACCCTGAATGATACGGGAGAACAGTTTTCACTGTCGAGAGAACGGATCAGGCAGATACTGGCAAAAGGCATTCGCAAGCTCCGGCACCCGGACAGACTGAAATACATTCGCGATGGTCTGCAGGGAACTGTCAGAAAAATGGAAGAGGACAAGCGAAGAATAAGAGAATCTATTGAAAAAAACGGGGTGATGGAGACACTGCACTTGATCGGGTTGGAAGACTGCGGGTTTTCCATAAGAGCATACAACTGCCTGAAGAGAGCAGGGCTTACTACCCTCGGAGAGGTCGCTGACAAGGTGGCTGGTGATCCGGCCTTTATCGTAAGGATCCGAAGCCTCGGCATGAAATCGCTGATCGAGGTGGTCGATAAACTTGAAAGCTATGGGGTTGACTGCGACCCGGTACGCAAAGAATCGATAATAATATATGGTGACAGGAACACGCTGGTAAAACGCAGCAGTATATAGTTGTACGGGGAGGGACATTGTGATCAGAACAGTATCGGGAGAATCAGTAAGCAGATTTCTCAGTGCATCATTTATAGACCTCATGTCGCATTTCTGTGACACAGAGATAATCACACCTTGTGAAGGGGAAAAGTGCGTCCTGACAGAAGCAGAATGGAATGCCGTGCCGGAGGAACTGATCGAGAACACTATGAGCAGTGCGGTTCCGGCTTTCGAGGAAGCAGGAGGTGTTCCTTTTATTCGCAAAAAGATCGCGCAGCTTATCAAGATTGCAAAGGCAGAGAATGAGATACAGCTCGATCTGGTCTCCGAGCTGATACTTTACCTCATTGGCCTGAATTGCATCACTCTGTCGTGGGAAGATGCAGACGGGCAGATCCATTATCCTGATGAGACCTTTGATTATCCGGAGAGGCAGGAACTCCTTGAGGAATTGAGACTTGATCCGGAAGAATTTGAAGACGAAGAGGATTTCGACGTGCAGGCAGCAAATGATGAGACTGAGGCCGCCTTCGACTCATTCTGGTCGCTGATGCGAATAAACGAAGAACAGGACGGATATGTATTCTTTGATGATGACTTCACCTTCCTCCTTGACGCTGATGATGTTGCTGAAGGGCTCCATAATCTTTATAAAGCTGTCAGCGATTATGACAGGGAGTGGCACGCAATACCATGGACGGATATAGGCGAAGAAGTGCCGCCGGTAGTCGCCTATGAGCTTGATGCTGTAGAGGTGGAAGGCATCAACTTCGGAGGTGTCAGCGAAATGCGCAGTGAATACGCAAAGGCTGCCATGGATAATCTGTACGGCAAAAAGGACTGAACTCCAAAATGGGCAAGGGCATAACCCTGACCGCAGAAGAAATTGAGAAACTGAAGTAACTGCTCTGATACGGGCAGGAGTGCGCTATGGATAAAGACAAACAAAACATGGTGAAGGCCAGACTGTTGGTGCTGTCGGAGATGTTTTTTGAGAAGACGGACGATGAGCATCCGATGGACACCTTCGAGATCATAGATTATCTGACGGATAACGGCGTGCCTGCGAATACCAAGACACTTCGCAGCGATATCGCTTTGCTCAGGCAGCGCGGCATGGATATCGTGACGATCACCGGCAGGCCTAACAAGTATTACTGCAGAAAGCGGCTCTTCGATATCCCGGAGCTTAAGCTGCTGATCGATGCTGTCAACTCATCACGCTTTATAACCGACAAGAGGAGCAGGGTGCTCAACCGCAAACTGCTCAGCACTGTCAGCGAATATCAGAGAAAGCAGCTGAAGCGCAGCGTGTACACCACGGAGAAGATCAAGCCGAAGAACGAGAAGATATTTGCTGTGGTTGACTGCATCAACGATGCTATTCAGGATAAGGTAAAGATCAGCTTCAAAATCAGAGAGTATGACGGCAACAAGAAGAAAGTCCTTCGCAATGGAGGCGAAGTCTATGTTATCAGTCCGTACGCCATGTACTGGAATGAAGACTTTTACTATGTCGTCGGCTGGTGCGACAAGCACGATAATATCTCTGCTTTTCGGGTTGATCGCATGGTCGATGTGACTCCGCTGAAGGACAAAGTGGTCAAAAAACCTAAAGATTTCAATGTATCCGTATACGCTCATAAGATATTTGAGATGTATGACGGAGAAGAAGTCAGAGTCAAGCTCGAATGCAGGAATGATCTGATGAAATATGTCATCGACAGATTTGGCGAGAGCGTGGAGGTAGAGCCATCCAACGGCGAGACTTTTGTCTGCTACGCCGATGTGTGCCTCAGCCCGACGTTCTATGGATGGGTATTCGGGTTTGGAGGAGATATACGGATTCTGGAGCCAGAGAAGGCAACTGAAGACATTGTCAATATGGTAAATGCGATAATAAGGGTGGACTAAAACCTGTTGATATGCTGAAAGAACTATTTTTCAGCATAAAAAGAACCATCCTTACTCAGATAAACTGTGGAAAAACTCCAGGTCTGATGCAATGGCTTCCTCGGCAGATACGTCAAGCCAGTTTCTTCTGGATCTGCTTACGCTCTGTATGAACGACTTGCTGCCGAATACCTGCTGAAGGCGCAGTGTAACATCGGCCATGTTATTGACGGACAGAGATTTATCCTCAAAGATGTATTTTTCCATACAACAAAGCAACTTCTTCTTGTCTGCCCGTTCGCTGAGATAACATATGTCGAACACATCCCTGTATCTTGTAGATCTCGTTCCGAATCTCAGCAGGGATTTCAGTTTCTCTGTTATCATTTGTGCAGGGCTGTTAATGAGAAGGCTGACAGCATCTTCCTGAAAGCCTATATCAAAAGAGTATTCATCCTGCTCAATGTCAAGATCTTTGTGAATCCCTATATCCATCTTGAGTGATAGCGAGTTAGCATGCTCGTCAGTGATGGTGATGGTCACGCGCTTTCCCTTATAATCCTGGTGATTGAGCTCAATTATAGGGCCACCGATTTTTATATCCAGTCCCTCAATACAATTCAGCTTTGAAATGAATGCTCGGATCGATTCATCAGAAATGGAATAACGGATCAGATCGATATCGATATCCTGCGTGGCGCGTCTGGCATTGCCGGAAATGCTGCGCATGACGACTCCGCCTTTGATAGTTGCGTTCTTTGCCATGCCGCTGTCAGAGATCGCTTTGAGAATGATGTCCTGACAGAGCTTAGCCTGAGCATTTGCCTCGTTGTATCCCTCAAGAATGATTCTTTCGGTCTCTTCTCTCAGATCCATCAAAGCACCTCCGTTCCAATGATCTTCATTATATTGTCCCCGTTTGCGAATAATGCCGCGTATTCTTCGACTTTCCAGAAGTCCAGATCATATATTATCCTCCGAAAGTTCAAGATGATCTCTTTATAATAGTCGTAGGGATATCTGGAGCGGAATCTCATGAGCTCGATCAGCATGCGCTCCCGAGAATAGATCCTGATCACAGCATTGTTATATGTCATATCAATAATGCCATGGTCAAAGACTTCGTTAGATATAAACGACTGGATCACCCGCTTGTCTCTGATCCGTGAGTCTGTCCGGCGGGTTGCAAGGAAATAATGATCAGGGATCACATCAGTAAGGTCATGATAATAATAGGCACTTTCATCTGTAAATACAGAGTTAGGATATTTCAGTGATACAACGGCAAGCTCAGAAGCATATTTCTCTGATGAGTAGATGCCTTTTTCTACTTTGTACAGCTTCTGATCTAAAAGAGCTTTCTTCAGCTGGTAGTCACTGCCATATTCTTTAATGCAGTCGTTATAGGTATATAGCATTTATATTCTCCTGATTGGCATTGCAGTAAACATACACACAGTTCCGTAGCGTGTGTATGTTAACTCAAACAAATAATAACTGCTGCCACTGGAGATGTCAACAGCAATAATAAAGTAAATATACACACAAGTAATAATTTGTGTGTATATTTACCATAGCAGTAAGGTATGTTGCTGTTACCACTGTTGAGCCACGTCTCTACTGAGAATCAAATGCTGTCATCAACAACCAGGCTGTCGATGATCAAATGGATTTCTTCCATAGAGAGCTGCCCGGTTATGGCAATGTATGTACCATTCTTCTCCATATATACAACAATGAGAGGACTGGTTTGATCACGGAAGACTATGAGTTCATACTCACCATATATTTCTTTGCTGATGTCATAGCCTTCGTTGTCTGCATATACGATACCATCTTTACTGATGCTTTCCTCTATCGTATATTCCAGACCGTTATCATCATTGGTGTATGTGTAGAAAACAATTGAATCATTAAGATTCACTGTATCACTGTAACTGTAATGATCGGCAATATATTCAGGCCGGTAGTAGCAGGTGCCGTTTTCCTCGTCAAGATTTGTAATAACGATGAAGCCGTCTTTTATGTCAAATTTATAATTGAAGATCTGGAGGCCTAAAGCGGAGCAAACAACTACAGTCAGCGACATTACGAGGATCATCGCTGCACACAGTATTAACGCTCTCTTCCCAATGTGTTTTGTTGAACGAGCGCGAACAGGTGCATATGCTTTTGCCTGAATGACATCGACATCGGAGCTGAAATAGCGGGCATGCGAATCAAACATCAGGCGGCCGTATTCAGTCAGTATTCTTTCTGCTTCAGCTGTTTCTTTTGACATTCACATGCTCTCCCTGCTTAAAATCTCTGCGAGCTTTGTCTTTGTTCTTTCCATGCGCTTCCTCAGCGTTTGAGGGCTGATACCCATTAGTTCAGATATTTCTTTGTAATTGTATCCTGCACCATAGTAATAACATATGAGATCCCGGTCCTCATTACTAAGAAGTTTAAGGGCACCCGCGACCTCTTCGGAGAAGCCATACTCATCCTTGAATGCATCAATATCCGGCTGTCCTTCTATATTAATAAATCCTTCTACATCAGAAAATGTGACATCGGAATCATGTTTTGCCTGCTGCCTGCGTATCTTAAGGGCGGCATTCTTTGTGACTGTGTAAATATAGTTTCTTGCATCTGCGGAATTGATATCCGTTATCTTTCGCTGATTTCTGTGAACGGAAAGCAGAGCATCCTGGACGGCCTCCTCGGCGTCCTCTCTGCTGCCTGTTATCTGAAGCGAAAGCTTCATCATCATCGCCTTATATTTATCAGATACGAGTTCTGCAAAATCTTTTACAACTGAAACAAGAAATGAAATCATCGATTCCTCCTGTGAAATAGTGATTTCATTATAACGCGCAAAAAAGAATTATCAAAACATGTCACATTTCAAGACAGAGAGGGATTTATATATATAGAGAACATTGGTCGGAGAAAGCGGAAGGAGCTTATAAAAATGAGAAAAGCGTTTTTGATAATAATAGCCGTAGTAGTGCTTTTGATCGGATCGTCCTGTTCCGGCGATGCCACAGAAACAGATCAAGATAAATCTTCAGCGATGCTGGTTCCAAATGTAGTAGGCATGGAATTGGAAGATGCCAAAAGCGCCATCAAGGCGAGCGGGCTGGAAGTTGGAAATATAGAATACATAGAGGGTGATGATTCTGGTAAAGAAGTTATCACCAGGCAGGATCCGCAGCCGGGTGAGGAAATAAGTGAAGGTGAACAAATCAACTTGACAATAACTGTAGCAACAAATTGAAAAAAGGATGAGTGGACAGTGAAAGATAATTGTAGTCATTTATTAAATAAATCGGTCATGCAAATAGTAGCAATGCTGCTTGTTTTTCTGATGTTAACTGGATGCAGTACAAATTCAAGGAGTAACACAATCACTACGGAGCTCAAAGAAGATGGGAAAACTGCTTTAATCCCAATAATAGATGAAGATCAGGCAGAAGAACGCTCAAAAGAGGCTCAGAAATATACATATGAGGTGCATGCTTCAGATCTGAAAGCAGATAGTATAGATCTTTCACAACTTGGAATATCAACACCAGAAGTACTATAGTGATGGTTACACATGATAGAGAACTCTTAAAATATGCAGATCGCGTAGTCGAAATGTAGCTAAGGAAGTAAGGCTCCGGAAAAATATGTGATTGATCAAGGATTAATGAATAATAAGCATTCTGAGCTGATTCCCATCAACGCATCTGATCAGGAACAGAAGGCGATGATTGATCAAATGAAGGCTGATTCTAAACTATTGTGGAAACGTAAATAAATCATTACCTTAAGTGTTACAATATGCTGTAGGGTGAAGGGACGGCAGTCTACTACGGACTGCAGTTCTTTTATTGATAGATACCCTGAAATTGGGCAAATGTAAAACGCATGTAAAACTCCACTTGCGTGACTGCAGCGGGTATGGGATATACAATCAGGATGGATAGTAATGATCGATAAAGAAAGCAGAACTATGGATATAGGGCAGAAAATACTTGAAATACGAAAAGCAGAAGGCCTAAGTCAGACTGAGTTCGCTGAGAAGTTTCATGTCACAAGGCAGACGGTTTCCAACTGGGAGCACGGCAAGAACTATCCGGATATGGAGACACTTATGCGCATCAGCGACGAGTATGGCATCACTTTCGATGAGCTTATCAAGAAAGATAGAGAACTTATACGTTCTATTGACCGTAGCCGCAGAGTAGCCAGAAAGAGTATCATTGCTTTTTCTGCGATCGGAGTCATCCTGATCGCAGCTTTGCTGATAAAGCTGATGCCGGGTCTGGTGTCAAAGCTTTACTATGATCCGACTCAGGTAGTTGCAACAGCCATAGATGCAGAAGGCAATACATGGGAATCTACCAGGCTAGATCTCGATGCAAGAGTGTACAGTGAACTCTATCTTCCTCAGTTGAAGTATGAATATGCAGAATCACATCCGCTGGGATATGGGAAATACGACTTTTCGCTTGAGGAATCAATTCGTATTGAGCCATCCAAGGCACACGAAGTATCCGGCCGGATAGAGCGAAATCATATACAGATCTATGACCCATCAGAATTCAGACCAGCTGATATATGCTTTGTAAGGGATGTCGAAACAGATGGGGATCTGCTTCAGGAAATGAAGGCTGATCTTAATACCCTTGATGATAATGAAAGGTATATCGCCTACATAACTTTGAATGAAGATATGGACTACGAAGTTGCCTGCAAGTGGATCGATCAGTACGGCACAGGTTACCCTTGGGCTCTTATTGTTACACAGGATGACGGATATGCTGAATCAATGGGAATGTATACAGACTATATAGGAGTCAGTGCTGCGTTTGATGAGAAAAAGTATCCGTACCTTCTCAGATGCAGAGAGCCATTCATGGAGGACCCGTATGAAGATCCTCCGTATAAAGAAGAGTATGCAAAGAAGCATTTTATAAGCATGCTTAGATATGAGGCGGATAATCCGGAATTCATGAAAATGGTGGATGGAGATACCAGCGGCATTGATGGAGAATATATCCGTGAATGGACAGAAGCAAAGATACACTATGTTGAGAAGAATGGGCTCAAAGTATATGGATTTGCTGTAGATGCTACAAAAGAGATGCTGCTGAATATCGTAGACAGCGGCAAGGTGTGCAACATCAAGACGCAAGAAAATAGTTAAGGAGATTTCTAATGGAGAAAGAAAAGATTTTGACTGTAGTATTTATGACTATTGCATCAATTGCATGCACCTTTGTAGGCGGGAACGTGTTCGAAGCTTACTTTGGCACTGCTGATGTAGGAGTTGCGATTGGATTCTTGTTTCCTACACTTGTGGTTTATTGGATATCAAAATTCTTCCCGAACAAAGAATAAAGACTTTCGTAGCTAAATCGATTACGATGATATACCAGTAATTAAAAAAAGTAATTAATGGGAATAAAAAATGAAACGCAATAAACTTCTGACAGCCGCAAATGCGGCAATAATTGTGTATTATATGGTTTTCTTCCTTTGGGCGAAGCTTTCAGATCCTGGGGAAGGGGAGACTGTGGTTTTGACCGCATATAGCGGCTTTATTGCTTATATAAACCCTTTCACGATCGGAGCATATTTACTGGGCGCAGTAGCATTGTTAAATCTGAAGTATTGTCAGAGTAAGGCATCTAGAATAATAAGCTAAAATAATGAATTGATCTTACACAGAGGTGGGACGGTGTGCCTTTTAGAAGTAAGATTTCTACCCGGCGTGTTTAGTTCCCGCCTCTGTGTTCAAGACTGGTATCCCAGCGTGTGTATGGAGACCAGCCGCGTAGAAAAATGCTCGAGAGGGAGCAACAATTAACGTTAAGTGGTCATTGTTGACAATATACAAGAATAATAAGGAGCTGTTATTGTGAGAAAGTATAATAAACTAATTCTTGTGGGAGCATTGTCCGTGATTCTTCTTTTCACGTTAATATACAGTAGTCAAATCAAAAATAAAACAGAAGTGTTTAACGATGATTACTCATGTATGGTTATAGAAACAACACAGGAAAAGAATAGGACGGTGTTTAGTTTTTATGATGAAAAATTTAAGTTGTCATATCAAAATGAGATCCCATACTCCGAATATGTAAGCGCAAATATTGACAGGATATGCGTAGAGGGTGATAAGCTATACTGTGCTCCGGTCGATGGCGATTGGGAGGGTAAAAACGATTTACTTACAATTGATCTGGTAAACGGGATGCTTGTGAATAAGACGCATTTACCTGATGAACTGGACTTGGATAAGTATATCACGGTCAAGGATGGAGAAGTTTATGTTAATAGTAATGTTAACGGCGATTCTTACATATGCAAAGTTGATACAGAAGGAAGCGTTGCATCTTATATAAAAGTAGATAATGAAACGCTGGGCGAGATGGTAGTTGAGGGCGATAGATTATACTCCTTTAATTATAGTGAGGACGGGGAAAAACCCAAATTATATATATTCGGAAAAAACGATCTAAAAAAAATAGGTGTTATCGAAATGAATTGCGCTGATGGACTTCATCCAATTGTATCAGATGGAAATGTTTTTTTCCTAACAAACGATATTGATAATGAAAAAAGCCTCTTGATAGGGAAATACAATATAAAAGAGAACAAAATAGACTGCCAGAAAATCGATGAATCTTACGGATCAGGTTATTCTCATTTGACTCAGCCTGTATCGGCTAATGGCGAGCTATGGTTTGTTGCATCAACGGAAGAGGGTTTATGTTCGTTATATGAATACGAACTGGAAACAGGAGAAGTGAAGAAAAGCCTCATGGATTCAACGAATATTATACAGATTGCATTTAGCGGAAATAATTTGTATGCATTGGTTGATGATGAAGAAGAGAATACAGACAGAATATATATACAGAAATATGATATAACAAGAGCTGAGCCTGCTTTGATAGCCCAATATAATGTTACAACACAGAGCAAAAGAAAGGAATTGTATTATGGAGCAGGGTTCCTGAAAAAGTGATTAGGGCTTTGCGCAATTATGGAGCAAAGTATAATCACTGTATGGGAATGAGAGGATTGCACCGGGGTAACTTATACGAACCCTTAAGTTCGTGAAGGCTACCAGTTTTTCTTTGCAATCAGCGGGTTTCCGTTAAGCCGGAGAGCCTTTCGAGTTCGAATAAAACCGCAAAATACGTTTTAAAACATCAAAGAACCGGAGCACGAACCCACGGGTCTATCACTCCGTACTATCAATATCTGCCCTCAAAGGGGTTTTGTTATCTATTGTTATAGCAGGTAGATTATAACCAGAGACAATCAATAATAACTAATTTCCCGGCCATTACTTATCAAATCAACTATTCAGATTGATCTGAGGAGATTACTGCACTCACGCTTTTTGTCATCATAACGATGTTTTCAAGATGAAAACTGCCAATACTATAGATAAACAAGTTGAAAACACTGCATTTCAGACTGCAAACCTTATGCAGAGCGAAGATGCTGTAATGTATAATACTAAAACGAGACAGCTATTCATAGTATTGTTACAGGCAAAGCGAAAATGTCTTGTTATTAGATGCTTAATAATAGATTTGGGTACAACTCCGGGTACAAACGTGGACGGCGCTTTTCCTTTAAAACTCAGAATCGGAGGAATCGATTCGTCTATAGAACAATTGAATGAGATCCTTCGAACCCCTACAGACTTCTGTAATCATACGGTTCCGCTTAAAACAGAAATGGTGGAATGCATCAACTCCAAAGGCAAGACAGATCCTGTACTTATTATGCCTATAGAAGCCAGTGCTCAACTTCACGTCAATCAGGCTGATGAAGCATACCTTCGAGAACGTATAAATGCCCATATTGCAGCTTCAAGAGTACTAAATACATTGATGTTAAAAGACATGCTAAAGCATGGCACAATGTTACTTTGTAGAACTATTAGAAGAGAGCGGCGCATTCTAGATAGCGCGCTCCTCTCACTTGACTTTTTGTATTATGAAAGCAATTAGTATTCTGGTTCAAAGATATCTTCTCCTAAATAAAAAAAGAACTGTAGCGGTAATCGCGGGAATCATATTGGCTTTAACTGTTTCTACGATTGTGATGTCTTTTTCGAATGCAATCTTTAATGAATTGGAGGAGAAAATTACTGAGAGGAACGGTTCACAGCATGCGACAATACACGGTTTGAGTGAAGAGCAATATCTTGTTCTTGAAAAATCTGCCAAAACTGCTGCTGTAAGTATTTCAAGGAAATGCAGCCATGAAGGGAATTACGATAACCGTATTTGCGCTGATGTGAAATTTCGCAAATTATCGCGTACGGTGTATAAGGATACTGCTTTTCTATGCGAGGCTGTTGGCATGCAAAAACTTTCGGATGAGATGAGCCTTGTATTGCCTGATGAGTCACTGATGCCTTATGATGTGACATTTAACGAAGAACTACTGGATTTGCATGGACTTGGTTACTCGGATGGAATAGGGATAAAAGGTGCAGTTCTTGGCCTTGAGGTTCTTGTAGTGATCCTCGCTAGTCTTATTATGTATAACAGCTTTGCTCTATCAGCATTCGAAAAGGCAGGTTATCTGGGCACTTTGGGTGCGGTTGGAGCTACCCGCTTACAAAAGGCAGGCGTTATTTATGGCGAAGCTGTTTTTGAAGGCGTGATCGGAATACCTCTGGGAATACTCTGTGGATGCGCTGTCTGCAGAGGCTTACAGCAGGTTCTTGAATCAGAATATTCGCTCAGCATGAAAATAATGCCGAGTAATACTAATCTGGTGTTGCTGGCAATTCTGGGAATAGTTTTAGTAGGAATTTCCTGCAGCCTTCCGGCGATCCGAGCTTCTGGGATGACAGATATTGAGCTCTCAAGAGATAAGGTTAAGATCAGCGATAAAATGAAAACCATGACTGATCTCATCAGAGCTTCAAATAGAGGGCAGGTGATTCGAAGACTCTCCATGAAGACCATATATACGAGTAGACATAAGTACATAGTCTATGTGGTGCTCCTTGTATCGGTGATATGTCTGCTTGTGGATGGTGTTGCATATACAAGAGGCGCAAGAGGAGATTATTATCCGAAAGATGACCGCGACAGGCTGGGACTTGATATATGGGCAGAATTGTATACAGACAGCGAATCAGATATCGATGAGGTGTTCAGGCATGTGTCAGTCAATAAAGCAATCACCGAGTGCAGACTTGAGCGCATACTTGAACCTGGAGGAATACTGCTGTCAGATGATCAGATAAAAGGCGATGCTGATAATGTAAAGATCAACGACTTTATGGGATTCAGCGAACTGAAGCGAAAAATCAGATCTGCTGACGATGGCAGAATATATGAAGGTGCGTTGCTTCACTCGCAGTTTATTGGAATTGACGATGAAACGTTCAGTAGATATGCGAAAGAATGCGGGTTCAATGCGGACACCAATGCTGAATATCCGGTCATCATAGATGATTATGTTTCGCTGAAATCCGGTAATAATGAGGAGCGAAGGGAAATCATTGATGTGCAGGAAGGGCAGGAACTCGATATTCTTTACAGCAGATATGGAGATATGGACAGTGCGGAGTCTGTAATGGATACTGCTGAGGGCAGGATAATCAATGTGGATCAAATTATGGCAGGTTCCCTGTATTGCATTGGCTGTACTGATAAATGCCCGGACATTCCATATTTTTCAGAGATACATGAAAACATTGAAGGCTATCAGGAGAGAAACCTGGGGAATATAAGAATATATATGCCACTCAGCAACTTCGAGATGTTCATTAAGGATCCAGCCTATAAGGATATGTATGGCACACATCCTAATAATACTGTTGCATTTAATTATGTTGAATATAAAAGTATCCGCACTATTTTATTCTGCTCTGCAGAAGACGGACAAAAAGCGTTCTCTTTGAAGGATAATATAAGCGGCATAACTGACGCTGATACCGATCGCAGCATTGTCGGCGAGATAGACCGAGTGGCAGCAAGCGCAGGGCTTCATAAAGTACAGTCAAGAGACAGCGACCGAAACACCGGTACATTTCCGTTGATGGACAATGGCTTTTATTCATGTAGCAAGACCATTTGGCAAAGAGACGTGTATTTCACCTCAGATGAGGTGTTAAAAATAATACTTGGGTTTGGTGTGATCCTGATAATTGCTGTATTTGTATTGATGAGCATTATTAACAATATATCCACTTCTGTCCGGCTCAGAGGAAGGGAACTTGCAGTTCTGCAGTCATCAGGGATGACCGCAGGTCAGATACGAACTATGCTTACAAGCGAAAACGCTGCTTTCGGAATAATAGCGTGGCTGATCGGAATCCCTTTTAGTCTGCTTCTTCTGATCGCAGTCAAATCGGATTTTGAATGGTATTCTCTTGATTTTAAAATACCTTGTGACATGCTTGCAGTCGCAACAATAATGGTGGCATTAGTAGCGTTGATCCCAGCAATACACGTTAATTCGCTTGTAAATAAACTGAACATTATTGAATCTATACGAAACAGGAATGTGTAAGAATATGTCAATAATAGAGATCGAAGCACTTGTTAAGGAATATGGTGAAGGCGATAGCTTGGTGCGGGCTGTGGATAATGTCAGCTTTTCTATAGAAGAAGGTGATTTTGTAAGCATACTTGGCCCGTCCGGATCAGGTAAATCCACAATGCTCCATATGATTGGAGGCGTAGACGTTCCAACAACCGGGAGCATAATCATAGGTGAGAAGAAGCTCCAGGAAATGAGTCCGAATGAGCTTACACTATTCAGACGCAAAAATATAGGACTGATATATCAGTTTTATAATCTGGTACCGGTGTTGACGGTCGAAGAGAATATCGCATTGCCGCTGCTGCTCGGAGATGGTAATGTTGATAAGGTAGAGCTTTCAGACCTTATTGAAAGACTCGGTTTGTCTCGCCGCAGGAAACACCTGCCGTCAGAACTATCGGGCGGTCAGCAACAGAGAGTGTCGATAGGAAGAGCTCTTATAACGCATCCAAAGGTCATCTTAGCGGATGAACCAACGGGGAATCTTGATAAGAAAACCTCAATAGAAATTATGCAGCTGTTGGATGAGCTTAACAAGGAGAAACATCAGACTATAGTTCTGATAACACATGACATAGATACGGCCATGTACAGCGACAGGATCCTAATGATGGAAGATGGTCGCATAGTAAAAGATTACCGACGCAGGGATCAGAAAAAACAAGATGCTAATGAAAAGAAACGTGGAGCGTGGGTGAAAGCATGAAACTTAAGGGAGTTTATCAGCATGATATCCACGACTGTGGAGCTGCATGTATAGCTACAATTTGTTCTTTTTATGGCAGCTTTGATTCTTCCTATTTCAATGCTAATTAATAAGAAAAGGAAGAAATAAGCACTAATATAATAGGCGATATGATGTGCTGCGTCGGTAACTATGCATAGCATGGCTTATGTCGGGAGGTGGCAACATATCCCGGCATAAGCACAAAGTCTTTTAATATGGACTGGCAGATAGTCTTTGATAAGGATGACATAAATCTGATCCAGAAGGTTGTGCTTTTTGACGATGGTGGATTCTGGGAAGCATATCAGTAAGGGAAATCAAGCACTATGAAATATAAAAAACTGACTATAGCTGCAGGAGGTTATTAAATGAAGTGTCCTTATTGTGGTAACGAGATGGAACTAGGGCTGATAGCGAGTCCATATCAAATAGTATGGACAAGAGGAGATAAAAAACAATTCCTTAATAATGTCAGCATTCCTGAAGGTTCTGTAGTTTTGGATAAATATAGCCTGAAGTCTTTTGTAGAGGGATGCGCAGTAAAGGCGTTCCTATGCAGATCATGCAAAAAGGTAATAATTGATTACGGCAAGAAAACTGATATGGGGAAAAAATAGATGAAAAGAGTCGCTTCACTGATACTCTTAGCTATAATGCTCTGTATTCTCATCGTGGTAATTAGAAGATATAAGAGATTAATGCAAGAAAAGACTGCCATAGAAAAGGATGCAATCAACAAGGGCTTGCTGGCGTACTTTATAACAGATAGTCCGATATTAGGCTGGCTCGTTTATCGGAAAATGATCCGAAGAACAGACTGAAACAATAAAATTATGGAACAGAATAAATGCTAACATTCGTTGCTTGATGCTAGGAGAGCAAATTGTGTCACATTCATGGAGCAGTACTCACATTAGTCGTGGTATGTTCTGCTGGGTTAGGTGCTGCTCTTGGTATAAGCCCGTTTGCAGATGGCGTTAAAGAGAAAATAACAGCTACAGCAATTGCAGCCATATTTTTTTCAGCAATCTTCGTGATCAGCAGAAAGAATAAGAAAGCCGGGGACATAACATTAAAAGCTGTCCGGATCATATCATTTGCAATTATTCTGATTGCAGTTCTCTTTCTTGCTGTTGCTTGGCTGAACAACAAACTGCATTTCTGGTTCTGATCATGATGTGGACATGTAAGAGCAGTTAGATATAGAATAATTCTTGCTTTGATAAATGCTGCTTAAGACAGTAAAATTGTTGCCGAAAGAACAAGTAGAAAACTAGAAATAACGATGGATACTATTATTTCATTTTACAATGATTCAATTGGGCCTTTTTTGCCAAAAGAGATTTTTTTAATTATTTTATCGACGCTCCCTTTTATAGAACTGCGTGGTGGAATGATTGCAGCCAGTTTATTAAAAATACCATATTTGCAAGCGGTTCTCTTGTGCTTAGCTGGTAATACAATTCCCATTCCATTCGTTTTAGTGTTGGGAAGACGCATTCTTCAATTTTTAAAAAGAAATCAAACTACCGCTTTCCTTGGAAAAGCAATTGAAGATAAGGTTGCTATGAAGAGCGCAATGGTGAAAAAGTATGAATTTATGGGGCTGCTTTTTTTTGTTGGTATTCCAATACCAGGCAGTGGTATATGGAGTGGATCACTTATTGCATCGTTGCTTGATTTCTCTGTGAAAAGAGCTGTTTGCGCACAGGTGATGGGCCTTATTCTTTGCATTTCTATTATGTCATTTCTGACATACGTTTTTCCTAATTTGTTCTTTTAGAGTTAATAAGTATATCAGCGCTCTAAAGGAGAATCCATAAGCGTGCCTCCGATTGGCGTGATGAATGATCTTCCAAGTAATGTAACAGGAATCAATAAGCACAATGATTTGTCAGAGCGTGTCCAGGAAAGATCAACCAAGAAGATCTGGACAAAACGACCGCTATATACAGTGGTAATAAGTTATATGTTTTTTGCGCTGAGTCCGATCATGGACTTGCTTGATATACTCGCCCGCGCGGGCAAAGATGATACGGCTGGCATTCTGGACATATATCCTACATTCTTCAAAGGATATATAGTGCTGCTGACAATCATT